>Ga0209468_1000633_pt1 | contig 16260 bp, 16 predicted proteins | sample GraSoiAngelo_102_FD_185871 | JGI IMG/M metagenome (GOLD analysis project Ga0209468, IMG submission 185871) | Grasslands soil microbial communities from the Angelo Coastal Reserve, California, USA - 14_0903_02_40cm (SPAdes) (version 2) | ecosystem: Environmental > Terrestrial > Soil > Grasslands ...
GCCGACGTTGCCGAACGGCGATTGTCCGCCGGTTCGAGCCAGGAGGTCGTTCGTGCCTCGGATGTTGTAGCCGATCGGGCGCACGATCGAGAGGACGAGCTGACCCAGGGTCGTGTACGGCAGCTTGATCTGGTCCACCGACGCGAGCGCGACCGCCTTCTGCGGATTCGCCAGGATGGCCGCGACGATGGCCTTGACCACGGGGCTGTCCGCCGAATACTCCATCTCCGGAACATGGAGGACATCTCCCGGAATCACGCCCGGAAAGAAGTGATCGAAGAGCACCCGGACGTTGCCGATGTAATCCGTCTCCAGGCGGCCGCCCCCGAGCGGCCCGCACAGCGCGAGCGCGCCCTGGTACGCCCCGGGAAAGTTCTCGGCCAGGAACACGGTGATCAGCCCGCCCAGCGACCGACCCATGACGTAGACGTGCGTCGGCGCTCCGAAGCGGCTGCTGAAGAGATCGCGCAGCTCGTGCGTCCGCGCGGCGCCGTCCTTCACTGCCCACCCGTTCTCGGCGTAGCTCGAGTAAGCCACCGCGTATCCCGCGCTCAGGAGCGTTTCCCTGAGCTGGACCACCCATGGCGCGACGTCGGCGGGCGCGGCGTCGGGCAGGGCAATCGCCGCGTCCGGATCCACGAACCCGTGCGCGTAGAGGATCAGCCGTCCGTTCCACGCCGGCGGGACAAACATCGCGTACTCCGCGCCGTTGATGACGCCTGTCGCTTCGTCGATGGCGAGCGCGGAGTGCGTCGCGACGGCGGTGCCGGAGCTGACGACCAGCGCGAGTACCGGGACGACGACGAAAAGAGCCTTCGTCATGCTCACGTGTGCGCGGGACCATCGTGACGAGACCATCGCTCTCTCCCCCCTGTGATCCGTCCGCCTATCAGGGGCTACTGGGGGATCGCCTGTCTATTGGACCTTCGTACTAGCCCAACTGGGTGAGATTTCCCCCGGACAGGGCGCGAATCGCCAGGTGAAGGCGGCTGGAGAGCCCGAGCTTCTGAAAGACGTTCGTCAGATGGGCCTTGACGGTCCTTTCCGTAATTGCGAGCCGGTCGGCGATTTCCTTGTTGCTGGCTCCCGCCGCGATCAGGGCCACGATCTGGGACTCGCGCGCGGTGAGACCGTGGAGTGCCGCGGGCGCCCGATGCGGCGCCAGGCTGAGGTCTTTCGACTCACTGAGCTGCTGAAGCATACCTGCCAGGAGTTTTTGCAACCCTCAGACCAAAGTACAGGGTGGCCCGGTCGCTAATCACTATCGGTAGTTGTCGAATCGCCTCGCGCCGCGGTGCCGTGAAGTGGGTGACTTGGTGTCAGCGCAGGTGGCAAGGAAGTGGTCTCGAGCAGCCGGGACCTTTCTCTCCTCGGCGGGAGTTTCCGGATAAGGAGGCGCATATGAACTCGCCAACGCGGGCGGTCCTCGGAGTCCTCGTGTTGGTCGTCGGGCTGGCGGGATGCGGTCAGTACGCGCCGCCCGTGGCCAGCGCGCAGCAGGCGTGCGAGCGGCGCGGGGGCGTCTGGCGGTCGGCGGCGGAGACCTGCGAGCGTGCCTCAGGCGGCGGAGGGTACTGACCGGCCGCTGCGCTCAGGCGCCGGTCGAGCCGAAGCCGCCGGCGCCGCGCTCGCTCGCGGGGAGCTCGTCCGCCTCGACCGGCTCGGCGCGCTCAACGCGCTGGAGGACGAGCTGGGCGACGCGCTCGCCGCGCCGGAGCGTCACCGTCGCCTCGGCGTCGTGGTTGACGAGCAGCACTTTCAGCTCACCGCGGTAGCCCGCATCGATCAGTCCGGGCGCGTTGAGGATCGTCACGCCCCGCTTCAAGGCGAGCCCCGAGCGGGGCAGCACGAACCCGGCGTGCCCCGGGGGAATGGCGACGGCGAGCCCCGTCCCGACGAGCGCCCGGCCACCCGGCGGCAGCGTGACGTCGTGCGCGGCGCAGAGGTCGAGCCCGGCGTCGCCGTGGCGCGCGTAGGTCGGCAGGGGAACGGACGGATCGAGCCGCTTCACACCGACCCGGATCACGGAACGAGGACGACCTTGCCGTAGGTCTCGCGCGAGGCGATGGCGGCGAGCGCGCGGGCCGCCTCCCGCAGCGGAAACGTCCTCGAGACGATGGGCTTGAGCTGGCCGGCCTCGGCGAGCTTGAGGAGCTCGACCATCCACCGGCGGACCATCACGGGATCACGCTCGCTGTAGAGCCCCCAGTGCACGCCGACGATGCCGATGTTCTTGAGGAGCACGCGGTTGGTGGCGACCTCGGCGATGCGGCCGCCCGTGAACCCGATGATGAGCAGGCGTCCCTCGAAAGCGATGCACCGCGTGGAGCCGTCGAAGACGTCGCCGCCGACGGGGTCGTAGATCACATCCGCGCCGCGCCCGTCGGTCTCCTTCTTCACGCGCTCGACCCACTCCTCCGTCCGGTAGTTGATCAGCACGTCGGCGCCCGAGGCGCGCACGATCTCGAGCTTCTCGCGCGACCCCGCGGTGGCGACGACGCGCGCGCCGAGCGCCTTGCCGAGCTGCACGGCGGCGAGACCGACGCCGCCCGCGGCGCCGTGGACGAGCAGCGTCTCGCCCCGGCGGAGCGCGGCGCGGCGGACGAGGCCGCACCAGGCGGTCTGGTAGGCGAGGCCGAACGCCGCGCCCTCCTCGAAGGTCATGAAGCTGGGCAGGGCGTAGGCGTGGTGCTGGTCCACGACGACCTGCTCGGCGTACGCGCCCCAGTTCATCAGCGCGAAGACGCGCTCGCCGATGCCGACCTGCGTGACGCCGGCGCCCACGTCGCGGACGACGCCCGCCACCTCGGCGCCCGGGGTGAAGGGCAGCGGCGGCTTCGTCTGGTACTTGCCCTGGATGAGCAGAATGTCCGGGAAGTTGCAGCCGATCGCCTTGACGTCGATCAGCACCTGGCCGGGCCTGGGCGCCGGCGGAAAGACCTCCGTGTACTCGAGCAGCGCCGGCTCGCCCCACATCCGCGCGACAACCGCCTTCATTCCCCCGTCTCCTCGTGCCGGTCGGCTCGATCCTAGCACGGCCGGGGTAAGATGGCCGGCGTGACCGACTCCGCGACGCCCCTCGACGGCGTCACCGTGCTGGACCTCGCGACGTTTCTCGCCGCGCCGGTCTGCGCGACGTTCCTCGGCGAGTTCGGCGCCGACGTCGTCAAGGTCGAGCAGCCCGGCGTCGGCGACGACCTCCGCCGCCTCGGCCCGTCCGCCGGTGGATCCGGCAGCTCGTACTGGTGGTTCGTCGAGGCGCGCAACAAGCGGTCCATCACGTGTAACCTGCGCGATCCCGAGGGGCAGGCGCTGATCCGCCGGCTCGTCGCGTCGACCGCCGTCGTGACGGAAAACTTCCGCCCGGGCACGCTCGAGCGCTGGAACCTCGGCTGGGCCGAGCTCTCCCGCGTGCGGCCTTCGCTCGTCATGGTGAGGATCTCGGCGTTCGGCCAGACGGGCCCCCATCGCGAGCGCCCGGGGTTCGGGCGGATCGCTGCCGCCGTTGGCGGCCTCTCGTACGTCTCGGGCTATCCCGATCGGCCGCCCGTCACGCCGGGGACGCCCACCGTCCCCGACTACCTCGCGGGCGCCTTCGGCGCGCTCGGCGCGCTGGTGGCGCTCCGGACCGGCCAGGGGCAGGTGGTGGACCTCGGGCTCTACGAGCCGGTCCTCCGCATCCTCGACGACGTGATCGCCGTGCACGGCGCGACCGGACGCGTGCGCGAGCGCCTCGGCTCCGGCACCGAGAGCGCGGTGCCCCACAACCACTACCGGTGCCGCGACGGGCGATGGATCGCGATCGCCTGCACCAACGACCGCATGTTCGAGCGGCTCCTCCAGGCGTTCGGCCGGCCGGAGCTCAAGGGCGACGCGCGCATGGCCTCGGTGCGCGCGCGTCTCGAGCACCGCGAGCTGGTCGACGGGCTCGTGGCCGCCTGGGTGGCGGAGCGCGACGCCGCGGAGGCGCTCCGGGTCCTCGAGGCCGCCGCCGTCCCGTCTTCGCTCGTCGCGAGCGTGCGTGACCTCTTCGAGGACCCGCAGGTGCGAGCGCGCGAGAACATCCTCAGGCTCGTGGTCCCGCTCGTCGGCGCCCTGGCGATGCCCGGGGTGGTGCCGCGCCTCACGCTGACGCCCGGTCGGGTCGAGCGCGCCGGGCCGACCGCGCCCGGCGAGCACAACGAGGAGATCTACGGGGGACGGCTCGGGCTGTCGGGGGCGGAGCTCGCGCGCCTGCGCGAGCGCGGCGTCATCTGACGACCAGCGGACCGCGGCGCGGCCTCGGCTAGACGCGGCGCAGGGTCGCGAGGAGCTCCCGCTTCACGGCCTCGAAGTCTCCCAGCCGACGGTGGACCGCGTCGAACAGTAACTCGTCGTTGATCCGCCCGTACTCGTGGACCAGCAGATTGCGAGGCCCTCGCATCTGGCGGAGCAAGGCGGCCGTGCCCGGTGAGATCACACCCCGCTGAGCCAGCTTCTCGAAGAGATCGTCCTCCTGGCCTGGCAGTCCGAGCCGTAGGCCGGTCACGAGGACGCCGCACGCATCGATGACTGCCTGAACCATCAGCTGGAGCAAACGCTCACACGCCCGCTTCTTCTCCGTCGCCTTGTAATGTTCGAGAGTCGCCGGCGCGATGGCCCGCAGTTCGCTCAGGTAACCGTCCAGCTCGTCCAGCTTGCCGAGCAGCCGCGCGCGATCAATCACGCCCGACCTGGTCCAGGTAGGCGTGATAGATCGGCCGGAACAGCTCGAAATCCCGTACTGTCGTCAGCGCGACCGCGTACAGCGCCTCCTCGTCCCGCGCGAACAGGACTTGGCCCTCGCGGAGCACCCGGCTTCGCACCGGGAGCGGCAGCTCCTGGAACACCACGAGGTCGATCCCGGCGTCGCCGGAAAACTGGAGGCGCTTTCGGGCCGACGGAAGGCCTGGCGGGACCGCCGAGGTCAGGACGAGGCAGACGTCGGTATCCGACCCGGCCGAGCCCTCACCCCGGGCGCGGCTTCCGAACAGCACGACCGCCAGGATGTCCGGGTCACGCCCGGCCCGCTCCACGAGGCGAGCCAGCGGAGGAGTGACCACACTCATGAGGGCATGATACGCGGGGCTCCGCCCGCTCGGCCAGAGCAAGCGCGCGGTTATCTGACCGCGCTGGCCTCCGCGCGCTCCTTGTCGGTGGCGACGACCAGGTTCGAGAGCTCCTTGAGGACTTCGATGGTGAGCTGGGGGCGGTTGCGCATCAGCCACTCGAGCCGCTCGTCCCTGATGACGAGCAGCTCGGTGTCGCTCGCGGCGATGGCGCTCGCCGAGCGCGGCCCCTTGCGGAAGAGCGCCATGTGGCCGAACAGCTGGCCCTCTCCGAGCCGGTTGAGCGTCCGCTCCGCGCCGTCGAGGCGACGCTTGATCTCGACCGTGCCCGCGTGGATCACGTACGCCTCGCCGCGCGGGTCGTCGCCCTCGCGGAAGATGACCTCGCCGGCCCGGAAGCGGCGCCGCTCGATGTCGCCGAGCGAGAGGTTCTTGTAGATCTCGAGCCCGATCGAGGGCAGGGAGGACTTGGCCTCGACCGGGAGCCGGGCGTTCGTCCAGCCGCCGAGGCCGCCCTTGAGGATCCGCACGTTCTTGAAGCCGCGCGCGCGGAGCACGTTGCCGACGCGCGCGCTCGTCGCCTCCTCCGGGCTCGTGCAGTACGCGACGATGAGCTGGGCGGGCTCGAGGTTCAGGTTCGCCGTCTCCGCGCTCTCCGGGTCGAGCCGGACGGCGCCGGGCAGCTTCAGCGGGCTCGTCTCGTAGTCGGTCTTGGTCCGCACGTCGAGCATGACGGGGTTGAGCCCGCGCTCGATGAGGGCGATCACCTGGGTCGGCTGAACGCGGAAGCGGTTCTTCCACCACCGGCGGCCCCACATCCCGCCGTACGCGCCGAGCGAGAGGAGCGTGACGCCAAGGGTCGCCCACGCCCAGGGGAAGGGCCGCGGCGGTGGGTTCTTCACCTTGTCCTCGGCCTCGGTGAGTAACCGCTTGACGTCGGTGAGCCCGGGCAGGAGCTTGTTCGCCTCCTGAAACTTCGCCACCGCGCTGGAGTAGTGACCGTCCAGGAGCGCCTCGATGCCGGCCCCCCACACGGGGTTGAACGCGCTCTCGCCGGGCTTCGTCACCTCGGTTCCCTCGAGAAACTTCGCGACGTCCTTCGCCGGGATCAGGAAGTTGAAGCCCTGGACTTCGCTGCCCGACGACGAGAGCGAGATGAACGTCATCACGCCGACGACCGTGGCGTCGTCGGTGACGGCGGGGCCGCCGCTGTTGCCGTGAGCCGCGGGCGCGTCGGACTGGATCACGCCCTGGCCGATCTGGTCCTGCTTGAAGCCCGACACCGCGCCGTTGGTGACCGAGGCCTCGAGCGCCGCGCTCTTGTTCAAGAGCTCGTGCGAGAGGACGACGCCCGGGAAGCCGAGGATGTGGACCGGATCGCCGATCTGGCTGTCGCGCTTCGCGAGCGTGATCGCAGGGTAGACCCCGTCCCTCACGCGGAGGAGCGCCAGGTCGCGCCCCGAGTCCGGGAGCGGGCGGTTGTCGTTGTCGAGGAGGAGCGGCGGGCTGAACTTCCGGACCTCCGCCGTCAACTTCGTGCCGTTGGAGAGCATCACCGTGATCTTCGGAACCGGTGCGACCTTCGCAGTGGCGAGCCCGACGTCCGAGGCCTGGCGGCGGATCTGCTCCTCGACCTCGGGGCGCTGGCCGCGGATGAGCCCGCGGGCGCGCAGCGCGGGCTCGACGCACGCCTGCTCGATCGCCTTCTTCTTCAGCTCGTGCGTCACCCAGGGCGGCAGCCGGTGCGCGGGGTCCACGACGTGAGCGTTGGTGATGAGGAAGCCGCGGCCGTCGACGAACCAGCCCGTGCCGGTCTCGATGAACGGCGCCGGGCTCACCTCGACGGGCCCCTGCCCGCAGTTCATCGTGACGTCGGCGCGGATCTCGGCGGTGACGAGCGCGACGGCGGGTTTCGCTCGGAGGATCGCTTCCTGGACGCTCAGCCCGACCGCGGCGCGGGGCTCGGCGAGCCACCCGGTCGCGAGTAGGAGCCCTGCGACGACGGCCCTCATGCCCTCGCCAACGTATCACGGGCGAACCGCAGGGACAATGGCGCGGCGATTCCAGTTATTGGCCCTTCCGGCCGAGAGCCTGCTGATAGTGCTCGGTCGCCTCGGCCAGCTTGCCTTGCTGAGCGAGCGCCAGGCCCAAGTTGGCGTGGGCTTCGGCGAGGTCGGGCTGGACGCGAAGAGCCTGCTGGAGGTGCTCGATCGCCTCGGCTGGCTGACCCTGCTGGAGGAGCGCGGCGCCCCAGTTGCTGCGTGCCAGGGCCAAGTCGGGATCGATGCGCAGCGCCTGCTGGAAATGCTCGATCGCCTCGGCCGGCTGACCCTGCTGGAGGAGCGCGGCGCCCCAGTTGCTGTGGGCGAGGGCAAAGTCGGGATCGAGGCGCAGCGCCTGCTGGAAGTGGTCGATCGCCGCGGCCGGCTCGCCCAGCTGGCCGAGCGCCGTGCCCCAGTTGTTCTGGGCGATGGGGAAGTCGGGTTTGAGGCGCAGCGCCTGCTGGAAATGGTCGATCGCCTCGGCCGGCCTGCCCTGACGATCGAGCAGCTCTCCGAGGTTGCTGTGAGCGATGGGAGAGTTGGGGTCGAGCGCGAGGGCGTAGGTCCAGAGCCTCCCCGAGTCGTGCCAGATCTGGACCTGGTTCCAGGTGAGGACTCCCAGCGCGATGACGATGCCCGTGGCCATGCCGGCGAGCCCCCACGTCGTCGGTGCCCCTGTCGTGGAGCTCGTGGAGAGGCGCCAGCAGGACAACAGGCCGGCGCCGGCCAGGATCGCCCATCCGAGGGCGGCGAGATAGGTATATCGATCGGCCGCAATCTGCGGGCCGTTCTGAGCGATGCCGAGCACCGGCAGGAGGACGACCACGTACGCCAGCCACGCCGCCGGCAGGCCGGGCCATCGACGGCGGAGTGCCAGCGCGATCGCCGTCACGGCAAGCACCCCGCCGTAACTCGCGATGAACGGCGTCGCCGCGGGATTCACCGTCTGCGGCAGCATGTAGAGCGGCGAGAGGTTCAGGGGCACGACCGTCTTCCAGAGGTAGAAGCTCAATCCGTACGCCGAGACCGCGAGCCGGTCCAGCGCGCTCAGGTGGGCCACGGAGACCATGGCGCGGCTCGAGAGCTGCGCGATGACGGCGAGCGCCGATGCGGCAGCGGCCAGCAGGACGAACGGGATCTTCTCCAGGTAGACCCGCCGTGCGGACGCGCTCGCCCATCCGAGGGACCCGCCGAGGCGTCGGAGCGGATAGACCTCCAGGATCAACAGCACGACGGGAAGGCTCACCGCCATCGATTTCGAGAGGAGGGCACAGGCGAACAACGCCACTGACAGCCAGTACGATCGTCGGCCGCGCGCTCCCCGCTCGCAGGCCCGCAGGTACGACAGGAGCGTCAACAGATAGAAGAGCCCCGAGAGCACATCGCGCCGTTCGGTGGCCCAGGCGACGGATTCGACGCGCAGGGGATGGATCGCGAACACGAGGGCGGCGAACCCCGCCGACACCGTGAGCGCGTGACCTCGTCCAGAGGCGAGCGGTAGAGCCAGGGTCAGGAGCCTCCGGGCCAAGAAGAAGAAGACGACCGCGCTCGTGACGTGCAGCAGGAGGCTGGTCAGATGATACCCGACGGGATTCATGCCCCAGAGCACGTAGTCCATGCCGAGGGTCATCCAGGTCAGGGGAATGTAGTGGGCCATGTGAAACGTGGTCCACATCCAGCGAAGGTGCGCCCCGCCGAGCCCCCGATAGTGCGGGTTGTCCAGGAAATTCACGTCATCGTCCCAGTTCACGAACTGGTTGTGCAGCGTTGGTAGGAAGGCCGCGATGGTGACGAGGGCCACCAGCGACGACGCGAGCCAGCGGACCCATCGCCGCGCCGAAGTGGGGGCCACGCAGCTACCGCCCGGTGTTGGCCTCGCGGCCGCTCCGAGCCTGCGCGACGTACTCTTGCTCACGATGGTAGTTTCTCACGCGCGGCCCGGATGGATCGGACCGACCCGAGCCAGAACTCAATCTCTCGTAGGTTCGCGCCGCGCGTATACCAGGCTTGCCACTTGTCGTCGTCGAAATTGCCGTCGTATTGCGGCGAGGATCGCGCGCCCGTCCTGGGGCCCGTCGTGTTCCTCAGTGACTGGTTGTACAGCCATTTGTAATGGCCATAGACACCGAGAATGTTCACGGCGTATTCCGCCGCGAGGCCGGGCGCGTCGGCGATGATGACGAGGTTGTCGTCGTTCTTCGCGCTCGCCTTGGGCCCGAGGTTGTGCGAGCCCGTCATCACCACCGGATGCTCACCGAACGGGTCGAGCACGACCACCTTGCTGTGAATCATCACGCGGTTGAACTCGAAGGTCTTGTCGAACCAGCTTCCGGCCCGTTGGAGCCCCGCCGGCAGGATGACCGCCAGGCGCTTGACGGGCAACGGCTTGCCCTTGTGCGTCAGCTTGATGAGCGGGGCGCTCGCTCCTCCAGGATCCTGATTCACGATGCCGTGGATGAACAGGTTGCTCGGGTCGAGCCCGAGGATGACGTTCAGCAATGTGTTCTTCGGGCCGGGATTGAACATCAGAAACAGGACGCCCTCGGCGGCGCCCTTGATCCGCTTCGTCGCGTCCGCCAGGTCGACACGCTGTAAGACGGGAGTATTCCACGCCGTGACGCGGGCGCCCCCGAGCGAGTCGCTCGCGGGCGCGGAGCCGTGCTCGGCGAGGCTCGGCGGATAGCCCGCCCCGGCGTTCTTGAGCTCTTCCCAGCGAGCGCGATACGCCGCGGCGAGTTTCGGGCTCTCGACGAGAATGCCGTTGTTGACCTGCGTGCAGAGCCCGGTCGTCGTCCAGTTCGTGCTCCCGGTCCAAAGGGTCGCGGGCTCGCCGTTCGCGTCACAAAACACGACGAACTTGTTGTGGGCGAAGTGCGGGCTCCGCACCAGCCGGTCGTACACGTTGACGCGGCTGTGCCGCCGGAGATCCTTGCGCACGTCGGCATTTTCGTCCGGCACGGCGGGCGTGCCCTTCTTCTTGTCCGCCGCCTTGTAGGCGCCGGAACCGAGCAACAGGTGGCATCGGCCCCCGATCGCTTTCAGCGCATCGAGGAGCTCCGGGTCGTTCAGCTCATAGAGCGCCGCATAGATCTCGACGCCATCGTTCTTGGCCTGGGCCAGAAGGGACAGCAGCGCCTTGCGAAGCTCGCCGCTCAGGACGATGCGATTCCTCGAGGTCGTGTCGTTGATATCTCGCTGAAGCGATTCCCTGGACGGTCGCTGCCTTGCCAGCCACTGGGCCGGGACGATGCCGCGGTTGAAGTAGGCTTCGAACTTGTTTGTCTGCCCTGTGCCCACGTGCACCCACGGGGTCCACCGGCTCCACGTGGCTCGCGGCGCCATCGAGAGGTGGCCGGCGGGCCCGATCATCGGGGTCGCGCGATACCGGACCTCCTGCCCCGCTCGCACGCCGTAGTCCGACCAGATGAAGCGCTGGATCGGCCACTCGGTGCTCGGCCGGCGTTCGCCCTCTTTGTGTGTCTCGCCCTTGAAGCCCACCCAGGTCGGGACGAAGGAGATCCGGGGGTCGCCTTTGACTTGCCGCGCTAACGCGAATCCCCGGCATTCCTTGATCGGCTTGTCGGTCTGCCACACGATCGTGGCGACGTCGCTGTTGGCGAAGGCCCGGATTCTCTTGATCGCCACGTCGCTGGCTTCAGAGACCAGGATATCGAAAACCTTGACCGGGGGCGGGCCGTGATGATAATCGGAGAGACAACGAAGGGCGATGGGGTTCGCCCGAAACCGCCTCGCGGCTTGCGAGGCTGATGACCCCTACCGTGCAGAGAACCGGTAGGGGTCATTTTTTATTTAGGGGGCGGATGGAAAACCTCCTGATCGCGGTGATCTCGGGCCTGCTCGTCCTCCTGGCGAGCGTGGCCTCCGTCGAGCTCGGCGTGTCGGTCGCGCTGATCGAGATCAGCCTGGGCGTCGTCGCCGGAAACTTCCTCGGCCTGACGAGCCCGCCGTGGATGGACTTCCTCGCGTCGTTCGGCAGCATCCTCCTGACCTTCCTCGCGGGCGCGGAGGTCGATCCGCGGGTGATGCGGGAGAAATTCAAGGAGAGCCTGCTGATCGGCGGCCTCTCCTTCGCAGCCCCGTTCTCGGGCGCCTGGCTCTTCTGCGCCTGGGCGCTCGGCTGGGCGACGCCGGCGGCACAGATCGCCGGCGTCGCCCTGTCGACGACGTCGCTCGCGGTCGTCTACGCCGTCCTGGTCGAGACCGGGCTGACCCTCACGCCGATCGGCAAGCTCATCATGGCCTCCACGTTCGTCACGGACTTCGGCACCGCGCTGGCGTTGGCACTCCTCTTCATCCGGCCGACGTGGTGGCTCGTGCCGTTCCTGGGCGTCTCGGTGCTGGTCATCTGGGCCATGGTCGCGCTCCAGCCGTGGTTCTTCTCGCGTTACGGCGAGCGGGTGATCGAGCCCGAGATCAAGGGCGCCGTGGCCGCCCTGCTCGTGCTGATGTTCTTCGCGGACAAGGCTCAGAGCCACGCCGTTCTCCCCGCCTTCGTCCTCGGCCTGGCCCTCGCGCGCGTCTTTCACGAGCACCCGGAGCTGACCCGGCGGTTTCGGGTCGTCGCGTTCGCCCTGCTCACCCCGTTCTTCTTTCTCAAAGGCGGGATGAACGTCTCGCTCAAGCTCGTCTGGGCGAACCTCGGCCTGCTCGTGCTCCTGCTCGCCGTCAAGCAGGTGACGAAGATCGCGGGCGTCTATCCGCTGGCGAGACGCTGGGTGCCGGTCGACGCGATGTTCGTGACCCTGCTCATGTCCACGGGGCTGACCTTCGGGACGATCTCCTCGCTCTATGGCTTCAATGCGGGGCTCCTCGACCGGGCGCAGTTCTCGGTGCTGGTAACGGTGGTCGTGGCGAGCGCGGTGATCCCGACGGTCATCGCCCAGCGCTGGTTCCACCCGGAGAAGGTGGTGCTCAGGCCTGCTCCCAGTAGTGCGCCTTCGCGGGAATGATCCAGCGGATCCCGCCGCGCGGGTCGTCCACGTCTCCCGGATAGCGGGGGATCAGGTGGATGTGGACGTGGCCGACCGTCTGCCCCGCCGATTCGCCTACGTTGACGCCGAGGTTGTAGCCGCCCGGGTGGAGCTCACGCTCGATCCGCGCCCGCACCGCATTGACGAGCTGCCACAGCGCCGTCTGCTCGGCTGCCGGTGAGCGCGAAGTCGTCCGCCTCGTGGCGGCGGGGCACGACGAGGGTGTGGCCGCGGGTGAGCGGGAACGCGTCGAGAAAGGCGGCGGAGAGCTCGTTCTCCACGGTGAGGTCTCCCGCGGCGAGGCGGTCGCAGAAAAAGCAGGCCACGGCTAACGAGATCCGACGATGCGTGCCCAGAGCTGGCGCGAGTCCTCGGGCAGGGTCTCGAGCATCGCGTCGACTTCGGCGACGAGCGCCGCACGCCCGGGGCCCACCAGCAGTTGCTCCACGTCCCACGCGTCCTGTGGTCCACCCGCGTAGAGTTTGAGCAGAATGAGGTCCGCCGCCGTCGCATGACCCCTTCGATCTCACTCGGCGAGGCGTTAGCACCTGGCCATACGAACTTCAAAGATCCCGACATCGCCAGACGCGGTCACGGCGCCGGCGGGAGCGCCCCCCAGCGCGCTTCGTGATAAATCCGGCGCTGCTCCTCGGTGAGAAGGTCGCGCGTCTTCAGGTGCGTGAGGAGGTGGGCCAGGCGCACCTCGCTCCGCACGCGCTCGACCTCGGCGACCGCGGCGCGCACCGCCGCCTCGTCCGCTGTTCGGTCGGCGAAGAGCCGCCGGAGCTTCGCCTCGGCCTCGAGCAACCGGGCGCCCTTCGGGCGGGACTCGGCGAACATCGTATGCATCAGCTCTTGCATCTTCGCGGCCTGGTCCGCGGTGAGCTTGAGGCGGTCCCGGAGCTCGAGAACGTGGATCGGGCCGGGGTAGCCGTTCTGGTCGGCCGCGAACGCCAGGCCGAAGCCGCGGCCGTCGCTCACGACCTTCTCGAACTCCGTCGCGCACGCCTGGGCGACCTGGTGCCCCTCGGCACCCATGCTCCCGTGGCCGTGCTGGGCCCACGCGATAGCCGCGGCCGCCGCGAGCGTGACCGCCACGACTCCGCCGAGCATCACTCGCCGCATGCTCGATCCTCCTTTGAATCGCACAGGCGCCGCGGCGAGCCAGGCGAGCGTCGAGCTCAGCCGAAGCGCGCCAGGTACTTCGAGAGCGCCGCGCCCTCGCGCGCGCGTAGCGTGACCGCGATGCGGAGCTGCTCGAGGTACTGCGCGAGCGTCTTGCCGCCGAAGTCGATCTTCCGCGCGCGGACGAACGCGTGGACGTCGCGCTCGAGCTCGGGGGTGGCGAGCGCGATGACACCCTCGGCCAGGCGCCGGAGCGCGTGCTTCGGGTACTGGCGCTCCATCGCGTCCCAGTTGGTCTTGACGAACTCCCATGTGAGCTCGCGCGAACGGACGCCAGTGAGGAGCGTGCGAACGACGAACGGCGCGTCCTGCGTCCGGATCTCGCCGTTGAGCGTGCGCGCGAGCGTCTGCCCGATCAGCGCGGGCTGCCGGAAGCCGGCGAGGGCGTAGAGGTAGCGCTGCTCCTCCTGGGGCGTCGTGGCCGCGCGGAAGCGGCGGAGGAACTCGTCGAAGCGCGTGGCGTCGCCGGCGTGCGCCAGGATCGTGATGAGCGCAGGGAGGACGTTCGGGTCCACGTCATCGCCGCTCGCGACGTAGGCCGCGTAGCGCTCGGCGGCCTCGCTCTGGACCGCGGGATTGTCGCCGAGGGTGCCGAGGGCGCGCGCGAGGTCGCCCCGGAGCTGACGCGTCACCTCGTCCTCGCCCGGGCGCGTGGTCCACCCGAGCGCGGCGAAGGCCGGCGCCACGCGATCGCGGACGAGCGCCGCCAGGCGAGGGCGGTCGGCGGGCCCGACGATCCGGTTGAGCGCGTGAAAGGACGCGAGCAGAACAGACCAGACGTTCCGGTCGCGCTCGCCCCGGAAGCGCGCGGTCAGGTCGAGATAGTCGGTGAGGCTCCCGAGGCCGGCGACGGTGACCGCCCAGGTGTCGTTCACGAGATTGAAGCGTTCGATCGGCGCGAGGTCGTCCAGCTGGCGGACGAGACGCTCGAGCAGCTCCGGCGCGTACCGCACGCGATAGAAGCCGTGCCCGCCCTCGTTGACGACGACCGCGTCGAGCCTCTCCGGCGCCGGCAGGCGTGCCTCAGCCCCCGAGAGCATGAGGCGGGTGACGGACGACGTGCCGCCAGCGTGGAGCCGGAGCTGGACCGGCACGCGCCAGCGCTGGCCGGGCTCGCCGGAGGGCTCCGTGCCCTCGGGCGCCTCCGGGAGGTAGGCAAAGCGCTGCTGGCTCAGGACGAGCTCACGTCCCTCGACGCGAGCGCTGACGAGCGGGTAGCCCGGCGTGAAGATCCAGCCGTCCATCACGTCGGGGATCGGCTGGCGCGATGCCGTGCCGAGCGCCGCCCACAGGTCGCGCGTGTCGGCGTTGCCGTACGCGTGGCGCCGGAGGTAGTCGCGCACCCCGTCGCGGAACACGTCGGCGCCGAGGTACTGCTCGAGCATGCGGAGCACCGAGGCCCCCTTCTCGTACGTCAGCGTGTCGAACATCGCGTCCGCGTCGCGCGGCGCCCGTACGGGGTACTCGACCGGCCGCGTCGAGTGGAGTCCGTCCACCACGAGGGCGGCGGCGCGCGAGACGCCGAAGGTGACCCACCGCTTCCACTCGGGCTTCCAGTCGTCGACGGCCAGGATCTCCATGAAGGTGGCGAAGGCCTCGTTGAGCCAGATGCCGTTCCACCAGCTCATCGTGACGAGGTCGCCGAACCACATGTGGGCGTTCTCGTGCGCGACGACGTCGGCGACGCGCTCGATCTCGGCGTGGGACGCCGCTCGCTCGTCCACCAGGAGCGCGGTCTCCCGGAACGTGATCGCGCCGAGGTTTTCCATCGCGCCCGCCGCGAAGTCGGGGATCGCGAGGAGGTCGAGCTTGTCGCCCGGGTACGGCAGGCCGTAATACTCCTCGAAGAAGCGGAGTGAGGCGACGGCGATCGCGTGGCCGAAGGCGGCGAGGCGAAGCTTGGCGGGAACGCACCAGACGCGGACCGGGGCCGCGCCGACGCGCACGGGGTCGGTCGCCTCGAGCTCGCCGACGACGAACGCGACGAGGTAGGTGGACATCTTGATCGTGTCCGCGAACGCGACGATCTTCTTGCCGCCCTCCCGCCGCTCGGCGACGACGCGCGTGTTCGAGACGGCGGCGAGCGCCGGGTCGATCGCGAGCGTGACGGCGAACACCGCCTTGAACGCGGGCTCGTCCCAGCACGGGAACGCGCGCCGCGCGTCCGTCGCCTCGAACTGGGTGGCGGCCAGGAGGTGCGTGGCGCCACTCGCGTCCTTGTAGCTCGACCGGTAGAAGCCACGGAGCTTGTCGTTCAAGTGGCCGGTGAAGACGAGGCGGAGCCGCCAGGCGCCGGGCGCCAGGTGCCTGGGGAACGCGATGCGGCAGCGCTCCGCCGCCTCATCCATCGTCGGTACGCCCCGAAGGGCCTCGCCGCGGTCGTTCGCGATCGTCGCCTCGGTGATCGCGAGCTCGACCGCGTTCAGGACGACCTCGTCGGTCGGTTCGGCGACGGTGACGGTGACGGTCTCCTCGCCATGGAAGCTGAGCGTCGCCAGGTCGGGACCACTTGCGTCGGCAACCGGTATGGGTCCACGGTGTTCTCTCCGGAGAGCAGAATGACAGCGACGAGTCCCTACTGTACCCCAACTACCTAGTCGCGTTAAGGCGAAGGGTGTCGGCCGGTCCGCCCCCTGGCCCGATGCCTCGGGCGTATCGAAGGCGCGACATTGATGATGTGGCTTCATGAGGCTACATTCGGGTTCGGCGGCACCGAATAGAGGCCGAGGATTGTGCATTTGATACTGTAACCGGGTGAAGGTTCGCGAAGTGATTCGGATGCTGCAAGACGATGGCTGGACGCTGGTGGTTACAAGAGGTAGCCATCGTCAGTTCAAGCACCCGATTAAGCCGGGCCGTGTGAGTGTCAGTGGAGACAGATCGTGAAAAGGCTGCGATACCTCGTGCGCATCAACAAGGCCCCCGACAGCGATTGGGGCGCTTCCGTTCCTGATT
>Ga0209468_1000667_pt1 | contig 15886 bp, 21 predicted proteins | sample GraSoiAngelo_102_FD_185871 | JGI IMG/M metagenome (GOLD analysis project Ga0209468, IMG submission 185871) | Grasslands soil microbial communities from the Angelo Coastal Reserve, California, USA - 14_0903_02_40cm (SPAdes) (version 2) | ecosystem: Environmental > Terrestrial > Soil > Grasslands ...
GAGGAAACCCTCGAATTTCTCGACTTCCTCTTTGATCCGCCACTCACCGAAGAACGGCGTAAATGGTACATCGAATATATGAACCATGAAACGACGACGGCTCCGTGGGATTGGCCTGACGAGATAACCTCGTCCTGCAAACACTAAGCTTGATGTGTGTTCTTATGACACACGTCGGACAATATGCAGGGCGTCAAGTTAACTCCGCAGGAAAAACAGAAGTTTCTAAAGAAGCTTTTATCTTCATTGGGTAACGTTTCCAAAGCTGCCCAATCGATCAGTATTTCCCGCAATACCGCCTACGAACACAAAAAAGCCGATACGGATTTTGCTGCAGCCTGGGACGACATTCAGGATGCCGTTGCCGACGCGATGGAGCAAGAGCTGATACGGCGCTCAACTAAAGGCTACATCGAGCCTGTTTATTACAAAGGCGAGATTGTTGGCAAGATACGCAAATTCTCCGATCGGCTGCTCGAATTCGGGCTGAAAGGCAAACGTCCGGAGATCTATCGCGAGCGTTTAGATCTGAACGCGCACCATACCGGCACGCTCGATCATAATATCCAGTTCACCATCGATAAAATTTATGCAGACGGCGACACACACGAGTCAGACGAGCCAGAAGATACCGAAATCACGGGTGCCGCAATCGACACTAGCGCTGATCCAGACGGCGAAGAATAGCGGCGTACCGAAAGACAGCCTGGAACGCTTTCTGCTCGCCGGCTACGTGCCCCAGCCGAAGCAGCTTGAGTTTCATGGCTACTCTCGTCTTGCTGATACTGTCGATGAAATTGAAGACATCGCCTACGGCGGTGCCCGCGGCGGTGGCAAGACCCACTGCGGCTTCGGCCAAATAGCAATAGATGACTGTCAGAAGTTCGACGGATTGAGTGTATTGTTTCTTCGTGAGAAAGCAGGTTCGGCCGAAGAGTCGATGCAGAAGCTTTGTACGAAGATACTGCCCAGGGTGCCGCACCGGCCAACGCGATCGATTATTTATTTCCCGAATAACAGCTCGATCAAGATCGGCCACTTTCAGTACGAGAAAGATATCAATCAGTACCTCTCGCTCGAATATGACGTAATCTTTATCGAGCAGGCTGAACAACTCTCGCAAAGCAAGATCGAAGAGATCAAGACCGTTAACCGCACAAGCATTCCCAATTTCAAACCAAGAACTTATTACACGTTCAATCCGGGCGGGATCTCGCATCAGTATCTAAAACAAAAGTTCATCGAGCCATGGCGTGCCGGGAAAGAAACGACAACACGCTTCGTGTTTGCCAACGTGTCAGATAATCTCCAGGTCGATCGGTTCTACAGATCGAAGCTCGAAGCCCTGACCGGCTGGAAACGTAAAGCATGGCTCGATGGCGACTGGGACATCTATGCCGGGCAGTATTTCGAAACGTTCAGGTATGAGCTGCACGTAGTCGAATCAAAGGACCTGCCTGATTTCAAAACGATGCAGTGCGACTTCTGGTGCGCTCTTGATTACGGCTACAAGCACTGGACCGTCTGTTATCTCCTGACCGAGCACGACGGCGTTATTTACATTCTCGATGAGTTCATGGCACGCAAGCAGCTTATTAGTTCGAACTGCGATGGCATATTTCGAATGCTCGCTCGCTGGGAGCTCGACGTGAGTGATCTGCTCACGTTTGTTGCCGGTACCGACGTGTTCGCCAAGAAAGGCGACACTGGCGAATCTCTGGCTGACGAGTTCGCGAACTGTGGGATCTTCTTGCGAGCTGCCAACACGAATCGCAAAGCGGGAGCCGGGAAGATCCTGCATCTGTTGGGAGACCAAAGCCAACAAATCGAACCGTCAATTAAGATTAACTCTAAGTGCACGGGCCTGATCGAGTGTCTGCCAGCGTTGATGCACAACCCGAATGACCCAGAAGATGTGCTAAAGGTCGATTGCGATGAACAGGGCAGGAACGGCGACGACCCGTACGATGCCGGCAGGTACGGCGTGATGGTGAATCAGTCCCTGGGGATTTTGATCTGAAAATATTTTTTTATTTCTCTTAAATTTACCCGGATGGGAATCTTCGCTCAACTGAAACAGTATTTCCCATCGGGGGAAAAGCAGATCGCGATCGTCGATGGCTACTCCTGGCAGCGAATCGAGCTGCCCCGCCGAACAAATCGTATTTATTACAGCCAGGACGCAGCGTTCGCGGCCTATCGTAATCACGAGCTCGTGTACGCGTGCATCAACAAGATCGCCGACGTGATGAACGACGTCGAGATCATCGTCGAGAAGCAAAATTCAAAAAAAGAGTGGCAGAAAGTTGAGGGACACCCGCTGCCGGGCATGTTCAAGCGGCCGAATAAGCTGCAGACCGGACGGGATTTTCGCCGGCTGCTGGTCCAGAGCGAGCAGAGCACCGGAATATTTTATATTGCGATAAATCGTAGTGCAGCCGGGATCCCAGCCGAGCTGCTGATCTTAAACCCCACGCGTGTTGTCGCGCGTACAGGCCGGGACAATTTCACGATCAGTCATTACGAGTACACGCGGATCGATGGCCAGATAGCGAAGATCAAGCCCGAAGATATGATGATCCGGCGTCGGCCTGATCTGCTTGATCAGTATTTCGGCTATGCGCCGTTGGCTGCTGCCCTCAAGAGCATTAACAGCGATTTGGGTTTAACGGATTACGTCGACGCGTTCTTTGAGAGCGATGGTACGCCCTCGGGCATCCTGAAGATCAAGAACAGCTCGATCAGCGATACGCGCAAAGAAGCTCTGCAGTCCCAGTGGCGGCAGAAGTATTCCCGCGGCGGCAGTAATCAGAAAGGCCTTGCCGTGCTGGATGAGAACGCCGAATACCAGAAACTTGGCAGCAATCTTGACGAGTTGGCGAGCCAGGAGCTTTCGGGCCGCTTTGAATCCCGTATATGTGCAGTCTTTGGCGTGCCGCCAAATCTTGTGGGCGCTCAAGTCGGCCTCGAGCACGTCACTGCCAACGCCACAGCTAAAGCTGAACTGCGAAACTTTTGGGACAACAAGATCTCTGGCGAACTTGCCGCCCTGCGTGAATGGCTAACGTGGTTCGTGCTGCCGGAATTTGAAGATATAGCTGCGATTCAGGCTGAGACGTTGCGTGTCGGCTTTGATCTGTCGCAGTGCGCGTTCTTGCAGGAAGATGTCGACAATATTCATAAGCGAGCGAGAGAGAACTTTCGAGCCGGCTTTTGGACTCTGAACGAGACCCGCGAAGCCACGGGCATGGCGCCGGACAAAGAAGCGGGCGACGACTACTACGTGCAACAAAATACAGTTTTTGCAATTTCTCCTGCAATGCGTGCCCTTGAAGCGGAAAAAGAGCCGACTGCTGAACCTGACCCGAATCTGCTAACAGACGGCAGCACGGCTGGCGACGGCAATGCTGATGCAGCGAATAATGGCAAAGGGTTGACTTCGCCGAACGAGCTTTGCCCTGGGTGCGGTCAACCGATAGAGATTTGCGTTTGTGAGGGGTCAGGATTCGTTAAGCATCAAAAAAAAACTTTTGACTTAGACGGACTGACTCTCGGCCGGGAGCCACAGGGTGTCGAGCTCGTGATCGACCTGAAAGCTATCGCTCAGGATCTCGAGACCGAGAAAGAAAAGCTTGCTAAGATCTTAAAACGCTTTCGAAACTCCCTGATCGATCAAGCGGTCACCAAACTCGACAAGCTCGATGCTGCCCAGGCTCACGAGCTGATACTCGTACCTGATGCGGAGATCTCGAAACAGATCAGTAAATGCGTGCGTTCTGCGTACCAGGCCGGAGGTCGACAGGTTATTTCCGAACTGCAAGCCCAAGCTAACGGCAAAAGCTTTTCACCGCACAGTCAAAAAGACGAGCCGCTCGAAGAAGACGAGCTGGTCGACCTCACGATTTCCCGAATAATAAACGAAATACAGAAACGCGCAACCGATTGGTACACGATGCTCAAGCTGTTGCTGGATTACACGGCAGACAAGCTCAAAGAGAAGCTTTTGGGCGAAAGCGAGAAATGGCTCGACCAGCTTGCAGGCAATACAGCGAATATCAGCATTCAATATGGCCGGGATGCCGAGATCGAGAACAACCTGGACCAGATCGATCGGTGCGAGTATTCGGCCGTGATGGATCCCAACACATGCGGCCCATGTGAAGATGCCGACGGCACTTCGGCTGCAACTCCGGAAGATCTTCCAGATACGCCGAATCCCGATTGCGAGGGCGGCTCGAATTGCCGCTGCTTCATCATCGGCGTGATCATATAGCTCCTAAAAACAACATCTACCGATTTGCCGAAGAATAATCTCCAGGAGAATTCCGAGAGATTATGGCAGCCACTTTTGAATGGGACGAAGACACCGGCACGCAAACCGGCTCGCCGTTAAAAGGTACAACGCGCACCCACAACGTTACGAACGTTAACTGGAAGAACAGCGGGGTGATCGGCGATGTGTATTCTTCGTTCCCGATCGTTGCCGGTAATAATTCCTTTGATAAATGGCAGTTCGGCCATTTCTCTGGCACCTTCAACCAAATTCTTAACGGTTTATTTGCACATACCGCGGGAGCTCTCGGGACCGGTCTAACCCTCAAAGGGTTCACGACCATGACGGCCGATGGCGACAACGAGACCTACAGGACGCCTGCGACCACAGCTAACGCCAATCTCTCAACCGATATGACTTCGGTTATTGCCATTGGCTCGGGCATTGCTGTCTGGTTCGGAGCTACTGGACCGGAAGCGACGGGTAAGGCTGCCTCAATGACCACGAATCCTTGTTACACGAATTGGCTGGCCACGCAACTGCAAACGACCGGCTCAGCAAGTCCCGGCGACACTACGACCGTAACGCTCACGTTGCAGTATGACGAGAACTAGATCTATGGCAGACAAACTTGAAACAGTAAAACTTTTCTTCGACGGTGTTGAGAAAGAATGCCTGGTGCAGACGGATCGAGCCGGCGAAGTTGTCTGCACGGCGAAGGACGGCCGTTTTGTGAAGTTTCCAAAGGGCACGAAGCTCACTGCCGCTGTGATCAAGAGTCACAACAAGCATAACGCCGAAAAGCCATTGCCGCCCGGCACGGAAGAGGCAAATGCGGACGAGCTTGCAAATTGGCTCAGTCAAAAGAAATAGCTCTCAACCGTACTCAATTCAATGAGGCCGATTCAATCCAATGAAGATACCTAACACATACCTATTCATCGCTACTTTCGCCGACGGCTCGCAGATCTTCCAGAACGAAGACGATGTCTCGCCTAATGATCCCGAGAAAAACTGCTTTTTCGACGTACTTGAGCGCATAAACGGCGGCGATATGCCCGTGAGCTTTGGCATAACGGGGGAACGCGGCTTTTTTGGTGTAGATCTTCGTGACGGGCATTTCGAGGTAAACGAGCTGCCGTTCTTTCAGCACCGGCCTGAGCAAAAAGGCCAAAACTACAAGGATTTTCGACTGATCTATTTCCGCACTCCCAAAATCGATATTGAAATGAACAACGAAACCGGCCAGCAAACACCTGTGAGGGGTTGGGTGTTTTCATATACGTTCGGCTGGCAGGTGACGCACGAGGGTAAAAACGAACAGCGGACTTTTACGGTCTATTTTGAGTAAAAACACGAGGATTTAATGAGAGATTATTTTGTCAAATTGCAGCCCGATAAGAAGAAGGGACATAGGAAACACGGTAAGGTTAAAAAGCACTTCGATTTTATCGATGCGTATCTCACCGAGCTCGGATCTGACGACCTCGAGGCTCTGCGTCAAGATGCCAGCGTTCAATATATCGAACCAGATATGCCAGTCTTTGTTGATGCCGTCGAGTCTGCATTCAACACTGGTCTGGATCGCATCGATCAACCCGCACTTCCGCTCGACGGACAGTATTCATACTTCTACACCGGCAGTGGCGTCGAGGCGTATGTCATCGATTCTGGAATTCGATACTCGCACGAAGATTTTGGAGGTCGTGCTGTCTTTGGTGCTGATTTTGTTGACGGTAATGACAACGGCGATCCTTTAGGTCATGGGACGCATGTTGCCGGTATTATCGGCGGCAAGAAGTGTGGTGTCGCAAAGAACGTCAAACTGATATCCGTTCGCTGCATCGACGCCACCGGTTCCGGAATGGTATCGGGTCTGGTGCAAGGCATCGAATACGTCTATAAGCGCAGACTGAATGGAAAGGCAGCAAAGACGCGGATGGTTGCGAATATCAGCGTTGGACTTTCAGGTATCTCAAATACCTGGAACGCTGCGATCAACGCTGCTGTCGCTGCTGGCGTGGTTGTCTGTGTGGCCGCCGGCAATTCGAACATGGATGCCGGTCTGGTCTCTCCCTCATCAGCTAAAGATGCGATCACAGTTGGTTGCATCACGAACGACGATACCAAAGCAACTTTTTCGAACTGGGGCCCTACCGTCGATCTCTACGCTCCTGGTGTTGTCATTCAGTCTGCATGGTCATCGGCAGATGACGCGTATGTTTACAAAAGTGGTACTTCGATGTCGTCTCCGTTCGTCGCCGGCGTCGCAGCTTTGTGTTTAGAGAAAGCTCCTCGAGCAACGCCCTTGCAAGTTCTCGGAATGATGCTGGCGGTGGCAGGGCAGTCACCAGCAGGACTTCGAATTCTGAATAGCAACATTTAGGCATGGGAAGTCAGCTTTTTACAACGACGGGATCGCAGACTTGGAATTGGCCGGCTGGCGTTACCCAAGTTATTGCCGAATGTATTGGCGGCGGAGGCGGAGGCGGGTCTGCCACAGGTAATCCGTCCGCGGGTGGCGGCGGTGCTGGCGGTGCTTATGCAAAAAAGACAATAACGAAAGGCGGTGAAACTTTCCTCACGATTATCGTCGGTGCCGGTGGTGCGGTATCAAGTAACGGTAATCGTTCGACGGTTGATCAAGGCGGTACGATCGTATGCCGAGCGGCTGACGGTGCGGGCGGAATACCTGCGACGGCTAATAGTTCGAACGGCGCAGGTGGCTCGGGTGGAAGTACGACCAATGTTGGCGATACGACTTTCGCTCAAGGCGCGGGAGCCACAGGAGCATTCGGAACGGCTGGCGGTGGTGGCGGCGGTTCGGCTGGACCGAGTTCGGCAGGCGGTAATGCATCAGGTGGAACGGCTGGTGCGACAGGAACCGGTAATTTCCAAGACGGCGTTAATTATTCAAGTGCGGGAGCGACGGGCGGCGCGCCGGGTAACGCTGGCGGTGCGGTACCGTCAACCGGTACCGATTACGGCGGCGGCGGCGCGGGCGGTTGTGCAAGCAACGCGACGGACAGGTTGGGGAGTGCGGGTCGACAAGGCGTCGTCTTGCTGACGTGGACAGACCCGAGCAACACTACGACCACTAAGACTCAATCCGGAGTCGCGCGGCTGCAGGCAACAACGACGAAAACGCAGGGCGGTCTTGCGAGGATCCGAACGACCGTCTTGAAGACGATCGCCGGTATCGCTCGTTTATCGATCCAGACGCTTCGAACGATCACTGGCTTATCACGGCTGCAGAAGAGCCAGACGGCGACTCAGTCGGGCGTTGCGAATATTCGCGGCACTACGACGCGGACACAGACCGGAACAGCCAGACTGCAGCTTTCGCAAACGAAAACACAGACGGGTGTTTCCCGAATCGGAAAGACAGTAGCTCAAACGCTGCAGGGTCTTGCTCGCATCTATGGTACGACTCTGAGAACGATCCCGGGCGTTGCAAGACTTCAAAAAGCGGCTATTCAAACGATCACGGGTGTTGCGAAAATTGCGAATACTACGCTTAAAACGATCCCGGGCATCTCCCGCCTTCAAAAATCTGTTACGGCTACGATCAACGGTGTTGCGAATATTCGCAATGCAACGCTTCGAACACTGACCGGGCAGGGTCGAATTCAGAAAGCAGCGACGGCGGCAATAAACGGTGTTGCCAGGATACGCAAAACTGTTTTGCAAACGCTTTCGGGGGTTGCTCGTCTCCAGAAAAGCCAAACGCAGAATCAAACTGGTGTTTCTCGAATACGCGCGACCGTGACAGCATTGCAGACCGGTGTTGCACGTGTTCGAAAGACCGTTTCTCAAACAATTAACGGCATAGCGAAGATCGCGGTTCCGGGAAGTTCTACTCAAAATATTACGGGCAAAGCTGCTATTCGAGGCACTACGCTGCAAACGCGGACCGGCGTTGCAAGATTGCAAAAGTCCGCGACGAAAACACAGCCTGGTCTCTCGCGAATTCAGAAAACTGCACTTGTATTGATTACGGGTCTCTCCCGATTAGAGGTCAGATTAACTCGAAATCAGCAGGGGGTGGCCCGCATTCGGCGTGTCAATCAAGCGACAACGCAGGGCATATCAACAATTCGGGTCACCGCGACCCGATCGATCACCGGTGTTGCACGCATACTGCCGTTTGTTTTGTTCGACCCGCCAACTCCACCGCTTGCTTTCGAGATCAACAGTGGGAGTAATTCGTTAGATTTAGTTTCGGGAAAAAATGAGCTGAATGTGCTGTCAAGTGAGAACATGCTCGAGATAAATGGCTAACGCAACTCATCGGGTAAAAATAGGCGAGACGGGCAAGAAACTGGCCGTCACGTTGAAGCATACAAACTCGACTACAGAGAAAGTCGAGCCGTATGCAATTCCGGATGGCTCAGCGGTAAAGCTCTACATGACGCTCGATGGTGCCGACACGCTTAAAGTGAACGGGGCTACGATGACGATCCTTAACCAGACCACGTATCCCGGAAAGTGCGAGTATCAATGGCTCTCGGCGAATATCGACACGCCTGAAGTTTACGATCTCGAAATAGTTCTCACGCTGCCCGACACGACCAAATTGAAATGGCCGTGTGAAGACGGCGAGACATTTGCGACGGTGATCGTGATGCCGAGCAAAACTGCTTAAAACTCTTATGGGGATCGACTGGCAATACTGGTTCTTCTGTTTTGGAGCTCTCTATTTTGCGATAGAAGTGATCGGTGAAGTGATCGCTGCACTTGCCGTTCTTTTTCGCAGAAAATAGTCCCCAAAATAACAACGCTTAAAAATTCCTAACCTAATTCCCGTATGGCAGACGCTGCACGGGAATATAAATCTCTCGCATTAACAAATATCAAAGCCCAGAGCTCGGGGCGAACACGTACCGGCATTGCCGCTGTTTTTGGCAACGTTGACGCCGTTGGGGATCGAATAGTGCCCGGAGCCTTCGCGCGTACGATCGACGGCGGGGCAAAGCGGGCCCGGTTTCTGTGGAACCACAGCTATCAGCACCCGCCGGTCGCGAGCATAAAAGAATTACGTGAAGTTTCCCGGAATGAATTGCCTGATGAAGTTTTAGAAAAAGCACCCGAAGCGACCGGGGGTTTGCTCGTCAAACGCGAGTATTTCGATGTTGACCTGGCGAGCTGGATCCTGCAGGGGATCGACGCCGGCGATATTAACGAGATGAGTTTCGCGTACGACACGATCAGATCCGCCACTGTGACCGAGCCTGTCGATGGCGACCCAGAGAAATCCCGTGAAATTCGCGAGCTGCAGGAGCTGAAACTCTACGATTGCAGCGACGTTCTGTGGGGCTGCAACGCTGCAACTGTTGCCGCGGGTGCAAAGAATTTTGAAGCGCTGCCGCTCGGCGTGTTGGCTGCGAATCTCGCCTTTTTCGAAAGCGAATTCAAAGCAGGCCGACGCAACGCCGATCGGGACCAGAAGCTTATCGATTTGATTCATAACACGGCCGTTGGTCTGGGAGCCGAATGCAATCCCGACGAAGACGAAGATCCCAAAGCGAGCAACCCGGACCCGTCAACAACTGACACTCCACTTTCTCCGAATTGGCTTGATCTCCAAAAAGCAAAAACGCGGGTATTAGGCCTGCGAATCTAGGAGAAAAAAATCATGTCAGAACATGCAAAGGCGAAAGCCAAAAGATTGCAGGAGATCCTCGACCAGGCGACCACGTTGACCGTGACGATGGAGACGCCCGACACCGCGGATGCGAAGAATTTTCCGAACGATACGCCCGATAACCGCGAGCAGCTCACGGCGCTATTAACCGAAGGCGAAAAGCTGCGTCTTTCGATCGAGCAGGATCAGAAGATCCTCGGCTTCAAGAGCTTTCTGAGCGAACCGGCTGGCCAAAACCCTATGGGCGGCGACGGTGCGTTCAGTGAAGCGTTCGGTTCAATGTTTGGGGCCGGAGCAAAAACGCTTGGCGAGCAGTTCGTCGAAGACGAAGGCTATAAAGAAATCTCGAAAGCGGGAAAGGTCCCGTCAAAAACGCTCAATTTAGGCATTGACCTTAAAGGCTTTTTGGACCCGCGACTGGGACAGAAAGCTTCGTTCACAACGACTTCAACCGGCCTTGATAGCTCGCGAAACTACATCGCGCGTCCCGTCGAGCTGATCCAACAGCAACGGCTGACCATCCGTGATCTGCTGCCGGTTGGTGAAACGACACAGAACACCGTTTATTTCATCAAGGAAACGAGCTATACCAACGCGGCCGATATGGTCGCTGAGGAAGGCGAGAAGCCGGAAGCCACGCTCTTGCTGACCAACACAAGCGCCGCGGTTAAAAAGATCGCCGTCGTCTTGAAGGTCACCGAAGAGATGTACGCGGATTTCCCGCAGCTTCGCGACTATATCAACACCCGGCTGAACTTCATGGTCAAGCAGAAAGAAGAAGATCAGCTCATGAACGGTGACGGTACGGGCAATAACATTACCGGTATTTTGCAGACGTCTGGCATCCAGACGCAGGCGAATGCAGCCGACAATTTGGTTGCCATTCACAAAGCAAAGACCAAGGTGATGAAGCCGACAACTGGCGGCTATAATCCGACCGGGCTGATCATCAACCCGACCGACTGGGAATTACTCAGGCTCGCAAAAGACCTAAACGGACAATATTACGGCGGTGGGCCGTTTGTCGGCGAGTACGGCGTGGGCAACTACGTTCTTTATCCGCCGGTTTGGGGTTTGACACCGGTGGTTACCACGGCAATCGCTGCGGGTACCGCACTGGTCGGCGATTTCCAAAACGGGGCCCAGATCTGGCAGCGGGAAGGTATTCGGATCGAATCCACGAATTCGAACGAAGACGATTTCAACTTTAACCGGATCTCGATCCGCGTTGAAGAGCGTCTCGCCCTTACGGTCTATGCGCCGGGAGCATTCTGCAAGGTCACCGGTATCGTGTAATTAAATGGGCGGCAAAACACCGCCCATTTTCTTAATTTTATGTCGATAAAAATGATCCAAGAAACGGGGGAAAAGATGGGAACAGCAGATAAAACCTACTATCTGGACGATGACGGTAAGGTCACGACAGATGAAGAAAAAGCCGCAGTGGTCTTGATCAACAAAGGTCAGGAGATTCCGAAGGAAATGGCCGATCAATACGGGATCGGTAAAGGCAAAAGTGCCAAAGCAGCGAGTGAAACTGATTCAGATGAATCAGCAGACGAGGGCGAAAAAGCCTCTGGTCCCAAGTCGAACAAAGCTGCGTCACCAAAGAAAGACAAACAGAGCTAAATTGTCATGGCACAGAGACTTCAATCCGCGGATCGCAGCAAATCGATGCGTGTCCGCACAGATGCAGTCGGAGATTACATTGAGCACGTAAACGGTGCGAAGGAGTATTTTCTGACAACCGCGATCACTGCAAACGTGACGACCACTACAGCCGCTTCAGGTGCCTGGGGTCGTACATCACACGCAACTGGTAATAATAAAGCGTTCGTTTCGGACGGCGCCAAGTGGCAGGCTGCATAAAGCAGAAACAGAATCGGTCTAACTAAAGCCTCGAATAACATCGGGGCTTTTTTTCTAGACTCAGAACGTGCCTGACCTATACGTTACAGCGGCCGAATTGAAAGCCGGAGCCCAGGAATCTGACGCTTCGAACACTGACTCGTGGGAACTACTGGCGTTGGCCGTCTCGCGTATGTTTGACCGCGAGTGCGAAGTGCCCGACAGCTATTTCATGCCGGCCGCTGCAGCCGCAAGCGAGCGGGTATTTCGAGGCAAGGGCACCGAGTATGTTCGGCTGGATCCGTATGTGGCCGACAGCATTGATGCGCTCTCTGTTGCCGACGAAGTGTTTCTGGTGGGCGGCGACGATTACTACGAGAACGAAGGCTATCTGGTCTTTGGCGTGCCGACACCGACATCAAGTCAACCCAGCTCCATCATCATCGAGAACGGCGCCGTCGTGACGGTCAGTGCTCGTTGGGGATTTGCTGCCATTCCCGGCGAGATCCGGCAGGCCTGTCTCGAACAGGGCTTGTTCATGTGGCGTAAGCGAGATCTCGCGTTCACTGAGCTTTCGGGTATCTCCAGTGCGGCGATCGTCGCTAAATTCTCGCCCACTTTTCTCGCGACCGTCGAGCGATACAGAGCCTTATATGGCCGAAATACTTATTTTGCGTGAGGTGAATAAATGACCGGTAAGAAATTATTGAGCAAATTACAGCAGGAACAATTCGACGTAAAAGGCTTTGATGTTGTCATAGACATCGGCGACGGGATGACCGCAACGATCACCGGCGTTGAGCTCGACGAGAACGAGCGGCAAATTCGCCTGATCCTCGATGGCGACGAAGACGACGAGGAAATTTAATAAATGCCCGTCAGACTGAGTTTTGAAGTTGCCGGCGAGAAGCAATTTGATCGCATCTTTCAGCGCTTCGACGAGGACCTGCGGGACATTACGCCGATCGCCGACGAGATACGCGATGCGTTCTGGGATATCGAGCGTGAGCAGTTCCAAAGCGGTGGCTCAAAGGGTGCATCGGGCCGCTGGAAGCCCCTCTCGCCGCAATATGAAGCCCAGAAGATAGCTCGATACGGCACTTTCGCAGTGATCGCAGGCGTTCTTCGTGCCACAGATGCGATGTACGAATCTCTGACGAGCCAAACACCGAACACGGTCTATCAGAAATCAAAGGACCAGATAGTTATTGGCACCAGCCTCGCGCGTGCGAGATATCACCAGACCGGCGGCGGGCGTTTGCCCCAGAGAAAAGTGATTGACCTAAGTGATGAGCAGCGGCGGTCCCTCACGAAAACGATCCAGAAGAGTTTAGTTAAATTAGTTCGCCGCCATGGCATTTATGTCGATTATTCGGGAGACGTGATCTAGATGGCCTGGGACCCGACAATACAAGTATTCGACGAGCGGCCGATCAAAAATAATTTGATCGCATATTTTACTGCGCAGCAGGCTGATGCGTTGCTCTGGGCGAACGAAGGTACGGCGCTGCCCGTTATCAAGAAGTTTCATCGTTCGCCGCGGCTCGTGACGGTGTTTCCCGCTTTAACTTTCCTGCAAAGCGAGCACAAAGAGCTTGATAACGAAGGCGATACACTCGACGTCGATTATGCGCTGCTGCTCGAGCTCGCGATCGTAAACGGCAACCAGGACACGTTGGTCGAGCAATCAACGCGCTACTCAATGGCAATCGAATCGATGCTTGCGAACATCCCGGCAACAACATTTTTTGCAGATTCTATAATTCAAGCTCAGAAGTTCATTTTTGCCGGACTGCATGTGCAATACGACATCCAGGGCAAATACAAGAACCAGTTCATCGACGTGCTGCAGGTCCGTGTTGGCTGGCAAATAACAGCAAGTATTTTTGCGTAGAGTAAAAACATCATGGGAACTCCAAGAGCGATAACGTACAAAGAAGTTCATAAAGCAGTCGGTGACGAAGGATCCCTGGCTGCCTGGCAAAAAGTCTGCGAGATCACCGGTGCCGGGTACGTGCCCGTCGGCGAAGACGGCACCGCCGCGATCGACATCACGGACCTGTCAGCGTCGAAAGTCGAGCGAATCGATGCGCTGCTCGGCAAGGCCGAAGAAGCCAAAGCCGAGACGGACGCAGCCGACAAGAATTCTAAGAAGGGGGCCAAGTAAATGGCTGGAACAGCAACACGGTTTAACCCGTTAACAATTCCGATGGGGGTAGTTGCCCAGCTCTGGGCCAATCTGGCGGTGCCTGCTGCTTCTGCTCGCCTTACGCTCGACACGGACGGCACGCCGGACTCGACAGCGAATCCGAATGCTAAGCATTTGGGACATACTGACGCCGGATTGACCGTCACGGCCCGCGATACTATTCAGGATTGGTTCGCCGACGAGGTACCGTACCCGATCGGTAGTTCGCTCCAGTCCTCGGAAGTAATGATCGAGGGAGCTGCTCTTCAAATCGCTGACGAAGAAGCGATGAAGATCTTTGGTTCGGGTATCGGCACATACTCGACGGCCGCCGGGTACAAGCAGTTCCAGCTCGGTTGGAAACCGACGATTACCTACAACTCAATGGCGGTGATCTATCCGTCGCCGCTTGATCCGACAAAATTTGCAGTCTTCAATCTTTACAATGCCCGCAACACGAACGGATTCCAGTTTCAAATTGGCCGTAAGAACCGCGCGTCGACGGGATTTCAAATCAAAGGCTACGGCCTGACCGCTCGTGCCGCCGCCGACCAATTGGGAAATTATTGGTGGCAGATCTAAGTTTCGCTGCTGGTTGCTGATCCTCACTCGATGCGACCGCCGACAGGCCGGACACGGTTACGCCATTCCGTTCCGGCCTTTTTAATTAAAAAACATGAAAGCTGAAGAATATAAAAAACTTGCTTCCGCGAAGCAGGTATTCGAAGACGTTACATTGCCAAGCGGCGCGATATTCAAGATGCGCGTTGCCCCTATTCAGAATTGGGTACAGACGGGGGTCCTGCCGGCATCGCTGACCTATAAGATGCAGATGGTTGCCCAGGCGAAAGCTCCGGAAGATGCTGCACAAGTAGTTCTCGAAACATTTGCCGAAGAAGATTATGTGGCGCAGCAGAACCTGAGCCGTAAGCTTCTCGAATTCTGCTGTGTCGAGCCAAAGGTTAGCATCGGCGGCGATGACCCGGACGCGCTGCAGCCCGAAGACATCACGCCCGAAGATTTTCAGTTCCTGAGCAAATGGGTCTGGTCGGGAGGTAAAGCGGGCGAGAGCCTGGAGACCTTTCGTAAGCAACCCAAAAAACGTGCTGTGGCTGGCTCAAACCGGTAAGCATTTCGGCGTGCTGCCCAGTACGCTTTTACACGTTGAGCATGGCAGTCAGGTCGCGTTAGACTTCGACCTCGCATGCTCGCTCGAGCTCACCCGGCACGAAAACAAGCGCGACAGCAAACGGCTCGAGCTGATGATCAAAGGCATCAGTGCGATCATGATCGAGAGTATGGGCGGCGACTCTTCAGGGCTTTTAGAGAGTGTTGACGATGAGGCCTGAAATCGCACATTTGTTTCGAGAAACTAAAGTGTATTTGTGTATTTCCCTACTAGCTGGAATACACTTTACACTATCGCAGGCTCGTTTTAATTCACGGAACGCCCGTTGCTTTCGCCTGTCTCCAAATTCTGCTTTCGCATAACCCCTTTCTAAACTCGTTAAATTCAATAACGTGGCACTTTTCAATGACGCCGCTGGCCTGCTTTTCACCGTAAAAGCAAATACTGACGACGCCCGCAGCGATTTCAAAAAATTCCGGCAAGAAGTAAAGGAGACGACCGATGCGGCCGGTGCGGGATCTACGCCGCTTGAAAAACTCGCGCACGCCGCAGGTTTTTCAGGCAGCGAATTCGCGGCAATGGCCGGACCAATAGGTATCGCAGCGGCGGCGATCACCGGTCTCGCTGCCGCGGCAGCAGCCGGCGTTTCGGCGCTATTTGAACTCGCCAAAGCGTCAGCTGAATACGGCGATCAAATATACGACACCGCGCAGAAGACAAACGTTAGTACCGACGCGATTCAGGCATGGAATTTCGCCGCCGAGCAATCAGGTTCGTCGACGGAAGTCGTTAATAAATCCCTTG
>Ga0209468_1000668_pt1 | contig 15876 bp, 16 predicted proteins | sample GraSoiAngelo_102_FD_185871 | JGI IMG/M metagenome (GOLD analysis project Ga0209468, IMG submission 185871) | Grasslands soil microbial communities from the Angelo Coastal Reserve, California, USA - 14_0903_02_40cm (SPAdes) (version 2) | ecosystem: Environmental > Terrestrial > Soil > Grasslands ...
TCACACGGATTGCATTTACCAATCATCAATCACCGATCACTATTCATTTCCGTGGCGCCGTTGCTTCGCGTTGAAAATCTGCGCACGTATTTCCATACCCGCGCCGGGGTTGTCCGCGCGGTTGATGATGTTTCCTTTTCAATCGACCCGGGCGAAACCCTCGGTATCGTGGGCGAGTCCGGCTCGGGCAAGTCGGTCGCGTGCCTTTCGTTGTTGCGGTTAATCCCCTCGCCTCCAGGACGAATTGAGACCGGACGCGCACAATTTGTTGATGTCGATCTTCTAAAGTGCGACGAAGACGGCCTGCGACGGATTCGTGGTGATCGCATCGCGATAATCTTTCAAGACCCGATGACTTCGCTCAACCCTTACATGCGCGTGGGCGACCAAGTGATCGAGCCGTTGATTATTCACAGGAAAACTTCCCGGGATCAAGCATGGCAGCGCGGGATTGAGGCGTTGCGCGCTGTCGGCATCCAAGATGCGGAGAGGCATATGCGCACGTATCCGCATGAATTTTCCGGGGGCATGCGTCAGCGCGTAATGATTGCGACAGCGCTGATTACGAAACCGGCGCTATTGATTGCTGATGAGCCAACGACTGCGCTCGACGTCACCGTGCAGGCGCAAATTCTCGAATTGATTCGCAAAATGCAACGGGAGCTTGGCACCGCCGTGATTTTTGTTACTCACGATATCGGGATCGTTTCCGGCTTTTGCGATCGTGTGTTCGTCATGTATGCAGGTCGAATCGTGGAGAGCGCATCGACCGCGCAGATTTTTTACGAACCGAAACATCCTTACAACCAGGCGCTGCAAAAGTCCATCCCGGCGCTCCACGAAAAGGGGAAGGCACTTTACACCATTCCGGGTTCTCCGCCTGATCTCTCAACGCCGATTCCAGGCTGTCCATTCGCGCCACGCTGCGAATACGCGCAGGAAAAATGCACTACATCGACAATCGCGTTAAAGGAAGTTGGGCCCGGCCATTTCTCGGCTTGCTTACGAATTCAATTAAAGGAGATCGACCTCGCTCCCGCTCACCTGCCGGGAAGCTTGCCCGAAATGAACAGCTGAGCGCCGGAACCGGTCTAAATCTAAACCCTGGAGATTGGGAATGAAAAGCACGCGAGTGATACCTAAGCGAACGTCGCACAAAACCTTATGGTTCGGTTTGCTTGGGGCCATTGTTGTGATTGTCGGCTCTATTTTGTTCGGGTATGCTCAAGGCCAGAAGAAGGAAAACGAGAGGATGAATCCGACGAAAGCAGTTCCCAGTGACGCCGAGTTGCGAACTAAGCTTACCAAAGACCAGTACCGCGTGACGCGGGAATGCGGCACCGAGACTGCATTTCAAAATGCCTATTGGGACAATCACCAGGCCGGAATTTATGTCGATCTTATCACTGGCGAGCCGCTCTTCAGCTCGCAGGATAAATTCGACAGCGGTACAGGCTGGCCCAGTTTTACCAAGCCGATTTCAAAAGACAAAGTGATTGAAAAAAGAGATTCCTCTTTCGGAATGGAGCGGACTGAGGTCCGCTCAAGCAAAAGCGATTCGCACCTCGGTCATGTGTTTCAGGATGGCCCCGCGCCAACGGGTCAACGTTACTGCGTGAACTCCGCCGCATTGCGTTTCATTCCGGTGGAGAAATTGAAAGAAGAAGGTTACGGCGAATATCTGGCGCTCTTCCCACAGGGACAGTCCCAGAGTAATCAGCCGTAAGCGACAACCTGAAGTCTACTAGACTTGTGTCGACTCCGTTTCTCGAAGTCGAGGCCTTAGAGACGCATTTTCCGGTCGAGACGGGATTGATTTTCAAACGTCGCCTTGGCATCGTCCGGGCGGTTGACGGGGTGCGGTTGTCGATAAAAGAAGGCGAAGTACTCGGCGTGGTGGGCGAATCGGGTTGCGGCAAATCCACCCTTGGCCGCACCATTGTTCAATTGATTCCTCCCACTTCTGGAACAGTCATTCTGGAGGGGCGCCATTTAAATCGACTTCGCGGGCGAGAGTTGCGCCACGCGCGCGCCGATTTTCAAATGATTTTTCAGGATCCGTACTCGTCGCTTAATCCGCGCCTCAATGTGTTCGATACGCTCGCGGAGGCGATGCGAACTCATAAAAAGGTTTCGCGCCGCGACCTGCGGCCGCGGGTCACCACCCTTATGCGCAAAGTCGGTTTGCTGCCGCGCACGATGAAGAAATATCCGCACGAATTTTCCGGCGGACAGCGGCAGCGTATCGCGATCGCGCGTGCTCTCGCCGTTGAACCGAAATTAATTATCGCGGACGAGCCGGTCTCCGCCCTCGACGTTTCCATTCAGGCACAGATCATCAATTTGCTCGCACAACTTCGGCACGAGATGAAGCTGACGATCATCTTCATTTCGCACGATCTCTCGGTCGTGAAACACATCTCGGACCGAATTGCGGTCATGTATCTGGGAAAAATCGTAGAACTTGGCGAGGCACGCCCCGTTTTGGAGAAACCGCTGCATCCATACACCAAAGCGCTCATCAGCGCGGTGCCGATTATCGACCCGAGACGCGAGCGCGAGCGCAAGCGTATCGTCCTTCCGGGTGATCCGCCTTCGCCGATGAATCCGCCGATCGGTTGCCGGTTTCATCCGCGCTGTCCGTATATGATCGAAGCATGCAAAGCAGATGTGCCGGCTCTCGTCGATTGGGGAGAAAAGCACTTCGCAGCCTGCATCCGCGTGCCGGAAATTAACCAGGTAGGGGCGGTTCATCCGAAATACTTAGACGTCTGAGCTCAAACATGCCTTGCTTGTGCAAAATTGGAAACGCGCTCGCCCCGTTCTAAATTGTTACATCGACAATGAAAAAGGACGATTTCGATTACGCAATTGAAAACACGCAGGTGATCCTCGCGCCTGAGCGGCAGATCGCGACCTTTGGGACCACGAGCTTTCACTTCTATCTCATCTCCGAGTTAATGGACCGCGTCGATCAGGTCCGGATTCGCAACGGGAAAATTCACGCGGAACGTCCGCAAATTCTCACGCCGGAGCATTTCAGTCGCTTGTTACTCGAAGGATTCGGCGATAAAGCGCAACGTTACGTTGATCAACTGCGGGAATACGCACGGAACATCGCCGTGCTGCGTTACGGATTTCAATTTCGGAAAACGAACGTCACCGAAGAGACGATCCGCGATTCAGTTGACGCCGTAATCACACGGACAAAACGGCGGGTGGAAGACGCGCAGGAGCCGCTCAGCGCCGTCATTCAAGGTGTGGACGACGCATGGGAAGTTTGCCTGCTCAAGTTCACCATTGACATGATCGAACGCTCCGCCGGAGGAAACCTCGGCGACTTCCGCAAGCGCGGACTAATTTGAAGCTACGGACTGTTCGAAGAACGGATGTGTCGCGAACAGATTAGTCTTGTGGGGCAGTCGGTCGACTACGCATAAGCCGGCGGCTGTAACTAAGGTTCTAAACTTTCGGCTTTTGTCATTGCGCGCCTCTTGTCATTCTGCGCGTCCGCATCACCGCATTTTGAAAAACTATCTCCAACTTAATGTCAGCCTGCTCTATTGGATTTTGATCGCGCCGTTTGCCGGACAATTTTTCAAAATCTCGCCTATCTTCCGGCAAATGGTCTTCATCGGGGTGCGCGCAGCACCGATGGTCGCGCTGACAGCGTTTAGCGTAGGTGTGACGCTCGCCATGCAGGCAGCGCATTCTCTCCAACAACTCGGCGCGGAAATATATGTCCCCGACTTGGTGATGGTCACGCTCTTGCGCGAGATGGGGCCAGTCCTGATCGCGGTAATCGTGATCGGGCGCAGCGGCTCCGCTGTCGCCGCGGAACTGGGCACGATGAAAGTATCTGAGGAGATCGAGGCGCTGGAAGTAATGGCGATTAATCCAGTCCAGTATCTGGTGGTGCCACGCTTTCTCGCCATGCTCGTGATGCTGCCCGCCCTCACGATCATGGGAAATTACATCGGCGTTTTTGGCGGCTGGGCCGTGTGCACCTTGGCGCTTGATTTCAATACCGCCGGCTATGTTTTGCGCGCCTTACAGAGCGCGGACACGTGGGATTTGTATTCGGGAATGATCAAGAGCGCCGTCTTTGCCTGGATCGTCATCACGATCGCGTGCAACGCCGGGCTTCATGTCGAAGGCGGTGCGGAGGGCGTCGGCCAGGCAACGACGGCTTCTGTTGTACAGGCTTTGCTAGCGATGCTGGTCACGAACGCGGTGCTAACTGGAATCTTTTTCTTTGGCGCATGAACTCCAACGGCGAACCCATCATCGAAGTTGTCGATCTGGTCCGAAAATTCGGGGATCGCGCCGTGATCGACGATATCTCCTTTAACGTCCACCGCGGCGAGACACTCGTGATCATGGGCGGCAGTGGTTGTGGCAAGAGCACGCTACTTCGACATATGATTGGTTCGATGAAACCCACTTCAGGGTCGGTGAGAATCTTTGGCGAAGACGTCACGACCATGGACGAACGGGAAATTGGACGTGTCCGGCGTCGCTTTGGCATGCTATTCCAATCCGGCGCGCTACTCGCCTCGCTCACCGTCGGGGAAAACGTCGCGCTGCCACTTTTTCAGCACACTGACAAGTCCGCTAATGAAATCGAACAAGTTGTGAGACAAAAACTTGAGATGGTTGGGTTGACCGGCTTTGAAAATCTTAAACCAGCTGAAATCAGCGGAGGAATGAAAAAGCGCGTTGGCCTGGCGCGTGCCCTCGCGCTCGATCCGGAACTGCTTTTCAGCGACGAGCCGACATCCGGATTGGACCCGATCATGACGGCGGTTGTTGATCAACTAACGCTCAAACTGACTCATGGAAGCCACATGACCGCAGTCGTCGTCTCGCACGATATGACGAGTGCTTTTCGCATTGCGACGCGCATGATCATGCTCGGTCACGGTTCGATCGTCGCGCAAGGCACACCCGAAGAAATTCGCACGAGCATTAACCCGGAGGTGCAGCAGTTTATCAACGGCGAAGCAGACGGGCCGATCCCGTTGAATCTTTCGCAGGATGAGCACGAGCATCATCAACATGTGAAGCCGCGGCCGTTCGTGAACGCGCGATTTCGCTTTCATCATAAAACTCCATGAAACGAAATTTCTCCGATTACATCGTGGCCCTCTCGGTGATTTTGACCAGCATGGTCCTCCTCGCGGCGCTTACGATCGCGCTTTCCGGTTATCGCTTAAAAAAACCGACCCGCACGTTGCAGATCAACTACGAAGACGTCACGGGCATTAAAGTCCATTCCGAACTTCGTTATGCCGGTGCGCCAGCCGGACGCGTGATCGCGATGCGGCATCTGACTGCAAAGGAGCGCGAATCGTCAGCAAACAAAAGAGACGCGGTGCAGGTGACGGTCAGCCTTGACGATGCGATTCCGCCGTTGCCCGCGGATGTGGTGGCAACGCTCAGCTCAGACACGCTGCTCGCGCCGAAATTTGTCGCGCTCTCCGCGGGCACGCCGGGCGGCAACGCACTTGCAAACAACGCTGCGATCGAAGGACATCCCGCTTATGGCATCGAACAGATTACCGCTGCGGCCGGTCCGCTGCTGGATAACCTGAACGTCACAGTCGCGAACTTGAAAAACGATCTTGGCCAATTCACGCCGAAGCTCGGGCCACTTGCCGATTCGCTAAAAATAGACGTGGATAATTTACAGAACGTGGTCAAAAACCTCGATGGTGTATCCAAAGATGCGGACAAGGTACTGGGCACAGCTGACACGTTCATCAGCGCGACTGACAAGCAACTTCAGGAACAGCTGAAACAACTGCATGTGGTTCTGTTAAATTTGAAAGTGGTCACTACCCACGCGAAGGCACTTGTTGAGACGCTCGCTGAAAAACCAAATCGCCTCATTTTCAGCGGTAAACCGGCCAAGCTCACACCCGAAGCGGAAATTCTCAGAAGCTCCAAACCTCTCCCGGCAAAAAGACCGTGATTGTAGTCGCACGTTTGCGGTACGTTGGGAACAGAGTCGCCGATGCGTTGTTACGCGAATTCGGCGATTAAGATCAATCGCCCCTACCCTTTCGAATATCGACGCATCAGTTTGAAAAAGCGGAGAGTGTCGCGCACTGGATGGATGCTGCTCACTTCGTCGGAATAAACAGTGGTGATCGGAACCGATTCGATCCGATACCCTTGACGGCTGGCGATGATGAGCATTTCGGTTTCGTAATCGAAGCGGCGCCCCCCGACGAGCAACTCAGGAATCAACTGTCGATCTAACATGCGAAACCCGCATTGCGTGTCCGGGATTTCTTGTCCGCAAGTACGGCTGATCCGATTGCTCATGTAACGGTTCACAATGCGTCGAATAAATGGCATCGATGTGAGGTTTTTCATGCGATTACCGAGGAACAAGCTGCGATCCGCTGCCAGGGCGGCTGCTCCGATGAAACGCTCGATTTCTTCCGGAAGATGCTGACCGTCGGCGTCGAGCATGATCATGTGAATAAATTGTCGATCCAACCAATGCCGTAAGCCTGTCTTGATCGCTTCGCCTTTGCCGCGGTTCTGCTTATGAACAATGACTTCAGCGCCGGCTTCACGCGCGTGCTGCGCGGTCTTGTCGCTCGAGCCGTCATCGACGACGAGCACGTGATCGAGCTGCTTGCGCGTTCGACGAACAATGTCACTGATATGTCTTTCTTCGCGATACGCTGGGATGATCGCAGCGGCCTTTAGACGAATTTCTGCAACCCGGTCCCGGTCCGCTACCGTCATCGGCGCACTACCGGGTGGAAATCGGCGGCGTGATAAGAACTGCGGACGAGCGGACCGGAAGCGACATACAAGAACCCCTTTTTGCGCGCGATGTCGCCGTAGTAATTGAATTGATCGGGCGTAATGTACTCCACGACCGGCAGATGTTTTGGGGTCGGGCGCAAATACTGGCCCATTGTTAAAACTTCGCAGCCAGCTTCACGTAAGTCGTCCATCGTCTGAAAAAGTTCGGTCTCTTTCTCACCGAGGCCGAGCATCACACCACTCTTAGTCACAACCTTAGGGGACAGTTCTTTCGCGCACCGTAAGACTCGCAGCGAACTGCGATATTTGGCACGCGAGCGCACGAGCGGCGTCAGGCGCTCCACGGTTTCCATATTGTGATTGTAAATGTCTGGCTCGGCGTCCAGCACGATTCGAATGCACCAATCCTGCGCGTGAAAATCCGGAACCAGTACTTCGACAATTACCGAAGGATCCATTTCGCGGACCGCGATGATCGTCCGCGCAAAATGAGTGGCGCCGCCGTCTTTCAGATCATCGCGTGCAACCGCAGTAATCACGACGTGTTTTAATTTCATTCGACGCACTGCCTCGGCGACGCGTTGCGGCTCGTCTTCCTCCAGCGCGTATGGTTTCGCTGTTGTCACCGCGCAAAAGCCGCAGGCGCGCGTGCATCGATCGCCCGCAATCATCATGGTGGCCGTGCCCTGGCTCCAGCATTCCCATCGGTTCGGGCATTGCGCGCTTTCGCAAACGGTGTGCAAACGCAAATCCGAAATGAGCGCCTTGGTTGAAAAGAAAACCGGGTTCGAAGGCAGCCGCACTTTGATCCAGGGCGGCTTCCGTTCCTGGTGAAGCGCCGGATCGATTTTCGCGCAAGACATCGTCCAAAGGCTAACCCACCGCTGAAGAGTTGAAAAGTTAAAGCGTCGAAGCGCGCATAGGGGTCCTCATCTTTTCAACGCTTTTAACTCTTCCACAATCACAGCTTCGTTCGACCCGACAGTGCTTGATAAAGCGTCAACTCGTCAGCGGATTCCAAACCGCCGCCAGCCGGCAGGCCGCGGGCGATTCGCGTCATAGTCACCGGCTTTTCTTTCAAAAGATCGACAAGGTAGTTTGTGGTCGCTTCACCTTCGACATCGGAGGGAAGCGCAAAAATAATCTCAGAAATCTTTTCTCGATCCAGACGTTCGAGCAGTTCCTTGATCCGCAGATCCTCGGGACCAACATGATCGAGCGGCGAAATTCTTCCTCCAAGAGAATGGTATCGGCCACGGAAAGCGCTCGTCTTTTCCAGGGGAAGAATGTCGGTAGGCTGTTCGACAACGCAGAGCAACTCCGCTGAGCGCGAGGAATCCGCACAAATCTCGCAAATCTTTCCCGTGGTAAAGAATCCGCAGAGCTCGCATGGATGAATAGCTTGCCGGGTATCATTGATGGCGTGTGCGATCTGATCCGGCTGATCGTTTTGCGCACGCACAATCCAAAGCGCAATTCGTTCCGCCGAGCGAGGCCCAACTCCTGGCATTTGTCGCAATTGCGCAATCAAATTCCGGAGCACTGCCGGATATTCGGTCCTTCTCAAAACAAGCACGCCGGTTTAATCGGAGGATATCTCCGTGAGATTCAGAGCGAGCGGCTCCAGCCGACGTAAATAGAATTGCAGCGGAGCATCGTCATCGGATCCCCGCGCTTTCTGAAACTCTGTGTACGCTTCGGCCCAACGTTTTTTTCGATAGAGCACGATCCCATTCCAGAAAGAGTCTCGGCGCGCGATATGCTCCGGCTTGGCCTCCGATGCAAGCCAAAGCGGCTCGTAAATTTCATGTCGATCTTGTGAATCCACTTCCATAAGAAAATCGATTGGTCGCGCGACAATTCCTTTGTTCGCGAGATCAAAAGTGCGCGTGTCAATCAGGATGTGCGATCCGTAGAAGCGATTTGCGGCGCAGAATCTTCGCGCCAGCTCGATCGGCTCGCCACTGGTTAAGAGTGCTTGGCGCTCGCCATCCTTCAGCGGCGCAATAATTATCGTGCCAGAGCTGATGCCGACATGGGTATCGCAATCTCCAGGAATTTCCCCGTTATTTTGCCGGGATTCGCGATAATGCTGAACCAAATCGAGGGCAACCTGAACAGCTTTGTCAGCATGTTCCGTATTACTGTCAGGAAATCCGAAAATGGCGACAACGCCCTCCCCGTCGGCGGCCTGGATATAACCTCCCGCTTCCAGGAGACGGTCAGCCACGTCGCAAATAAACTTCTCCGTGGTTTCGGCAAAGGCAGCGGGCCCGGAGTCTTCAGCGAGGCCGTGCTTATTGGCAACGTCGCAGACGACAACGCTCACTTCGTGTCCTCTCGGTTGCAGATCGAACGCAATTGCGCCTTCGAGGAGGCGGCGAAATTCTTTGTTCGACAATCGGCCGGTGAAGAAGCTTCTCGACAAATGCGAGCGGTCTCGCCTCAAAAAGACAATCCATCCCTCCCCCGCGAGCCATGCGACGACCACTGCAAGAATAGAGGGGAGCGGTTGGAAAAAGACCCGATAGAGCGAGCAGACCCAGGAAAGGCCCAGCAATTCGATCAATAAAAAAAGAACCAATAAACGGCTGCGGCGCCGCGGCACACTGCTCAGAGTTAGCCAGGCAACACCAAGTGAGAGTGGTAAGACAATGCCGGGCTGCCACTTCCCACTGACGATTCTCGTGGCGGCCGCGTAATTAGAAATAAGCCCGGTAACGGCCAGCTCAAAACGCGCTATCAAACCGCTCGCATGCAGCCCGCCGACGATCCCAGCAACAGCGACACCAATGATTAGCGTAGTGACCAGCGACCGTTTCATCGACAATCAGCCTTTTTGCGACGCCGCAACTGGAAAGTACGATTGGACCACCAGTTCGCTTAAAAATTTATCCGGGGCATCGACAGCCTCAGCATTAAGGACAAACTCTTTTCGACCGGTGTTCTTTTTAATCAGATTCAATCCAAATTGATAGTCTTTAAACAAATGGGCGCAAAGGTCAGTCATGCTCATCCGCTCCGCCTGCGCCCGTTCAACTAAACGCCGCACTGCTGTCTCATCGAAGACAACTTCCACTCGGTGCTCGTTTTTAAATTCGGCAGCGAATTGACGCACACCGGCTTCGAGCGTTTGCGCCTCGATCTTGTGTCCCTCGGCCATCAACCGATCAAGCACCCGTTTCGGCTCCCGCACGAGCTCGGCCGTAACGCGCAACTGGCTCAAGCCCGATCCCGCGAGGTGATATTTATAATCACGAAATAGCTTTTCGAACACGGTCAACAACCCGCGGGCACCGGTTTTTTCTTTTGCCGCAGCATCGGCAATCAAGCGCAAGGCTTCGCTATCAAAGCTGATCTCAATCCCATAGGCACGAAATGCGCGCTCATATTGCCGGAGCAAGCTGCCCTCGGAAAACTTCATGATTTTGTAGAGATCATCAGCGTCAAGGTCTTCGCAGACTACGCGCACCGGCAGACGGCCGATGAATTCAGGTTCAAATCCATACTCGACGAAATCCTGCGTCGTGACGAATTGAAATAATTCATTGTCCATTACCTTCACCGGCTCCGCACTAAATCCAATCTGGCCCTGCGAGATGCGTCGCGAGACCTGCTGCTTCAAGCGTTCAAAGGCACCGCTAACCACAAAAAGGATATGCCGCGTGTTAATGGTTTCCCGCTTTGCTTTGCCACGCTTCTGGAATTCGAAGGCGGCTTGTAATTGCGCCTGAAGATCATTCATGCTCCGCACGGGAACCTCGGTGTCTTCCATTAACTTGAGCAGGGTTGTCTGAACGCCACGTCCGCTTACATCGCGGCCGATCAAGTTTGCCGCCGACGCAATCTTATCGATCTCGTCGATATAGATGATTCCGAACTGCGCGAGATTAACGTCACCATCTGCTTTCTGGACAAGCTCGCGAACCAGATCCTCCACATCGCCGCCCACGTAACCGGTTTCGCTAAATTTGGTGGCGTCCGCCTTTACGAACGGAACTTTGATCAGATCGGCTATATGCTTGATCAGGTAGGTCTTCCCGACGCCGGTTGGTCCAACCAAAATCACATTTTGCTTCGCGTATTCGGTTTCCTCTGCCCGGGCAGCGTCCTCCTTTTCAAGCCGGCGGAGGTAATTGGCATGATTATAATGGTCGCAAACTGCAATCGAGAGCACTTTCTTAGCCTCGTCTTGCTTGATTACAAACCGGTCGAGATGCGCTTTGATGTCGCGCGGCAGAAAATTAAAAACAAACTCTTCGCCGCTCGCCTTTGTTGGTGGCTCTTCGCTCGCGGCAGCAGGCTCCGGTTGGGTGAAGGTCGCGACAGAGACATGATCTCCGAAGTTTGACTTCATAAACTCCGCGATCTTCGTCTTCAGTTCTTCCGGGGAAGGAAATGGCGGTGGTGGGTTTTGTTCCATGCTCGCGATCAAAAAGGTCGCGCGAAAATCTACTCAGGCAACGGCTCGTGTAAATCTGACCCCCGGGCGCAGAATTCGTTCATCTCCGCTTCGCTTTAAAAATCGCTTTCAACCCACAAGGTCGAGCTGACAAGATTGACGCCCGGCTTTGAACGGAACTGGTTGGGAGTCAAAAACTTCAGCTGCCGATTTTTATCTAACGAGACTGGGGAATATCCGGAAACAGCTGTGAAATCTGCTCGCGATATTGGGGCTCGGCCTTCCCGGCAGCCTCCGCGAGTTGTCGACCGAGTTCTGCCTGGCCGAATTCACTTGCAAACGCTGCGCAGCGCCATTGTCGATCTGCCACGTCAGGCGCGCTTGGTTGGATGAATGAGATGGAAACTGTGAGCAGCGTCTGCGGCGCGAGCTCCGTCCACATAAGTCGTGCGATACCGTGCGGGAGCTTCAAACTAAGGCTCTGATCAGTCGCGCCGGCTATACCCATGTATTGAGCGCCGCTGCCGTCTGTAAGTGCGCCGGAGAAATGGGCGCCGTTAAGATCGTCGATCAGTTTGTTCTTCCAATCGATCAGCCATTGCGCTTTTTTTTCTGCTCTTTTTTGTCTCTGTTTCAGCGACGCGTCGCTCAATTGCACATTCTTGATCGCCTCACTCGCTCCAGCGAAATCATAGCGAGCGATCTGCTCCCTGTAGTTGGCAAGCGTTGCGTTCCACGAAGTGGTCTCAAGATCGCGAATCTTTCTCCCGTTCTCCGCACGCGTAGCAACACCCGCTGGTTGCGGACTTACCACGCGACCCGCTGGGCTCTTCTCCTTTCCGTTGAGCTCGACCAACGGACCCGATGGTGCCGGCAACGCCCTGGCCGGAACATTCTCGTGCGGTTTGCGCGCAAGAAAGAAGATCGCTGTTGCCACCAGCGCGATAAGCAGCGCCCCGGAAATTAAAGACCACCACCGCGGTCGGCTGGGCGCAACCTCGACAGGATCCAAGCCCGTGAGCGCGCACTGTGCCCGCTCCATCTCTGACATCAGCTCGTCGTAGGACGAAAAACGTCGCGCCGGGTCAGGCGCGATCATGCGCTGAAAAACGCCGGCTGTCGCCGCAGAAACATCTGGCGCGACAGTTTGCAAATCGAGCGGTCGGCTTTTTAGATCGAGCAGCGCCACGGCCGAATTTGTATCGCCTTCAATTGGCGCTTTTCCTGCGACAGCATGGAAAAGAGTTGCGCCGAGACTATAAATATCGCTGCGGAAATCCTCCGGCGCATTGTTTAATCGCTCTGGCGCGACATAGTATGGCGTGCCCCAAATCTCCTCTCTTGTTTCGGATTTCTGCGTGGCCGCGCCCGCCAGACCGAAGTCGCTGATCTTCGCTGTCTGTTCGTCGACAAATAAAATGTTGGCTGGCTTCACGTCACGATGAATAAGGCCCTGCCGATATGCTGCACGCAGTCCCTTCGCAACTTGAATGCCGGACTCAAGCACTTGCTCTTCCGACAACCGATTTCGCTTCTCGATGAGATCATCGAGAGTTCCATGATCAACCAGCTCCATCACAACATAAAATTGGCCATGATCTGTTCCGGATGAGAAGACCTGTATGACATTGGGATGGTTCACCGAGGCGGCAACACGTGCTTCTTCTCGCAATCGGGAAGTGTGGTCCTTATCGCCGACGAGATCTTTGCGCAGCAGTTTCAGCGCCACCAAACGGTCTAAGAGGGTGTCACGCGCCTTATAAACCGTCCCCATTCCACCAAGGCCAAGCGTATCAAGCAGTACGAAATGATCGAACGTTCGTTCCACTCGCATTTTTTCACCACACCTGGGACAGGCCACTCGGGCCAGTGGTTCCGCGTCGGTTGTATCGATCGCCGTGCCGCAGGCCGGGCATGCCTGTGTCATCGCGTGCTCCCTTCAACAGCCATCGAAACCGACTGTAACATTCAGAGACTTCAGAGCAACGAGATGGCGGCAGTCATTTGAGAACACCCACGAAAAGCTCAATAACCATCCAATTTGTCGTGCCAGAAAATGAGGCCAAGATTCGTCTTGATCGTTTTTTAGCAAACAAACTTCCGGAATATTCGCGCTCGCGACTCCAGCAATTGGTCCGGACCGGATTCGTCCGACTGAACGGCGCAACGACGCGACCGCGCCATCTTGTGCGGAGCGGGGATAAAATCGAGTTGACCGAGGCGCCGCTCGAAAAGATCGACAATCAACCGGAGCCGATTCCCCTCGAGGTTCTATTCGAAGACAAAGATATCATTGTCATCAATAAACCGCCGGGGCTCGTCGTCCATCCGGGCGCTGGTCATCGGCAACACACTTTGGTCAACGCATTGCTCAGCCATTGCCCGACCCTCTCGGGAATCGGTGGCAAAGAGCGACCCGGAATCGTTCATCGTCTCGACAAAGAGACGAGCGGATGTCTTGTCGTAGCGAAAAACGATGGGGCGCATCGAGAATTGTCGAGGCAATTTGCAGAGCGGTCAGTCGAAAAGATTTATCTCGCCCTCGTCGCCGGAAAATTGCGCAAAGACGCGGGCGTAATCGAAGAAAAAATTGGCCGACACCCCGTGCATCGACAACGAATGAGCGTGGCTTCAGCGCGGGGACGCCCGGCCAAGACTGATTATCGCGTCGTTTGCTCAGGGGATCAGGCGAGCCTGGTCGAATGCCGGTTGTATAGTGGACGCACCCATCAAATTCGAGTGCATCTTCATCACCTCGGGCACCCAGTGCTCGGCGACAAAGTTTATGCGGCGCACTTAGCGAAAAATTTCCCGCGACACATGCTGCATGCCTGGAAACTTGGATTTCGAGATCCACGTAGCGGAGATTCGAAAAGCTTCGAAGCGCCGTTACCCGACGATTTCACGACCGCAATGAAGATGATCCGCGAATCTTAACGAAATTATAAGACGCGGCTGCTCTAGTTTTTCACAAATCGAAAATCTACATTGCCGGTTCGCATCTTGGTGGGCCAAGCCTGAGTTTCGCGGAATTAGCGGTAAACGAGATTAAGTGCGCCAGGCATGCGAAGGCAGCTTGCGTCGACTCGGGGTGGACGTAATCGATCTGTATTATCAGCATCGGATCGAGCGCGAATGCCGTTCATCCGATCACCGCGTTGCGTCTCGGCGCCCGCTTCTGACAAGCCGAGAAGAGACGGTCGGCGCTACGGCGGAGCCGCGAGCTAGGAATCGGTTCTGTTTCCTACAGCCCGCTAGGACGCGGATTTTTGACCGGTAAAATTAAAAAAACGGAGGATTTACCGCAAGACGATTTCCGGCTTACGACACCGCGATTTCAGGGAGACAATTTTCAGCGCAATCTCGATCTCGTGGAGCGAGTTGGCGAGATTGCTCGCCAGAAAAAATGTACGCCGGCACAGCTCGCGCTCGCGTGGGTACTGGCACAAGGCGAAGATGTTGTTCCGATTCCAGGAACAAAACGCCGCTGCGCTCGATGTCGATCTTAGCAATGACGATCTGGCTCGCATCGAGGAAGTCGCGTCGAAAAATGCTTTTGCCGGGTCCCGTTATCCGAAAGCGATGCTCGACCTGCTCAATCGGTGACCTTTCGCCGCGGCACCATTGCATTTGCCGTCATCGTCTGCACAATTTCGCTGCGCTGATTTGTGGTCACATTGCGCAGTCGAATGATTCCGTAGTTTGGCTTGGAGCGGGATAGGCGTAGCTCGAGAATCTCCGTTTCGACCTTCAGGGCATCGCCCGGTCGCACCGCGTTTGGCCAGCGCAATTCGTCGACACCCAAACCGATCGCGCCTTCGGCAAAATTCAGTGTCTGCACAAACAACCGCATGGTCATTGCCGCTGTGTGCCAGCCGCTTGCGATCAAGCCTTTGAAAATCGTTCGCTCCGCGCTTTTGCGAGTGAGATGAAACATTTGCGGGTCAAATTTGTGTGCGAACTCGATCACTTGTTTTTCTGTTACTTCGAGCGGTTCAGACTTAAAGCGGTCGCCTGCTTTCAAATCATCAAAATAGTGCTCTTTCATTCCGAAGATAGCGCGATCGATTCAATCATGATGAATCACCGCAAGCGCATTGACAGTACTTTTCGAGTGGCTGACACTCCAACCCAATCTACAACGAGGTGACGCAATGCCTGAAACAACGACCTGTGGAGAACAAATTCTGGAAACAGTCGTAGCCGGGCCCGATGGAGCGAATCGACTGTTCGCTTGTACCGGAATTGCCAATGTGCAAATGTCTCTGACTCGTACCCAGGAGCAGACGACCGAGACATGGACTTTCCTAGTGGGCCCTACTCTTCCCCACTCGAAATTTCATCGCGCGATCGGTATGGCCTCCGTGTCCTTGCAGACCGTGGACATACAAGGGGCGCCAGCGGCCTTCACCGTCCACGTCGTTTCTGTCGAGGCTAACTGGGACGATGAATCTGAAAGGGTCGAGATGCGCGTTGAAGTCTTGCTCAGTTCAGATATGATCAGCGTGAACATCAGCCAACTTCGCTATTGGGTTACGATCCTGGCTCAAATGTAAACCCTGGCTGTCGGGCGCTGGCAATCCGAGCCCAGCGCTGCAATAGCAGTTCTTTGCCTTTAAACTTGAATATTCTGATCCGTCTGATCGAATAACCACTGTCTATGAAGAAAGCGCTCTTGGTTCTCCTCT
>Ga0209468_1000675_pt1 | contig 15785 bp, 10 predicted proteins | sample GraSoiAngelo_102_FD_185871 | JGI IMG/M metagenome (GOLD analysis project Ga0209468, IMG submission 185871) | Grasslands soil microbial communities from the Angelo Coastal Reserve, California, USA - 14_0903_02_40cm (SPAdes) (version 2) | ecosystem: Environmental > Terrestrial > Soil > Grasslands ...
CTTTGCATGCTGCTGAGTGATGTATGTGTGGCATCGGTATAAATACCTTCTGTTATACTGCGGAAGCGGCTGTCATATTTTGTGTAGAACCATTTATTACTTGTACGCATCTTAGCATCCTGTACCAGTACCACTCTGTCAAGCGGGTCATACACTATATATACCACACCTGCTCCCGGTACTTTTTTTTCTGTCACTCTTCCCTTTGCATCATATTTATAGGAGAAAACAAGATTAGGAACACTACTGACATTCCATGTACTGATCGAATTGAGCCTGGCTACTGCTTTGGGCGGAATAACATAAGATACATTACCCGATAAATTATAAACATCATATGTATCAAAATAATCCGAACCGTTTTTCTGCCGTTTCAATATCACACGGCCTATCTTATCAGTAAATACTATTGTACGACCAGGATCGGAATCACTGCCATCATCCACTGCTTCTGTTACCATTAAATCATTGGCTGAATAGTTTCCGCTGCTAGTACCATCCACACTCCATTTTCTTACACCGCCGTTAATACTGTTATCGTCTGATTCATTGGTGCGGTACAGTATCATTTGATAATGCTGATCTGTTTGAAAATTATTACCAACGCTTCCTTGCTTGAGCATTCGCTGCATCGGGCTTTGTTCTATCTCTGACTGCGCCCATGGTTTGGTATCATACGCTACTTTGTTTGTTGTTGTATTCGTTGTATAAAAACTTGCCTGGTTACTTTCCGCAGTAGACCGTTCCTGATACGTACCATTGGTGGTACTTGCTTCAAAAGGCAAATAGCTTTTAGTTGCTCTGCCAAACTCATCATACTTACTAAACTGGATAATGTCCTTGCCATTCGGACTGCCTGCTGCAATTATACTTTGCAAGGGCCTTCCAAACCCATCGATATAACTATACATTGTAACCCGTTCATGACTTTGCAATGTATTTACCAAACTCGCCTCCGTTATTCCACTTTTCTTCACGATCTCTGTTACTACCCCGGCTGGTTGGCTGATTAAACCTGTACCCGATGTAAGAGTGATCTGGGAATAACTATTACTTGCTAATAACAACAGTAATATTGCAGCTATACTGCATAGACGTTGAATAGATCTCATAAGAAACCATTTTTATGTTTAAATACAGAGATATAGCATAGTAATGACCCTACTACGCATTTAGGGAGAGAGACGTTGATTACTTGAAATTCATACTCTTCGGATTAAAGATTTGAGATTTCAGTCTTATTCTAATATCAATAAAAAAAAGTCATACAAAAAGGTTTATTTCTTTAACCCATACTGAAGGTTATATGCAGTCCATATACCTTCAAGACTACCAGAATATTAAATTCTACCAATGATATAAAAATAGCCTGTAATAGCCATTCCACACAATATGACTAATACGATATAATGACTAACTCTCAATTTAAGATGTGACGATAAATGTGTAGATTTTGCAATTAGCCCATATATTGACGCTATTGTAAATATTATTAGCCAATGCTTCAAGTTTAGATCATAGTCATGAAATTTATTTTTAATTTCCAAATAAGATAAACCTAAGAATAGCGGTATTGAAAAGGTACCAAATATTATAAAACTGAGATTATTCAATTTTACAAATAAAAATACTATTGATGAAAGAATACATAACTCAAGAAAAATAAAACCATACAATTTTAATTTTGAAGGCAGAAAAAAAGCCATTTTTTGGTCTTCCCGAATAATTCCCAGCAGAAAATTGCCGTCTCTTATCAAAAAAGTTAGTATTAACACAAAATAAATTGTATTAAAAAATAAGAGCCCTATTCTACTTTTATTCATTTTCTTTTCTTAATAATATTTTCGATTCTTCATCTCTTCGGCAAATATCGATAAAGAATTGCCGATATAAACTCCCCCATACCAAGTTCTAATACCGACCATCCCGAATTGACTCCTTAATTGATTTTCAAATGCGACTGCCCGAGTTTCAAAATAAGTCCTTGGGAAAGAAGAATTGTCAATACTTGATGAGAATTCATGCCTGGTATAAACCTTGCTATCTCGATCAAATGGAAAATAAAAATTCTGTACCCCATTATAATAAGAATATATATCTAAAACATGGAATAACTCATGACCTAATGTAATATACGACGCAAAGCCTACTTTATCATCTGAAATTACAAAATACTCGGGATCATACTTAATAGTCACACTTGTTACTATTCTAAAGTGTCTTGAATCAGAAAAATTTGGTTCACTTCTTGAGCCTTCTCTATCAGGATCGGTAAACTGAAACCCTGGAATTGCATTAATTGTTATTGGTATTTCTAAAACATCAACTATTGCCAAGAGAAATGCACCGGCTGTGACTGAACGTATTCTAGCAATATCATCTTTTACTTGAGATTCATTATCCCCATATGTTATATTTTTAAGATTACGATCGCCCCTATAAATCTGAAAATATCTTACAGTTATCTGTTCTAATATTGTTTTACTGAAACCACCGCTACCACCGGAGCCAGAAAGAAAAGCGCCTCGTACTTGGTCATCTGTTATATCTGGAATAAACCCGAAAAAAACTAGTGTCCCATAGAATAGAGCAGTTGCATTATCCCCAAAATATGCAATTATATTTTCATTACCAGCCGTCCAAACTCCTCCGTGCGAAGAGTTCCATAACTTACCTATGATGTCCACAATATCCTGCGCCGATTTCACATCTCCCATTGGATCATTAAAATTAATAGGATTATTACCAGCATAATGATAAATAGAAAGTTCAACTGTTACTTCAGCTTTGGGATCAACTGAATTAAATCTGCCAAGTACAGGATCATACTCTCGGAAAAATGTACTGTAATAATCAATAATCCCACCAAAATCATCCTGCCATTTGCTTCCTGCATTATAGAGTCTGTTGTTTGCTGCTGATGGCTGATAGTTACCTGCCATTATCATTCCATAGGGATAATAACTATTCTCTTGTCTTACTACCGCATTTCCGCTGTTATCTTCAAAGCTTACTCGTACATTACCCTGATGATCGGTAATAAAATACTCATAGACAAAGGTGCTGCCGCCTGTTTTACGTACCCTTCCCTCTGGCATTGCAAAATGGGTGAGTGCATTGCTGTTATCAAACTCAAAGGCGCCGATATAATTTATTGTTGTAGTAGTGCTGCCATCAAATATTGTCTTACTGAGTTTTGCTCCTGTTGCGTCATAACCATACTCTACATATTTATTTGGAGATGCGGTTTGTAATATTTTTAAAACCTTATTTTGTTCATTATACGTAAGTGTTGTTCCTTTTTTTGCATCCGCTGTCAGGTTTCCGTTCTCATCATAACTATAACCACTGCTGCTACTCGTAAAGTTTCGGTAACCATAACTATTACTGCCACTTTCCGTCATGTTCAGCAACTGGTTATTATCATTATTACTTCCGTAATCATAGGTCAGGTTATCTATTATTGTTACTGAACTGCTGATCACTGATTTTCTCAGCAGCGTTGCTATATTTCCTCCCCAATCATAGGTAACCGTTTCATCAAAACCATTTACATCTTTTGTCCAATTGCTACTACCAGTATTATAGGCTTTGTAGATAGCGGATGTAAGACGATATAGTTTATCATAACTGAAAATGTAAGAGCGTTCATCCGTATTACCACCTGATGGAGGAGCGGCTTTCCATTTTACTCCTGATATCATACCAGTCCAGTTGGCATCGTTATCAATGCCTGCATCTTCCTGTTCATAGAACAGGTTCATGCCCCATACATCATTACTTTCATCATTAGTTGTACCACCATCACTACTCAGCGTACTATTGTTGATGCTTGTAAGTTGTCCTCTTATGTTATATCGCAGATCCACCGATTGTAAAAAACTCGAACCACTATTGGTTGAATGTAACTTTTTGTCTACCAGTTGTCCAAGTGGATTGTATTCATATTTAACTACCAACACTTCAGTCTGCCCATCATTGCTTTGCTTTATTTCCTGCAATCGGTCCATCTTATCATAGCTAAAAGTATTTTGTACGGTAATCGTGGTACCGCCTGATGATGCTGTGCTCCGGTATTCCTTACTTATTGTGATCTTTCCTGCAAAATCTATGACATTTGTTTTTTGATCTGATACTGTTGATAATTTCAACTGGTTATTACTTTTGGTCTGGATCGGGTTATATCGTTTATCATAAAATGTATAGCTGATGAGCCAGTCGTTGGTGCTGCCCAGTATTTTTGTTTTTACTCCGGTGAGTATGCCCAATGTTTTATCGGTTGCAGTTCCTTCACCTGTTAATCCTTCTGAAGTGTAACTGTAATCAACACTGCCGCTATTGTCAAAATCATAATCATCATAATAGTAATAAGCCCTTTCTTCTGTACCTGATGTCGGGAAGCAGTAATTGGTGTACCACGATGATGTGCTGTTGGTTCTTGTCTCATAGTAGGTAGTACTTGATGCATAACAACTAAGTCCATCCACATAACTTTGCATACTGCTGAGTGAAGTATGAGTAGCATCCGTATAGATTCCTTCTGTAATACTCCGGAAGCGGTTGTCATACTTTGTATAATGCCATTTGTTGCCTACGCGCATCTTGCCATCCTGTACCAACACTACACGATCAAGCGGATCATATACCATATAGATCACTTGCGCATTCGGAACTTTTTTTTCTGTCACTCTTCCTTTTACATCATACTTGTATGAAAAAATAAGATTGGGCACATTACTTACATTCCATCCGACGCTGTTCATTTTTATTACTGCCTTCGGTGGTATTACATACGATACATTACCCGCCAGGTCATACACGTAATACGTATCAAAATAATCCGAACCGTTCTTTTGCCTTTTTAAGATCACCCGGCCTATCTTATCGGCAAACACAATTGTACGACCAGGGTCAGATGCACTGCCGTCATCCACCGCTTCTGTTACGGTTAGATCATTGGCAGAATAAGTACCGCCGCTCGTACCATCCACATTCCATTTTCTTACTCCGCCATTGATACTGTTATCCCCTGTTTCATTGGTGCGGTACAGCATCATTTGATAATGCTGATCAGTTTGAAAATTATTACCTACACTCCCCTGCTTCAGCAGTCGCTGCATCGGGCTTTGTTCTATATCTGCCTGCGCCCAAGGTTTGGTGTCATACGCTATCTTATTTGTTGTTGTGTTTGTTGTATAAAAACTTGCCTGGTTCGTCTCCGCTGTAGAACGTTCCTGGAAAGTACCGTTTGTTGTACTGGCTTCAAAAGGCAAATAGCTTTTAGTTGCCCTCCCAAACTCATCATATTTATTAAACTGAATAATATCCTTACCATTCGGGCTGCCTGCTGATATAATACTCTGCAATGGTCTTCCAAATCCATCTACATAACTATACATAGTTACCCGTTCATGTGCCTGCAATGTATTTACCAAACTAGCATCTGTTATCCCGCTTTTCTTCACGATCTCTGTTACTACTCCCGCCGGTTGGCTGATTAAACCTGTACCAGATGTAAGAGTGATCTGTGCATCACTCGCTTTTGCAAGCAATAGCAATCCAACGATAGATAGATATTTATAATTATTTCTCATTGGGACTATATTTATGGTTTAGGTTGCGGTTTTGATGCTAGATTGTTCAGTACAGTTAATGAATTCGAAGTACCCCAGGCGCCACTGACCATTGCAATTCGAATTCTCACTTTATAAGATTCAGTCGTTGACTGATTGAATGAAATTGTAAGCTGATCCGTATAGCCAACAGTAGTCCAGCTTTCGGTGCCAATAGGCGCCTTCTCCCATATCCAGGCTTCTACGTCGTTCAAACTCTCTCCATCTATTGAAACCAATTTGAATTTTGTCTGGCTACAATTCGCGCTCAAACCACTGCATGAATATTGGATACATTCGTTTGAAGAGGTCAATTCTGCGATACCCGCCGCACAGATAGTTGGATAAACGGGTGGTGGTGGCTGGTTGCTTACAGATACCGTGTAATTGCTACTGGTTAGTGATGTGAATCCGGGAGCTTCTATTTTACAGGTCATCGTGAAGTTTCCTGTTGTGGTATAAGTATGTGCTTTGGTACTGGAAGTTGAAGTTTCAGTACTTCCATCACCCCAGGTCCAGGTATATAATACCCCTTGTGTACCATAAGGTATAGACGAAGTTGGCGTAAATGTGGTAGAAACATCCTTATACACAGGTGTTGACCAGGCGACAGTAGGTGTAGTTAGATCCTGCCAGTTATGAACCTGGCGATAAACCTTCATTTCAACAATGTTATTTTCTACATCTTTTACTAGATAGGGCCTGCCATAAGGGTCATATTCGAAGTAACGGGCTGTTCCGCCCATTCCTGTTTCAGCGGTCAATATCTTACTTGTGTATCCTGAAGAGTAGGTCTTAATGTCGTATGAATACGTTTTAACTGATGCATTGCCTGGATAGAAAAGAATGTCATCAATTTTTATTGTTCCATCTAGTGTGACTGTCAGGTTGTTCCTGCCGGTATTGAGATAGTATAGTTTGAATTGAGTCCCGATGCTGAGAGATTGACGGTTAGTGTAACTGTTGAAGTCGCGTCTTTAGCCCAGCACGAAAAGATCATATCTGTATTTGTTGCCGCCATGGTCACAGACTTTGACAAACTTGAGGAGCTTGTCAAGGTGAAACATTTGTAACTTGCCCGACCTGGTTCAGTCCAGGTAGTATTTGAAACACTCGTAAAATAACCATATGGACTGCCAAAGTCGAAGCAGTTATACATGATCTCGTCAATCTTTGCGTTACTAAATTCAGCGACCTTTAAATCATTAATAGGTTCGTAAAGAACAGTATTGGCGACTCGGGAATTGCCAATGACGGAAACAGCATTTCCACCGTAATCATATTCGAGGATGGTACCTGTCTTAATATACTTGGCATCTTTAGTCAATGTACCGCTGGAAACAATTGATGGACTGAAACTCGTGGTGCCTTCAACAGAAACGAATTTCCAGGATTCCGATGGCAAATACATATACTGCGCCGTTTCATTGTTGTAAAAGGGTTTGAAAGCTGTCAACTCACCACCTATGAATTTTTCCGTAGAACCTACAGTAGCTGAATGATAGGATTCTATCCTAGCATTTACATTTTTATCCTTCAGATAATAAATTGATTTGTCATAGTCGTCGCCACCAGAGCTTGTATTGGTATAAACAACATCTGATCCATCTGCCGGGTCCTTGACATACCTGAAATAACTTGTATATATATTTCCATCGCTATTTGTTTTTTCAATTTTCTTCGGTAGTCTATGCTCGCCACTTGTCGGGTATGTATAAGTCTCTGTTTCGGTAGTATAGGCAGTGTAAGGAGATTGGGTACTGTAAATTTTTGTAGTTCGTGAAGCTATCAGGTTATCAACCACTGCAAGTATATTGTATTTGGCATAAGCTCTAACATCAATTATATCATCAAATCTTAAAGCCTGAATGACAATTGGTGAAGTGTGTGATCGCTGATAGGTATAGGTTTCCTCGGAAACTGTATTTCCGCTTTCACTTTTGCTGGTAACTTTTGTCGGCAATCCTCTTTCAAAATCAAAATTTGGATTCGGAGGGAAAGGATAGCTATATTTTCCATTAGTCAGAAAATCCGGAGCAATGGCATTACATGTAGATGGATTACTTGTGTAGTATCTACTTATGTAAGATGTATTTTCAGACCATTCATTAACAGTTGATCCACCCCAGATAGCTGATGTATTGAATTCGTAAATTGTTTTGCCACCATTAGTTTTGCTGACGGTTACTTTTCCATAAAGTATTTCGCTACTCTCCTGCGAAAAATTAGAAACTGTTCTATATGTAGAATATTTTACGCGGTCGCTTAATGTTCCATAACTTGAACTATTAGGGATCGCAAATGTAAATTGTGGTTCAGAAATGGCTCTCCCTGTAGTAACACTTGTCGAAGGATCGTTGTAACTGTAAGATGTTACATCATTTGTGTTCAATCCATCATTATGTGTAATTTTTTTGATCCGTATGCCACCGCCTAGAACTGCAGCATTTATATCTTTATCGAGATAATCCTTATTCTCATACTCCAATACGGTAACGCCACCTGTTGGGTATGTTATTTGCGTCATCGTGCCATACATGGCACTTGTGGTTGCACTTCTGTCGGCACCTGAAAGTGCAACTACATTGCCACCATAACTAGGTATTTCTGTGATCTTAAATTTTGTCACGCTGGAGTTATCCGGATACACCCAAATACTGGGAGTGAGTTCAGTGTTCGCAACGGCATTGTAATAACCCCAGTAATCCTGGGATTTAACAACATTTGAATCCTGGGGGTTGTATAAATAGGAATCATTAGGGTTGTCAAAATCAATACCGAAATATTTAAATTTATATTCTCCAAAAAAATTGCTACCTGTTCGGCTGATTGAAAGGTTTGTCAAAAAAACGCGACCCCAATTAGATTGATTATTATTCTTATTAAACTTCGCTGAATACGTGAAGCTTGCAAATGAACCCGATCTGTTAAATTTAATTGATGCAAGTTTCGACTCTGTCACACTGCCTTCCCAATTAAATTCGGCTTCAGTTGCGATCACATCACTCACCTGTGATTTAATATATTTGATTCTCTGTTCATACATGTACTTTGTAGTAGTATACAAAACTTGCTTTGTATAAGCACCCGAAACGTATTTTACTATTTGCGCTTTTTCTTCAGATTTTGGCAACGGAGTTCCTACTTCTGTTCCATCATAGGTGTAGATTATTTGATTGCCTTTAGTATCTTCTATGTAATTGATATACCATTTGGCTGTATAGGTGGCCACGTCCCCACCGCTATTGTGACGATAAAATACGTAATCCCTTCTGAATGCATTCAATGATGAGGGAGTAATTCCAATATCGACAGTTTGAACGCAAGATGCTTTCTTATCAAAAACATATTTTATCCCTCTATCATTGGTAATTGTAAATGAATTAATAAGACCAGCGCCATCTGTTGCATAAGTGATCTTTGCATCGGTGGAGGATAATTTTTTAATATTTCCATCCTTATCGAAGAGGAACTGAATATTTAAACCAGGTGCGCTAGCGGCAAAAATATCTGGCTCTGTGTCATAATAATCGGAGAAATTTGAATTCATATAATTGTAATCCGAAACTTCGTCTGTGCATGTGGAAGTACTTCCATCATTAGCGATCGAAAAACTTTCAACAAGCCCAGGGATGGTAGAAGTCCTGAGCCAGCCTTTTATTGTTGAATAACTTGAATGTCCGAGAAACTGCAAGTCATCAGGAAATCCTTTGAGTATGCGCGTAACACTTGCTTCAGCAATTAAATACCAACCAAGACCGACCTGCATATTATAATCCTCCACTTTTATTCCACCAGCCCTGTAACCAATACCAATGGGAACCGTTAGATCACCTTTCTGAACTGTGCAAAGTGGAATGGAAACATTTGCAGTTCCTGTCAACAGATCAACATTGACATTTTGTTGAGCTGTTGATTGCATCGTTGAGAACAGTAACACGAATAAACAAACAAGTCGGAGGTTGTTGGTCAAAGCAGATCTCATAATAAAGAAATTAAAAGTTAAAAGAATCCTTATCCCGGTATTCACCGCGGCATTTAGAAACAAAATGATAGCTTGATCTAAAGCAGAATTCTTCTAACGCAAATGCGATAGCGAGTTTCAGAGAGAGACAATCTTTTGATCAGGAGAGAGACTAGGTATTAGTTATCGAGAGAGACAAAATAATTTCAACGGGTGGAATTGTAATGCTAATCTAAACACAAAAACGAAACTGACAAAATTTTATTTTATTTTTTCAAAAAATAAAATAAAAAGTTCGAAATTATTTTATGAACCTTAAAACAGAATTTGAAATTTGATAATAAAAATCAAAATGCCTGGCCCAACCTGAATAGCGGCAAATACATTGCGATCAATATTACTCCGACGATCAATCCAAGTATAACGATTATCAAAGGCTCGATAAATTTGCTAAGCATTGTTGCCTGGTATTCTACTTCTGCAGCATATTGTTCTGACAAGCGTGCAAAAAAAAGTTCCAATTGATTAACTTCCTCTCCCACTTTAACGATCGAAACCATCTTTGAAGGGTAAATTGCATGACAAGCCAGGCTTTTGTGAAAGGCGATACCCGAAAGGATTTTTTCTTCAATATCGTTAAGTGAATTTTCAATAGGGTAAAAACTGATCATTTGTCTCGTTAGCTGCAACGCTTGTACTAATGGTATCTTAGCACCGATCAATAGTGACAAGGTATTTGAAAACCTCGATAAATATATCTGTTGAACCATTTTTCCCATCACGGGCATCTTTAATAAAAGAACGGATGAAATTTTCCTGAACCATTTATTTTTAGATTGCCAGGCGCAAAAAATAATTACACCGAACAAGGCTAACAAAAAAACACCAATAAAACTTTTGATAAATCCTGAAACTGCAATAACAACTTTTGTGATCGCAGGCAGATCAGATCCAAATCTTTTAAATGTATCAGCAAACATAGGCACTACATAGGCGACCATAAAAGAAACTGCTGCAAATGCAATTACAAGAACAACTAAAGGGTAAGTGATCGCGCCGATTATTTGCCGGCGTTGTTTGATCTTTTTTCCAAAATAAGTTGACAACTCTTTTAATACCTTCAATAACTTTCCGGTCTCCTCCCCTATCTGGACACTGTAATACTCATAAGCGCTGAACTCTTTTGCGTCTTTTAAAGCTGAAGAGAATAAAGCTCCACTAACAATTGCATTTTGAACAAATTCGAAAACTTTCCTAACCTTTGTTTTTTTCTGCTCCTGCTTCACTAGTTCAAGCGCTGTCTTGATATCGACTCCGGCATCTACGAGACTCCATAGCTCCAGGTAAAAACTTTCTTTTAACTTGTCCGAGAGTTTACTGTTGCCAAGACGGATGTCTTTGTTCAGAAAATCCCAAAAATTTGCACCCTTCGAAATATTAATTTGAACGTCTGTTGAGGCATTGCGTGGTCGCCTGATCTTTCTTATGTCGATAGTTTCACTCACTAACTTTAATTTCTGCGTTAATTAACTCTTCCGCTGAATAGTTCTTGTCAAATTTCATCTCTATATCCTGTCCCATCAAAACCAACTTGACCAATAAGCCATTCATGATCTTATCAGTTCCGGTAACAAATGAGGCGGTGAACCCGGTGTTCTTGATCCTGAACGAATCTGTCGCTATTTCGTTATATCTTATTATAAGATCGTCGGAAGTAAAATAGATCACGTCACTATTAGCATACATTTTACAAACCAGGATCCCTGCCGAGTCTACGAGGAAGGCCGATCTGTTTAAATCAGTTTCCAATGCTTTTTTAAAGAGAGCATACTCATTCATTTGATTAGATCTGGCTATATAGTGACCGAATTGTTTATTCACGAAAAGAAATGCATAAAATGCAATAGTGATGACAATACCACTGATCAGCAGTGTCATGATCAATTCGATAACTGTAAATGCTTTTATACCTTTCATTCGGTCAAACAAATAATACTTTGCGTTCTTATTAAATTTTCAGCAAGATCATAGACGGATACCTTTACCTGTATGAGCTTCCTGTTCCTTTCAGTATATGATACTTCCTTTTTAACCATCAACTCTCCCTCCTGGAATTCATCATTGCTGAATGTATTGCTGGCTTTAAGTACAGAAATATGATGACTCAGCAATGCATCGGCTTTTGCCATCCTTGATGAATAGCCGGTTGCAGTGATCTGTACCAGTATCGTAACTGTGATAACGGTAAGAGCAAGCACTATTATGAGTGCCACGATAGTCTCAACTAAAGTTGCAGATCTCAATCTTGGATTTATCAGTTTACCCATGCAACTACTGCTTTTGGTGAGTCGTTATTAAAAAGTGATGGAAAAACAAAATAGGGCGAAAGTTGACTTCTGTCTATCTCGGCATTCACCAAATAATTCTCATAAACTGTTGTAGGACTCTTATAAATAAAATAATCCGTCAACACTATTCCCTTTATCCTTCCTGATAGATCCAGGTAGCCCATTGTATATAACAGCCCATGGATAGTGGTGCCAGTTCCGATCTGTATATAGCTTTTGAAATGATCTTTTTCCTGGCAGATTGATAAAACGGCTCCGGAGATAACACAATTGTTTCCGATGATCATCTTGTTTTGTAAACCATTCTTTTCCTTTTTCAGAAGAACAATATTTGATGGATAGGTGAATTCACAATTTTCATCAACGATTAAACTATCGCTTGCAAACGCCTGGAGCCTGCCGGAAAAACCTTTTTCAAATTTTATTACCGGTGCGATCATGATAATATTATCGAGATGAGCAGTTTTGCCTACTTCAATTATACTATCCGAACAGATCAGAATTTGTCCTGACAACTTGCAATTTTCGAGTAGTACTCGTCCATGTAACCTGATCATTAATCTGTCATCGTTAAATGACCGGCGCAGGGAATCCATTGAGATAGCCATATCTTCAATTTGAACTTTAAAATTTTTATCCAGTATATGTTTTATTTCCGATAACTGAAAGGCTATCGCAGGTAAGCTATCTTCAGATATCTTTATTTCACCGGTGGCCTGTGTAGCACTCCCGCTGGTATTGGCAACAATATCGGAAACTATTTTTCCCGATTTAGGTAAAAAAACATTGCCATTCAATCTTGTATTGCCTGAAATTGAAAGTGGCCGGTTGTGGTCGGCAAGATAAAGTGAAGCGTTAAGTTGTTTGGGCAATACTGAGCCATAAAAAAATATCTTCGTTTTTTCGAATCGTTTAAAATGGGAGCTCAGTTCTGCCAATTGAAAAAATCCCCAGGACTTTCTGACAATCGCAACGGAGTCTTTTTCGTCACCGAATAGGTCAAGACTATCTGTATCTGTCTGCTGAAATTGAGTAGTGTCAGCCAACACGAGATTGATCGCAGATCCGAGATTGTAATTTAATCTTGTATTGATCACATTTGTTTTTTCAAGTTGTTTGTTGTAAAATCCTGTCAATATCAGCGAAACGCAAAGAGTTGATAAAACGAGAAATATGATCAGGGTAAGCACAAGACTGTTACCTTTAAATTGGAAATTGAATATTCTGTTACTTGTCTTTGACATTCTCTCGCTCTCCATTTTTATAAATTTCCTTATTGAACTGGCCGTTAGCCTGCTTTGTCATAATATACCCGTTGAATTTATTATCCTTCATCTTTCCTTTTTTCATGATCATTCCGTTTTCACCATATTCGATTACTTCACCATTCATCTCTCCTTTGTCCCAACTTATCATCATCTTTAAATTCCCGCCGGGATACCAGGATTTCCAATGCCCATCTTTCAGTCCATTATCAAAAGTTCCTTCTTCTGCGAGGTTCTTATCATTAAATAGTTTCCTGAAACTTCCATGTAAAATTTTTCCATCAGCAGCGGCCTGGGTCGTAATAATTGTATCCTTTATATACCAGTAATACTTCTTGCCGATATCAAAATCGATCTTATCGACTGGTTTCACTGCGTAAAACACTAATACCGTATCACTTTTCACGATGGTATATCGATTCAATGCTTCCATTCTTAATTCTGTTTGAGCCAGGCAGGGATCGGCCCCAACTATACATAGTAATGCCATAGCTATAGTGATTTTCACACATGACAGGATCATAGTCGAACACTTTTAAGAAATGAATAAAAGGAAAAATAAAGAGAGAGACTGCAAACCGCGTACTATAAAATTAAATGAACTTATCCTTTACGCCCAAATATTTTTTTGAGTCAGGGAGAGACAAAATGTGAACTGGGAGGTGCACCAACCTCGCCTGTTATATCAAAAGTAAATTCGTTATCCGCTTTTTACCGGAAAATAAACGATTGAAATTAGCGAAACCGGTCTACAGATTCATTTGATTAATTCCGACAAGGAAGGATATATGTGTACACTTGAATCGGTGAGTTTGGTTTTGAATTTTCTAAGCGCGCTATGATCAGCAACGAATATCATTCGGCTTTTTTATCCTTTTAGAAACCGATTGTTGATTTGATGAATTTTGAATTGATATCCAACTTCACTTTTTCGCCTCCGTTTCTTCCGACCTGACTGATAATTATTTTTGTTAGCTTCCCTGGATCATCTTTTACAAACTCGAACTTGTGCATCATTAACTTAAAAAAAATTAGCTCCTGTTTCCAAAGCTCATTTCCCCCGGGTCTATTGGTGGTTAACCCAGAAACTGTCTCGTCCTGAAATAGGTTTATAGTTTCCTTAAATAAGCCCTTCTCGGGAAGGATTAAAACTTATAAACACACAAAGCGTTTATAAAGATCCCCTGATAGAGATCAGGGGATCATGTAATTAACCATTAAACCTTTTCCTATGAAGATCTGCACTCAATTTAGAGACAATTGTTTAAACTTTAAAACATTCTAATGGCTTTTCATTATCGTAAAATTTAACAATTTTTTGCATTTACCAGAAATATATTTCCGATTTAATCTAATTAGTACCTATAAATCTAAAATTATTTAAATAATAAGAAATATATTTCCGTTATAAACAAAATATTTACTTAATACCCACTACATTTACATAATCAGAAATATATTTCCGATGACAATAGAAGAAATTGGCAACGCAATCAAGTTTAGAAGGGAATTCCTGAATCTTCGGCAAGAAGATCTGGCAGAGCTGAGTGGACTGACGATCAAAACGATACATTTAATTGAAACGGGAACGGGTAACCCTTCAGTGGAAACGCTTGAAAAACTTGCGAGGGTTTTGGGAATGGAATTGACATTACTGGTAAAGAAGAGTAGTTAATGGCAAAAGCGGGTATATATTATAATGGTATCCTGGCGGGTCATCTCGAAAAAAAAGCTCCGGATGATTATCGGTTTATATATACTGAAAATTACCTGGCGAATGCAACCCTCCCATCCATCAGCCTGACAATTCCAAAAACTAAAGCGGAACACCGGAGCCCGGTATTATTTTCATTTTTTACCGGGTTATTATCGGAAGGAATAAATAAAGATATTCAATGTCGTCTTTTGAAGATCGATGAGCAGGATGATTTCACACGTTTACTGAAAACAGCAGGTGATGACACGATCGGTGCCATCACTGTAAAAGAAATAATAGAATAACTATGTGTCCCGGATGTTATAAAAAAAATACAGAAGGCTATTGCAGCAATTGCCGCCGCCAATTATTTGATGGCGTAAGGATCTCTCCTGCCCTTTCTTTTGATACACCTAACTCGGGCAACCTTCCTGTGTACCAGGAAAAGACAAAACGCTTATCAATTTCAGGAGTGCAGTTAAAATATTCGTTACGGTTGGAGAATAAACAATTGGTGTTAACAGAAAAAGGGGGTCAATATATTCTTAAACCCATCCCACCAGCTGTATTGATCGCCTCACATGAACAGGCACCGGAAAATGAACACCTGACGATGCAAATTGCTTCGCAGGTATTTGGCATCAGGACAGCAGCTAATGCACTGATCTATTTTAAAGATGGTACACCTGCATATATTACACGCCGCTTCGATGTAAAGGCTGATGGAACAAAACACCTGCAGGAAGATATGGCACAGATCAGTGGACGCAGCCGGCATAACCAGGGAGAAAATTTCAAATACGAGGGAAGCTATGAAGAGATCGGTAAATTGATACAGGAACATGTTGCTGCTTATCCATTGGCATTAGAAGAACTTTTCAGGCTTGTATTATTCAATTA
>Ga0209468_1000687_pt1 | contig 15649 bp, 16 predicted proteins | sample GraSoiAngelo_102_FD_185871 | JGI IMG/M metagenome (GOLD analysis project Ga0209468, IMG submission 185871) | Grasslands soil microbial communities from the Angelo Coastal Reserve, California, USA - 14_0903_02_40cm (SPAdes) (version 2) | ecosystem: Environmental > Terrestrial > Soil > Grasslands ...
TGCTTAGAAGTAACGGGCCCGCGGTATGCGGGTCAAGCAGGTAAGGAACTGAGTCTCAGTTGGTGGTGCGATAACATAATCGGGTCCATGCGTGCCGGCAAGTAGGCCGAAAACCACAATGGTGCATCCTTCGGGAGCCCGTTTAGAAGTATGGTCCCAGACTCCGTGCTCAAGTCAGTGGTGACGGCGGCCTCGTACTGGGGTACGTCGATCCCGATCAGAAGAGTACTCTCTTTCGCACAGTTTGGGCCGACTCGCATGGCAGATCCGTTCAAGGGAGAGCCATGTCGAGAAAACGAAGGAGCAGCAAGAAGACCGGTACACCGGTCTTGCACAGCCTTAATCCGAATGCCGCTGGCGTAGATATAGGGGCCACCGAGATCTACATCGCCGTGCCTGCGGATCGCGATGCGCAACCGGTTCGCCATTTCTCGACATTCACAGAAGACCTGCACGCCGCTGCAGACTGGTTGAAATCCTGCAACATTGAGACAGTGGCGATGGAATCGACAGGAGTGTACTGGATCCCGTTCTTTCAGATCCTGGAGGCGCGGGGATTGCAAGTCTTTCTGGTCAACGCACACCACGTAAAGAATGTGCCGGGGCGCAAGTCAGACGTTTCCGACTGTCAATGGCTGCAGTACCTGCATTCAGTGGGGCTGCTGCGGGGGTCGTTCCGGCCGGAACAGGAGGTCTGCACGGTGCGCTCGATCCTCCGTCATCGGGATGGTCTGGTACAGATGGCGTCGAGTCATGTGCAACACATACAAAAGGCGTTGGATCAGATGAACCTGCAGTTGCACCACGTCATCAGCGATATCACCGGTATGACCGGGCTAGCGATCATCGAGGCGATCTTGGCTGGCGAGCGCAACCCACAGACGTTGGCGAAACTGCGCGACGGGCGGATCAAGGCCACCGAGAGCACGATTGCAAAATCTTTGGTTGGGGACTACCGGCGCGAGCATCTGTTCACGCTCGGCCAATCGCTGGCGGCGTACCGTCATTACCAAAAGTTGATCGGTGCGTGCGACAAGGAGATCGAGCAGTATCTAGAGACATTCGAGTCGAAAGCGGATCCGCCGGAAGATCCCAAGTGGAAATCACAAGATGGGCAAAACACACGCGGTGGCAAGCCCGGCTTCGATCTCCAGAGTCATCTCTATCGGATCTTCGGAGTGGACCTGACACAAATTCCAGGGGTGCACACGCTCACGACGCAAACTCTTTTGGCGGAGATCGGTCCTGATCTCTCGCGGTTCGCCAACGCGGCGGCGTTCACATCCTGGCTGGGGCTCTGTCCGGATAACCGGATCAGCGGTGGAAAAATACTGTCGGTCAAAACACGTAAGGTCAAGAACCGAGCGGCCACGGCCCTCCGCATGGCGGCGCAATCCCTCTATCGCAGCCAATCCTACCTCGGGCATTACTTTCGCCGGATGCGAGCTAAGTTGGGAGCCCCGAAAGCGATCACCGCTGCTGCGCACAAACTGGCGCGCGTCATCTACCACATGCTGACGACCAGACAGGCCTACGATGAGACCATCTGCGTACAAAACGAGTTGCAGAACCGGCAGCGTCTGGAAGCCCGGCTCCGTAAACAAGCCCGAGACCTTGGGCTAGAGATCATTCCCGCAAAAACCGGTGCCGTATGACGACATCAGTTCCTCAGAAGATCGTTAGCTTAATGTGCAAGAATTTCTTCGGATTCTGCCGGAAATCCCCCATCAGCAGCCGCATGTCCCCGGTCAAACCCGCCAGGTTGTCGTACAACTTCGGGTCGGAGAATAGTTTCCCCGCCGTCGTCGTATTGTCATTCAACTTCGCGGACGCCGTCGCCAAGTTCGCACTCGTATCGCGCAACCTGTTGTACAGCGTGTCGTCGGTCACGAATTTGCCCAGCGTGCCCTTTCCCGCGCGCGCGTCGCGCAGTATTACATTCCCGTGCGTCACGGCCTCCTTCGCCTGGTCGTAAAGCGTTGGATCATACATTAGCTTTCCGATCGTTCCCTTTCCCGCCCGCACGTCCGCCAGAATCACGTTCACGTTATCCAATCCCTTGTCCACCTTTGTATACATCTCATCCGACGTGATCAGTTTTCCCAGCGTTCCCTGCCCCTCCTGGACATTCGTGATCATCGTGTCGCCCTTTGCCAGTATGTTTTTCAGGTGGTTGTAAGCCTGCTCGTCAGTCAACAACCTGCCAAGCGATCCCTTGCCCTGCTGGACTCCATTGATGAGTTCTTGCACGTCGGATGACAGTGCCGTGAGGTTGCCAAGCAACTCCGCGCTCCTCTCGACCACTTCTTTCATGGCTTTCTCTTCCGCGCCGGGGATCACGCCGGCGTCGCCGATGGGGGTTCCCGTAAAACCTCGCGTGATGTTCACGTAGCGGTTGCCCAAGAGCCCTTCCGTGACCAGGCTCGCGGTCGAATCCGTCAAAATGTCCTTTTGATAACGCTTGTCCACGCGCATCACCACTTCAATATTTTTGTTCTTGTCGACCGTCTTACCCGCTGTTCGCGGCAAAAGCCGGATCGATTCCACGTTTCCAACCTCCACTCCGTCCACACGTACCGGCGCTCCATTCGCTAACCCTGCTACTTCCGGCAGATAGGTCGTTAGCCGGTATTTCGGCCCCAGAATTCCTCCTCCTGTCACATAGAAAATCCCCGCCGCAAGAACGAAGAGGCCCACCAACACGAATAGGCCAACGCGTAATTCCGTCCACGTCAGTTGTTTTCGCTGCGCCATTGCTGCTTCCCTCCTTCGCTGCTCTGAAACAGATTACTCTAAAATTACTCCAGAAAGCGCTTCAGATAAGTGTCTTCGGACCTGGCAATCTCTCCCGGTTCGCCCTCGAAATAAATCCCGCCGTCTCTGTAGACCAGGAACCGCGTTCTCGCCGCGTTCGCCGCTGCCGCGGCATTTCCATTTTGCGCGTTGGGAACCACCCGCTTCGTCACTGGATCGAAATGAAAATTCGCCAGCGCAAAACCGTCTTGCAATCGATGGGTCGCAAGCAACGCCGTCACTCCATACACATCGCGCAGCCGCAAAATCAACGTAATAATCGTCTGCGACGTCACCGGGTCGAGTCCCGCGGTCGGTGAATCGTAAAGCATGATAGGCGGCTGGTTGATCAGCGCCCTGGCAATCGAAACGCGCCGCCTCATCCCCCCCGACAGCTCGGAAGGAAGCATATCGACGGTGTGTTCCAGCTCTATAAATCTCAGAACTTCCAGAACTCGGGGTTCGATTTCTTCTTCCGCCACGCGGTCCTCGCGAAGCCGGTAGGCCACGTTCTCCCCGACCGACATCGAATCGAAGAGCGCCCCTTCCTGAAACACAAATCCAATCTTCCGGCGAAACGGCAGCAACTCTTTTTCGCTCATCTCCGAGATCTCATTGCCTAGCACGATGACGCTTCCACTGTTTGGCGTCAGCAGCCCTGCGGCCATTTTCAATGTCAGCGTTTTTCCCGTTCCCGTTTCACCCAGCAGGATCAGCGTCTCCCGCTCGTGAACTTGAAACGTCACTCCGCGCAGGACTTGGCCCTCGTCGAACCCCACCCACACGTCCTGGAACGTGATGGCCGGTTCGAATGCCAGCCCCTCTTTTGTCAGTGCGCTCATCAAGCTAATTCGTGATTATAGCGGCAAATCTGGCTTGCGTCGGGAAGGAAACCTGCGTGGAGTTTCGAAGGGCTGGCCTCTTGCATCAGAAAACTTTGTCGGAAAGATACAGCGAAAGCTTCGTCAAAAACGCGTCCGCCACGATAATTAACACCGAGCCTACGACCGCCGCCGATGTCGTAGCGCGCCCGACTCCCTGCGTGCCTCCGCGCACCGTCAGCCCTTTGTAGCAGCCAATCGTGGCGAGAATGAACCCGAAGACCACCGGTTTTGTGAATCCCTGCATTAGGTCCGCGAAATCCAGCGCGTCAATCGCGCGCCGCCAAAATGAAATGGCATCCAGCCGCAGCGAAAACACCGACGCCGTGCATCCTCCCAGCAAACCGATAAAATCCATCAGCGCCGTCAATAGCGGAACCATCAGCAGCGCGGCTAGCAAGCGCGGCGCCACAAGTTTGCGGCTGGGGTCCGTTCCCATCGCCCGCATCGCGTCCACCTGCTCCGTTACCAGCATCGACCCTAGTTCCGACGCGATCCCCGTCGCGCACCGGCCTGTCACCAGCAATCCCGTGAACGCCGGACCCAGTTCGCGCACCAGCGCAATCGCCACCACATCTCCGGTCAGTGAAGTCTGCCCAAATCGAATGAACTGCGACCCCGTCTGCAGCACCATGACCGCGCCGATAAAAAATCCCGACAACAGGATGATCGGCAGCGACCCCGCGCCGATAAAATCCATCTGTTCCAGGGTGTCTTGGAAGTAATGCGGGCTCGTAAAGATGTTGCTGCAGGCGCGCCCCGAGAGCAGCGCGTAGTCCTGAACGGAGGCCACCACCCGCTTCGCCGCGTCCCCTAATATTTCAACCACGGAGACGACTTCTTCTTCTTTCGTCTGGCGGCCGGTGACCTGAAGATGAGTATCTGCCACGAGTACCTGTTCGCGTTGGCTTTCCGCGACGAACTGCTCGGACAACTACATCCACGAAAGCCTAACCGCGTGGCAACAGCACGTCAAGTCAGCGATTCGAATTCCCGCTATGCTAAGCAATATCAGCAACATACTGATCGCTCTCTGTGAAAATGCCGCCTCGAATCCTTCCCCTGTCCGTTTTCGCCACAAATTCGTCCCGAAACCGCGCATGCCTGCCCGCCGCTTTCCCGATACTTTCCGTTTAACCTATAGGTTTTCAATAAGATATCCAATCTCCACGGTTAGGATAGCTCTTTGCACCTAATTCCAAGGGATTCTCGTGCGAGGTGATCGGATGGCAAATTTCTGGCAAGATCTGCGTTTTGCGTTTCGCGCACTTGGCAAGTCGCCCTGGTTTGCCGCCATCGCCATCGTAACGCTTTCCCTCGGCATCGCCGTCAACACCTGCATCTTCAGCATGGTCAACGGTTTCCTCCTCCGTCCCATGCCCGTGCCCCATCCCGAGCAGATCGCCGTCCTCGCCCTTCAGCAAGCCGGCGATAAATCCTTCCAAAGCTTTTCTTATCCGGATTACCTTGACCTTCGCGCGCAGTCCACTTCGTTCAGCGACGTCATTGCTTACCGCCTCACTTTGGGCGGACTCACCGCCGACAATCGCGGCGACCACTGCATCGCCACGCGTGTTACGGGAAATTATTTTTCCGTCCTCGGTGTTCAGCCCGCTCTCGGCCGCCTCATCCTTCCCACGGAAGGACAAACTCCAGGTGCTGATCCCATCCTCGTCCTCGGTTATTCGTATTGGCAAAAGAGATTTGCCGGGGATTCGAACGTCATCGGGAAATCAGTGGAAATGAATGGTCATTCTCTGACCATCGTTGGTGTAGCCCCGCAGGGTTTTCACGGCACCTATTTCATCGTCGATTCGGATCTCTACCTTCCGCTCAGCGTCAACGTCGGAACCAAAGACGAAAAACAAGTCCAGAATACCTGGACGCAGCGCTCCGAGCGCTCCCTCACTCTCATGGCCAGGCTCAAGTCGGGAGCCAACCTGAAACATGCTCAGAGTTCCCTGAATGTTGTTGCTCAACGCCTCGCTCAGCAGCATCCCGAAACCGACAAGGGCATTGCCATTCGCGCCTTCCCCGAACAGCTCGCCCGTCCCGAGCCCGATCCCGACAATACCCTCCCGTCCATCGCCGCCGCCTTCATGGCTCTTGCGGCGCTCGTTCTGCTAGTGGCTTGCTTCAACGTCACCAATGTTTTGCTGGTTCGCGCCACGACGCGCCAGCGCGAAATGGCTATTCGCGCCGCGCTTGGCGCTGGACGCGTTCGCCTGGTTCGCCAATACTTGACGGAGAGTCTGCTGCTCGCTCTTCTCGGCGCGGGCGGCGGCATGCTTCTCGCGTACTGGGCCATGCGTTTTCTGAGTTCCATTCCCCTCGGCACGGACTTGCCCATTCAATTGAAGTTCCTGCCCGATGCGCGGGTCTATTTCTTTGCGCTTGGCGCGGCCCTCGTCACCGGCATAATTGTCGGAGTTTTCCCTGCGCTCCGCGTGGCGCTCCGCGACGTCAGTTCCGTGCTGCACGATGGCGCCCGCGGCGCTTCCGGTGGCCGCCGCCCTCAAATCGTTCGCGGCACGCTGGTCGTCGCCCAGGTGGCAGGTTCGCTGGTGTTGCTGATTGTTGCTGGGCTCTTTATCCGCAGCCTCGGCAAAGCGGAAAATATTTATCTCGGATTCTCTCCTGCAAACGTTCTCGATTTCTCTCTCGACGTTCAGCAAATCGGTTATCAGGAAGTCCAGGGCCGCGCCTTTTATCGCGAATTGGAATCGCGGCTCCGCGCCCTGCCCGGCGTCGTCTCCGTCGGCCAAGCCTTCTCCGTTCCCATGGGGGTCATGAGCGCCTTCGATCCCGTAAATGTCGAAGGGCATCCCGTCGAACCGGGCAAGCAGCCTCCCAGCGTGCAGTACAACATGGTTACGCCTGGATATTTTGATACTTTGCAAATTCCCGTGCACAACGGCCGCACGTTCTCTGGTGCCGACGACGAAAAATCCGCAAGCGTTGCGATCATCAATCAGACCATGGCCAAGAAATTCTGGCCCGACCAGAATCCTCTCGGAAAACGTTTCAGCATCAAGAGTTCTTCCGGTCCATTCATTCAGGTTGTCGGCGTCGTACAGGACGGAAGATCCTCAGTCGTTTTTTTACGTCCCTCTAAGCCAGCCCTACATGCCGCTCCGCACTTTCCATGTGCGCACTTCGCTTCCACCGGAAACTCTCTCGATACAACTTCAAGAGCGAGTCCGCTCGCTCGCTCCCAATCTGGCCATCTCCGAACTACAAACTCTGGATCAAGCGCTTCAGGGATTGAATGGCTACTTATTCTTCCGGCTTGGCGCGCAACTGACCGGCGCGATGGGCTTGCTCGGTCTCATTCTCGCCGTCGTCGGTGTCTACGGCGTCGCTTCCTATGCCGCGGCTCAACGCACCCAGGAAATTGGCATCCGCATGGCCATCGGGGCCACTCCGCGCGACATTCTGAAACTGGTCCTGCGCCAGGGCCTTATCATCGTCGCAATCGGCTTGCTCGCCGGACTCGCCGCCGCCTTTGTCGGCACGCGCCTTCTTGCGGATCTCTTTTACGGCGTAGCGCCCAGCGATCCCCTGACTTACGCCGTGGTCGCTACGTTGCTGCTCACTGTCGCTTTGCTTGCGAACTGGATTCCGGCGCGCCGGGCGACCCGCGTGAATCCCGTCATCGCCCTGCGCTTCGAGTAACCACCCGTCCGCGCATTTTCATTCATAGCGCAGAGCTACGATCGGATCGACGCGCATGGCCCGGCGAGCGGGGATGTAGCATGCGAAGAGCGCGACACCGGACAACATAATCGCAACGGCCCCGAACGTGAGCGGATCGGACGCGCCGACTCCGTAAATCAAAGTGGTAATGAGGCGTGTAAAACCAAATGCCGCGGCAATTCCGATGACGACGCCGATCAAGGTGATTTTTAATCCCTGCCCCAACACCATCCGCAAGACGTCTCTCCTTGAAGCGCCAAGCGCCACACGAACTCCGATTTCGTGGGTGCGCTGCCCAGTCAGATACGAAATCACGCCGTAGATTCCAACCGCAGAAAGAATCAGAGCAAGCGCGGAGAAAATGCTGAGGAGAAACATGGTCAGCCGCTGCGTGGAAATCGAGCGAGAAACAATTTCTTCCATCGGCCGGACTTCGTAAATGGCCGCACTGCTGACGACCTTTTCGGCGGCTTGTCGAATGGCGCCGGTGATGTCTCCGGTATTGCCCGTTGTCCGTGCGACATACCCGCTGCCGTTGGCCAAAAGCGTCCAGAATCTGTCCGGCACTTGCCAAACCGGCAGATAGAGTTGGGCCTGCAAATCCTGGTGTTCACGGGAACCCAAACCCCAGTGTTCGACGTGACCGACCACGCCGACGATCTCCGGCTGCATATCGAGCAAACCAACGTTAAGGTGTTTTCCGATGGGATCCTGATTCGGAAAATATTTGTGGGCAAAAGTGGCATCGATCAGCGCGACGGAGGGCCCGTGCTCGTCGTCACGCTCCGTGAACGAACGGCCGCGTTCAACGGGAATGCGCATAGCCTGGTGATAGTCCGGATTCACAAGATAAAAAAGCGCGAAAGGCATGTCGTTATCGTTGGCCGGCTTGGGCTGGCCTTCCAGCCAGAAAGGAACTTCCGAGTCTCCGGTCATGGGGAGCGAACCACCCATCATGGAAACGGTTTCCACGCCGCGAACGCTCTCGAGTTGCCGCAGAGTCTCGCGATACATGGCGCGAAGCTGATCCGGCTTGGCAGCCGAACCGGAAGTCGAGGAGATCGCGAACGTGAGAACGTTGCGCGGATCGAAACCAGGATTGACGTTGCCCAAAGCTGAGAGAGTGCGAATCATCAGTCCCGCGCCGATGAGAAGGACCACGGCCATGGCCATTTCGACGACGATGAAAACACTTTGCGCGCGATGGCGCGCGCCGCTGGAACCGCGTCCGCCTTCCTTTAACGTTTCGTGAGTATCGGGCCGCAACGTCCTTAGGGCGGGAATCAATCCAAAAACGATGCCGGTCAAGACGGAAATGCCGAGAGTGTAAAAAAGGACGTGGCCGTCGAGAGCAATTTCCTCCGAACGCGGCACACTCGAGGCCAGAGTCGCGAGGAGAACGCGCACGCCTAGCTTTGCGAGGAGAAGGCCGATGGCACCGCCGGCAATGCCAAGCAGGACGCTCTCCGTAAGCAACTGGCGAATCACCCGCGCGGGACTGGCTCCGAGAGCGGCGCGAATCGCAAATTCGCGAGTGCGGCCAGTGGAGCGCGCGAGTAGGAGATTGGCGACGTTGGCACAGGCGATCAGGAGCACGAAACTGACGGCTCCGAGCAGCACGAGCAAAATTCCCTTCACGTTGCCGACCACATCCGTTTTGAGCGGAATCAGGGAGACGCCTGTGCCCTTGTCGGCTTCAGGATACGCAGCGGCAAGATTCTCCGCGATGTGATTCATGTCCGCGCGGGCCTGTTCGATGGTGACGCTGGGCTTCAGGCGGCCGATGGAGTTCATGCCCATGCTGATGCGCCGGTCGCGGAAAGTGGGATCGGTCCACTGGCCGATGGGGATGTAAAGATCGGTAGGACTAAGGCCGGTGATACCGCCCTGGGCCACGCCGATGATGGTGTACGATTTGCCGTTCAGCGTGATGCTCTTCCCCAAGACGTCCGGCGACAATCCAAATTTGCGCTTCCAAAGTCCGTCGCCGAGGATGGTCACCGGACCGGCGCCCGCCTGGTCTTCTTCAGGATGAAAATTGCGGCCGAGCAGCGGCTGCAAGCCGAGAGCGAGAAAAAATTCAGCGGAAATCATGTGAATGTGGACGCGCTCCGGCTCGCCGGCGCCAACCAGATTGTAGTCGTCGGAGCGGAAAGCGCTTAGAGCAGTGAACGAGTGATTGTCTTTCCGCCAGTCGAGGAAGTTGGGATAGGAGATGGAGCTTTCCTGAAACGTCGGCGACTTCGTGTAAACGGCGACTAGCTCGTCGGGATTCACGAACGGCAGCGGATTGAGGAGCACGCCGTTGACGACGGAGAACAAAGCAGTGTTGGCGCCGATTCCCAAGGCGAGCGTCAGGATAGCAATCGCCGTGAATCCGGGATTCTTTCCCAACACGCGCAGTCCATATCGGACATCTTGCCAGAAGCTCATCATTGGACTCTCTCCTTGGATACACCCGCGGCTGTGCAGGGCGTCTGCTAGAAGAAACGACCCTGCGGCCCCTTTTGTTCCTGAACGTGAAGATGACGATCGGGCCGGTCGCGCAAGTCGAACAGAATGGGTTCTTGCATGGTTGCGTTCCTGATTTTGCTCCTGGAGGGGGTTCCACACTCCATCGGGGTGAAAGGAGCGCGTAACGGATTGATTCGAAAGGAGTTGAGGAATAGCCGTGGAGCGGGAGAAGCAAATAAACGGTTGAAACGAAAGATGTTAGGCGGAAAGATGCGGGTAACTGAACGCAGAGATGAACCGACCAGGTCAGGGCAGGCGCCGTGCGCAGAGGCCGATAAGATGTGGGAGTGGAGTAGAGCATGGGGTCGATTAATCACCACCCATCCTGCCGTATATTAAATATAAAATTACATACTATAATAGTACTAGAATTTAGCGAATTGGTATCATGATGCTCGAATGATTTTGCAACGAGAAGAAAACAAAGGGGTAGAGCTCACAGGGGAGGGCAACTCTGACTGGGGGGGACCCTGGCTGGGGAGGGTCGACAGTTCAAAGTTGAAAAAGGTATGCTCGCTCTCGACTATGGCGCGACTGACGGGTCCGGAGCGGCGGCGCAAAGGGCGGCTCAAGCTTCCGCAGACGGTTCGCGTGAGGCCGTCCGACGCGCGTGGGCATCACTTCGACGAAGTCCTACCGACGCTGAACACTTCGCGGAACAGCGTGTACTTTGCATCGAAGAATGAGTTTTATACGGAAGGGATGCGGGTGTTTGTCACCTATCCTTATTCCGACGGACCTGGCTCGCTGAACCGCGAGTCGCTCGGAAAAGTAGTGCGCATCGACGATTTAGGGCGTGGCCGCCGCGGCATTGCCGTGGAAATATTGATGCCCATCTACATCGGGGGAAAAGAGACCGTGAAATAGGGGGGCCGGCGGCGGATTATTTCCTCTTCATGATAGCCACTTAAGATTTGACAGGTGCAACGCGATGAGGGAGACCACGCGCTGGACGGAGAGCGCGGTGGCGGCTACACTGTTCGTACTCCACTTGATTTGAATCGATACCGCACAAAATCGTGCGAGGAATAATCAGGGATGCTTCGCTTCTACACTGCGGGAGAATCGCACGGACAGGCGCTACTGGCGTTTATTTCCGGGCTGCCCGCGCAATTGCCGGTGGACGTGAAGTTCATTAACCACGAATTGCGGCGGCGGCAGCTGGGGTATGGGCGTGGCGGGCGGCAGAAGATCGAAAAGGACACGGCCGAGATTTTTGCGGGCGTGCGCCACGGGAAGACGATTGGGGCACCGATTGCGATGCGCATCGAGAACCGCGATTGGGCCAATTGGGAGAAACTCCTGCCAGTGGAAGAGGGGAAAGAGAATCCTGACGCGCGAAAGCTGGTAGCGCCGCGACCCGGGCATGCGGACCTTGCAGGATCGCAAAAGTTCGATTATCACGATGCGCGGTACATACTGGAGCGGGCGTCGGCGCGGGAAACCGCGGCGCGCGTAGCGGCAGGAGCGTTTGCAAAACTGCTTTTGCGCGAGTTTGGCACGGAGATCGCGAGCCACACGATTCAGGTGGGGCACGTGCGGCTGGAAAAGCCAGTCAGCTGGAAAAAGATTCACGCGGTGAGCGCGGACCTGGATTCTCCTCTGCGGTGTATTGACGCGGAGGTGCAGGAAAAAATGAAAGAGGAAGTTGATGCGGTGCTGAAAGCCGGCGACACCGTGGGAGGAATTTTTGAAATCGTGGCGCACCATGTGCCCGTAGGACTGGGGAGCCACGCGCAGTGGGATGAAAAGCTAGATGGGCGGCTAGCGCAGGCGCTGATGAGCGTGCAGGCGGTGAAAGCCGTGGAGATTGGCAACGGCGTGAAGGGCGCGGGGGCGTTCGGAAGCGAAGTGCAGGACGAGATTTTTTATGAAAAATCGGCGCGCCGATTCCGGCGGTCGACGAACCGCGCGGGAGGACTGGAAGGCGGAATTACCAACGGCGAAGACGTGGTGGTGCGCGGGTACTTGAAACCGATATCGACTTTGCGGCAACCGCTGCACACGACGGACATGGTCACCAAAGAGCCAGTGAAGGCGGCGTACGAGCGATCGGACTGGTGCGTGGTGCCGGCAGGAGCGGTGGCTGGGGAAGCCATGGTCGCACTTGTGCTGGCGGATGCTTTTCTGCAAAAATTTGGGGGAGATTCGCTGGCGGAGATGCGCCGGAATTTTGAAACCTATGCCCGACAAATTGACGAGTTCTGAGCCCGCCAGCGCCGCGGCCACGGAGGCGCCGCAGCCGGGGTCCGCTGCGCGAAAGATCTATCCGATCGTCAAGTATGGCGATCCCATCCTGGAGAAGCCGGGCGCAGCGGTAAAACAATTCGACGCGGAACTGGAGGAACTTGCCGAGGATATGTTCGCTTCGATGTACGCGGCGCAGGGAGTGGGACTGGCAGCACCGCAAATCGGAAAGAGCCTGCGGCTCGCGGTGGTGGACGTGACCGGAGGCAAAAACCCGGAAGCTAAAATCGTGCTGGCGAACCCGGAGATCATCCACGCGGAAGGCGAAGTGCGCGAAGAAGAAGGCTGCTTGTCGATTCCGGGGTTTCGAGGATACGTGCTGCGGCCGCAGTTTGTGACGATTAAGGCGCAGAATGCCAAGGGCGAGACGTTTGAAATTCGCGGGGAAAACCTGCTGGCGCGGGCTTTCTGCCATGAGATCGATCACTTGAATGGAGTTCTCTTCTTGCAGCACCTCAGCATGCTGAAGCGCGACTTGATCAAACGGAAAATCAAGAAGCTCAGGAAACAGGGCGAGTGGTAAGTGCCGGAGCCGGCCGCCCGGCGGCCGCAGTAGGTTGATGATGCGAATCGTTTTCTGCGGCACGCCCTCGTTCGCGGTTCCAACGCTCAAACGCCTGCTGGCGCAACCGGACATTGAAATTGTTGGCGTGATTACCCAGCCGGACCGTCCGCGAGGGCGGGGGCAGGACGTTTCGTTTTCGGCGGTCAAGGAAGCGGCGCTAGCGGCGCAGCTGGCGGTGCACCAGCCGGAAAAGATTCGGGCACCCGAGACGGAGGCTTTGCTGCAGAAGCTGGCTCCGGATGGCGTGGTGATCATCGCGTATGGACAAATAATCCCTGCGAAATTGCTGCCGATTCCTAAACTGGGTTGGATCAACTTGCACGCTTCCCTGCTGCCTAAGTATCGCGGCGCGGCACCTATTAATTGGGCGATTGGGAACGGCGAAACGCGAACCGGCGTGACCACGATGCGGATCGATGCGGGGATGGATACCGGGGACATGCTGCTGCAGCGCGAAATCGAAATCGGCGCGAAAGAAACCGCGCCAGAGCTTGCCGCCCGATTGTCGGAAGTTGGTGCGTCGTTGATGGTGGAAACATTGCGCGGGCTGGCCGCCGGAACAATTGCTGCGAAAGCGCAAAACCACGGTGAAGCCAGCAACGCGCCGATGCTGAAGAAAGAGGACGGGAGGATCGATTGGAAGCGGTCGGCGAGGGAGATTTACAACCGGATGAGGGGATTCGCGCCATGGCCTGGGGCTTACACGACGTTTCGCGGGCAGACTTGCCACGTTTGGGGCGAACCGGCGTCTAAAGGAGAAGGTGCCAGGTTGCCGAGCGGCGGCAACACGACACCGGGAATGCTGTTCGGCGAGAAGAATGAATTGTTGGTGTGCTGCGGCGACGCAACCGTTTTGAGCGTCAGCGCCGTCAAACTGGAGGGCCGCAAGCCGGTGAAGGCGAGGGATTTTGCGAACGGCGCGCGATTGAAGAGCAGTGAACGCTTTGGCGACAGCTAGTTTGCGCGGAGCAGACCAGTAGGACATACTTCAGGTTTATCCCATGCACTCGAAAGAAAACATTCTTTGACTGGGCGTGGTAACGGGAGCTCACCATCCATGAAAATCTCTGCATTTTCAGCCAAACGCGGTAACGCGCGTTTCCGCGGGAAGGATTTCGCGCGAGCGGCGACTTGCTGGATGCTCGCCGCGCAGCTTGCAGGGTGGCCGATTGCATTGGCAGGAGGCAACAAGGCCGCCGCGAAGCCGGCGGCCGCGAGCGCGGCGAACGATCCAGTATTGAAAGCGATGCAAAATGAGATAGCACGCGCGACCGCGGAACTCGGGAAGGCGGAACAGCCGCCGTACTACCTCAGTTACACGGTGTACGACCAGGATTTCGTGGTGCTGGTGGGGGCTTACGGCAGTTTGCTGACCGACAGCGCAGCGCAAAGACGTTTCGCTGATGTCACGATGCGAGTGGGCACGCCGGAATTAGACAATACTCATGGACAGAGCCGTCCCAGCGGAGTGACTTCAGGAAGCTTACCGCTGGGAAACTACGCCGACGCCATCGCGCGGGTGTTGTGGGAACTGACGGACCGGGAGTACAAGCGGGCTGTGCCGACGCTGCTGAACGTGCGAACGAACACGGCGGTTCGCGCCGAAGAAGAAGACAAGTCACCAGACTTTTCGAAAGAGAAGCCACAGACGCACCTCGAGGAAGCACCCGCGGCGGCGCCGTTCGACCGCGCAGCATGGGAAGGCGAGATCAAGAGACTGTCCGGGGCGTTCCGGAAATATCCGGAGGTGTACTTCGGGTCGGTGATGATTCAGGTGCAGCGTTCGAATTCGCGGATGGTTTCGAGCGAGGGGAGCGCGATCGTGTCGCCCAGCGCTTCGACGCGACTGATCATGGAGGCGCAGACTCGCGCCGAAGACGGAATGGATTTGCTGCGCGTGGAAACATTCCAGGCGCCCACGGCGAGCGGCTTGCCGAGCGAAGCGGAGCTGACGGGCAAGATTGAAAAAATGGCCGCGGACTTGAGCGCATTGCGCAAAGCTCCAGTGGCTGAGCCTTACGATGGGCCGGCGGTATTGAGCGGGCGCGCGGCGGCGGTGTTTTTCCATGAAGTGCTGGGACACAGGCTGGAAGGCCACCGGCAACGTGATGAGGAAGAAGGACAGACGTTCACGAAAAAGATTGGGCAGGAAGTGCTGCCGAAATTCCTGAGCGTGATTGACGATCCGACGACACGCGAAATGGCGGGGATGAAACTGGCGGGCTCGTATGACTTTGACAATGAAGGCGAGCCGGCGCGGCGAGTGGAAGTGATCAAAGACGGAGTGCTGGAGAATTTTCTGATGTCGCGAATGCCGGTCAAGAATTTCGCGCAATCGAACGGACATGGCCGTAACCAGCCGGGACGGATGCCGACAGGACGCCAGGGAAATCTCATCGTCACATCGACAAGAACCGTGCCGGAAGCGGAAATGCGGCAGAAACTGATTGAAGAAGTGAAGAAGCAGGGCAAGCCTTACGGACTGTACTTCGACGACATTCAGGGCGGATTCACGCTGACAACGCGCTCACTGCCGCAAGCGTTTCAGGTGCTGCCGGTGATTGTGTACAAAGTGTACGCGGACGGGCGGCCCGATGAATTGGTGCGCGGCGTGGACATTGTGGGGACGCCGCTGGCGGCGCTGACGCGGATTATGACGACGGGGGACCAGCAGCACGTGTTTAACGGCGTGTGCGGCGCGGAAAGCGGGCAGGTACCGGTTGCGGCCGTGGCTCCGGCGATGCTGTTCTCCGAAATGGAAGTGCAGAAGCGCGCACATGAGCATGAGCGTCCGCCACTGCTGCCGCCACCAGGATTTGAAGAAGGTGGCTCCGCCAAAGATGCGCAAATGAAGGCCGAGGTGAAGCCATGAAAATTCTTCACCGGCCGGCAGCTTCGCGCGTGCGCAGACGATGGATAGGGTTGGTAATTGCGGCATTGCTGCCGCTGAACG
>Ga0209468_1000691_pt1 | contig 15580 bp, 15 predicted proteins | sample GraSoiAngelo_102_FD_185871 | JGI IMG/M metagenome (GOLD analysis project Ga0209468, IMG submission 185871) | Grasslands soil microbial communities from the Angelo Coastal Reserve, California, USA - 14_0903_02_40cm (SPAdes) (version 2) | ecosystem: Environmental > Terrestrial > Soil > Grasslands ...
GGTATTCGTACTTCTTCTCGAGGTTCGATTGGAGCACGGTCAAGGGTTTCTCGCCGCCGAAGACCGCGGCAATCGCTTCGGGATGGCCGACGGTAGCGGAGAGGCCGATCCGCTGGAAGTCGCGCTCCGTCATGCGACGCAGCCGCTGGAGGCCGACAGTCAACTGGATCCCACGCCGATCATGAGCGAATTGATGGACCTCGTCAACGATCACGTAGCGGACGGCTCTCAGATGCCGTTGCATGAGCTTCCCCGGAAGAATAGCCTGGAGGGTCTCCGGAGTGGTGATCAAGACATCAGGCGGGATTGCGGCCTGCTTGCGTCGTTCGGAAGGGGGTGTATCGCCATGCCTTACCGCGACCGTGAGTTTTGTTCGTTCAACGAGATGTCGAAGCCGATCGACCATGTCTCGATTCAAAGCGCGCAGCGGAGTTACATACAGTGCTCGAATGCCGGAAGCGCGACTGGCCTGGAGCGCCTCCAAGACGGGCAGCAGGACCGCTTCAGTTTTTCCCGACCCGGTAGGCGCTACAATAAGGATGTCAGGTCCGGCTCGGATGCGCGGAATCACTTCGATTTGCATTGAATTGAGGTGATCAATCCCCGCGGCGCTCAGCAATTCCCCGTTCACTAGTTCGCTACTCTCTCGACTTTTCTTCGTTGGCAAGGCTGTTCGGTAGGAAGTTAGGCATATTAAGTTCGCACCCAAAGTTGCAACCTCGAACTAGCCCATCTGCTGGTGCGCATCGGTGTTAGACCAATTACGAAACCGTGGCTCGTCCTTTTCTTCTACATATGGACGGTGTGTTTTCGTACCGCGCTTTCCAGCAGGTCGAAAAAATCCGCGTCCTCTTGGTCGGTTCGCAAGAAGAGCTCATACCTCCTTCCATCGCTTGCCAAGAGACGGAACCTCATGAACCATGACCTCCTCTTAATGCCAGCGAGGCGAAACTGGGAGAGATTTACTTCACAGTACTGACGGGCTCCTTGCGCCTTCAACCGCTTCAGTCTAGATTCTTTTTCGGCTGCCGCCGGGATACCTAGTGGGGTTAGAAGCGGTTTAACCTCTTTCCAGACGTCGATATTTCGAAGATAGATGAGTCTTTCCGACGTTAGGTGAAGTGTACCCGATGGGCTCCCTGCCAGCGGATGGAAAATCGGCTTTGGAAAGAAGCTCCGCCAAGATCCGTATGCTGCTAAATCCCACCCCTTACGCTCAGCCAAGACTGTCTCCGTCGGGCCGAGAATGAGACCTCCGAATTCAGAATAAACTTGACCCAGGCCGTCGGCATCACCGGCTCGAATGGGCGTTTCTCTCGGACCTCGATTTGTCATTTCACGGAACCACGAGAAGCGTCGGATGTGGAGGATCAAGCGCGTTCAGATACCTTGCGGTGTCGGCAAGGAAATTCAACAATTGAACGAGCGCCTCATTTGCGATTTCTGATGGGACTTCTGTTGCGAATAAATACTCAAGAAGAAAAACGACCGTGCTACCGGGACTACTGACGATCCTCAAGGCGATGGGGTTTGGCAAGGTTCCTAGGATAGACTCCAAACCAACGGAAACCACAAGCCCGAGTTGCCATCCGAGCATAGCTGCTGCGCCGTACATCGGAACTGCAGCTACAAGCCCGTCCACAAAAACTGCAGCTGCACTCTCATAATGCGAGAGACGTGTTATGTCATCCTCTGCATGAGTCCCTAAGAAAACTTCGTAGGATGCAAGGATTCCAGCGACTGCGACACCCGCCACCGTCCCGAGTCTGACCGACTTCCCGCTAAAAACGCGCACCCTTTCGAAAACACGTTCGAATAGCGGGATGTCCGCTTTCACAACGCCTAATACGCCGACGGCACCAGCTGCAGCATAGAAGGTTCCTTTCACCACATCCCCATCCCGGAAGGCCAACACAGCCTGACCGCCGAAAACAACGAGAGTCGCACCGATTGCGGCTCCCCGCAAACCAGATTTCAACTGCGAGTACTTTACTCCTGTGAGGAGTTTTGAGTCGTCTAAGTTCTCAACGATTTCCCCCTGCAGCTCGTGTTCAATCGTACGCACTTCCGTGAGCGTCAAGCCGGGGACTTCAGGATGAGCATAGCGAGCCTTGACTGTCTGGACACCTGTCTCTCCCAAAACATAGTATGGCCGTCCCGTCTCGATGTCCGTGAGCTTTGTAACGGTAAAGCTGGATCGGCCGAAAGTCATCTGCTCCATCGCCCCGGACGGCGTGTCTAGGAGCGGGACGAAAATCGCACTCGTAAGTTGACTCGTAAGGGAAATCCCGCGACGAATAGTCTTGAACGTGCTGATTGCGAGACCAAACCCGTCAGCTGATTTTCTCACCCAAGCGGTTTCAGGTGCCCACCGGACCGATTCCTGGAACGTAGCCAGCTCCTCTGGCGACTCGGCAACGAGGAAAATCGCGTCGACGGCTTGAGTGGAACTAGGGTCGAATGCGTCTCCGGTGCGATAGACGTAAACCCGGTAGACCCCGAACGAGTGATACCCCGTGGAGAGACCCATCGCGGAGGACGGCAGCAGCTCGGCAAGCGCCTGTACGTCCGTGGCGAGCCGCGCGACAACGAGTTCTGCGGATTCCTGAACACGCGAGAGAGCCGCAGCCAGGGTGATTGTCCGCGCATCCAGAGCCGATCGCATGACTCCGGACGGACCACTCGTGAGCCACATCGGCATTAGAGTGAGTGTGACGGTCGGCACTCCGTCGATCATGACCACGTTCCCATTCGTGGCCACCTCCTTCGGAATCCGGAGTCGGAATTCGTAGGCGTGGTCGTCAAGAGGAGCCCCTACGGCAAGGTTCCGATAGAACGGCGGAGTTGCAAGGAAGTCCGTGCCTCGGACGAGCGAGTACACGAAAGCGGGTACGACGGCATCCCCGCCCCGGTCTGAGTCGGATTCGATGGAAAGCTGCACCACCACTTCCTGCGGCTTCGACAATTGGATCGGGATGTTCAAGGTCGCATGATAGAACAACTCTCCGTCATCGTCCCGAACGGTGCTTCCGGCGGTGTTCACGAAGTCGATGTCGAAACTGTTACTGTCGTAGAGATATTCGAATCGGTACTGTCGCGGATGTCCGAGATCGCACGCACCATACGCGGACGGGGCGGTGCCCCAGCTTTCCTGACGGACAAAGTTCGCGGCCGTGGCCGTGAAGTTGTGTTCACCGCCGTCGGAGAGAACCCGATTCAAGGTCGTGAGCACATTGGCCGCGGATTCGTCGCTGCTGCGAGTGGCATCCGCCGTATGATCGGAGAGGAACACACACGCATTCTCGCCGAGGTTGTACGTCCAAATCTGGGCGGATAGGCCTTGCACCCCGCGGACGTCGAATCGCTGAGTGAACCGAATCATCCCGGGCTCGAACGTCCCTTGCCAAGACAAGTCCCACAGCTCGGTCGGCGACAGGTCGAGGCTGTCCACGAGACCATCCCCGTCGGTGTCGGACTCGAGGGGATTCGTGGGCCTCCGGTTGGCCCCGATCACCTCGTCGAAATCCGAGAGGCCCTCGTGATCCGTGTCCGGGTCGGAAGGATCGGTGAGGAATCCGTACAACGACAATCCGTTCCATTCTTGCTCGTCTCGAAGGCCGTCCCCATCCGTGTCAACGGAAGACGGCGATGTGACGATGCGTCGTGACTCTGCGAGGCCGTCGATCGCCAGTTCCAACAATCGCGGTGTCACCTCGCGGTAGTCCGACAGCGTGTCCCCATCCGTGTCCGTCAGGGTGGGGTCCGAGCCATGGACGAGCCGTTCGGCGCCGTCCGACAGCCCGTCTCGATCCGTGTCGGGATCGGTCGGGTCCGACGGATTCCGGCCATCGCCCGGGAACAATTCGGGACCGTCCTGAAGGCCGTCATCGTCCGTGTCGAAGTCGATCGGGTTCGTCAGGACGGTCCTCACGGATGACATCCCATCGATCGTGAATGTGACCGGGTGCGGTGCAATCTCTACTCCGTCTGGGAGGCCGTCCGCGTCCAGGTCGGGGAGGACCGGGATCGTGCCCACCGCGGACCGTTCGAGGCCGTCCGCCACACCATCGAGGTCCGTGTCGAGGGCGGCGGGTGACGTTCGGGCCGCGATCAGGATTCGTGCGGCGCGCACGACGCCCGAATTCCCCGATCCGTGATCGCGCACGACGATCCGCCAGTGCCCGACGCGCCCGAAATCCTCCAAACCGAACCGCGAGCCGACGAGACCATCAGACTCCGGCAAGGTGCGGTTCCTCGCGCCGTCCAAGACGATAGACACGCCCGAGTCCGTTCGGTCGGCGCGGGTCACCCAAGGGGCCCGGAAGGCCTCGACGACTTCCAGCCTGTCTCCGCCCGCGAGGGGGACGGACATCGGGGCTTTTCCTGCGGCCAAAGGCGGCAGATTCCCGGACGACGCCGTGCTCCGGAGGTTGCACACGGGTGTGCATGGCAGCGGCACGCCTTCGAGGGAGACCCCCACACGGACGTCCACATCGCGGACCGCTTCGTTTCCGGCCCGATCGACGGCTCGCACCCCGAACGCATGCGTCCCCGGCACGAGGTTGGTCGTCTCGTAGAAGAACGTGAAGGGCTCCTCGTGTCGGATTTCGACGGGGATCCCGTCCACGCGGAAGACGACGGCCGCCAATCCACGATCGTCATGGGCCCCGGCCTCGATGACCGTGAGACCGCGGACCAAGTCTCCCTTGGCCGGTCGAATCAGTTCGAGGATCGGAGGCGTCCGGTCCACGACCACGGGAATCTCCTCGCCGACCCGGGTGACGAGCTCGCCCGCATCCATCGCTTGAACGACCACCCGCAGCCGATGAGTTCCCTCGGACCAGTCGTTGGACGACCAAGCGACGGTGAAATTGCCACTCGGAGTGCCTTGGGAGCCTGAAATCCATACGTCGTCTACGTAGAAGTGGACGAACGGATTGGGCTGCCAAGCTTTGCCGCGGACGTCGACGGTCCCTCGGACGGCGGCTCCGCTCGCGGGCTCGAGGATCGCGGCCCCGCGCGCGTGGAAGCCCGGATCCCACAGCAACTGGGAGGGAGATCCGGGTCGATCGGGCAGGCTGACTTCGACCGAGAGATCGTTCGGCCTGGGATGATCGATCTCCATCGCGATCCCGGCCCATTGGACAAGGCCTTCCACGGGCGGCGCATGGACGTCGATTGTGGCCGTCCCGGCGGCCGGAACCGCGGTGGGCATGGAGCCGGAGGTGACCGACATCGCGTACACTCGCGTCTCCTCGTCCAAGTCGCTGAGTCCGTCCCCGTCCGCGTCGCCCGCACCGGTGTCGAGCATGAAGTCATCGAAGTACATCGAGTAGGAGGCGCCCGCCAGTCCGGCGGTGCAGTGGAAGCCGATCGCGATCCGGACGAATTTCGCGTTCGTCCAATGAGCGGCGGGGAAGTCCACCGCGGGATTCCGCGCGAGGTCCGTCCAGACGCCAAGGCCGCTCGGAGGCGCCAGGACCACGTCCGCCTTCGTCGGCCCGCAAAGAGAGAGCTTCCGGCTCGCCTGGAACGAGGTGATGTATCGGACGCGATCGAGGCTGCGGTAGTCCTTGTCCAGCAGATCGAGCGCGACGCCCGAGGCATACGCATCCCATGGAGAGACGCTGGCATCCTGGAGATGATCATAGAGCAAGGACACGCGCAGTTCCGTGACGGCGGCTCCCCGGGTCGCGTAGACCGCGTACCCGTACGCGGACCCGAAATCCAGGATCGAATATCCCGAGACGTCCACATGATACGACCGCATCCCCGACCGAACGTACGTGGACGAATACCCGGCCGACGCCTTGTCCCCGAGGAGGAAATCCGTGTATGGCAGCCAGAAGTCCGTCTCGAAGTCGTCGACCAGCGCCGCCGCACCCGACGACGAACCGGTCAGAATCGCCAGGACACCTAACGCTAGCAGGATTTCGCGACGGCCGTGCAATGCTCCCTCCCCCTCGGAGCGGAGCGACGGCCCTCGCAACCCTCCGCGAGGGGGATAGGGGGACCGCCATATGAAGTCGCGGCTCTCGGACCACCGTTCATCGACCATTGTCGATGTCCATTCCAATCGGAGTGTTTATTGCCTCATGAAATGCGTATTGGAATAGTCTTTGGCGGAAGTAATATAACAGCGTATTACTTCGGAGCCTCCCGAGGAACGTTGCATGGCACAATACGCGCATCCCGAAGTCTTGGTCGACACGAGCTGGGTGAAAGGTAGTCTGGGGGACCAGAACATCCGAATCGTCGAGGTCGACTACGATCCGACCTCGAATTACAACCTGGGTCACATCCCCGGGTCCGGCCTCATCGACTGGCGGAAGGACATCAACGACCCCGTGACGCGGGACATCGTCTCGAAGAAGGACCTGGAATCGCTCTTCGGCCGCCTCGGGATCACGAACAAGCACCGAATCGTCCTGTATGGCGACTTCAACAACTGGTTCGCGGCCTTCGCGTTCTGGGTTTTCAAGTACTACGGCGTCGACAACGTCGTCCTGCTGAACGGCGGGCGGAAAAAGTGGATCGAGCAGGACCTGCCCGTGACGAAGGATCTCCCCTCGTTCCCGGCGGCCTCGTTCAAGGCGAAGGAACCGGACGAGACGCTCCGAGTATACCTCCCCTACGTCCGAGAAGCGTATCGGCAAACGGGTAAGGTCCTCGTTGACGTCCGCGGTCCGAAGGAATTCACGGGCGAGATCCTGGCGCCGCCGGAATATCCGACGGAGCACGCACAGCGCGGAGGTCACATCCCCGGAGCGAAGAACATTCCGTGGGGACAAGCCGTGAACGAGGATGGCACATTCAAAGCGGTCGACGCGCTCAAGGCCCTCTACGAGCCGAAGGGTGTGACGCCGGACAAGGAGGTCATCGCCTACTGTCGGATCGGCGAGCGGTCGTCGCACACGTGGTTCGTCCTGAAGTACCTCCTTGGATACCCGAACGTCCGAAACTACGATGGGTCCTGGACGGAGTGGGGGAATCTCGTGCGGACGCCGATCGAAAAGCCTTGATGGAAGAAAGCCGACTCAGAAACGGTAGACGTCCTTCCGGTGCCCGAACCGCGTGAAGCGCAGCTGCCCTTCCTCCTTTTCGTAGATCCCGCGGTACGACCCGATCCGCAGTCGCCAGGCACCCTTCATTCCGCGAAGGGGCCTTACGTCGAGGCCAGACCGGGGCCTCGGATTCTGCCCCAGCTGCTCGAAAGCCCTCGCAAAGCGCTCCTGAACGTCCTGCGGCAGGCGGGCCAGCTCGCGCTCCGCGGAGCGACTGATGAGTATCCGGACCAAAGGTCACAGCCTCAGACGCTTCCGCACGTCCTCCCAGTCTGAGAACGCCTCTTCCTTCAGCCTCCGAAGGTGTTCCCGGATGAAACCTGCGGGCGGGCGATCGTCCATGAGATCGTTCAGGACGTCGTCGTACGTAGCACCACCGACTTTGTACGAACGCAGGCGTGCCCAGGTTTCTCTCTTCACCGGGATCGTCGTGGTCGGCATAACTATCAGCATCATCAGATTGATAGTATTAATAGTAGTCGCTCGGTGTGCAAATCCGGGCCACTTCCGGATCGACGATCCGCCCTCGCACCCGTGGTTCGTCCTGACGTACCTCCTCGGGTTGCCGAACGTGAAGAACTGCGACGGCTTTTGAGGTGGGGAACGACGCAAGACGCCGACGGCGAGGTCAGGTGTCGGAATAGGCGTCCCTCATTTCGGGATAAGAATTAGCACCCATGATTTTTGGTGCGGAATCCTTTAGTTGCCAGTCGGACACGCCATGCATTATGGGCTGGATCACACGAAGAATCGCAGGCTCGATCACGTTCACGATCGTGACGGTGCTCCTCGGATCCTACGCAGCCTTGAGGGGCTGGCTCGTGGGCGGTGTCTCTCTCGCCACCACGACCGGAATCGTCATCTTGGGGATCGCTGCCCTTTGTTCCCTCGGTGTCACGTCACGGATGAAGCGCGAAGAAAAGGGCCGCGAGGCTTGGCAGGCGTGGCAGGACTACTACGTGCGGATGTATCCCGGCTACTACCGCGGTCGGTAGGCCTCGCCATCCGTCCGGATCCCTCAGGATCCCTCCGTTTTGTATCCTTTGTAACTGGAAAAGGATATCTTCGACGGGCTCGCTTGAACACATTCGACGGTCTCAATGAATTCTGATCCAGGAATCGTCCAAAAGGTCGCTCTGATCACGGGCGCGAGCCGCGGCTTGGGCCGGGTCCTCGCGGGCTTCCTCGCGAAGCAAGGGTACGCCCTCATCGTCATGGCGAGGAATGGGCCTGAGCTTCAAGCGGCCGCGAAAGAGTTCGCGACGGCGGGGGTCCCCGTCGTCCCGATTCCCGGGAACGTGAGTGTACCGAGCGACCGTCTCCGGCTGCTCGCGGCCGCGAAACGGCATGGTCGGATCGATCTGCTCGTCAACAACGCCTCCGACCTCGGTGACACGCCGCTCCCGCCCCTCGTGAACGCCTCCCGCGACACGTTCCTCCGGGTCTTCGACGTGAACACGCTCGCTCCCCTCGCCATCGTCCGGGAGGCCCTTCCCCTCCTGACCCGGGTGCGCGGACTCGTCGTGAACATCACGAGCGACGCCGCCCTGGGCGGCTATCCCGGTTGGGGCGTCTACGGAGCGAGCAAGGCCGCCCTGGAACTCGTGTCGAAGACGCTCGCGGCCGAGCTCAAGGATCGGGACGTCGCGGTCGTCAGCGTGGATCCGGGGGACATGCGGACCCGGATGCACCAGGACGCCTACCTGGGCCAGGACATCTCGGACCGCCCGCTGCCCGACGTGACCCTTCCATTCTGGGCCTGGCTCCTTTCCCAGCCTCCGATGAAGGTGAGCGGGATGCGATATCAGGCGCAGGCGGCGGTGTGGGAGGTCGCCGCATGAGACGCACCGAGCTCGTCTTCGAGCGACCCGAACGCGTCTTCGCCCACGAACCCCCGGAGGTTCGTGGCCGCGCCCGCGACGACGTCCGTCTCCTCGTCACCCGGCCCGACGGCCACCGCCACGCCCGCTTCGTGGACTTGCCGCGGTTCCTGCGCGCCGGCGACCTCCTGGTCGTGAACGAGAGCGCGGCGATCCCCGCGAGCCTCCCCGCGGAGGGAAGCCTGGGTCCGATCCTCCTGAATCTGTGCACGCGGTTCCGCTCCGACCTCTGGATTGCGGAGCCTCGCTGGAGTGCAGGGAAGCCAGGCCCGCTTCCGATCGAACCGGGCGAGGAACTCCGGATCGGATCGGCGACGGCACGACTCCTCGCGCCGTACCCGGGCATCCCGCGGTTGTGGTTCGCCTTGGCCGACCGGCCTTTCGAATCGATGATCGCGGAGTATGGGGGGCCGATCCACTACGGCTACACGGACGCCTGGCCCATGGACACGTATCAGACCCTGTTCTCACGCATGCCCGGGAGTGCCGAGATGCCCTCCGCGGCCCGCCCGATCACCCCCCGAATCCGGGAGCAGCTCGAACAGGCGGGCGTCCGCATCGCGCCCATCCTGCTCCATACCGGCGTCTCGAGCCTCGAGATCGAGACGGACACCGTCGAGGCGCAAGCGATGTACCCGGAACCTTTCGCCATCTCAGCCGACACCGCGGAGGCGGTGAACCGCACGCACATGAACGGGGATCGAGTGATCGCGGTCGGGACCACGGTTGTAAGGGCCTTGGAATCCGCATGGACCCCTGAAGGGTTGCGGCCCCGCACGGGCTTTACCCGGCTCTTCGTGAATCCGGACCGCGGGGTCCACGCGGTCGACGGCCTACTCACGGGGTTCCATGATCCGGTGACCAGCCATCTCGCGTTGCTCACGGCCTTCATGGGGATCGACAGGATCCGGGACGCCTACGCGGAAGCGATCCGTGCGGGGTACCTTTGGCACGAGTTTGGCGATTCCCATCTCGTCATTCGCCAGCGGGATCGATGAGGAAACATTAAGGCGCCCGGGCGTTTCCCGCCGCGGGGATCCTATGCAACGGCGTGCGAGCGCCCAATGGCGAGGTGGCCTGAAGGACGGAAAGGGCACGGTGTCGACCGCGAGCGGCGCCCTGAGGACCGTGGCGTACGGCTTCGCGATGCGGTTCGAGAACGAACCGGGGACGAATCCCGAGGAGCTGGTCGCCGCGGCGCACGCGAGCTGTTTCGCGATGGCCTTCTCCAGCGAACTTGGGAAGGCGGGATACCGACCCGACCTGATCGAGGTGAAGGCGACTTTGGACTTCGACAAGGCCGACGCAGGGTGGTCCGTGAAATCGATCCACCTGGACGCCACCGCCAAGGTCCCCGGCGCGGATCCCGCGAAGTTCCAGACCGCCGCCGAGACGGCCAAGAAGACCTGCCCCATCTCCCGCCTCCTAAACACGCAGATCACGATGAGCGCGAAGCTCGTCTAGATCCGAATTCCAACACGAGGCCGCCCGCCACAGGGCTCAAGGCTAAGACACCGCCATCCATCGCCTCACTGTGAGCCCGCAGTCTCCGCATACACGGGCGAACCGCGAGAACTGGAACACGACGAGTCGCGCCTACCAGAAGAGCCACCGCGGCGAGCTCGAGGACGACGTGCTGTGGGGGCCGTCCATGCCTCCTGAACGGGAGTTGAAGATCCTCGGCTCCGACGTTGCGGGAAAGGACGTTCTGGAGATTGCCTGCGGCGGCGGGCAGTCCGCTGTACACCTCGCCGAACGAGGAGCCCGGGTCACGGGAGTCGACTTCTCGTCCGCACAGCTCGCCCATGCACGGGCCTTTGCGAAATCGAAGAAAGTCCGAGTCCGATTCATCAAATCGAACGTCGAAAATCTTTCCATGTTGCCTGATGCGAGCTTCGATATCGCGTTCTCGGCATATGCTCTCGGGTTTGTCGAGGACATCCGACGGACGTTCGCCGAGATTCGGCGCGTGCTCCGACCGGGGGGACTCTTCGCCTTTTCCTGGGCCTCGCCGATGTTCGCGATCACCCGCGACGGCACCCTCGAACTGAAGAGAAGTTACTTCGACCGGGGTCCGATCGTCTTCAAGGACCAGAACGGTACCGAGGTCGATTTCCATCGCACGTACGGAGACTGGCACCGCGCGCTGACGGAGGCGGGCTTCGTGGTGACGGACATCCTGGAACCGGAGCCCCTTCCGAAGAAGAACACATATGCCGACGTGTTTCCCCTCGAGAAGATCCGGATGATCCCGGGGACGACCATCTGGCGGGCTCGACGACCAAAGGTGCTAGAGCTCTGAGAGCCAAGAATGCGGACGGCCTGACTTGGGAAGCATTGAATCCTGGCATGCCCATGCCGCGCCGGGACTTGCATGAAATTCACCTACACGGGCATTGAGGTCAAGGACTTGGACAAGTCGATTGCATTCTACCGCGACGTCGTCGGAATGGAATTCCTCGGCCGAGGCAAGATCGAGGCCACCGGCGGGGAAGTCGCGGCACTTAAGAGCGCGGGTTCAGAACACACGCTTGAGCTGAACTGGTACCCGGATTCGAGGTATCGAGGCGGCAACGAGCTAGACCACCTCGCTTTCGAGTGCGAGGACGTTCGGCGGGATGTGGATCGCCTCCTGAAAGCAGGAGCGACCATGGCGAGGCCGGTCGAGGTCCGACCCAAATACGTGGTCGGCTTCGTCAAGGATCCGGACGGCATCTGGCTCGAACTGTATCAGGAACGCAGGTAAGGCCTCGTCGACCGACCCCGGGTTCAACGGCACGCTGTTGCCACCGCGGAGTCCCGAGTTGGGGGCCAATCGGAATTCAATTCGCTCGCGATTCAGCAACGGACAATGGGAAGGCCGAGCCTCTTGGCCGCCCCTTCACGAGCGGAATGGCGTCATACGCGAGGAACGCCGCCAGGGAGAAGATCACCAGCGGGAGGACCGGATGGAACGCGCGCAACGGTGAACCTGGGATGATCGCAAAGATTTCCGTCTGGACCACCAGGATGACGGACAACAACGCCGTGATCCATTTCATGAGCCCAGGGAGACGACCCGCGAAGGCGAGGATCAGCAGGCCGATGGCCGCCACGGTGATCGCATGGCCGAATTCCTTGTGGAGATACAGGGTCGACTGACCCGCGAAGAGCCAGAGCCCGATCAGCGAAACCTGCACCAAGAGGGCCACGACGATTCCCCAAGCGAAGACCAGGTAGGCGACCCGCAAACTGTGTGATCGATCCATATTCCTTCCCCAACTACGGGAGAAAAGGGCCGTTCTTAAGGGAGCCGTAGGTGCCGTAGGTGCCGTAGGTACCGATACATATCGGTCTAGCCCGTCCGCGGGAAGAGGAGGAAAGCGAGGCCGGACAGGAGGAGTCGGGAGAGCAGTTGGTGTTCTGGAGGTGGAGGTGCGCGTTAAGTACCCAGGTGATGATACGTCGACCCAGGAGGAATTTGTTATGCCACATTACATCAGCCTATTGAATTGGACGGACCAGGGGATCAAAAGCGTCAAGGAATCGCCGAAGCGGGCGGACGCCGCCATGGCCCTGGCGAGCAAGCTCGGAGCGAAGATGCAGATCTTCTACACGATGGGTGAATACGACCTCGTCAGCGTGACGGAGGCCCCGAACGACGATGTCGTGATGCAGGTGCTCCTCGAGCTCGGAAAACTCGGGAACATTCGCACGAAGACCCTGAAGGCGTGGAGCCTCGCGGAAGCCACGAAGGTTGTCTCGAAACTCCAGTAGAGCTCGGGCGCCCTGAAGAACCTACGAGACGACAACGACGATGACGCCCCACATCTGGCGATGTGGGTCGCAGTGATAGTAGAACGTCCCGTTCTGCGCGAACACATGGCTCCAAGATGCTCCGGGCGTCAAGAGGCTGGAGCCGAAGAGTCCGGTCGTGTTGGACGTCACCGTGTGGGCCATCGTATCCTTGTTGATCCAGGTGACCGTCCCGCCGACGGGGATTTGGAAGCTCTGAGGTGAGAAGGCCATCGCGACTGCAGGGGCGTTCGGGACGATTTGGATGTTCGCGGCAACGCCGGTGGTGTTGCCCAGGATCACGCCGGCACCGATGGCGCCTGCTACGAGGCTCCCAATCACAAACCCGATCACTGCGACCGTGAGGAGGCCCCCCGTCGACTGCGGCGTGGCGAGGTAGCGTTTCTGCATCAATCCCGGTTTCGCGTTCATGAAGGAGAGGATTGAAAACACGAGGATGAGGAAGAGCGCCGGGAGGACGGACATCACGAACCAGAAGCCGCTGTCCGCCGGGTTCGACGCGCTCGTGACGAGATTCACTGAGAAGAGCAATGTCAGGACGATACCCGCCACAGACCCGAGGACGTAGGCCCATCTCCTCCCCCGTAGCGTGAAGAACGCGGCGACGAGGAACACGATGATGAAGAGGAGGAGGATCGCGATGAACCCGACGGTAATTGCCGCTAGAAAGGGCACGGCATATGCGAGCAGCGCGAGGGCGGCGTACACGAGACCCCCGGCGATGACCCACAGAGAGAACGGCCTCTGACCCATTGACCCAGCGCTGCGCGTTCCCTCGGCCACGAAGAACCCTCGGAGCGCGGATGCCCATGCATCATTTCTACGTTTGGGTGGGGAAGGCCCCGCTTGCGAGGCGGCCCAGGTGATAAACAACCCGCGGGCCGGCATGATCGTCGGTCGTGGCGTCCTGTTTCCGGGTTCGATCACGGTCTGACGTCGAATCGCAGGTCGACGCTTGGCGGACGGTTCAGGAAACCTTACGGACCAGGAAATGAAACAGGGCGCCTTCCCTGCGTTCGTCGATCACCGGCTGACCGGTTTCATCGGACCATCGCACCATCTCAATCGGGGCGGTGGGGTCGTCGGTCACCAGGTGGACAACCTCGCCGACCGCTACTTGGCCAAGCAATTCGTTCAATTTCACGAGGACTGCCGCACACTCCGTCCCGATTTCGAACATCTCGTGATCGGGAAAGGCAGCGAAGCAACGGACCCGCAGCTCCGCAATCTGCTTCGCCAGACGTTCGGCCCCGGCTGGAATCGCAAGGAGAGATCGACGATCGGTCGCGAAATTCGATGGCCGAACCCGTGCGACCCATCCGTCGCCGTAGACGGCCTCGGTCATGGTTCGGGGTTTTGCCAGGACCCTTGGGTTGACTTCTTGCAGAACGCCACCGACGGGGGCCCGAATCGGGCCGAAGTACTTCCCGCTCTCCAGGAAGCCGATCGCCGCGCCCTTTGCGTACTCGAGGCCCGCAGTCTTGGCCGATACCTTCGCGATTCGTCCGGCAATGGCGGCGTAGATGCTCGTGATGCCCACTCGGACGTCCCCGGAGGTCAGCGGTCGAGCCCAGACGAGCCCATCCGAATCGTAGAGGAGGTCGTTCGGGAATTCGCAACCGTCGATCTTCATACGAATCCCCTGGACCGGAGAAGAGGGCTGCGCAAGATCATAGATGTCGGTTCGAACGCGGCGGCGGAGTTTGAAGATTTGCCGACGGACGATTCGGGAACAAAACACCGAAACTATTTAGCCCCCGGGGAGCAGATTCCTCTTGAGGAGGGCGACTCCCCATGGCAACTAGGCCGGACGCTCGTCGAGGGTGGCATCGTCTCCGGCCCTTGATCTCGACCAACGGAGAACCCTTGCGACCTGACCTTGTCTCGCGAAGGATTCCATGAAGACACGAAGAGGTCTGCTGAAACCCCCCCGCGCGATCGCCGTGTACCTGTTCTACCGCTCGGGAGAACCGCTCGTGGCCCTCGCGGCCGGTCGCGACCTGCCCATCGAGGCGGAGACGCTCGAAGGCTTGCTGTCCGTGGTCGGGAATTTTGTGGAGACGAGCGTGCGGGGTTCCCGCGGATACGCGACCACGGCGATGCGATACGACGCGTTCGGAATCGTGGCGGTCCGCGGCGAATTTGTAATCGGAGCCGCGTTGAACGACGGGACGGCCCATGACAGCCTCAAGGCGGATCTCCTCCGAATCGTCCGCAACTTCGAGGAACGGCACTGGAGGAATCTTGCCAGCTGGGAGGCTGCCACGAAGCTATCGGATCAGGCATCCGAGGATTTCTCGAAGCTTCTGAGGACCACGGACCGTCGCTAGGTCGATCCGAACGTGCCCGTCGAAATCGAGACGGACGCGGTCATCCCAGAATCGGCATGGACAACGATTAAATCGGGGTCCGGCCTCCGTGTCACCATGGCCCGCGCGCCTTCCTGGACCGGAGAGGTCGTCGCGATCCACATCGCGGACGAGGCGGAGGCCCGGATGCGTTCGGTCGATCGCATTCGCGCGGTCCCGGGGAAAGGGCTCGAGGGGGATCGCTACTTCTGGGAGAGCGGCACGTATTCGGACCGACCGGGTCCCGACCGCGAGGTCACGCTGATCGAGTCCGAGGCCATCGAGGCCTTGGCGAGGGACAACCAGATCACGATCCTTCCGGGCGCGACCCGACGGAACGTGACCACGCGGGGAGCTCCGTTGAACCATCTCGTCGGGCGAGAGTTCGAGGTCGGCCGGGTGCGGCTCCTCGGAATCAAACTGTGCGAGCCTTGCTCCCACCTGGAAAGCCTGACGCAGAAAGGGATCATCGCCGGCCTGGTCCATCGGGGCG
>Ga0209468_1000712_pt1 | contig 15362 bp, 10 predicted proteins | sample GraSoiAngelo_102_FD_185871 | JGI IMG/M metagenome (GOLD analysis project Ga0209468, IMG submission 185871) | Grasslands soil microbial communities from the Angelo Coastal Reserve, California, USA - 14_0903_02_40cm (SPAdes) (version 2) | ecosystem: Environmental > Terrestrial > Soil > Grasslands ...
GGCCCTTTCCCAATTGTTCTTCTCGAACACGGCTCAAGTGTCGTGCCGGCCATCTACACAGTTCTGGCTGAGGGTCTGGCGAGTAGTGGTTTCATCGTGATCGCCACAAATCATCCTCCTGACTCGCTGATTTCAGTGTTCCCGGACGGACATGAACTCAAATTCACGCCCTACTGGCCCGCTGAAGCCGATCGACGAACCCAAGGCGTGGCCATTGGTAAGTTCGCGGACGAAGTTTTGGTGGCAGCTGTGCGATTCGTCCTCGACCAGCTCCAGGAAATAAATTCGCATGATCATTTTTGGCATAGCCACCTAGATTTGTCCAAGGTTGGAATCGTAGGTCACTCGATGGGTGGAACGACCGCAGCACTGGCCACCAAGGAGGAGCCGCGTATTCTAGCGGGCGTCAACCTGGACGGTTCTACTTATCCCGGCATGAACGCCGATGTTCGCCCCATTCCAGTGCACAAGCCGTTTCTGTTTCTTGCGACCGAGGAGCACGCTTCGGGTGAGAGCCGATCTCGTGAGTACGTCGGCAGCGAATCCAATACCTACTATGTGGTGGTGACCCGGGTCGATCACATGAGTTTCACGGATGCGCACCTCGTTTCGAGCAGATTCGCTTGAGACTCGAAACCAGACTACAGTGCATATGTGCGGGCTGTGCTCACGTGCACCTTCACACGATCTCTGGTCGAGGAATTTTTTGCCAAGTATTTGAAAGCTGCCATTGCCCCAGATCTCGACGTGATTGTGCGGGTAGATAAGAAGTAGCGAGCGACCAAAGCACGCGGAATTCTTCCGGAGAATTGGAACAACTGACCCAGAAGAATCTGACCGCTGGTGAGAACGAACATTTTTTGGAGATCACCCGTGAGATGATTTTAGACACCGGTCTCACCGATAACAAATTGACAACTACCTTGGAGCCTACAGCGAGCTCATATTCGATAAGAATTCGCCGTTCGCCCGCGTCTTGCTGAGCTTGTCAATGAGTAGCTCCATTGCTTCTACCGGGGACAGCGGGTTTAGCACTTTGCGCAGCACCCAGATGCGTTGCAGGTCTTCCTTCGGAATCAGCAACTCTTCCTTTCGTGTTCCGGAGCGCTGAATATCGATAGCTGGGAACACGCGCTTATCAACCAGCTTGCGTTCGAGAATAATTTCACTGTTACCTGTGCCTTTGAACTCTTCAAAGATCACGTCATCCATGCGGGAACCTGTATCGATCAGGGCGGTAGCGATGATGGTCAGCGACCCGCCTTCTTCGATGTTCCGGGCTGATCCAAAGAACCGCTTCGGCCGCTGCAACGCGTTCGAATCCACGCCGCCGGAGAGCACCTTGCCGCTGGGCGGGACGATAGTGTTGTAGGCACGCGCCAGACGCGTAATTGAGTCGAGCAAAATCACCACATCCCGCTTGTGTTCGACCAGGCGCTTCGCTTTTTCGATCACCATCTCGGCAACTTGGACGTGACGCGCCGCTGGTTCATCGAACGTTGAGGAGATCACTTCGCCCTTCACCGAGCGCTGCATGTCTGTGACTTCTTCTGGACGCTCATCAATCAGCAGAACCATCAGCACGACTTCCGGATGGTTCGTCGTGATTGAATTCGCCACTTGTTGCAAGAGCATCGTCTTGCCGGCGCGAGGCGGCGAAACAATCAGGCCGCGCTGCCCTTTTCCGAGAGGCGTGAGCAGGTCCATCACGCGCGAGCTGACGTTGTCGCGAGTGGTCTCAAGCTTCAGCCGCTCCTGCGGATATAGCGGCGTCAAATTGTCAAAAAGAATCTTATTGCGCGCTTCATCCGGGGACTCAAAGTTGACGGCTTCGATCTTAACCAGAGCAAAATACTTTTCACCCTCATGCGGCGGACGCACCTGGCCGCTGATCGTATCGCCTGTCTTCAAATCGAACTTGCGAATCTGCGACGGCGAAACATAGATGTCGTCCGGGCCGGGCAAGTAGTTGTAGTCGGGCGAGCGGAGAAAGCCGTAACCGTCGGGCAGAATTTCCAGTACGCCCTCGGCAAAGATGTGGCCTTCTTTTTCACTCTGCGCCTGGAGAATCTTGAAGATCAGGTCCTGCTTGCGTAGTCCGCTGGCTCCGGGCAGATCCAGAGATCGGGCGATCTTGGTCAGCTCGGTAATATTTTTTTCTTTGAGTTCTGCAATGGTCATCTAGTCACCTGCGAGGAGATTTTCAAGGGGGGTATTCGCGAAAGAGAAGAAATCATCTGCGGGGCAGAGGCGGCGGGAGCCTAAGCAGCCCGCCGTTGTGCCTCGGAATAATGTTCCGGTTCGGCCAAAACTGTCTGCCGCTCCGAGCTTGCAATCCGATCCAGAACCTCGTTCATCGTTTCCTGGATTCTGGTATTGGGCTTGTGAAACTTACGGGTAGCCTTGGAAGCAAGCTGGCAAAGCATATAACGGTTCCGCAAAGTATGTAAAGCATCAAAAACACGATCAGAACGCTTCATTTCGTCTTTCTCCTAGTCCACAAACTATCTGAAAATAGGTTGAGCACCAGGGCGGTTCCCGGCTCAATGCGTAAGTCACTGACTCCGAATGGGTTGTACGGGAAAGCTCCGGCTATTTCTTATAGATGCTCCGCCGGGGCCGAAAGTTTCTTACTTTAAAGTTTCTTACTTTAAGGATAAGGTCCGGCTGCCAGCAGAGGTACTCGGGACGGCAAAACCGCCATTTCTGTGGAACCTTGTACTTTACCCAGCAAAGCGCGGAGCGGTCAAGCAAATTCTGACATCCTCTATCGACAGTGTCCGAATTCAACCACTAAGGGCACCAAGGAACACGAAGGAAGCCTTTACTATTCAACCCTTTGTGCAAATTCGCGTCGTTCGTGGTTCAAGATTAGGAAACTACACTTGCGTAGTTTCCTAGACCACTTGCTCCTCGCAGCCCGCAAGTTCCCCGCCTTCACTCGTCCCATTACCTCGGCCCGAACGCAGCTCCTTTCTGCTCAACTGGCATCGCCCCAGTGTGAGTCCCTCTTTCAGGAGGCACTCTAAAAGGGCGTATGGGTGACTTAACATCAAGCACTTAGCGAGTAGCCATCAGCCCTCAACACTTTAAGGTTGGCTATTCAAGAGTTACCCCTCTCGGATAGATGTGGTTTGTCTGAATGCTGAGCGGCTGATTGCCCAGCACTCATTCGTACGCTAAAGCGTCAATCGGATCCTTCTGCGCGGCTTTGAATGCCGGGTACAGCGCTCCCGCGATTGCCCCTACGATGGCGATGATAGTCGCGCGAATTAGCCAGTCACTGGTAATCACAACAGTTAAGAGCGGCAGCTTGTGGCGGATGGCCAACCGTCCCGCCGTGCTGCAAAGCATGCCGAGCGCGATTCCGCCTATTGCGAGCAGGATGGTTTCTCGAAGGATCACATTCACAACGTAGAACTTCGATGCTCCCATCGATTTCAGAATTCCGATTTCGCGGGTGCGCTCCATCACTGCAGTGTACATGGCCTGAAAAATGACGATGAAGCCGATCACCACACTGACGCCGATGACTACGCCAATGAATGCGTTGAAACCGGGCAGATGACTGGGAGTCATCATGCTGATGTAATCAGCGGTTGATAGCACAGAATACTTTTCCATTCCGGGGATGCTCTTGACCGATTTGACGACGTCATCGGCATTTTTGGGATCATCGAGCTTCACATAGAAGATAGAGGCCTTGTCTTTGGCGCCGATCAGGTCTTGTAGGGTTGTGATGGGAACAAATTTGCGAGCGCCGCGGCCAGCCTCAACGATGCCGCATACGCGGAAATCGTGATTGAGCAATTCCATCTTGTCACCCACTTTGTAGTGCCGCTGGCGTGCGATGTAATCGTCGATGATCGCGTCATCCGGCCCTTGGAACGGGCCTCCTTTAACGAATCGAAATGGACCGCCAATGGCTTCGAAACTTTTTAGATCGATTCCATCGATGACTTCGAGCGCGCCTCCAGTCGAGACTTGCCAAATCACCGGGCTGACAGCCGTCACGTGCGGAACCTTGGCCAGGAGATTGGCAATTTTGATGGAAACCGGAGCGCCGCTGATGCCAGCCAAGAAAGTAGAACCTGGCGGCTGCACAATGACGTCGGCGCCGATGCCAGCAGTGCGGTTCTTGGAGTCGTTCAGCATTCCGTAGCAGAGGCCGACGATCAGAAGGATCAGCGTGACTTCAAGCGCAATGGCGATGATGCTGATCAGCGACCGAATGGGGCGATGGACCAGGTTCGCGACAATCATTTTGTTCATCATGATTTTGATGGCCAGCTATTAGATTAGCATTCAAGCAGAGAACACGTGGCGGCAGGTGCTCTCAGCGCCCATTCCAACAGAGTTCGGCAGATTTGGATGGGAGACCGCCAGAACGGCCGAGCTGCGATCCTTGCCCGGACGAGGGCGTCCGGTCGTACAACTTCATCTCACAAATGCGCCATCCGGCGGTTGTTCGTGAAATAGCGATGTTACGACAGTTATGGGCGGCGCATTGCGAAGTGGGGCTGGCACGATATGCAGGATCGATCCCGCAGCAGTTCGATTTCAGGCCAAACAGAAAATGCTTCAACACGCCCAAATGTGCTAGAGCATTTTCTTGAGAACCGCAAGACTGTTGAGTGCATCTCTCAGTTCGCGATGCTCCTTAGAGTTCGCAATCGGCAATCCCCGTAAGCGTTGGTGGATGGCCTTCTCAGCCACGCCAATGCTCGCTGGCAACTTGCCCCGGTCGAACTCCATTACTGCGGCTCTATAAGCGTCGAGCCAATCCCTGCCATTCTGGCTCACCGACGGAGTCTCCGCGCACAAGCCCTTCCGCGTCTAGGAATCTGCATCTGGCGTACAAGCAAATAAGCACCCGTTGGCCTACAGTTGAGCAGTAGATAGCGGAGATTAAAAGTTACCGCAGTAATGGTAAGCCCGCTTCGGGTAGGCCACGAGGAGGCCATAAATCGGCTGTCCAGTGTCGCTGGTGTAATGGCGATCCCTAGATTTGGAGGGTGCGGGAGCCGCTTTCGTCCGCGTATTCCTGTGGCATGGCTCTCATGCGGTGATCGATGAAAGCCGGGCTTGAGGAAAAAGAACCACTAATCCGGTCGTGAGTGCAAATGCCTCTGTCTTGCAACAACTCTGATCGTTGGATTCTTGAAACCGGAACGTGCCCGTGTACAATTTCCCCACACGTGGGAAACCCAGCCATCCTATTCGTAAGACGCAACGAAGATGCCAGTTCACCGGCATCGCTCGTGACGGCCCCGGCGGTGAAGCATTTACGACTTCAGAAGGAGCAGTCATGAGAATTCTGCTCTATAACCCCGACAACGGTATAACCCGCAATTTCATGCCACACCTCTGGATGTTTTTGCTCCAGGCACTGACTCCTCCCGGCCATGAAGTGCTGCTGATTGATGGCAATGCCCAGCCCATGGACGAGGCTCAGATCGCGCAATTCGTGCGCGAACGGAACATAGGACTGGTCGGCATCGGCGCCATGACCCGAATGATCGCCAAGGCGTATCGCACCGCCGACGCCATTCGCACTACCGGAGTGCCGGTCGTCATGGGCGGACCCCACGTGACCGAACTGGCCGACGAGGCACTCGGCCGCGACGGAGGGCCCCGCCACGCCGACGCCGTGGCACTCGGAGAAGCCGATGAAACCTGGCCGCAGATTGTGAACGATGCCGTTCGCGGCGAGCTCAAAGACATCTATGCGCCGGTGGATAGCGCCGGTAAGGAGCGGAAGCCTCCCCTGAACCCCTATCCCGTAATTCCCTGGGACTCGATCGATCTCAACCAGTTCAATCTCGTACCTAAAGCCGCGTACCCGCTGCTCAAACAAGTCGGCGAAGGCTGGGGCACATTTCGTATTATTCCCGTCGAGTCCGGACGAGGCTGTCCCTACGGCTGCGAGTTCTGCACCGTCACTGGATTCTTCGGCGACTCCATCCGCTTCCGCACCAACGAGAGTGTGGTGGATGAACTGCTTCTGCTGAAGGCCCGCGCCCGCAGCGAAAAAGGCCAGATGGCAGTTTTTTTCATCGACGACAATTTTGCCATTAATCTGAAACGCACCAAGTCGTTGCTGCGCGACATCATCGCAGCCAAAGCCCAGGTCCACTGGGTCGCCCAGATCAGCGCCAATCTGTTACGCGACGAGGAACTGGTTGACCTGATCGCCGCTTCTGGAGGCAAGTGGGTCTTCATCGGCATGGAATCCATCGACCCCGTCAATCTCAAAGACGTCAACAAGGGATTCAACAAGCCCGGTGAGTACGCCGCCGTGCTCGAGCGCCTCGCCAAACGCAACGTTTACGCGATTACTTCGTTTATCTTCGGCATGGACAACGACACCACCGGCGTCGCCGAGCGCACACTCGAACAAGTTCGCACTTGGCCCCCGGGTCTCCCCATCTTCGGCCTGCTGACGCCTTTGCCCGCAACCCCGCTCTACAAGCGCTTGGAAACAGCCGGTCGGCTTACCCGCCCCAGGCACTGGCAGGAGTTCATTCCGTTCACCATGGCCCACACGCCGCTGAAGATGAGCATCGGAGAAGCTCACGCCGAAGTGAAATACGGTTGGGCCCACGCCTACAGCCCCGAAGCACTGGCCCAGGCGGTCGAGTCGCTCGATGACGAGCCTCTCGGTTACCGCATCAACATCTTCCTCGCTCGCCTCTGTTTCCGCGGCATCTATTTCCCGATGATGGGAAAATTGGCGTGGCTGAAAGTAGTCGCGCAAAACCGCCAAACCATTTTCAAGCTGGTGAGAGAAGGCTTCTTCGGACGCAGATCGCACCCCAGAAATCCCGACGTCCAGGACTCATACGAAGATATGGCGGCGCCGGATGTCAGCGGCGAAGTGAGCGCCTAAGCCCGTTACCAGATTGCTTGTATGGGGCTGCCTCCGGCTAAAACTGGATTCGGGTGACGCGGATGCTCTACTTGATGCCTGGACGGGCTAGCCAAACGAACTACCGATTCGCCGGATGGTTGACGAAATCAGGCGTTTGCGCTCACGACCGGTCACTGGCGTAACGGCGAATTACGCCAACAACGCAGGGGACGCACCTTGTACACCGATCTATTGCAGAAGTAATTTCTGCTTCAAATCCTCAGCGGCTTGCACTACATTCTCCGGCCTTCCGAGATCACGCCAATAATATTCATCGGCGCGAAAGCCGAGGATTTTTTCTCCTTGAGCAGCGAGACGCAGATAGGAGGTCATGATGGGGAAAACGCCCTGTTCGCTCATCATCGCAAAAAGACGTGGAGAAATAACATGGATTCCGGAAAAAGCCAACGCCCGCACCTGCTGTGAGGATCGAACCAATTCAGTTTTCTCATCGCACCCGAATCGCCGGCCGCAAAGCCGGAACGCCTCGTCGAAGAGCAGGTATCGAGAAGTCTTCCGGTCTTGCACGGCCAGTGTGGCAAGAGCCTGATTTTCATTATGAAATTGCACCATGCGCCGCAGATCAATGGTGCTGATGACATCGACGTTGTGCAAAATGAACGGCGCATCAAAGCCGCTGGACTCCTCGCGAAAAAAATAAGCGGCGTTTTTCAGGCCGCCGCCGGTGTCGAGCAGGACCTCCTCGCGAGAGATCTCAATATCCATGCCAAAGTTCTCGTTCGTTTTCAGATACTCCAGAATCATGTCGGCAAAGTGATGCACGTTGATTATCACTTCTCCAACCCCAAAGGCACGCAAGCGCGAGAGTGTGATCTCAAGCAGCGTGCGGCCGGCGATTTCCACCAGTGCCTTAGGGCGATTGTCGGTGAGCGGCCGCAAGCGCGTACCCAGGCCGGCGGCCAGAATCATAGCTTTCATTCGCCGACATTCTCCAACTCACGATGCCGCACCACCACCTCCACCCCATTCTTACCGCGCAAACGCTTTGCCAGTTGCTCCGCCAGATATACCGAGCGATGCTGCCCGCCGGTGCAACCGAACGACACCATCAAGCTCTTGAAGCCGCGGCGCTGATACTCGCCCACGCTGGCATCCACCAGCGATAGGGCGCTTGCGAGAAACTGATGCACGCTCTCTTGCTGATTCAGATAATCAATCACAGCCGGGTCTTTGCCCGTGAGCGCCTTGAAGCGCTCTTCACGGCCGGGATTGGGAAGGTTGCGGCCATCGAAAACGAATCCCCCGCCATGCCCAGTCTCATCTTTCGGCCAGCCCCGGTGAAACGAAAAACTGAAGATCCGTACGATGAGATTCTCAGCGCCGGAAGCCAGGCCCTGCAATTTTTCTGAGCCTAGCATGCTGTTGAACGCGTCCATCAGCGTCGGCAGCGCGATGGGCAGCTTGACGTTGTGGAGCAGCCAGCGCAAGTTTGTTAGGGCGTACGGCACGCTTTGCAGAAAATGAGCTTTGCGCTCATAAAAGCCCCGAAAGCCGTAGGCTCCCAGCGCCTGCATGATGCGGATGTAAACGTAGGCATAGTAGTGCTGCATGAACTCTTCGCGCTCAAGCTTGACGAAATTGGCAAGCGTGTCGAGATAATGTTCTAGCAATTGCTGCCGCAGCTCCGGCGGCAAATCGGCTTTGGCGTCGTACAAAAGAGAAGCGACATCATATTGCAGCGCGCCTTTGCGGCCTCCTTGATAATCCAGGAAGAACGGCTGGCCGTCGCGTAACATGACGTTGCGTGATTGGAAATCCCGATAGAGAAAGTAATTGTGCCCTGCGCTCAGCAAGAACTTGGTCAAGCGGCCAAAATCGTCCTCCAGCCCTTGTTCGTTGAAGGGAATGCCAGCAAGCCGAAGAAAGTAATACTTGAAGTAATTCAAATCCCAAGCGATGGACTGGCGATCAAAGTTGGCGCGCGGATAGCACACTTTGTAATTCAAGTCGCGGCCAGCCTCGATCTGAAAGCGCGGCAACACGGCCACAACTTTGCGATACACCTCAACCACTTGGGGAGCAATGTTCTCACCGGTACGATTTCTTGAAAGAAACTCAAAAAGCGTCGTGTCCCCCAGGTCTTCTTCGAGATAAGCACCCTGGCTCAAATCTTCCGCATAAACTTCCGGCACCGGCAGACCGTGCCGGCGAAAATGCCTGGAAAATTCGAGGAAAGCGACGTTCTCTTCGCGTATGTCGTACAGGATGCCAATCGCGCTGAGTTTGTCACCTGCCAGCCGGATAATGCTCCGCCCCGAACCGCCCAGTTCGCCCTGCAGCGGCTGCACCCGTGCGACCGGTGAGTGGAAATGCTGCTCAAAAAGTGTCTTGAGAACGTCCATCGAATATGGTGTCCTGGCCGCCATCCCAAAGATACCATCGAGCGATTGGAAGAGGGTAAGCAACGCGCGTCTGCCACAAAGACCACGCTAATATGCCGTATCACATGAATAGACCGTTTGGTTTTGCACCGGAGAATCTTGCACAGTCCGCTGCCGACCGTTTCGTAGGTGTCGCAAAACAGCGATTACACTGCCTACTCTGGGCCGCCTTCCAGGCCAGTTATTAGACAGACTGGCGGGTCGATTTATACCGCCCATCTCTATCGGACCTCAGAAATGAAACTTCAAACTCCCGCCAACAGTGCGTGAAGGGGCGTACTGGATAGGGATTTCTTCGCTCTCTTTGGCGATCTGGTAGGTGCTGTTGGAGACGTTGGTCACATCGAATTCCAGGTCGAGCCGCCGCGGCTCGGCCTTCCATAGATTTACTCCGGAAGCTAAATCGCACGTGAAGTGTTGCGGCAATCGGGCACCGTGTTCGATGATCGTTCCGCTGCCATAGCGCAACGCGGTGCCAGTCCAAAATCCGCGCCAGCGATTATGGTAGAAAATCTGTGCCGTGCCGGTGTGAGTTTGGTCGAACGCCGGAATAATGCGCTCGCCCGCGACTAGCGGCTCGTCTCCAGCAAAACCTCCGGTGATCGGGCCGTAGAAGTATGTCTTCGAGAGCGCATATTGGAAGCGGCCGCTGATGCCAATGCTTTCCAGCTGCCGCATGTTCAGCACCAGCTCTGCGCCCTCTGACCTCGCCGCGTGAAAATTAATCGGCACAAAAATCCGGGAGATACTGATTTCGTGATTCTCGAAGCTGTTGCGCCCGGTGTGCAGATATGCGTTGAGTTCCAGGCTGATTCGGGGATGCAGCTCCTGTGCCCAACCCACTTCGTAATAATTTTGCGTATATGGATGCACATTGCCCACTCGCTGGCTTGGATCAACGGCGTTATGCCCGATAAAGCTGGCCAGCAACGAATATTCGATTGGCGGAGGAGAGAAGTAGCGGTTGTAGGCGGCATGCAGCACGGATCTTGTCTGATTGAAGTGATACGCCAACCCAACGCGCGGGCTGGTCTGCACGCCCGTATCAACCAGATCGAAATAGTCATAACGCAGGCCCAGATCAACCGAGAGGTTGCGCATAGGCGAGAAGTGATCTTGCACGTACGCGCTGGCCTGGCCGCCAACCAGACCTCCGCTGAAAGGAGGAAACACATCGGGATCGCCGCGGCTATCGAAAAAGAAACTCTCGTCTTCCCGTAGGCCTACCAGATCCACTCCCGCTTTGAAGAAATGCCCGTGCCAGTAATGAGAAAGATCACTCTTGACTCCCAGCGTCAGGGGCGAGCGGGAAGCAATGGAAAATGGCGTGATCGGGTCAGTTGTGGGCAGTACACGGTCTGAACCGATGCGCTCGTAAAGCGACGTAGAAAGCAGCGTTTCAGGCGAGAACGTGTGCAACCAGGTCAGGATCGCAGTTTGTTGACGCAAGTGGCGTCGCGCATTGCGCCCGACTATCTGGTCGTCAGTGATGTTCGGCTGTTGGAAATTGTCGCCACCGCTCATCATCAGAAGCTTGAAAGCGTCTTTCGTGCCTGCGTGCCAGTCGAACTGCGCGGTCGCGCGCGAACCCTTACCAAAATCGTAGAGCTCCTTCGGTTCAGGTGGATCGAGAAATCGGGCCGAGGTGAATCCATCGACGAAGAAGTAGTAGTCAATGCTTCGGTACTGGCCGCCGTAATCGGCGTTCAAGTCGTAATTTTCGAGCGTGGCGCCGCGAAAGTTTACGTCTCCGTGGCCACCCAGATCAGCACCCGAACGCGTGGTGATGTCGAGCACGCCGCCAAAGCGGTTGCCGTACTCGGGAGTAAAGCCGCCGGTCATGAGGTCCACAGTTTCGAAAATCTGAGGACTTGCGCCTGGACTGAACTGTGGCTGGGTATTGTCGAGAAAAGAGACGCCGTTGATGAACTCATGCAGCGAGAACTCAGTGCCGCGAACGGCAACAAAATTATCGTGGCTGTCGCTGGCGCCTGGCATGAGGTTGGTGACGAGGTCGTTCGTGGATTCAGCAAGCGGCTCAGGGAGGCTCTCAAGATCCTGATGAGTGAAGGTATATGAGCCGCCGGTTTTCTCGGGATCGACGGTCAGGTATCCGGCGTTTACTTCGACATTTTCCCGTATCGTCTCTCGCTTTTGCAGTTCCAGTGTGAGTGCGACGGGCTGACGAGGACGCAGCACAAACTCGTAGCTCGCAGGATAAAAACCCGGTGCCTCAGTTTTCAACTTGTAGGCGCCGGCATCGACAGCAGCAAAATGGAATTTGCCGTTCGGTTCAGTGATGGTGCTGCGGAGAACAGGTCCTTCGGAGTGCCGCAAGGTGATCGAAGCACCCGAAACGGCATTGCCAGACGGGTCGCGGACAAATCCCTCCACTGCGGTCTGGGCAGCAGCGGGAACGATTGCGCCGAGAACCAGGAAGAAAAGGTATGTACGCACGGACGCGAACTTACCTAAGACTGCACCAGTGTAGATGAGTCCTGCGCGGGAAGGGAAGCTTCTGGCAGCGGCCGAGCTCCGCTCGGCTAGACAGCAGGGGCCTGCCCTGAGCGAAGTCGAAGGGGCGGCTGTTCCTACATGCTGGCGTGTTGGGCGGATGCGACACGCGGAATGCCTTGCAGGTCGTTGGTGACCTGAACGGCATTCCATCGCCCGAGCAGGCGCTTTACCCCTTGTGCGATCGTGCCGCTGATTTCCATCACCAGCCAGCCACCTGGCTTGAGAGCGGCTTGAGCTTGCGGAATAAGGCGTTCGATTACTTCCAGGCCTGTTGGTCCGGCGAAAACAGCCTTGCGCGGCTCGAATTTGCGGACTCCGAGCTGGACTTGATCTTGCTCCGATTCGCCAACATAGGGAGGATTGGACACTACAAAATCAAGCCTCGCGCGTTCAAGGCATTGCAGCAGATCGGTTTCGTGAAACTGAATTCGATTTTCGAGCTGATGCCGGGCTGCATTCGCGCGGGCGACTTCAAGCGCAGCCGGAGAAATATCGGTGGCGTGAACTTCGGCTTCGGGCAACTCTTTGGCGAGGGCTAGAGCGATGCAGCCGGAACCGGTGCCCACGTCAACGATTCTCATGCCGGGCGAGGACGCCCGGCCTCCATTAACTAGTTGCAAGACGGTTTCGATTACGTGCTCAGTTTCGGGACGCGGAATTAGCACGGCTGGATTCACGATGAAATCCATGCCCCAGAATTCCTGGTGTCCAGTGATATATTGCGCGGGGATGCCGCGGGCACGTTGAGCGAGCGCTTCCTCGTAACGCGTCTGCTCCTCTGTTGTGAGTTCGCGCTCAGGATGAGCGTAGAGATAAGCGCGGTCGCAATCCAACGTAAACCGCAGAAGAAGCTCGGCGTTCATGCGAGGAGAGGGGACACGGGCTGCGGTCAGCCGATCGATGGCGGTAGTCAGGGCATCGCGCAAAGACACCAACGATTTAACCATAGAGGAACACGGAGGGGCTTCAAATCGCGAATCGTGGGCGGAGGGCCCGAGCAACACATTTACATTACTGGCGCCGCTTCACCCTTCAGCCGCTCCGCCTGATAATGAGTCACCAGAGCCTCGACGATCGGCTGGAGCTTGCCGTCCATCACATCTTGTAATTGATGTATCGTCAGCCCGATGCGGTGATCGGTCACTCGATTCTGCGGAAAATTATAGGTCCGGATTTTTTCGCTGCGGTCGCCTGTGCCGACCATTGCTTTACGTTCTTTAGCCAGCGCCTCCTGCTGTTTTTGCATTTCAACTTCGTAAAGCCGCGAGCGCAATACGCGCATCGCTTTCTCACGGTTCTTAATCTGCGATTTTTCGTCCTGGCAACTCACGACCGTATTAGTTGGGATATGTGTGACGCGCACGGCGGAGTAGGTCGTATTGACGGACTGGCCGCCGGGGCCGGACGAGCAGAAAGTGTCAATGCGCAGATCTTTTGGATCAATCTTGATGTCCACATCTTCCGCTTCAGGCAACACAGCAACCGTAACTGCCGAAGTGTGCACTCGTCCTTGCTGTTCCGTTTGCGGCACCCGTTGCACGCGATGCACTCCGCTTTCGTATTTCAACCGCGAGTAAACACGCTGGCCTTCAATGATGGCGATAACCTCTTTCAGCCCGCCGACGCCGGATTCCGAAGTTGAGAGCACTTCCACTTTCCATCTTTGCGTTTCGGCATATCGCGTATACATGCGGAACATTTCTGCTGCAAAGAGCGTAGCTTCGTCGCCGCCGGTTCCGGCACGGATTTCGAGGATGACATTCTTTTCGTCGTTAGGATCTTTAGGCAGGAGCAGGAGCTTGATATCCTCCTCGACTGCGGCGACGCGGGCTTCGAGCTTTTCCAGTTCCTCCTGCGCATAGGCCCGCATTTCGGAATCTTTTTCATCCGCCAGCACCGCCTTGCTTTCAGCGATACCTTTTTTCAGGTCTTTGTACTCGCGATACTTCTCGACGACAGGTGCAATCTCGCTGTGCGCCTTGGCAGCCTTCTGGTATTTCGAAGAGTCACTAATGATCTCCGGGGAAGCAAGGGCGTGCGTCAGCTCCTCGTAGCGGGCTTCGATTTGGTCGAGTCGTTCAAACATGGAATTTCAGTAATTTAGATGCAGCAACCCTCAGCCGTTCATCAAAATGACGCTTCGTCAGCGGGCACATTAAGAGCGCCTTGCGAAGACATTCTTCCCAAGTTATGAGTGCTCTGAATAGGAGGACGCCTTTAACCAGTATACGAGGCGGAAGTGATTGTCGTCCTGGTGAAGGCCGTCACTTAATATGCGCCACCGATTCAGGTTTCGGCCGAGCGTGGGTTCGTTCTGTGGTTTTGGCCATCCCGTATTTCGGTTTGACCTCGTGACAGCCGTCGCAATAGACGCCTCCAGCAGCGGATTCTGGCGAAGGCATCGGGCTGGCGACAGCATAATCGCGGTCTTCCTCAAGCTGACGGTCTACATCGGCAACCAGCTTTTCATTTTCTGCGCGTGTCAGCCACTTCTTCACATTTACCAGATAATTTTCGAACCGGGCAATCGGATCGCGCTTGCGCCAATACTCAAACAGCGGCTTGGGAACGTAGTCGGCGGCGTCGTGGATGGCATGGCCTTTCATGCGCATCATCTTGGCTTCGATCAGCGTGGGACCTTCGCCTCTGCGGGCGCGCTCGCAAGCTTCATGGGCGGCGTCATAAACCTGGCAGGCATCGGTGCCGTCCACGATCACGCCGGGAATCCCATAGGCGATGGCGCGCTCCGCAAGATCTTTCACGCGAAACTGCATGTCGGCGGGCGTGGAGTATCCCCAGAGATTGTTTTCGACAAAGAGTACCAGGCCGAGATTCTGTACCGCTGCGAAGTTTATGCCCTCGTAGGTCACGCCGGTTGACTGGCCGCCATCGCCTATGTAAGTCATAACAGCAATATTCCGACCTTGCAGCCTTGTGCCGAGCGCCACGCCTGCGAGCACGGGAATGAGATCGCCAAGCGTCGAGATGGGCGCGACTACGTTGCGCTCGTAGATGTCTCCGAAGTGAGATGACGCATCGCGGCCCTTCGTAGGTGAGCCCGCCTTGGCCATGTACTGCATCATGATGTCACGTGGAGAAAAGCCACGAACCAGCAGCGACCCCTGGTTGCGGATCAGCGGTCCAAGCCATTCGTCTTTATGAAGAGCGAAAGCCGAGGCACACGAGCAGGCTTCCTGGCCGAGTCCGAAGTAAACGCCTCCAACGACTTTGCCCTGCTTGTATAGGTTTTCGAGCGCCTGCTCCATCTTTCTGTTGAGGAGCATCCAGCGGTAGATCTCGATGTGCTGCTGCTTGCTCAGGTATTTCGATTCGCGGATCGGAGGAACGGAGGTATTTAGGTTCCCTTCGACTTCGTAGCAAATTTCATCACCTTTGCGAATCTGGCGGATGGTGAAGTTGGGTTTTTCCAGGCGGTAGTCGGGAATGGTATAGGTGCGATGTTCCGAAAATCGAGCTTTCAAAGACGAGCGGTTGCCGTTCGATGCTGATTTCTGCCCTGAACGCTTGTTTTC
>Ga0209468_1000727_pt1 | contig 15227 bp, 10 predicted proteins | sample GraSoiAngelo_102_FD_185871 | JGI IMG/M metagenome (GOLD analysis project Ga0209468, IMG submission 185871) | Grasslands soil microbial communities from the Angelo Coastal Reserve, California, USA - 14_0903_02_40cm (SPAdes) (version 2) | ecosystem: Environmental > Terrestrial > Soil > Grasslands ...
GCGGCGGCGAGCTGCGATTGCGCTTCGTCACGGCGGCCGCGTGCGAGTGCGACCTGCCCGGCGACGACCCGCCCGAGCCCGTACAATGGGTCCGTAGCCACCGCGCTGTCCGCCCACACGGCCGCGCTGTCGTAAGCGCGCCACCACCAGTAGTGGATGGCCAGGAACGTCTTGGCGCGGACGTATCCCGGATCCAAGGCGACCGCCCGGTGCCACGCCGCTCCCGCGCTGTCCCGATGTCCGGCTTCCTCGAGTGCCATGGCCAGCTGGTCCCAGGCCACAGCATTGAGGGAATCAAGCGCCAGCGCTCGGCGGATCGCTCGCAGCGCCGGTCCGCGACTGGTGGGGTCCACATCTTCCGAGGCCGATGCGCGGGTCAGCCATGCTTCGACGCCGGTGCTGTCCAGCTGGAGCGCACGGTCGCTCGCCATGATCTCACGCGTCAGCAAACTCTCCCGCGGGACGCCGCGGACAGGGAAACCCCACCGGTTCGCATTGTGCAGCACGGCGGCAAGTGCCGCCCACCCGGGCGCGAACGCGGAGTCCCTTCGGATTGACTGGGAGAAGAAAGCCACCGCTCGGCTCAGGCTGGCTGCGGTGCGCCGCGACGCTTCGTAGCGGCCGCGCGAGAACAGGTCGTAGGCGACGGGATCGGGGGGGAGCGTGGTGCGCTCGGGGATCCCCACGGAGGCCCGACTCAATCGCGCGTCGGGTTGCGGGTGTTTGATGGCGATGACTCCGCCGAGCAGTAGCAGGCCGATGCCTACGGCGACCCACCGCTCGCTCGGGATCCCGAATCGACGCGGGGCCGACTCGGTTGATGGGACGGGGGGTGGCCGAGGCGCTACGATGGGCGCTTGAGTCCGCGTCGGTCCTGGCGCGGACGCCGTTTCTCGAGACCGTACCAGGGCCATCAGCGCCTTCGTCTCGGCGGCTGGGTCGACTTGGTACTCGCTGGCAGCCCGCCCGGCAAACTCCTCGTACACTCGCATGGCGCCCACCCGGTCGCCCATCTCGTCGAGGAACGCAATCAAACGGCGGACCATCTCCTCATCGTCAGGGAGCAGCGACGCTGCCCGGCGTGCCCACTGGGCGGCGAGCGCGGCATCACCTTCGACCCTGGCGCGCTGCGCGAGCGTCCACGCGGCCTGGCACGCACGGTCCCGCAGGTGCCCTCGTTCCTCCTCCAGCCACCGCTCGAACTCGGGCGTATCCGAGAGGAAGAAGCCTTCGAGCAGACCGCCCCGGTAGAGTTCGAGCGCGCGAGTCCAGTCCTCGGCCTCGAGGGCCTGGTGAAACGCGCGAACATCACACGAGAGCCGCTGCTCGTCGACACTGACTTCCTCATCGCCTCGGCTCGTGAGCACCTCGGCGCCGAGGCCCTGTCGCAGACCGTGGAGCGCCTGGCGCAGCGCGGCGCGCGCGTGCTCCTGGTCGAGTTCTGGCCAGAACAGTCCGAGCAGGGTGTCTCTGCGGTGGAAGCGGGGGGGAGTAGCGGCGGCGAGGAACGCGAGGAGAGCGACACGCTTCGGCTGAGTGAGGAGTCCGTCGAGCTTGAGCCCGCCGCCCCTTCGCAGTTCCAGTCCACCCAACAGCCGGAGCTCGATCACTCAAACCCCCACGCGCAGCCGCACACTGAGCGCGACGGTTGGTGACGCTCCCGTAACGCACCCATCACAGTGCGCTGACGGGTGCGTCCCATCGTGCCCTCACCAACAAGGTACCGGCCACACCCCGGGGCGGCAACTACGCGCCGCGCGGGGTCGTGACCGCACAACAGGAGCAAGGTTATGAAACCGTCTGCTGAAAGGGTTCTCCAGGTGTTGCTCGCCGTCGCTCTGGTTCAGGCGTGTGATCGAGACGACGGGCCCCTGAGTCCGAACGCGTCGCGTTCGCGGGCCGAGGTGACGGCCGGAGCAGTGCTGTCCACGGGTACGTGGAGTGCCCTCGCGTCAATGCCGACGGCGCGCTTCGGGCTCGCGGTGGCGAGCGGAAAGCACGGCATCATCTACGCCATCGGCGGCTCCAGCGGTCTTTCCGGCCCCATTGTCCCTGCCGTAGAAGCATACGACCAGAAGACCGGCAGCTGGTCTGCGCTGGCTCCGATGCCGACGCCTCGCCGCTATCTAATGGCGGCGACCGACCGGCAGGGACGTGTCTATGCAATTGGCGGCGCGCTCGCGGGTGTGTTCCGTAGCCTTGTCGAGCGCTACGATCCGGCAACGGACACCTGGAGCGCCATGTCACCGCTGCCCGTGGCCCGGTGTTGCGGAGCGGCGACGACCGGTCTGGACGGCAGGATCTACGTCATCGGAGGATTCGCCAACGGCAACGTCCAACTCAGCGATGTGGAGGCCTACGATCCGGAGACCGACAGGTGGAGCAGCCTGGCCCCGTTGCCTGCGCCTCGAGCCGGAAAGCTCTCAGCGGTCACGGCGCCGGACGGCCGGATCTACGCGATGGGAGGCATCAACGGCGTCACTACCGTCGCCACGGTGGACGCGTACGACCCGTGCGCCGATACGTGGACGCCTGTCGCGAGCATGCCGACGCCTCGCCGATTCCTGGATGCCGTCCGCGGTCGCGGCGGCATCATCTACGCGCTGGGCGGCACAGTCGGGTCCGTCGGATTTCCCGGCACGCAGGAACTAACGACGGTAGAAGCGTACGATCCCTCTGCGGACACCTGGACCGCGGTCGCTGGGCTGTCCACGCCGCGCGGGGCGCTCGCAGCAGCCGTGGGGCGCGCCGGAACCATCTTCGCCATCGGCGGCTTCGATGGTACCAGCGTACTCAGCTCCGTTGAGGCGTTCACGCCCGGGCACCTGGATGTGGGGGATGAGGACGACGACAGGGACGACAGCGACGTGCCCAGCCTGCGCTGTGAGGACCGCCAGGCCCAAGCCGATCTGCGGTAGACCGCTCACAGCGTCGCCCGCCACCGCTCCCACTGCGTTTCTTGCTCACGCAGGAAGGCTACGAACGCCGGGTCGCTGCGGATGTTGTCGAGATTGCGATCGCTCGCAAAGAGCGGATAGCACGGCCAGCCTTCCGCCGCCGCTCGGCGTAACCACTCAACCGAAGCACGCGGCTGTCGGAGTAGTGCATACGCCGCGGCAATGTCGTATTCCGTGTGGTGAAAGTGAACGAATCCTTTCCCTTTCTGTATCGCCGACTGGATGTCGGTCTCCGCTCGGCGCGCGTCGCCCCGCTTGGCGGACACGATGGCCCGCAAACTGGTCATCAGGCCGCCCCGGTCTTCGGGATGGTCGTGCAAGTAGCGTGCGATCAACGCCGAGGCGTCGTCGTTCCTCCCGAGCTCAATGAGCGCCCACGTGGCGTCGAAGTTCCAGAATGGCGGGTTGTATTCCGGGGGAACCGTTTGGAGGATCCTGTATCCTTCCTCGTATCGCCCTTGCAACAGTTGGGTCTCAGCGACGCGCTCCTGCGCCATCCAGTCGCCGGGATCGATCGCGAGCGTCTTCCGCAGCTCCTCGAGGGCCTTGTCGAGCAGCCCGATGTGCGTGTAGACCAGCCCCAGATGATGGTGCGCGGCGTCGAGGTTGGGGCTGAGCTCGACGGCGCGCCGGTCTTCCTGGATCGCCCGCTCGTGGGCGAACTGTTTGGTCGCACCCCAGATCAGATTGGCCCTCGCGAAGTGGGCCTCCGCGAGATCGGGGTTCAGCTGGAAGGCTTTCTCGGTGGCCAGGAAGGCTCCCGGGCCGCCGAGTCCCGGGGGTCGAATTGGGCGACTCGCAGCGTGTAGGCGCGCGCCAGCCAGGCGTGGGCGACGGCAAACGAAGGATCGAGCGCCACCGCTCGTTGTAACAGCGCAATCGCGATCGAGTCGTCTGCCCGCGTCTCGTGTCGCACGCGGATCTTCCCGCGCAAGAAGAAGTCGTAGGCCTCGAGATTGCTGGTAGGCGGTGTCCGGAGCGTCTGGGACTCCGCCGCCGTCAGCGGCACGTTCAGGGCCGCGACCACGCTGCGCGACGCGGTGTCCTGCACGGAGAAGCGGTTCTGCGTCGCGTCCTCGAACCGGTCTGCCCAAAGCTGGCTCCCGGAAGCCGCGTCGATCAGCTGCAAGTCCAGGCGAAACCGATCCCCCGACCGCTCGATGCCGCCCTCGACGAGGACGTCCGCGTGCAACGACTCGGCGATTAGATGGGCAGGCAGGGCCGAGCCTTTGAACGGAATCACCGCCCGCTTCGCAATCACGCGGAGCGCGCGGATCCGTCCGAGGTCCGTGATCAACGCGGTCGTCATGCCGTCGGCGAAGGCGTCCTGCATGCTGTCGCGCGACAGGTTGTCGAGCGGCAGCACGGCGATCGAGCGAAGCCATGTCGCCCCGCCGTTGGCTGAGGCGCGACCTCGCCAGCCGCCGAGGTTGAAACCCACGAGCAGCGCCAGCGCGGCCACGGCTGAAAGGCTGGCGCCGATCACGAGCCTGGCTTTGCGGGTCCGGGGCACGCGCACCGGTAGCCCGGGCACGGTGAGGGCGTGCGCGAACGCGGCGGCGGACGGGTAGCGATCCGCGGGCACCTTCGCCAACGCCTTCAGCACCGCACGCTCGACTCCTTCGGATACGGTGTCTCTCACCGTCCGGATGGGAGCGACGGGATCGACGGCGTGCCGGGCCAGGATCGCTTGTGCGGTGGGGCCGGTGAACGGCGGCGCGCCGGTGAGCATTTCGTACACCACGCAGCCGAGGGCGTACAGGTCGCTCCGGCCGTCCACCCCCCCCTCCTCCGTCCCCTGCTCGGGACTCATGTACGCCGGGGTCCCCAGCGCGATTCCCGTCTCGGTGAGCCGGTCGCTGCCCGCCGCATTGATCGCCCGGGCGATCCCGAAGTCCGTAACGAGGGCGCGGCCGTCGGCGAGCAGGATGTTCTCCGGCTTGATGTCTCGGTGCACTACGCCCAGGCTGTGGGCGTAGCCCAGCGCGTCGGCCACGTCGCCCGCAATGGAGAGCGCCTCGGCGATCGGCAGCTGCGCCTCGCGGTCGAGACGATCCCGCAGTGACTCGCCCGCGACGTAGGGCATGACGAAGTACAGCAGGCCGTGGGCCTCGCCCGAGTCGTGCAGCGCTACGATGTGTGGGTGGTCGAGCCGCGCTGCGAACTGGATCTCGCGTACGAAGCGTTCCGGCCCCACGGCAGCCGCGAGCTCGGTGTGCAGCACCTTCAGCGCAACCTGCCGGTCGTGCTTCATGTCGTGGGCTAGGAAAACCGTGGCGGTCCGCCCGCGGGCTAGCTCGCGCTCGATCCGATAGCGGCCGGCGAGCCCGGCCTGCAGGCGCGCCAGCAGGTCCACCGCGGGCAGGGGGACGGGCGGCGTCCCCTGTGCTCGCGCTCGGACGGCTGCGACGAGCGCCTGCGTCTCGGCAGCCGGCTCGGCCTCGTACTCCGCGGCGAGCCGCTGGGCGAACGCCTGATAGGCTTGGAGCGCGCTGGCGCGGTCACCGTGATGGTCGAGTACGCTGATCAGGCGCCGCACCAGCGCTTCGTCGTTCGGCGCGAGCTCGACCGCCCGCCGAGCCCAGTGCGTAGCAGTCGTGAGATTGCCACGCGACTCGCACTGCTCGATCAATCCCTGTGCGGCTCGCGCTGCCGCTTCCCTGAGGCGCGCGCGTTCGCGCTCGAGCCAGCGCTCGAACTCGGGCCCATCCGAGATGAAGAACCCCTCCAGCAGCGGGCCCCGGTAGAGGTCGAGGGCCTCCCGCGAAGCGCCGCCGTCGACCGCACGATCGAAGGCAGCGACGTCACACCAGACGCGATCGACGTCCAGCCCCACCTCCTCATCGCCGCGGCTCACGACGGCCCCGGGCCCCAGGGCAGCGCGCAGCACGCGGAGCGCCTGGCGCAGGGCCGTGCGCGCGTGCTCCTGGTCGAGTTCCGGCCAGAACAGGGCGACGAGGCTGTCGCGGCGGTGCAAGCCGGGAGGTGTGGCGGCGGCGAGGTAGGCGAGGAGGGCGAAGCGCCGCGGCTGTCCGAGGAGCGTCCGCACCTCGCGCCCATCGGCAGCGGTGAGGCTCAATCTCCCGAGCATGCGGAGCTCGATCATGCGAGGCCTCGGTGGCACACGCGGCGCCATCCAGAGATCCACGCACGACCCGGGGGGCCGTGACGACCAGCGTCACGCTCGCGTCACAGGGACGCTACGCCGCTTCCCTAAACTGGCTCCGCGATCGAAAACCTAGCCCCGCATCACGGGCGCGGCAATTCGTGGCTCAGGAGACCGACAACGGCAGCCAGCCGTCACCGCAAGCGGTGACGCGATAGTCACGGAGTGGTGACGCGTCCGGCTCAAACTGGGCAAGGTCAATCGGAGGTACCGGTTGATTCACGTTCGGGCAGTCGACCAATAGGAGGTGTCCCATGAAACCGATCGAGAGAACGGCCCTGCTGTGCGGGCTGGCGGCGCTGGCCTACGCGTGCGATTCGGACAAGCAAGTGGTAGGCCCTGGCGCATCAAGGGCCCTCATGGCCGACGCGAGCGGCGTGCCGTTCACCGAAGGGCTCGCGAGTCCTGCTTGGCAGGAACTCGCGCGCAACTTCATCATGCAGTCCCCGCTGTCGGGCAACTCCGGCAAGGCGACGCGCGTGTACGCCTACCTCAGCGTGGCGCAGCATGACGCGGTGGTGCGCGCCGAGGACGCGATCGGCGGTAGCGAGTCTGAGACAGATGCGACGCCCGGAGCCGGTCTCGGGTCGGGCGGTCGTAGCCGGCTCGAAGCCGACCGCGGGGCGGTCGCGGGCGCGTCGGCAGCCGTACTGTCTTACTTCGATCCGGCCGACGCGCAGCTGTTCGAGGACAAGGTCCAGGACCAGGCGAACGCGGGACCGGGGCGGCCGCATCCGGACTTCGTTCGGGGAGAGGCCGTGGGCCGGCAGGTAGGCGGGGAGGCGATCGCGCGCGTCCAGACGGACGGCTTCGACCTACCCTGGACCGGCACGGTGCCGGTCGGGCCGGGGCTGTGGTTCAGCAGCGCGAAGCCGCCTCAGCCACCCGCCAACGCTCAGCTCCCAGGGATGCGCCCGTTCTTTCTGATGTCGGCCGACCAGTTCCGCCCGGCCCCGCCGCCGGCGTTCGGGTCGCCGGACTACCTCGCGGCGCTCGCCGAGGTGCGAAGCATCTCCGATACCCGCACGGCTGATCAGGTGAACATCGCGCTGTCCTGGGCGAGGGGCGCGGGCACGAGTAGCATCGGAGGTCTCTGGAATACGATCGCCACCGGCTGGATCGAGGAGCGCGGCCTCGGCGAGCGCGAGGCGACCCACGTGTTCGCCTTGCTCGACGCGGCGATGATGGACGCGGCGATCGGCTGCTGGGACGCGAAGCTCACCTACTGGTTCATCCGTCCCCCGCAGGCCGACCCCGCCATCACGCTCATCCCCTCAATCGGTCTGCCGAATCACCCGTCGTACCCCTCCGCGCACAGCTGCTACTGCGGCGCAGCGGCCGGGGTTCTGAGCGCGTTCTTCCCGGCGAAGACCGACAGCCTGGACGCGATGGTGACGGAAGCTGGGCTCGCGCGGATTTACGCCGGCATTCACTACCGGTTCGACGTTGAGACGGGGGCGCGACTCGGCCGCAACGTCGCTCGGTTTGCGGGTGAGGTCGATCGGTCGCGCAGTTCGGTTGTCGTGGTGCCGTGAGAGGGATCACGCAGGGTTGCCGAGAGGCGTGGAGGCTCCATCGCGGACCTCGACGCCTCTCGACTCGTTTCACAACCGTCGCGAGTAGCTCACGAAGATCAACGTGCTGGCGAAATCACCGCCGCCGTGCTTGCCGGTCTGCAGGTCCAGCACGCTCGCTTGGCGGTTGGCGCTCAATCTGATCGGCGCACTCACAGTGAGCTGGCTTGGTCCGGTCGTCAGAGACACGCTGGGGTCGAGCGCAATGGCGTATCCCGGCCTGCGGAAGCCAGCGTCGCCCCCACCGATGAGATCGCGAACGGGCTGGCCGTCGATCCGGCCGCCTAGACTGACGGAGAGGCCGTTCTGCGGCCACAACGCGTACGCCAGCCCCAGGCGTGCGGAATAGACGTCGGGCACGGACCAGTAGACCGTTCCGCCCGGGTCCTTCGCGACGTCGCTCAGCCGGCGCGGGTTGACCAAGTAGGAGCCTGTCACGTAAGCGATCGCGTTGTGGAATGCTCGCCGATACGCCTGCAGCTGCAAGACGATGCCCCAACCGCCGTCACCGGGTTCGATGGATTGGTCCACGGGGTACTGGATGGACGTGCCGCCCTTAAGGAAGTATGCGTCCGTCGCCGTGTGGGTTCCTGTGGGCGCCTTCACTCCGAGACCGAGCGCGATGTTCCCGGAGTGGTTGTGGGGGTCCAGCAACCATGTGCTGCCGATCAGGCTGACGTCGCCCAATCCGAGCGCCGTGACCGCGTGGCGAGCGGAGTCCGCATACATCCGGGACTGCATGCCGTCCACGAACGGTACCGTGAGGCTCAGGCTGAAGCGATCGGTCACGGCGTAGGACGTGGTGATATCGACCGAGTGGAGGTTGATGATGAGCGGCTGGTTGGTCGGGAGGAGTTGCGTCCCCACGAACAACTGGTCGGCGTGGAGATGCCGGTACCCGAGCGCGATCCTCCACTGGTGGGCTGCGAGATCGGCCACCTGCAATTCGCCCTGTCCCCCCAAACTGGGGGTTGTGAAGCGCACCGGCATTCAGCCCTGAGCGAACGACTGCCTCGGAAGCGCGAGGAGGCCGAGCCCAATTGTGAGGACTGCCACTGGGTGAACGCGCATAGAACCTCCTCCTGGAATCACCTGCAGTCCGCTAGTGCGCCGCAAGGATCTCGGCGAGCCCTCGCTGGATCGTCTCGCTCGTGATCGGGCCGGGATTCACCAGGCGCACGCGGCCCTGCGTATCGATGAACAGGGACGTCGGCACGCCGTGCAGCGCGTAGCGCTTGCGAACCTGGCCCTTCTCATCGAGCAGCACGGGGAAGGGCATTTGGAATGCCTCCACGAACTCCCGCACATCCTTCATCCGCTCCTGATCGGTCAAGTTGATCGCCAGCACCTGCAGGTGCTGATCCTTATGGGCGTCGTACGCGGCGATGATGTCGGACATCTCGCCGCGACACGGTTTGCACCAGGATGCCCAGAAATTGATGAACACGGGACGACCCGTGTAATCGGACAGGCTCGCCGTGCCGCCGGCGAGAGTCTTCAAGGTGAAATCGGGCGCGGGCGATCCCAGCGTCTGGGCCGAGAACCGACCTGCGGCGGTGAGAAGCGTCGCGAACGCGATCGAGAAGAGCTGCGAACCGAGCCGCACCTTGGTCCCCTAAGGCAAGACGCCGAGTTCCCGGATTGGGAGCTCGGCGTCAGCCGGGTTGCCTCGAACTGGGCTACTGCAACATGGTGCTCGCGCGCTGGCGCGTCAAGCAGGCGCCGTTCAGAGCGTCGCTCGGTAGCGCTCCCATTGCGCCTTCAGCTCCCGCATGAAGGCGATGAAGTCGGGATCGCTGCGGACGCTATCGAGATTCGGGTCTCGCGCGAAGTAGGGGTAGCACGGCCAGCCAGTCTGCGCCGCCTGTCGCAGCCAGTAGACGGCCCTCTCTGGCTGGCGGAGCAGGGCAAACACGGACGCGGCGTTGTAGGCCGTATGGTGGAAGTGAACGAAGCCCTTGCCCTTCTCTATGGCGGTCCGGACATCTTCCTCGGCCCGCCTGGCATCGCCCGCCTTGGCGAACAGGACGGCGCGCGTGCTCGTGACCACGCCACCGGGGTCATCCGGGTGCTCCCTCAGGTAGCGCTCCATGAGCGTGGTCGCTTCGTCGTTCCTGCCGAGATAGAGCAGCGCCCAGGCAACCTGATAGTTCCAGAGTGATTGGTTGGACTGGGGGGGGACTTGGCGGATCAGGCGTAAGCCGTCCTCGTATCGTCCCTGGTACACGAGGGCGAGGCCGATGCGCCGAGTTGCGCCGTAGTTGCCCGGCTCGATGGCGAGGGTTCGGCGGAATTGGTCGACGGCCTTGTCGACCAGCCCGAGGTGCAGGTAGATGGTGCCAAGGCCGTGATGCGCCTGGGCGAGGTTCGGGTTCAGCTCCAAAGCCCGGCGATATTCCTCCACGGCCGGCTCGGGCGCCACCCGGCCCGATAGGCCGGACAGCAGCGCGCCTCGAGCGAAGTGCGCTTCCGCGAGCTCCGGGTCGAGGCGCAGCGCCTTTTCCGTCGCCACCCAGGCCCGTTCGATGACCGCTGTGTCGCGCCACACGAACTGTTCGACTCGCAGGACGTACGCGTGGGCCAGCTCCGCCTGGGCTGCCGCGAAGTCCGGGTCGAGCGTGACCGCGTGCTCGAGCAGCGTGATCGCGACCGAATCGTCCTCCCGGTTTTCACGCCGCAGCCCAACCTTCCCCCGAAGGTAGGATTCGTAGGCGTCGAGATTCTTGGTCGGGACGGCGCTGAGGACGCGCTCCTCCGAGGCGCTCAGGGGCAACGCGAGCGCTGCCATGATGCCCCGTGCCACGCGATCCTCGAGCGAGAACCGGTTCTGCACGGGTTCCTCGAATCGGTCCGCCCACAGCTGATATCCCGTGGCGGCACTGATCAACCGTACGTCGACGCGAACCACGCCTCCCGATTGCTGCACGCCACCTTCGACAACCGCGTCCACGCGCAGCTCCCGAGCGATCTGCTGGAGCGGCTCGCTCGTGCCGCGAAACGGCGTGGCCGTTCCGCGCGCGATCACCAGGAGCGACCTGATCCGGCCGAGGTCGGTGGTCAGAGCCTCCGTGAGCCCGTCAGCGTACCACGAGCGCAGTGAGTCTGCCGAGAGGTTCGCGAGCGGCAGCACGGCCAGCGAATGCACGCGGCCGGTGACGGGCCCGGGCCACAGTCGTCCGCGCCAGCCGCTGACGTTGGACAAGACGAGGCCGGCAGCGACGGCCGCGATTCCGGCGCGCCACCATGCCCGACGGCCGCCCGGCGGGGCGGTCGCCACTGCCGGGCGCCGGGTGCCGAGCGATGACGGCTGCGGCAACTCTACCGGCGCCGCCGTTTCCCGCGCGCGCACCGCTGAGAGCAGGGCTTTGGTCTCCGCGGCGGGCTCCGTTTCGAGGTCCGCTCCGAGCCGTTTCGCGAACTCTTCGTACGCCGCAACGGCGCCGGCGCGATCGCCGAGTCGGTCGAGCAGCGTGACCAGCCGGCGCAGCGGTCCCTCCTCCTGCGGTGCGAGCTGGGCTGCGCGCCGCGCCCACTCGAGCGCGGTGTGAAGGTCATCCGCCGCCTCGCACTGCTCGACCAACGCCTGGGCACTGCGGGAGGCCGCCTGCCGTAGCCGGGCGCGCTCGCCCTCCAGCCAGCGCTCGAATTCCGCGGCGCCCGGGATGAAGAACCCTTCCAGCAGGTGACCGTGGTAGCAGTCAAGCGCCTCACCCAACCGTCCCGTTGCGACGGCGTCATCGAAGGCCACGACGTCGCACCATAGCCGGTCGAAGTCGAGCCCGACGTCCTCATCGCCACGCGTTACGACCACGTCATCGCCCAATGCATCCCGGAGCACGTGCAGGGCCTGGCGCAGCGCTGCGCGGGCGTGGTCTTGGTCGAGCTCGGGCCAGAACAGCGCGAGCAGAGTGTCCCGACGATGGAAGCCCCGGGGGGTGGCAGCGGCGAGATAGGCGAGCAGTGCGAGGCGCCGGGAACGCGTGAGCAGGCTCTTGACCTCGCGTGCCTCGGCGTCGGTGAGGTGCAGCGTCCCGAGCAGCCGGAACTCGATCATGCGAGGCCCCTTCGGCGCGGGCGGAGCGACAAGCATCACCATGACCGGTGACGCATCGGTCACGTCCTGGTGACGCGGCCGGGTCAAACTGGCTCCGTCGACGTGGAAGGTACCGGTTGAGGCTGATCTGGGCAATCAACTCCAGGAGGTGTCAAATGAAACAGCGCGAGAAGATCACCCTGCTATGCGGGCTCGCGGCGTTTGCGTACGCGTGCGGCCCGGACCAGAGCCCGGTCGGTCCCGCTGCTGTGAAGCGTCTCGCAGCCGACGCGACCGAAGCCGACCAGCCGGCGTACGGCCCCTGGTCCGCGCCGGTCAACCTCGGCCCGGTCGTCAACTCGCCGTATAACGACAATCACCCGGCCATCTCGAAGGATGGCCTGAGCCTGTACATCACGTCGGGCCGGCCGGGAGGCGTCAACGGCGCCAACGCGCTTCAATTCGAAGAGATCTGGGTGTCGCAGCGCGCCAGCCGCGATGCCGATTGGGGAGCGCCCGTGAATCTGGGGCCGGTCATTAATGCCGTCGGCAGCAACACCGGGTCCCCGACGTTCACCCCCGATGGGCACCGCATGTACCTCCACAGCAACAGACCTGGGCTCTGCGGGCTCGCCGACCTGTACGTCGCCCGGCGTCATGACAAGCGGGACGACTTCGGTTGGGGGCCTCCGGAGAGCCTTGGCTGCGTGGTGAATGGCCCCTTCAACGATAACGGCCCCACGTATTTCGAGGACGAGACGACAGGGATCACCACGCTCATCTTCACGAGCACGCGGCCCGGAGGGCCTGGAGACTTTGACATCTACCAGAGCACGCGCGTCGGCGACGAGGGCGAGTTCGGTCCCGCCGTACTGGTCCCTGAGCTTTCCGGACCGGGTCGCGATACCCGCACCGCCATCCGTCGCGACGGGCTCGAGATCTTCCTGTCGTCCGACGTCACCGGTCGTGCCGGTGGCGTCGGCAGCCAGGACATCTGGGTCGCCACGCGCGCGACAACGCTCGACCCATGGTCTACGCCGGTCAACCTCGGGCCCACGGTCAACAGCGCCGCCTTCGACGGCGCGCCGGCGCTCTCGTTCGATGGCACGACGCTCTATTTCTTCTCCGAACGCTTGGGCGGTTTCGGAAAGCGCGACCTGTATGTGACCACGCGCGCCCGCCTCCGCGGGCCGGACGTGGCAGAGGACGCCGGGGTCGAGACCCACCACAACGGACAGGGTCACGGGAAGGAATAGCGATCACGACGGCGGGCGCGCGACCCAAGCACCCGCCGTTGACCCCAGAGGTCCGCCGGTTACCTTCCAAGCCTGAGATGAGCCGGCCCCCCCCCGGACGGACCACCATCCTGGACGCCCGCGCCTTGTCGCGGGCGCTTCAGCGTATGGCGGTCGAGGTGCTCGAGCTGGCCCACGGCACGGACGATCTCATCCTCATCGGCATCCAGCGGCGCGGCGTTGAGCTCGCCGAGCGGATCGCCAAGCTCATCGAGAAAGAAGAGGGCGTGCTCGTCCCCCGCGGCGCCCTCGACATCACCCTGTACCGCGACGACCTCGAGACCGTGGGCCCCAAGCCCGTGATCGGGGAGACCCGCATCCCAGGCGACCTCTCGGGCAAACACGTCGTCATCGTGGACGACGTGCTCTACACCGGCCGCACCGTGCGCGCCGCGCTCGACGAGCTCGCCGACTTCGGGCGCCCCCAGCGCATCTCGCTGTGCGTGCTGGTGGACCGCGGCGGCCGCGAGCTGCCGATCCAGCCCGACATCGTGGGCAAGCAGGTGAAGATGAACAGCGGCGAGCGCGTGGACGTGCTCGTCGAAGAGCTCGACGGAAAGGACCAGGTGGACCTGGTGAAGGGGACGTGACGTGCCCTTAAGGGCAGCGCAGGGCCGAGCCCAGGCTTTAGCCTGGGAACCCGGGACCCGGAGGCGTCAATGACCGCCGTCCTGGGCAAGGACCTGGTCGGCCTCGAGCACCTCTCGGCGGACCAGATCCGCCTGGTCCTCGACACCGCCGAGCCGTTCAAGGAGGTGTCCGAGCGGCCCATCAAGAAGGTGCCCGCGCTGCGCGGCAAGACCATCGTCAACCTGTTCTTCGAAGCATCCACCCGGACCCGCATCTCCTTCGAGTTCGCCGAGAAGCGGCTCTCGGCCGACACCGTGAACGTCGCCGCGTCGGGCAGCGCGGTGCAAAAAGGCGAGACCCTCGTCGATACGGCCAAGAACCTCGAGGCGATGCGGATCGACATGGTCGTGATCCGTCACCCGTCGTCCGGCGCCGCGCAGTTCCTCGGGAATCGCATCCGCTCCAACGTGATCAACGCGGGCGACGGCAAGCACGAGCACCCCACGCAGGGGCTGCTCGACCTGCTCACCATCCGCGACAAGCACGGCCGCATCGAGGGCCTCAAGGTCTGCCTCGTGGGCGACATCCTTCACTCCCGCGTCGCGCGCTCGAACATCTGGGGACTCTCGAAGCTCGGCGCCGAGGTCGGCGTGTGCGGGCCCGACACCCTGATGCCGCGCGGCATCGAGGAGCTCGGGGTGTGCCGGTTCCGGCGCATCGAGGAAGCAATCGAGTGGGCCGACGTGTTGAACGTGCTGCGGCTGCAGCTCGAGCGCATGGAGGCGGGCTTCATCCCGAGCCTGCGCGAGTACTTCCGCGTGTTCGGCGTGACGGTCGAACGGCTCGACAAGGTGCCCCGCGCGCTCACGATCATGCACCCCGGGCCGATGAACCGTGGCGTGGAGATCGAGTCGCGCGTCGCCGACGGGCCGCACAGCGTGATCCTCGACCAGGTGACGAACGGCGTCGCCGTGCGGATGGCCGTGCTCTATCTGCTCGCAGGCGGGCGACCAGAGCTGGCGGACGCGGCGAAGGGGCCTGCCGGAGGCAGTGAATGACCCGGCCGCTCGTGCTCCTGGGCGGGCGGGTGATCGACCCGAGCCGCGATCTCGACCAGCCGGCCGACGTGCTGATCCAGGACGGCAAGATCGCGGGGCTGGGCGCGTCGCTCGGCACTCCCGACGGAGCCGAGGTGCGCGACGTGCGCGGCAAAGTCGTGGCGCCGGGGCTCGTGGACGTGCACGTCCACCTGCGCGAGCCGGGGAACGAGGACGTGGAGACGATCGCGACCGGCGCACGGGCCGCGGCGGCCGGCGGGTTCACCGCGGTATGCGCGATGCCGAACACCGACCCCGTCACCGACAACCAGGCGGCGGTCGGCTTCATCGTGCGGCAGTCGGTGCGCGCCGGGCTGGCGCGGGTCTATCCGATCGGCGCGGTTTCCGTCGGACAGAAGGGCGAGCGGCTCTCCGAGTTCGGCGAGATGGTGGGGGCGGGGGCGGTGGCGGTGTCGGACGACGGCAAGCCCGTCGTGTCGAGCCACCTGATGCGCACGGCGCTCGAGTACGCCCGGACGTTCGGGGTTCCCGTGGCGGATCACTGCGAGGAGCCGACCCTCGCCGCGGGCGGCGT
>Ga0209468_1000731_pt1 | contig 15167 bp, 9 predicted proteins | sample GraSoiAngelo_102_FD_185871 | JGI IMG/M metagenome (GOLD analysis project Ga0209468, IMG submission 185871) | Grasslands soil microbial communities from the Angelo Coastal Reserve, California, USA - 14_0903_02_40cm (SPAdes) (version 2) | ecosystem: Environmental > Terrestrial > Soil > Grasslands ...
AAATGCAGCAGAAGATCGGTGATACACTTTCAAAACTCGGTATGCAGATGGGAGTTTTTGTAATTACATCCAATAACTGGCATTGGAGTATTTCATTAACGTCAGGAAAGAAAGAATTTATTGATATGATGGAGAAAGATTGCCGTGAAGCTATCAATGTTGCTAAACGTTGCGGTGCAAAGTGGATGACAGTTGTGCCGGGTAATTATGACCGTAGCTTATCTTTCGATATGCAAACTGCGAATGTGATCACTTCGCTAAGAAAGGCGGCTGATATATTAGAACCCGCCGGACTTACCATGGTATTGGAGCCATTAAGTGATAACCCGGATCTGTTTTTACGTCACTCTGACCAGACCTATATGATATGCAAAGCAGTAAATAGCAAGGCATGTAAAATTCTCTTCGATATTTATCATATGCAGCGTAATGAAGGCGATCTGATGAAAAACATTGATAAATGCTGGGAAGAAATTGCTTATATCCAAATAGGTGATAATCCTGGCAGGAAAGAGCCCACCACAGGTGAAATAAACTATAAAAATCTTTTCAAACACATTTACGATAAAGGCTACAAAGGAATAATGGGAATGGAACATGGTATGGTAGGAAAAGGAACTGAAGGTGAACTGGCCCTTATAAAAGCTTATCGTGAAGTAGATGCTTTTCTTTAATTGTTGATAAAATAGAATAACTCTGCTGCCTGCCTGCCTTTACTTTGCCGCACTATGACGAATGAAAAAGCAGTAGCTGAAAAACTCTTACAGGTTCAGGCAGTCCGTTTAAACCCTCAAAACCCTTTTACATGGGCAAGTGGATGGAAAAGTCCCATCTATTGTGATAATCGCAAAGTATTATCGTTTCCCTATGTTCGGGATTTCATCAAATCGGAATTATGTAATGTGGTTTTTGAAAAATTTCCTGATGCACAGTTACTCGCTGGTGTGGCCACAGCAGGCATTGCATGGGGCGCCATGGCTGCCGATCAGTTAAAGCTGCCATATATCTACGTTCGTCCCAAACCTAAGGAGCATGGGCTAGGAAACCAGATCGAAGGGTCATATGAAACCGGTCAGCAGGTTGTAGTTATTGAAGATTTGGTTTCTACAGGCAAAAGCAGCCTCCAGGTCGTGGATGTTTTAAAAGAATCAGGGCTTGAAATTGCCGGGATGGTTTCCATTTTTACCTATGGCTTCAATGTAGCTGATCAAGCTTTCGAAAAAGCAGGAGTAAAGCTTTACCCGCTTACCAATTATCCAACACTTGTTGATTTAGCAATTGAAAAGGGAATAATTGCGGGAGAATTACAGGAGGTTTTGTTAAAGTGGAGCAGTGATCCTGCCAACTGGAAAGGAATTTGATAATTTTATAAAAATTCTTTTAAATGAAGAAAATTTTTCTCGCTACCCTTATGGTTACGGGCATTTCTTTTATCTCCAATGCCCAGCCAGTTAAAGCAAATCTCACAGCAAAAATTAAAACACCGACAGTAGGCTGCGAAGCCTGTAAATCGAGAATTGAAACCTACCTACTCAGGTATGATGGAATAATGACGATCCAGGTAAATTGGCGGTCAAAAATCACCACAGTGAAATACCTGACCGACCGGATAAATATTGAGGAGATAAAGACCGCTATCGCTAATGCCGGGTACGATGCGGACGATGTACCGGCCAACGAAGACTCGTATAATCGGCTTCCAAAGACCTGCAAAAAGCCTGAGGACGGAGGGCCTAGCAAGGCTCCAAATATTCACAAAGCCCCGCCATCTCCGCCAACGCCAGCACAATAATTTTTTTTTGAAAAGACAGGTTTAAGCCTGTCTTTTTTTGTGCCCACAACAAAACGGTCCTGTTTTTTTCTTCTATCAAACTTGGGATTGGAATCGCATGGATTAAAATAACCAGTTTCCTCTGGCTGGTTGGGAGAACTCAAGATCTTATCCGAGGCCGGCTTTCCTCAACAAACGAATTAATGAAAACCTTCTATATCACACTTCCCGAAAAATAGGGTGGTTTGAGCAGTCATTGCTCAGATGTTGGGCTTTTACTTTGCCCTAGTATTTTTAGTATTATTCAAAATTAATATCTGTCTTTCATCAGCTTATGTTGCTAGATTAATTTTAATTCATAATTAATACAATATCAAATTATATGATGCACTTAGCGCCTATTTAATATTTGAATATTTTAGACAATTAGTGGATAAAGCACCCACATTATATTAGTAACTGCCAATGTAGCATAACGGCCTTATTATTCATTGAAAATCAAAATATAATAGGTTATGATAATTAATAAATGGGTAAAAGAATAAAAGATATCGTTTATCTTCATTTTGTACCATCTTGATTTTATAATTGGGAACTGAATAAGATTGAGGAAATAGCTAAATGATTGATGTGATCAGTAGACTATTTGTTGAATGCCCTGGTCATGTTATAAAAGCTTTTTTTCATTGCCTCGTCTAAACAATTCATTCACACGTTTTCCGGAATTGTACGTGGTACTTATTATTCTGGAATTCTTTTTCTAAATTGAGCAACCTTTAAGGAACTCTGGACATAATGAAACGCTTAACTCTGCTTTGTACCCTAGTTTATTGTTTAACTATTGGCCAAAAAAGCCATGCTCAGGACTTTTCAAATAAAGGGAAAGATTTTTGGGTAGCTTATGGTTATCACCAGGTGATGGTGGCAAATAATGTTCAGGAAATGGTTCTTTACTTCTCCACAGAGGCGGTTACGACAGTAACTGTTTCTATACCCGGAAACGGATATACTCAGACCTTTTCTAATATTCCTGCTAATACCGTTTTTACTACTCCGGCTTTACCAAAATTCGGAGCTCAGGATGCAAGGTTAATTAATGAAACCGGGCTTCCGGAAAACAAAGGAATACATATCGTAGCAGATAAACCAATTGTAGCCTATGCCCATATTTATAATTCAAGTGTTTCTGGTGCCACGATTTTATTTCCAACTAATACTTTAGGAAAAGAATATTATTCTATCAACTACGATAATGTTTCTAATACCGGGCAAGCCAACTGTTGGTTTTATGTGGTGGCCTGCGATACTGGGACAACAACTGTTGAAATCACACCAAGTGCCAATACATTGACAAAACCAGCCGGGGTGCCTTTCACGGTAAATTTGACCCAAGGGCAGACCTACAATATGATGGGGCAATTGCTGACTAACACTAATCCTTTTCGTGGTGTTGATCTTACGGGTTCATCCATCAGGAGTATTGACGTGGGTAATGGTTGTAAGCGGATAGGTGTATTCTCTGGGAGTGGGAGAATAAGTCTTACTTGTAATGGCGCATCGAGTTCTTCGGACAATTATATGGTTCAGGCTTTCCCAAAAACTGCATGGGGTAAGCGGTTTTTAACAGCCCCTACAGGCGGCTCATCTCCTAATAATTTTTTCAGAGTTTGTGTTTCGGATCCAACAACCGTTGTGAGATTAAACGGGAGTATCCTAACCGGACTGGTTAATAATTTTTATTACCAGGCAGGTCCGACATCATCACCTAATTACATTGAAGCTGATAAACCTATAACAGTTGCTCAATACCTAACATCGCAGGGTGCTTGTAATAATAGTGGCCAGGGTGATCCTGAAGTAATTTATTTAAGCCCGATAGAACAAAACATCAATAAAGTATTGTGGAATGCGACTCCGAATTTTGCTATCAATCAACACTATATAAATGCGATCATTCCAAATACAGGTACTGCAATTTCATCTTTGAGGTTGGATGGAGTGCCGGTCTCGCCGGTTACAATACAACCACATCCACAGTTACCAGGATATTCTTATTTAAAACAGGGTGTTACTGCGGGTCAGCATACTTTACAATCCGATTCCGGCTTTAATGCTATTGCATACGGATATGGCCCTACAGAATCATATGGTTATAATGCTGGTACAAATATTAAAGATTTGTTTCAGTTCATCACTGTACAGAACCAGCATGCTACTGTAAGTTTTCCTACTGCATGCAAAAGTTCGCCATTCTTTTTATCAATGGTGTTTCCGTATCAGCCAACAAGTTTGATCTGGCAGTTTAATGGGTTGTTTCCGAATGTATCAATACCCAGTCCTATGTTTGATTCTTCATGGGTAGTGTCGGGCAAAACTTTATACCGATATAAATTACCAACTCCATATACAATTAATACTGTAGGTACTTATCCTGTTCGCATCGTTGCCACCAATCCAACACCCGATGGATGCGGTAATCAGCAGGAAATAGATTTTGATCTGCAGGTATTCGAAAATCCGACAGCTGAATTTGCTTTCACAACAGATGGATGTTTGACAAATCCTGTTCTATTCCGTGATAGTGCATTGAATACACAGAGCAGACCGATCACTAACTATTGGTGGGATTTTGCAGATGCGGGAGCTATAAGCACTTTGCAAAACCCGATACATACATTTTCCGCAGCAGGCACATATAATGTAAAACATACCATCATAACTGATGTTGGTTGTATATCTGATACAGTTTCGAAACCAATTTCTATAAGTAATCCACCAGTGGCAGGATTTACAGTAGCTGCGCCTAAATGTGTAGGTAAATTGATTACGTTTACCAATGCCTCTACAGTGCCGCCAGGAGGAGTATTATCTCAATGGCTTTGGGATTTTGGTGATGGCAATACAGCAAATGCTACTAATGGAAATCCCCAGGCACATACTTATCTAACAGCAGGAAGTTATAATGTTACATTAAGAGTTGTTACTAGTTCGGGTTGTCAAAGCCAGCTGTTTTCATTGCCCGTAGTAATAAATGTGAACCCGGTAGCTGGTTTTAATTTCCCTGGTATTTGTTTACCTGTTGGCGCTGCTCAGTTTACCAATACATCTGTTATAAGCGATGGTACAGGCTCTCAACTAACTTATAACTGGGATTTTGGAGATGGTAATACATCTACTCAGCCCAACCCATTACATAATTATTCCGGAACAGGGCCATTTACAGTTACGTTAACTGCTATTTCTAATAACGGATGCGCTGATGATTCTGTAAGAATTTTAAATACAATTTTTGCAAGACCTACAGCCTCCTTTACTGTTGACAGTATTGAAAGTTGTATTGGCGGTACTTCAGATTTCACGAATGCAAGTACAGCCCCGGGAAGTTCGGTTACTCAATGGTTCTGGGATTTTGGTGATGCATCCACATCAACATTGCAAAACCCAACCCATACTTATGCAGGCCCCGGTAATTATATAGTAAAACTGTGGATCAATTCAGCCGTAGGCTGCCGATCGGATACAATGATAAAGATTATAACTGTGTTACCATTACCAACAGTGAATTTTACAAATGGAACACCGGTTTGTCAATTTGGAAACCTGAGCCTGAATTCTACATCTGTTTCAAATGGAGGAGTTATCAATCAATATTCATGGACTGTTAATACTGTTCCTGCTGGTGGTAATAACGCATCCATTGTTTATGTGCCTGTAATTGCGGGGCCACATATGGTGAACTTAACTGTGACTACGGATAAAGGTTGCAGCAACCAAAGTTCAAGATCAGTTACAGTAAACCCTAAACCGGTTGCAGCATTTAATTTTCCGAATATTTGTTTGCCTGTTGGCGCTGCACAGTTTGTAAATACTACAACGATCAGTGATGGCACAGGGGCACAGATAACTTATACATGGAATTTTGGAGATGGCAACACATCCACTCAAACCAATCCATTACATAATTATTCCGGAACAGGACCTTTCACGGTTACATTAATTGCTACTTCCAACAATGGATGTATTGATAATTCTGTGAGAGTGGTTAATACTGTTTACGCAGAGCCGCAAGCGGCCTTCAACTCATTACCTGAAGTTTGCCTGGGTAATTCAATATCATTCACAGATCAGAGTACAGCGGCAAATGCAACTGTTAATTCATGGCAATGGGATTTTGGAGATGGTAATACATCAACAGTTCAAAACCCTTCTCATACTTATGCTGCTGCGGGTTCATATACTGTAACATTAAAAGTAGGAACAGATAAAGGATGTCAAACTGTTGCATTGATCGCAACAAGAACTGTTATTGTAAATCCTCTGCCGATACCTGCGTATAATACCAGTGCTCCATTATGTCAAACAAGGGGCATTACATTTACAGATATATCAAATGCTAATGCAGGGGTACTTACAACCTGGAGATGGAATTTTGGAGATGGCAGTACATCTATACTGACAACAGGAACTCCATTTACTCATACTTATGCTAATGCAGGCACTTACCCTACAACCTTGCAGGTAGAAACAAATAAAGGTTGTGTGAGCACGGTATTAATGAGAGATGTTGTGATCAATAACCGGCCTAAAGCTGGCTTTGTTGCTCCAGAGATTTGTTTGACCGATCCATTTGCTCCGTTCCTTGACACAAGTAGTATAGCAGCAGGAAGTATTACAGGCTGGGATTGGAACTTTGGTGATCCTAATGCAAATGCAGGCAATCCTAATACATCAACAGTTCAAAACCCTTCACATCGTTATACAGTAGTAGGTGTATACACTGCTACCCTCGTTTCCACATCTGCCGCTGGATGTAAAGACACCATAGCACAAACCTTTACAGTAAATGGTTCAATTCCAGTTGCAGGATTTGCCGTAAGTAATCCGAATATATTATGCAGTAATAAAACAGTAACTATAACAGATGGCTCAACGGTTGATTTTGGAAATCTCATCAAGGTTGAGATCTATTGGGACTTTGCAAACGACCCAACAATAAAAACAACTGCTAGCAATCCTGTTTCCGGTGCTACCTACACGCATACTTATCCGGAGTTTGGTACACCGTTTACAAAGACATATACAGTAAGGTACGTGGTGTATTCGGGAATTAATTGTGTAAACACAACAACAAAAACAATAACTGTTCTCGCTACACCAACAGTTGTGTTTAATCCGGTGAATGCAATTTGTGACAATCTTCCTTCTTTCAATATATCACAGGCAACAATTACCAACGGTTTACCAGGTACAGGTGTTTTCACTGGTACAGGTGTTACTTCTGGTGGCTCTTTTGATCCTGCTGCCGCTGGTCCGGGGCCGCATACAATTACTTATACTTATACTGGGACCAATACCTGCGTTAATTCGGCTACTCAAACTATAACTGTGAATCCTTCACCAAATGCAAATGCAGGACCTGATAAGTTTGTATTGGAAGGAGGAGTGGTTACATTGACGCCTACACTGTTTACAGGTATGCAGGTAAGTTATACATGGACGCCGACAACTTATCTAAGCAGTGCAAATATTGCAAACGCAATTGTTCAAAATCCATTGGATGATATTACTTATACATTGAAAGTAACAACAGACCAGGGATGTTTTGATACCGATGATGTATTTGTGAAAGTATTAAAAGCACCTGTTGTGCCGAATGCGTTTTCACCCAATGGCGATGGCACACATGATAAATGGGATATCACGTTTCTTGAATCTTATCCTGGATGTGTGATCGATGTTTATAATCGTTACGGACAACTGGTTTATCATACAGTTAATTATCCTGTACCTTGGGATGGCAAGATAAATGGAAGAGATGCACCTGTCGGTACATACTATTATATTATTAATCCTAAAAATGGGCGTAAACCACTTACAGGTTACGTTGATATAATTCGTTAGTGAAAATGAAAAAAGTATTGCTCATATTGTTGCTTTTAAATTCTGTTTGTGCTGCGGTTGCACAACAGCGTCCACATTATACCCAATACATTCTCAATAATTATATTTTAAATCCTGCATTAAGCGGAATTGAAAACTATACCGATCTAAAAATAAGCGGCAGGGATCAATGGGTAGGTTTTAGTGGTGCGCCGCAAACAGCTTATATGACTGTGCATACGGCTTTGGGTAAAAAAGATCTGAGAACAAATGCTACTTCATATGATATACCGGGTGTAAATCCACGGGGCCAGGCATATTGGGAAACTTATGAAGCTGCTGCGCCGCATCATGGGGTTGGACTAACTATTGTAAATGATAAGACCGGGAATTTTAACCGCTTTACCAGTTATGCAACCTATGCGTATCATTTAGGCTTAAGTCCTAAAACGAATTTATCGGCTGGCTAACTTTTGATGCAAGCAAAGCGGATTTTGGCAATGGTGCATCAGACCCTGCTATTGGGAATGCAAACAGCGAAATAGGGAAAATTAAACCAGATATTGGATTTGGTCTCTGGTTGTATTCGTCCAATTATTTTATTGGCTTATCAGCACAGCAGATAATACCACAGAAGCTTGCATTTGTCGATGATGCTACTATGCAGACAACAGGAAAGTTGATACCTCATACATTCTTTACGGCTGGTTATCGTTTCCTGATGGGGCCTGATGTAAATGCAGTTCCTTCAATAATGGTCAAGTATATAAATGGCGCCTTTAAAAATAATTACCAGGCTGAGATCAACCTGAAGATGCAGTACCGTGATCTAATGTGGTTGGGTGGCAGCTATCGCCAGTTTGATGGATATGCAGCGATGGCAGGATTAAATGTTGGTAATACTTTCAATGTGGGTTACGCTTATGATTTTACGAAAACTGAAATAGATACTTACAGCAATGGCACACATGAATTGGTCATTGGTTTTATTATCGGTAATAAATACAGTGAAAAATGTCCCAGGTGTTTGTGGTGACAATTAGAGTTTGATGATCTTCTTCTCTTTTACTGCTTTCAATTGATTTAATGATTCTTCCATCACTTTCCTGGCCGAATCCAATGCGCAAATTGTAATATGAGAATCAGGAATTCCTTTTAGATGTTGATCCTGTAACTCCTGCTTTGCGATCTTTATATTGCTGAGAGCAACATTATATACAGTGATAAAACTATCAAGTCTTATTTTTTTCAACTCAACACCGATCTTTTGATTTACCTGTGGCCAGTCTATCTTGTTGTAAGATGTCCGTAATTTCTCTTCCATCTTATCCCAGTTCACTTTGTCAAGTTCTTCTTCGTAATAGAGTTTAAGCCCTTGTTTTTCCTTTGTTGTAAGGGCATCGGCAGCGAATGCTTCTAATTCGTTTAGCTTAACCTCTTTTATAATTTTCTTCGATGCATCCATCGCTTCTTTTACCTGCTCTTCATCTTTTTCATCAAGCACCGGTGTGCCTTCAGCTTCCATAAAGTTTGCCTGCGTAAAGTATCTGTTCATTTCTTCAGCAGGTAAATAATTTCCTTTTGCTTCTTCGTCGTTTATTTTGCCATTTATCGTTCTTACTGAATGGGGAGATGAGGTTTTTTGTTTCCGGTTGATAAAACTCAGATCCAATTCAGGGTTAGCAGATGAATTCTCAAAAGCATAAGCTAAAGAATTTTCATTTTTCAGAGTAGATTGCTTTTCAGAAAATGAGTTAGTGAATAGCAGCATAAATATCAATGCGGAACCAACAAGACCTGAGATCCATTTCAAGTTATTTTTTACAGAATAAACAGGAGAGGAGGGGATACCCATTATTTTCTTTACACGTTCCAGCAAAAGCTCCCTGTTAGATGCTGCAGCCAATGCTAATTGAAGTGAATGCCTTTTCATTTGTTCCAATGCAAGAAGTGCTGTTGAATAAGCATAGGCATCATACTGGTATTGCAACACCCATTCATCACAGCTTTTTTCTCTTTCCTCTTCTATTACATTGGCAAGGTTGCGGGTAAATGGATTGAAGTAAAAAATGGTTTTAATGATAACAGTAATAATATTTACTAAGTAATCGTAACGTTTGATATGGGCCAGTTCATGCAACAATACTGCTTCCATTTGTTGAGTATTCAGTTGGTTCACTGCAGCAAGCGGTACCAATATTACAGGCTTCAGAAATCCTACAGTTACAGGAGTGCTGATAGTTTCTGATATCCATACCTGTACTGGTTTACGGATATCAAGATAGGCTGACATCTTTTTCACAAACAAACGCCATTCTATTTCTATCTTTTTGATCTTTTTTGTTCTGAGATGCATTACCTGCCGCAGGCTGATTATAAAACGAACTACAGGTATCGCCAGCAATAAAAGATATAAGATAGATGCAAAAGGAAGAATTGAGGTCAGCGTATCATTTAATGAATAGCTGATATTATTCCAGGTAAATAGTGTTTCAGTTGAAGGAGAGATAAATGCTTTTATAAAACTAAAAACAGACCATGCAGTACCAGTGAGTAAAACAATAAATGCTGATTTGGATTTTAAAGCACTGCCAGGTTTAGCAATTGTAATAAAGAATTTATAGATCAGCCAGAGCAAAGCCATCTGCCAGAGACTGTTTACCACAGCCCAGCCGAGTGCCTGCAGAAAGTTAGATTGGCTGATAAAAGGCATGCCTTAGCTTCTTTTTATATTGTTCAAAAGGTTTTGAATTTTTTCTAATTCCTCAGGTGTTGCTTTGTTTTCACCCAAAGCCTGTAGCACAAGCTGCGTTGAAGACCCGCCGAAAAGCGAATCGATCATTCTATTCAGCATATGCTTTTGTGTATTCTCACGGTTCACTGCACTTTGATATACATGGGTACGGGTACTTTCATCTCTTTTCACTAAACCTTTCTCATTCATGATCTGCATCAGCTTAAGGGTAGTAGTGTAACCCACATCTTTTGTTTTCGATAACTCTTCATGCACTTCACGAACGGTGGCAATATTGTTTCTCCAAAGCACCTGCAATATTTCCAGTTCGCTTTCTGTTGGTTTTAAAAATTTAGTAGAAGACATATAATACGGGTTTTACCCCACGAATATACGATTAAATTCGTATTACAATCAAAAACTTTTTCTTTTAACGTTTTTTAACATAGTGTATATTGTATCAAAACCGGACACTGAAAACAATTCTTGCCATTTTATTTTTACTTCTCTAAATGATTTTTATGATACAGGCAAAAAAGAAAAATGTTATTGGAGCTACAACTCCAACCATACAAACCGGCACAATGCAGGTAGATTGGGTGAAAGTCTTTACATCAAATTAAAATTACTAATGCCGGCTACACTTATTACAAATATTAAATGTCTTGTCAACACAAGACAAGAAAATAAACCCGATAGCTATCGGGTGCTTCGCGGAAAAGAACTTTCAGTATTACCAGTAATTGAAAATGCTTACCTGGTAATCGAGGATGGAGTCATAGCTGAGTATGGTAATCAAAATGACATCGTACATCGTACATCTTCCTTTGTACATCACATTGATGCAACAGGCCAATTTATTCTTCCTGCCTGGTGTGATAGTCATACGCATCTAGTTTTTGCAGCAAGTCGCGAAGAAGAATTTGTTGATAAGATAAAAGGATTAACCTATGCAGAAATAGCTGCAAAAGGCGGAGGCATTTTGAACTCAGCCAGGAAATTAAATGCAATGAGTGAAGATGATCTCTTCAATCTTGCATGGAAAAGACTGGAAGAAGTAAGCAAGCTGGGTACAGGTGCTATTGAAATCAAAAGCGGTTATGGTTTGACAGTTGATGGCGAATTGAAAATGCTTCGGGTAATAAAAAAACTAAAAGAGAGATCAAACCTGTTGATCAAATCAACATTTCTTGGTGCACACACTTACCCGTTGGAATATAAAGAAAATCATCAAGGCTATCTGGATTTGATCATAAATGAAATGCTGCCTGTGATCGCAAAAGAGAAATTGGCCGATTACATCGATGTGTTTTGCGAGACTGGTTTTTTTTCATCCGAAGAAACCGAAATAGTTTGTCGTGCTGGAATGAATCATGGATTAAAACCAAAGATCCATGCCAACCAGCTCAATTTATCAGGCGGTGTGGAAACTGGTGTTAAACTCAACGCTGTTTCTGTTGATCATTTGGAAACGATGGATACGCAAACGATTTCTTTACTTGCTAAGTCAAATACGATCGGAACGCTGTTGCCAACTGCGGCTTTTTTTCTTCGCATGCCTTTTCAACCGGCACGCCAATTAATAGACGCCGGTTGTGCAATTGCATTGGCTTCTGATTATAATCCCGGTTCTTCTCCTTCCGGAAATATGAACCTTGTTGTTGCCATGAGTTGCATACAAATGAAAATGTATCCTGAAGAAGCTATTAATGCAGCGACAATAAATGGTGCTTATGCAATGGAATTGGAAAATGAAACCGGAAGCATTACAGTTGGAAAAAAAGCAAACCTGGTTTTTACAAAACCAGTTCCTTCGCTTGCTTATTTGCCCTATGCTTTTGGAAATAATCTTATCGATAAGGTAATGATCAATGGAGAGGTTCTCTAAAAAATTCCTGGCAGCCACTCGGGTAATTTAACTTTTTAGTCAACAATTATTATTCTTTGCCTTATTCGGAATGAAAATTTATTGACCCGAAATTCACAATTGAAGAATAAACTAAGATTTCATTGCCGCTTACTTATCTTTCGGAATCTGAAAGACTTCTTTTCAGTAAATTGCGACCCGATTCCATTCCATGGCAGAACATTCACATCAATTAGCCGCTATCCTTTTCGCCGATATTGTCGGGTATACATCCATGATGCAGGAGGATGAAGAAGCTGCTGTTGCCAAAATCACCCGATTCCGCGAAGAAATGGAACTGGTGGCAGATGAACTAAACGGAAAAATCATTCAATACTATGGTGATGGCAGCCTGTTACTTTTTCAAAGTTCTACAGATGCTGCGGAGTTTGCAAAACTCTTACAGGAAGATCTTGCAGAAGAACCGCAAGTACCTGTGCGTATTGGCATACATATGGGTGATGTGTTGCTTCAGGATGGTAATGTTTTTGGAGATGTGGTAAACATCGCATCCCGGATACAGGCATTAGCTCCTGCAGGAGGTATTTACATTTCAGAAGTTGTTTATAGAAATATTGAAAATAAAAAGGGACTCGATGCTGTTTATTTGAAAGAGGTAAAACTAAAGAATGTAAAAAACCCGGTACATATTTACGAACTGGTAACTAAAACCGGCCGTCCTGATTTTGAAAGCATATTGCAGGATAGCCTGAATGATTTAAAGATCCAGCAAAATAGTATTGCTGTATTGCCATTTGAAAATATGAGTAGCGACCAGGAACAGGAATATTTTAGTGATGGGTTGACAGAAGATATTATCACCCAGCTTTCAAAAATAAAATCATTAAAAGTTGTTTCCCGTACATCAGTGATGCAATACAAGAAGAATCCAAAATCCATGAGAGAGATAGGCCGGGAGCTGGGAGTAGCCTCAATATTAGAAGGTAGTGTGCGGAAAATGGGAGAACATGTAAGAATAACCGCACAGTTGATCAATGCTACTACCGATGATCATCTCTGGGCGGAATCATATGATAAACCTGTAAAAGATCTATTCAATATTCAGAAGGACGTTGCGACTGCCATTGCGCAGGTATTGAATGCAAAAATTTCTAATAAAGAAACACAAAGCCTCGATCATACACCTACGACTGATCTGCATGCATACGACCTGTACCTGCGTGGACGTTTTTTGATTGAAAAAAGAAACAAGACAGATATGTTGCAGGCAAGGGATTTGTTTCAGCAGGCAGTTCAAATAGATAGATCATTTGCCAATGCTTATTCAGGACTGGCGGATACTCACTTGCTGGCATCATATCGCGGTTATGATGAACCGGATAAAATGCTTACGATCGCAAGGCAGCATATAGATAAAGCATTGAAGTTGGATCCCAATTCCGGGGAAATACATGCATCATTAGGCTATTGGTATCATCAGACATTTGAGTGGGCGAAAGCAGAAAAATCTTATCGCCGGGCAATTGAATTAAATCCCGGTCAGTCCAATGTTTATTTATGGCTGGCCTTGATACACGAAGCGAAAGGAGAAATTGAAAAGGCAGTCGAACTGTACCACGAAGGAAGTGAGCTGAACCAGCTCTGGATCTATTTATTGCAAAATAAAATACGGGCACTGGCAAATAAAAGCAACCAGGACGAAGTAATTGCCTTGCAAAAAAGCCTCATTGAAAAATTTGCATTCGACCCTGCACAACAGAAAGAGATGTATTGTGAGTTGTCAAGATTGTATTGGTTTTTGGGTAATACTGAAGAAGCGATCAAAGCTGCAACAAAAGGTGGTAACCAGGGATTGGTAGAATATTATCGTAGTAAGGATATTATGCGGTTGATATTTGAGGTAGAGGACACCTATAAAAAACTCCGGGCTTCCGGCGAATATATTTCCAATCTATGGATGGGTATGGATTATGCAAGAGCAGGTGCTAGGGAAAAAGCATTGGAATGTTTTAATCTCGCAATCGATGCAAAAGAACCAGCGATAACATTACTCATGGTTCGTCATTATGAATTTTTAAATATCAAATACCTCAACCTCGTTCCGTTGGCAAGAAAGATCAGGATGCTGATCAAGTTCTGAAATCGCAATTTTTGTTCGTACAATTCCCCTTAGTGTTTGCGAAAATCCCGATTCATTCGTATTTCTGGCAAGTATTACAACTGCATACTGTGGTGATGTGGAATTTTATTACAATCTTATACCTCCAAAATTTATCAAATAATAAATTTTAAAATCTGATTTTATGAAAAAGCACATCCTGGTTCTTTCCGCCTTAGCCGTTACTTTGGTTTTCTCATCATGTAAAAAAGAAACGACCAAAGAAAATGATAACGATGAAATAGCTGCACATGCTGAAGATGAATCACAATTTTCTGGTGAGTTGGATGGAATTTTGAATGAAACAAATGTCGCGATTGAATCAAACGGTACTTTCAGTGGTCGCTACCAAAGCTTACAAGAAGTGATCTGCGATGCTGCTGCCGTATATGACGCCGTCAGCAATCCGAGGACAATTACAATTACTTTCAGCGGCAGCAATTGTAATGGTATCCGTACACGTACCGGTGCTATCGTTGTTTCGATGGCTCAGGGAGTACAGTGGAAAAATGCAGGTGCCGCAGTTACGATTGCATTTCAAAATGTAAAAATTACAAGATTAAGAGATAATAAAAGTGTTACCATCAATGGTACACAAACTTATACAAATGTAAGTGGTGGTTTACTTGCCAATCTGCCCATATTAAATTCAATAACACATCGTATTAACAGTAGTAACCTGTCTTTGTCATTTAATGATGGTACACAGCGTAACTGGCAGGTGGATAAACAAAGAGTATTTACCTATAATAATGGT
>Ga0209468_1000734_pt1 | contig 15119 bp, 10 predicted proteins | sample GraSoiAngelo_102_FD_185871 | JGI IMG/M metagenome (GOLD analysis project Ga0209468, IMG submission 185871) | Grasslands soil microbial communities from the Angelo Coastal Reserve, California, USA - 14_0903_02_40cm (SPAdes) (version 2) | ecosystem: Environmental > Terrestrial > Soil > Grasslands ...
CGACAACCCACAGGCTGTGATCCTTGACAGCCAGTTGGTAAGCCTTCTCGAGCCACTTGTGATCTTCGTGGCCCGCGGCCTTCTGCGCACCGTAGACGCCCAGAATCATCGAAGTCAGGAAGGGCGGCTGGGACCGCGTGAGGTAATAGGTGCGGTTGGCGTTCAAGACAGCGCCGTAATGCTCGACCTCGAACAGAAAATTGTTGACCATGTCCCGGGCAAGATCGAGCCGGCCATCGCGAAGAAGTCCCACGACGATGAAGTAGCTGTCCCATCCGTACATTTCATTAAACCTTCCGCCGGGGACAACGTAACGGTTCTCCAGGTAAAGCAAGCCGGGAGGATCGATGGATTGGGCGGCGCTCGCTCCCAGATGACTTGCGGACGGAGGCAAGCTTCTGACTTGAATCCTGCAGCGAGTCTCGAGTTGCTTCACGGATTCCGGCATGGGAAAGTCGGCGGGAAGATAGAGCTGTGGCGCGGTGGTCAGTTTGGTATCGCTGAAAGTGGCGCAGTCAGAAAGAGATCGGGAGAGAGTGTTCCATCCCGCGGAGATATAAGAGCGAATTGGTTCGAGTCCGGTGCTTGCGTCTTTGTGAGACTGCTGCGCCGGAATGGTAGCCGGAGTCAGCGCGAGGAGGACAGTCAAAAGGAGCAGCCGCCATCGCTTTGCAGTGGGCCAAAGCAGAGCTGTGGGAGACGAAAGGACGCTTCCGGGGCGCATGTACTGAGTGAGCATAAACGGTAGCAAGTCGTTTAGCAACAAGAGTTTGCAGGGAAACAAGGGCGTGGTTATCTTGCCCTTTTTGGCGCTGTGTTCGCATGTGTCACGACCAAGTTTGAGACCACTCACCCAGTGCTCGTCCCGAGCCTGCCACGAACCGTTGACCTTTTCCATAACCACCTACTTGCATCTACTTACTTTAGTTTCTTGGTCCGCAACTTGGTTCGGACTCGAATGCAGCCAGTTTAGCTTGCCGCGCCGCGCCACAGTGGCCCTCGCTTTGCGATCTGACATCCAACCAGAATTGCAAGGCTCCCCCGAGTTTCAAAAGAGATTCCCTCACAACATGGGATTCATCACCCTCTCAGGTGTAGGTTCAACGCCTCTCGCACCCAAGCCGTGTTTCTACATCGACCATTTCTGCGGGCTGTGCGGCGGCGGGCGAACCTAATAAGGGTGCCTAAAGCTAGAGCAACCTATTCTGGTTGCTAAATACATACACAACCTAATTTGCTTGCCACACATACTCCCGATGATTGTGCACAATGGCTCGAATCGGCCGCTATTTTGCACAGTTCGTGCACAGTGGACCACAATTGAGAGATTGGAGCAGAGATGAATCTCGTAAATGCTTTGCACCTTTGGGAAATGGTGGACGTGACCGGGATCGAACCGGCGACCCCCTGCTTGCAAAGCGAGAAAACAAACTCTATCTTATTGGTTCGCTTGGCTTTGTTCTGTGTCCTAGTACCCGGTTTTCGACCTAATTTGGCAGCCCTTTTTTGTTACTGGTCCCAAGATGGACCCAAATTTGATGACTGCCTGCCTAACAGTCAATTTTGATCATCGACTTTTGCACCTTTTTTCCGGCATCCGGACCCTCATTGGACCCAAGTCTTGTACGCTGCGCGGCACGCTGCCGAAAGCTTTATCGTGATGGACCTAATCGACTGGCGCCCCTCCGGGGCTAGTTGCTTGGGCAGCAGAGGGTATGGTCTTTCCGCCTTGTAGGTACAAACTGACTAGGGCGGAAACATCGGAGCATCTTTCTTTTCCGGTTAGGTGGTCGTTTAGAACCCTCCTCATATAAACGTCGTCATACCAATTCGGAATTTTTCTCAGATTGAAATCGTCGACATGTACGTCCGTAAAGCATAGGGCTGCACTTTGAAAATTGGCAGCCGTGACCGGATCGTTAGCCGGCGCAGTGGACACGATCTGGCCAACCACAAGGCTATCGAAAAGAATATGCCCAGTACTTTCGAATTGAGGGAATCCCCTGGTTTTCTTGAAGTGCGCTTTCGCCTCGATCCAAATATGGAAGGGAGCCGGAACGCAGGTAGCGTTATGCAAACTGGGATCATACAGCGTCAACTCATCGCCGCCCTCCTGGACAGTGAACGGGAATGCCTTGCCAAGGGCTGGCGCTGCCCCGTCCTTAAGGGTGGGAAGGTCCAAGACGCTGCAGGGATCGATTGTCCGAGTGAAGAGCGCCTGGACGCCTCGTCCTTGGCTGCTCCCAGGAGGGGCCGACTTTGCTCCTTGCGCAATCCTGCTGCCAGGCATGGGAGTGCTGTTGGCGGGCGGAGCAGCGTTGGCCCCTGCGTTCGGTCCCCGTGCGTTGCTGCCGCCCGCCTTTCCGATGGGCTTTTCTGCGCCAGCGCTGAGGATGTCGCAGCAGGGAATTGCGCCATCGACTGAGACTTGATGCGTCTTGAAGTTGGAATAGACGCCTTGGCCGACCCTGAGCGATTTCAGCATCGACGCGTCCTTCACCGCGAACTGAAAGGATTGGCCGCTGCTGCTGACCTTGGCGGTAACCACGCCCCTTGCGGCGTCGACGCTGGTGACCTCGCAGCACGGTAGGCCCGGCTTGACCGCGCTGCCGAGGTCTTGCCCCGTCGCAATGTTCCCCACGCCTCCGGCCTTGCCCATGCTAGTGATGTTGCAGCAGGGCTGCACTCCATCGACTGAAACCTGGTGCGTCTGGAAGTTGGCATAGACACCCTGTCCCACTTTCAGCGACTTCAGCAACGCAGCATCGTTAACGTTGAACTGAAACGTTCGGCCGCTGGCCTTATCCTGCGCTGCGACGAAGCCGGTGTGTGGATCTATGGCCTGAATGGGGCAGCAGGGCCCGGCTGTACTCTTTGCCGGCGACGATTTCGGCGTGCTCCGATCCGCAGGCGTGCCAATGCCGGGGCCCGAGCTTGAGCTGGGGCTGGCCGAAGGCAGGGCATCACCTGGTACCTGGTAGTGTGTGTTCAGGCTGACGGGCAGGGAACTTCCGACCGTGTTGGTCCTTCAGCGGTGTGCCCAAAAGGCTGTAGGTCGCTTTGCCGTGATAGGTGTGGCTAATCGAATTACCGGAATGAGGCGGCGCCGTATCCGACACCGACGGCGAACTGCCGTCACCCCAATCCACCTGGTAGGCAATTGGATCGTTGTAAGGATAGCAGGGGCGCATCTGCAGGGTGTAGGTGCTCGGGTAGTCGGCAACCGGCGACGTGTTCCCCGCGATCAGCGGGCTGAGGGCCGAGGACTCGCCGAGCACAAGGAAGCCTAGGTGCTTTTCCCAATTGTACAAGATCCAGTCGGCGCCGACCCAGTCCTCGGGGAAGATTCCGCTGGGGTCTAAATCCGCCAAAGCGGGCGACCAAGCTTTGGCGCGAATGTCCAAACCGAAATCAAGGTCGCCGGTGACGGCCGAGAGGTCAGGGCCTTTCTTGGAGCACGGTCCGTAATAAGCCCACAGATCAGCTTTGACATATGGCGCCGGCCCGAGCTTTGCTACGGCGAGGGGCGGCACCTCGCTCAATATGTCCCCGGACAACCCGACGGTGACCATGAGCCCGCCGAAGAGATAGGGCTTGATCACCCCTCTCAAGCCTTGCGCGGCGAAATCGAGCTCGCGCGTAATGCTCAAGGGGGTCTGGCTGAATGAGCTCGAGTTGCTGCAACCGCCCATGGTACAGTTCACCTGAAGACTCCCCGTTCTGCTGCCGCTGACCGCGTACTTGACTGTAACCAAGTTGTCGGCTTCGAGGTGAATCACCGCATCCGCGAAGGCGTCCAGTTCGACGTAGACGGGAATGCCGGCGGCATCGAAATGAGGCTCAGCCAACTTTATTTTTCCCAGCTCCCATTCAAAGTCATGCGTGAGATTGACCTGCGCATCGATGTCGATGTTCGTTCCCAGGGTCAGTGTTCCCGAACCCGAGACTCTCTTGAACTTCAAAGCAATCGGTGCGCAAAATTCTTGATGCACCCTGAACGGGGAACGCCACTTTGAATTTTCCGGTCACGAAACCGTTCTCCCCCGGCTCATTCTCCATGGTCAACGAGAACAACTGGCCGGTGGTGGCGAAGCTGACCGAGGCCTGCTTGCTTACCGTGTGCCAACCGAAACAATCACTGGCACTGGTGGCCATCAATCGCGGCGCCCCGGGCAAGACTTGCTTGATGGGGAGGCGTTTATCGGGCGTGTCCCCTGGTTTCTGCTGCCTTTCGTATTCTCTCTGCAGTTCGCCACTTGCCCATTTCTCTGCGTTCGCCCTGCTAACCATATACAGCGTGTCTCGCGGATCAGAGCTCCTAGCGTCGGCGAGTAGCGAATCCTTAACAACCTTAGGGAGCGGGGACTCTTCGAGACCCCGAGTGCCGGCGATGTGATAGACCTCGAACCGCGAGTAGGTTTTCCCCTCGAACACTCCGCTGAGGCGGTGGAGTTGCCAATGCCGGCCTTTGGAAACGAGCTCGATCCCGGGCGGGGCCGCCGTGCTTCTTTGCACCGGCGTCATCATCCGCGGCTTCTTTCGCTGGGTGGACGAGTTGACCTGGGCGGCTGCCGGCAAACAAAGAGTCGCGAACCCAAGGGAGACGACCGCCCAAACTCCGAACGCTCTTAATTGGTTCTTTCTCATGTCCTTTTTTGCTTCTCCTCCCTCGCGAAAAACTTAGCCCATCAAGAATCTGGGTTTAGGGCTGCGGCAGTGCAGTCGTGTCCTGCACGAACCCGCCAGTGGAAGAAATCTCGTTGACTTGCGTGGATACCGTGTTCAGCGCCGCTGCTGCGGCTTGCGCATTTTTAGCCTGCCGCAGGGCGCGGATGGATTGCTTGAGCGTGTTGGCCTGATTGACGACGCTGTTCAAAAAGTTCAAGCCTTCGAGAATGAGATTCAAGTTGCGGAAGCGCTGCGAGAAGGGAGGCGCGTGAACGGCGAATGAATTGGCGGTGGTTTCCAGTTGCTGGATGAGCGGCCCGCAGCACGAGTCCACGTAACCGGCAGGCTCCGGTCCAGTGCCGGTGTCTTGCTGGAAGCCTCCCGCACCAGCAGCATTCGAGTTGGCTGTGGGGATGGGTGCCCCGCCACTGCTGGGTGCTGTGGTGTCCTGTTGAAAGCCGCCGCTCTGGCCCCCGGCTGGAGCGGAGGTTTGCCCGCCGGGTTCGCCCGGGGCGGCTGCGGGCAGCTTGCTGCGAAGCTGGGCCACCACATCTGTAAGCCTCGCGACCTCCTGCGGCACCACGGAGTCGAAACCCGGCATGAGCGGCGCATCAATCATTCCTTGGGCGCTGTACGTCGTGGGGACCACGCGATAGCGATAGATCATCCCGTGGTTGCCTACGGCGTAGCCGCGGTCGCGGGACGGCACAGCAAAAGCATTCACGTTGGCGGGAAAGCCGATGTCTCGGGACGTCCAGCTTCTGCCGTCCTTTGTAAAAGCCATGGTGCGGTATCCAATGGACCAGCCCACCTCGGGATCGGCAAACTTCATTTCCGGCCTACCGCCAACGTGCGCACCCGAGAGCTGATGCCAGGTCTGCCCGCCATCGTCGCAGGAATAAAAAGTCCCGTTGCTGACGCGCAAGAAGCCGGTGTTCTCATTGAGAAAAAATACTTCGCCTTCTTTGCCTCCCTCATCCGGGAGTGCGAGCGACACTCGCCAAGTCGCCCCGCCGTCCAGGGTCTTGGCGAGGATCGTTGTGTTCCCGTGATACGCCACCGCGTAACCGACCTGCGGCGAAGGAAAGTGCAAGCTCTGAAACGTACAGGCCACGTCCTGGGTAAGTCCGCTGGTCTGCAAACTGATTCTGCACACAAACACCGGTTGCCAGGTCTTGCCACCATCCACGGTCCTCAAGATCTTGTCGGACGAGGACATAAGCCCCACACTTGGAGACGCGAAGGTGTAGTCGTAGAAGTCGCCGTGGAAGTTGCCGGCCACCTCCCAATTCTGGCCGTCCACGGTGCGCAAAAGTTTTTCTTTCCCTTGCCACATCCAGCCATGGCGCGCGTCAGTAAAACGTATGTCGCGATAGGCCTTGTCATTTGACTGCGTGTCCCCGAGGCTCACACTCCAGTGTTCGCCGCCATCGGCTGTGTAAAGCACAACACCACCGGTCTGCGCATTTCTCCCGCCTATGGCCCATCCCACGTTTCGATTGGCGAAAAAGACATCGAGGAGTTGAATGTCTTCGGGATAGCTGACCGGCTCCCAAATGCCCTTGAATTTTGGTTCCTCGACGCCGGGAGATGTGGCTGCCTTTGGGACGGTCCGTTGACGTACGGCATTACGCCGAACGGGCGTCTGTGCCCGCGCACCTTGCGGCGCGCTGAGCAATGCCCCTGCCAGGAGCACATAGATCCACCTTGTTAAGAAACCAGCGCCCCAGCGCTTGTACGCCCTCTTCATGGCAGTTCCCTTCCCGTGGGTTGCTTTGGCCCGGGCGGTGGACTAGAATCTGCACGCGCTGAAGGAGTTCGGGCTCACTGCCAGGCGCCTGTTGCTTATTCAACTACACTGACGCGTGGAGTCTTGAGGCGACGGTCAAATTTTTCTCAAAAAGTTTTGAAGGCCTCATGGGAGTGCAGGCCGATCACGGTTATTCGTTTGGGTCCTTTTTTTTGGACCCGGTAGAGAAGGTCCTTCTCCGCGACGGTCATCCCGTAGCACTGCCTCCGAAAGCTCTGGAAACCCTGCTGGCCCTGGTCGAGAACCGCGGGCATGTGATGGAGAAAGCTGAGCTTCTGCATCGCGTGTGGCCGGATACGTTCGTCCAAGAAGCCACGTTGGCGCAAAATATCTTCACGCTTCGGAAGATTCTGGGCGATTCGCCGGAAGGTCCACACTATATCGAAACAGTGCCGCGGCGCGGCTACCGCTTCATTGCACCCATCAACGGCGCCGATCAGCAGCGGAGCGGCGGCGCTGGTAGACCTGGGTCTGACCTTTCCCGGCTTCGGCCATCACGGAAAGTTCTGTTGTCGGCCGCTGTGATCCTTGTCGTTTGCGTTGGTGTCGGGGCATATCTCCGCGGGCGACATCTCGGACTTCTGCCTGCTCCGCCCACTAGCAAGGTCATGCTTGCCGTGTTGCCGTTTGAGAACCTCACCGGAGATCCGCAACAGGAATATTTCAGCGACGGATTGACCGAAGAACTGATCACGCAGTTGGGCGGCATGAGTCCGCAACGACTGGCTGTGATCGCCCGCACTTCCGTGATGCATTACCGCAAGACTAACGAAACCGTAGCGCAGATTGGGCAGGAACTCGGCGTTGACTATGTCGTGGAGGGAAGTGTCGTCCGTGAGAAGAATCTCGTGCGGATCAGCTCACAATTAGTCAGGGTCCGTGATCAAACGCACGTTTGGGCCCACAGTTATGAGCGCGATCTCGGCGGGGTCCTAGCATTGCAGGATGATGTGGCGGCGGCCATCGCCCAGTCGATTGAAATCACGCTGGCTAGTTCAGGGGGGCCTCGCGGAACGGGAAGCCGAAGGGTCAATCCTGCCGCATATGAATTGTACTTGCAGGGACGCTATTTCTGGAACCGGCGAACCGAGGAGGGATACAAAAAGGCGCTCCAGTACTTTAATGAAGCGATCCGCGAGGATCCTAATTACGCGCAGGCTTACGCCGGACTCGCGGACACCTATGCGCTGCTAGGCTCCTTAACGAACTCGGTTCTGCCGCGCAGCGAAGCGATGCCAAAAGCGAGACAAGCGGCGCTGCGAGCGCTCGAGTTGAATGACAGGCTGGCCGAGGCACATACGTCGCTCGCTTTTGTGAAGATGCAATACGACAGGGAGTGGGCCGTTGCGGAAAGGGAGTTCCAGCAGGCCATCCAGTTAAATGCTGGCTATGCGACCGCTCACCACTGGTATGCCTACCTCCTCATGTCCCAGGGGCACACGCAACAGGCCTTGTCGGAGATTCAACTTGCGCGGGAATCCGATCCCCTGTCTCTTGTGATCAATTCCGACGTGGGGGAGATGTACTACTACGCGCATCAATTCGATCGCGCCATCCAGCAGTACCGAAAGACCCTAGAGATGGACCCTAATTTCCTTCCCGCTTACTGGCAACTTGCCTCCGCCTACGTTCACAGCAAGAGATACCCCGAGGCTATCGACACTCTGCGTCACGCTGCAGACTTGGGCGGCAGTCGGCCTGAAACGACGGCTCTTCTAGGGTATGTCTACGGTGTATCCGGGCAGTATGAAGAAGCGGAAAAGCGGTTGACCGAACTGCTGGAGCTTTCGCGGCGGCGCCCCGATGTGACTCAATCGATTCCACTGGTTTATGCAGGCTTGGGAAAGAGGGACCAGATGTTCGCGAGCCTCGAGAAAGCCTGCCAAGAGCGCACCGGCTCCGTCATCCTCATCAAGGCTGACCCAACGCTCGACGCTCTGCACACCGACCCGCGCTACGCCCAAGCGGTGCGTTGCGTTGGTCTGACTCCTTAGTTGAGCCTGCATCTGTTAGCCGCGCGCAGTGGATCGACTTTGCGCTTGATGTGGCTGCGTCTCTACTCTTCCGCCAACTCGCCTCGCTCGTTGAGCGTCACGAGTGGAACTGGCCGCAAGGGGACACTGAGACGATAGCGGGCGTGACGCCGTTCCCCCTCGCGAACCAACGCGCCCTTCGCAACCAGATCCGCCAGGTCCCGCGTGGTCGTCGCTGGTGACGCCCCGGTGATGGTGCTGTATTTTCCAGCCGTAAGCCCGCCTCGGAATCCTTCGGGACCTTCCCGGAACATACGCAGGAGTGCTTTTTCCTGTCGCTCATTGAGCTGCCCCTTCAGCCGATCTAACAGCTTTGTTTTGTCGATCAGGAATTCCACCATTGCAATTGTCCGACGCCGCGCCTCGATGGCGACACCTGCAAACCACGTCAGCCAGTTGGTGATCTCGTTTTGCTTGTTCGACGCTTCGAGCACCTCATAGTAATTCTTGCGGCGAGCAAAAATCGTGGCCGCCAATGCCGTGAGCGTCGGCTGACCGAGGCTCTGCGCTAGAGCTTTCTCAGAGATGGCCCGTCCGATACGTCCATTGCCATCCTCGAAAGGATGGATGCATTCAAAATACAGGTGGGCAATTCCTGCCCTAGTTAAAGCCGGCAGTGCTTCTTTTTGGCCAGGCTCCGTTCGACCGAACCAAGTGATGAATCGCGCCATTTCGGATGGCACGCGCGACGACGGCGGCGCCTCGAAATGCACTTTGGGTTCATGCATCGCCTGGGAGACCACTTGCATGGGTTCGGCACCGGTTCGATACCGCCCTACATCTTTTAAGTCACGCCTGCCGCTCATCACCATCCGATGCCAGCGGAATAGCATTTCCTCCGAAAGTGGTTCCGCAAACGACCGATACAGATCAACCATCATTTCGGCAATTCCTCGCTCCGCCGGCCGAACCAGTCGCTCGTCCGCAGCCAGTCCCAGTTGCTTGCGGATGGAGGACTGCACGCTAGCTCGATCAAGAGTTTCACCTTCGATTTCCGAAGTCGTGACCGCCTCCGTGCCCATCGCCTCGATTGTCAGCTGATCGCGCTCCTCATTTCCGAGATGGCGCACAGTGCCAACGAACAAGCCTCCGCCGACGAGGAACTGCTTCTCCGCAGCCTCCAAGCGTGCTCGGTCCCACTGAAAGGTCGGCCAATCGGGTTGTTGCCAGTTCCAAGTCATGAGCGATAGACAGCCTTTCTATCACTCATATTATGCCATATTTATGAGCGATAGCTATGGAAACCATCCCTCACCCGACGACGTCGACTTGATTGCTACACCCCATAACGAAAGGAAGAGGCAATATAGTTTCGTTACGCGAATCCTAACGAAACGCCGTGACAGGACCTAGTTATGATCGATCGCTGTCGGCGAAATGAGTAGAGCCTTCAATCGATATATCGGGATTGACCATTCCGGGGCAGAGACATGAATGTCCAGCCTCAAGAACTTGCGCGTCTATGCTGCAGACCATTCAAGCGACCCAAGTGAAGTCGCGCCCCCTCCCAGCCTCCGCAGGTACTGGACACGCAAGGCGATTGCCGAGTGGCTGGTCGATAGGCTCTCAGAGACGCCTCTCACATTAGTGGGCATCGACCACGGTTTTTCGTTTCCCCTTCAGTACTTCGAGAAATACGGCCTGCCCCACGACTGGCCGGTTTTCTTAAACGATTTTCAAGAGTATTGGCCGACAGACCAAGAAAACACCTATGTCGATTTCGTACGCGAAGGAATTTGCGGAAATGCGGCAGCTCGTGCCGGTAATTCTCGCTGGCGACGCATCACGGAAGTGCGAGCGGGTGCCAAGTCTGTGTTCCATTTTGATGTGCCCGGATCAGTGGCCAAATCCACGCATGCTGGAATTCCATGGTTGCATTATCTCCGCATTCAAACCGGAGATCGCGTGCATTTCTGGCCGTTCGACGGCTGGAAGGTTCCGTCAGGCAAATCTGTAGTGGCGGAGGTATATCCGGCATTGTGGAGCCACAGCTTCCCTCGTGATGGCCGCAATTCTGACCAGCAAGACGCCTATGCTGCTGCGGGATGGCTGCGTCAAAGCGATCTTGACGGCAGTCTGGAGCGGTTCTTGAATCCGAGCTTGGAGGCCCGCGAAAGAAGGATTGCTGAGATCGAAGGCTGGATTTTGGGGATAGCATGAGTCTCTCGGCTATCGCGTGAGAATACGTTGAAGGCGGGTTCTGGTTTGGAAGCTGAAATAACAACGATTGCTCGGCTGAGTGCCGACCGCGTCCACCGTCCCGCTTCTCCGTTAAGGGAGGGAACGACGAATAGCATCTCGAATTGCAGTCTCGATGCGTACGCCTCTGCGGGAGAAGCCCAGTTCCGGCAGAATTTCCTCCATTATTTGCTCGTCGGTGCGGAGTTGGCCATCCGAAATGACCCAGCGCACCAGCTCAACGAGTTCATTAGAGCTATAGTCATCGATGGTAGCCTTGCGAGGAATATACGGTCGCGGTTTCCGGTGGCCGGTAGACTGAGGAACTTGACTTGAGTTTCCAATAGCTTCCTTTCTCGCAGAGCTTGTTGCTGCAGGAGGCCCGTCGGCGCCTGCGCCGTTCAAATCCTTGTGGTCTGCGTACTCCACTGCTTTATGAAAGGTTTCCACGGCACGCCGAACTTCTTCGTCCTTGCGCATGAACCAATCGGTTGACCATATCCGATGAAATCGCCATCCAAGATTCTCAAGCTGTGCCTGGCGCAGCCGGTCTCGGTCCCGCGCGGTGGGGCTGGAGTGATACGAAGCGCCGTCGCACTCGATAGCCAACACGAATCGTCCAGGCTCTTCCTCGGGTGTTGCGCAACGAGGTCTATTCGAAATCGTGATGCGCCCATTTGTGGAATTAGTGCAATCCCATGTGAGGTGAGCACGTCTGAGACCTTGCTCGATCAAGTCCGAAAGGAATACGAAGCACTGCGAAGTCCGCTCGCTGCCGGTTGAATCAGTCAGGAAGTCAGAAAGCGCGAATGCGATAGAACTGGCACCGCCACCAACGCCCTACGACGCAGGAGGGTCAGAGCTACCACATAACGGCCTTCAGACCGAAGCCACAGGGGGAACAGACACAGGAAGGGGCCGACTGCTTACGGTGGAAGAAGTCGCTGTCCTGCTGCACGTGCCTGTTTCGTGGGTGTATGGACGCACGCGCAAACGATCTTTAGAGCGATTGCCTGGCTACCGACTCGGGAAATACTGGCGCTTCCGCAAAGAGGACATCACGGCCTGGTTGGAGTCGCAGAATCCGCGAGCGAGGTCCCTGTGAGGGCCCTCTCGCCAAAGCTGAACTGTTTCAGGGGGCCGGAACTTCCTAGCGCGTTTGTGCGAAACATTTCGAGTACAATCAGGGCCGACACAGAACAGGCCAAGCGAACCATCGAAGGAGGAACGATGGTTCGCAGGCGGTATCAACGAGGTTCGCTCTTCAAGCGCGGCAAACGAGAAAAAGTTTGGGTTGCCCGCTGGTGGGAGGATGTCATCGACGCAGACGGAACAATGGGGAGGGTGCGCCGGTCCATTGTGATTGGTACGGTCGCAGAACTTGCTACGCGGCGTCTCGCGATGCACGCTCTCTCAGAGCGGCTTCGTCTATTGAACAGCGGAAGCCAACGGCCACAACCCATGCGCACCCTGAAGGATTTTGTGCAAAAGGACTGGGAACCCGTTGTGCTTCCGACCCTCAAGTACGCAACACAAAAGCATTACAAGTACATACTTAAAGCCCATCTGATTCCAGCCTTTGGTGAATTCCGACTCCCGGACATCTCTCGCGAGGCAATTCAGAATTTCCTTCTGACAAAGCTTCGCGAGGATTATTCGTGGGAGTCTGTTCATCATTTCAGGTGCGCGTTAAGCAAAGTGCTGGGCTCGGCGGAGGAGTGGAACTACCTGGCCGACAACCCAGTGCGAAAGACGCGACTCCCAAGACGGGAATACAAGCAGGAACGGCCCATCCTTGCACCGGCACAAGTGTGGCGGCTAATAATTGCTCTTCCAGAGCCCGCTCGGTCCGTGGCCATGTTGTTGGTCTTGACAGGGCTTCGGATCGGTGAGCTTCTAGCGCTTCGATGGAAGAGTGTAGATTTAGGCGCTCAAACGCTGCGTGTAACGGCGACCGTTTATGAAGGGCACTTCGACGCTCCAAAAACGAAGCGAAGTGTCCGCACTATCCCACTTGGTCCAAAAGCTCTTTCGGTCCTCACCGTTCTTCACAAAAGAGCTCATGATCCTAACGATTTGGTTTTCTCGACTCGTTCGGGTGAGCCCTTGTGCCGAAGAAATCTCTTGCATCGTCACTTGCAGCCCACGTGCAAAAAGCTAGGTTTGCCAAGAATGTCTTGGCACGCTCTGCGACATTGTCACGCGACGTTGCTGGACGCTGCGGGAGCGCCGTTAGGCACAGTGCAAGCGCTGCTAGGTCACTCTTCGCCGGAGGTCACGCGACAGATTTATCTGCACGCGATTCCAGCGGAGCAACGCCGAGCGGTTGAGGGAGTGGAGAAGCTTTTAGTTGGACCCAAATGGACCCAAATTGAGGAAGTCACGCAACGGCCCAATTAGTAAGTGATTGAAATTGCAGGCAGATGGTTGGTGGACGTGAGGGGATTCGAACCCCTGACCCCCTGCTTGCAAAGCAGGTGCTCTCCCAGCTGAGCTACACGCCCCCTGCAACTGTATGATTCTAAAATGATTCTAATCGAATTTCATGCGAATGACCACCTGCCTTCTAAGCAGGTGCTCTCGCAAGCCGAGCTGCAAGCCCAGCGAGCGCAACCTTCCTCCGATCAGATACTTTCAGCGATTTCCTGAACGGCTCCAACTTCGATTCTCGGTCCATTCAGTCCAAGAACGCACTTACGGGTTGGGTAGAGCATTCGGTTCGTAACCGAATGCCTGGGATGCGTAGCGTAAATCTCTGATGTGGAAGTTATTGAGGGGAAAGTGCTTTCTGGAGAAACATGTCCAGAGTCAACAAGCGCTGTCATAAGAATGTAGTGCCGTGTTGGATTTTCGGGATTGTTTTAGCGCCTACAGGGCGAGAATTCTTGGCTTCAAGAATTAATCGACCATTCGATCCGTAACACAACGCGCGGCCTTGGTCGTGCGACGACGGTGCGGATTCTTTGGGTATCCTGATTCGATATGGCGTCCACTCGCTCATACCCTTCAGTATTTAGCATTATTTAGCATATTTAGCATGAAATGTCGGACTGTCCTCAGGTGTGCCTGTGCGCCGGTCGTAGAGCGAGCTAGCGGAGGCTCCCCTTGCTTACCGAGGGCAGAGGTGCTAGTCTCGGTTACCGAGGACATAAAGATGAGCAAACCTTCGGATCTCGTGCAGGGCACGTTGGACATGTTGCTACTGAAAATTTTGGCGCTTGAGCCGATGAACGGCTTCGCCGTCAGTCAGCGGTTAAAGCAAGTGTCCGGCGACGTGTTGCAGGCGAGCGACGGATCACTCTACCCGGCTTTGCACAAGTTGGAACAAGAGGGCTGGATTACAGCCGAGTGGAAAACATCCGAGTATGGCCGGCGGGCGAAATACTATTCGCTCACACGGCTCGGGGGGCGACAGCTCGAAAAGGAAGCAGATAACTGGGGCAGGCTTTCGAGCGCCATTTCGCGGGTTATTAAACTTAAAGAGGCGTGAGCGTCGCGCGGCATGAAGCGGAGGTTGAAGATGCGACCGGAGCATTGGCTGTACACGATTCCACTACGGTTGCGGTCGTTGTTTCGCCGGGCGCAGGCGGACCAGCATTTGGACGACGAGCTGCGCGATCACCTCGAACGAAAAACCGAGGAATACATGGCGCAAGGGATGACGCAAAAAGAGGCGCATCGCCGCGCGCGAATCGACCTAGGTGGTATCGAGCAAACCAAAGAGAGGTGCCGCGACGCACGACGGGTGAATTGGATTCAGGATTTCATGCAGGATTTGCGCTACGGCCTACGCATCCTACGTAAGAACCCTGGGTTTGCTTCAACAGTGATTCTCACACTCGGATTGGGAATCGGCATGAACTCGGCAATCTTCACCGTGACGAATGGTTTTCTGCTCCGCGAGCCTCCGATCACAGATCCTTCCAGCGTGGTTATGGTGACGATGGCCAATGCTTCGAAACGCTTTGAACGGAATCCGGCAACAGCAACTGAATTCTTAGCTCTGCGCGGGGGGCCGCATTTATTCGATGAGATTGCAGCACTCCAGCTTGACAACCTCCCGTTGACTGGACACGGAGATCCCGAAAGCGTGACTGTCGCACGCGTTACGCCCAACTATTTTGAACTTCTCGGTGTACCAGCCCGCGCGGGGCGAACCTTTGCTCCTGAGATGACCCAGGCAGAGCAAGAGTTCAACGCGATAATCAGCTACGATCTGTGGCAGCGTACCTTCGGTGCCGATCCTGGAATCATTGGCAAGACACTTACACTGGCAGGACAAATCTACACGGTCATTGGGATTATGCCGGACCAGTTCAAGTATGCATTTGTGCCGTGTGCGGTTTGGATTCCGGATTCCTTCGATGTGCGACCACTCAGTTCAGCGCAGAGCGAAAAGCGAGACCTCAACATTTTCGCAAGGTTGAGGC
>Ga0209468_1000741_pt1 | contig 15022 bp, 19 predicted proteins | sample GraSoiAngelo_102_FD_185871 | JGI IMG/M metagenome (GOLD analysis project Ga0209468, IMG submission 185871) | Grasslands soil microbial communities from the Angelo Coastal Reserve, California, USA - 14_0903_02_40cm (SPAdes) (version 2) | ecosystem: Environmental > Terrestrial > Soil > Grasslands ...
TCGTCGCGAGTTCCGGAGGGAGGTCCGGATCGTTCACGATCACGCTCGAGGCGGGCACCTTCAGATATTCGGCGAAGGCCCCATCCCGATCGATTCCGATGATCGACACGGACTTGCAGACGTGCGCGTTTCCCGTTCGGCACATGTAGCAGGTGCCGTCGGCGACGTGGCCTTCGGCGCTCACATAGTCGCCACGCTTCAGGCCTTTAACATCGGATCCCACTTTCTCGACGTACCCCGAGAACTCATGACCCTGGACGAGAGGCACTTTGATCCGGGCCTGTGCCCAGGCGTCCCAATCGTAGATGTGGACGTCGGTCCCGCAGATCGATGCGACCTTCACCCGAATCAGGACTTCCGTCGGGCCGAGCGACGGGATCGGGACCGTTCGAATTTCCGTGCTCTTCGGTGCGGGCTTCGATTTCACCGCAGCCTTCATGGTCGATGCCATCCCGAATTTCCCCCGGACGGGTCCGCTCATGGACCCTGGGTATTTCAACTTTCTATCGTTCCCTTCGTTCGGTCTCGAAGGCCGGTTTCCTGGCAGCTCTCCCCGTCACCGTTGGACCGGATGCAACTTCGACGTGCGGTAGCCGACGAGGACGAACAGGTACTCGCGCGATCGAAACTCCTCGTCGAGGCTCGGATCTCCCGTGTCGACCCGGAGCACCGGCGTCGCGACGAGTTTGCTCGGCGTGGCGACGACGGTCACGTTCCGGGTTCCGATGCGCCGGAGCACGGGCGGACTGACCTGAAGATTCCCGCGTCCGAGGATGAAGCCCTGCCCGCCGACGGGGCTCACCACCAGCTGTGCCTTCGGGTATCGGTCGAGGAGGCGGAGGATCGCGGCCTCGTTCACATCCTTCGCGGTCGTCTTCCCTCCGACGACGGCGTCGATCCCGAGCAGGGTCTTCTCGATCCCCAGCGCGGATGCGATCCCCTGAATCGTGGAGCCGGGCCCCAACAGGAAGAGCGTATCCGGATTCGCTTCGAACAACTCCGAGAAATGTGTCGTCAACTCCGCGCGGACGGCCTCCTCGCTCAACTCCTCGACCATGAGCTTCCCGGCGGACACGAGCTGCGGCTCGACGAGGGTCTTCGCAGTGGCGAAGAGCCGGACCCGCCATTCTCCCTTGCGATAGGCTTCCTCGTCCAAGTCGAGAATTTCGGCGGTACCCACCCGAAGCTCACCTCGTAAGAAGGCGACGAGGAGGTTGGCAGCCGCCTGCGGGGAAATCGCGAACAAGCCGGAATGCATCTTAACGCCCGCGGGGATTCCGACGATGGGAACGCGGTCCTTCGCGACCGCGGCCACATCCCGCGCCGTGCCGTCCCCTCCGCAGAACAGGATCAGTTCGACCCCCGACGCGACGGATTCTTCGACCGTGATCCGGGTGTCCTCCGAGGTACTCGGTTGTCCCGGGACGTGGACCACTTCGATTCGGTTCGGTGGGACTCCCGCGATCCGGAGCGGGCCCGTGCCCATGTCGCCCCCGGCGGTGACCCACTGGAAGGTGAGGTTCGGATCGTCCTTCGTGACACCGACGAGCGCCTCGGCGAACGCGCGTGCCCGGTCCGGCGCCGTAGGCTTCGCTCCCGCGGCGAGCGCTTGTTCGGCCACGCCGTCCGTGCCCTTGAGACCGACGCGACCGCCCAGGCCGGCGATCGGGTTCACGATGAAGCCGACCCTCCGCATGTGCACAAGACGGGGGCCAACGTATTTCGCTCTTGCGAGGTCCGATTACGTCTTCTGTGTGCGATTCTTGCGGCCCGGTGCCCGGCGCCATGCGCGGCCCAGTTCCGCCGGCGGCGAGACCACCGCGAGATGGGCCACGTACCCGAGGACGGCGAGGGGGAGCATCGGCCAGAGGACCGGGGCGAGGCCGACCGCGGTGGACAGGCCCGCCGCGATCCCGAGTTGAATGATTCGGAGCTCGTTGCGCGTGACCGATTCCAGATCCGTGGGATTCGTTCCTAAGTGGATCAAGACCGCGGGCAGCGTGAGTGCGAACCCGAGCAAGAAGGCCGGATGGGTCGTGAGGCCCAGGATACCATACAACAGGGCAGCGACGAAGGCGATGCCGGCGGCATAGCGCTTTGAGTTGGGAAATCCGATGGCGACCACCGTGGTCCGCTTGGGAGGCACCGCGGCCGCGTCCATCGGTGCATCGAGGTAGTGGTGCATCATCAACATCCCCATGCAGACGAGCGCGTGGGCGCACAGCGCGACGATCGGAACGAGGGCGAGGGACCGTGTCTGGATCGCGTATGCTCCAAGTCCGGATAGGAGGACGCCCGGGAAACCTCCGAGCCACTCGCCTGCGAAGGGCCGATAGGCGGTCGCGACGGGAGGGACCGTGTAGGCGATGCCGAGCGCGTAGCCGATGAGGATCAAGATCGCAAGCCAAGGGGCTCGCGCGACGACCACCCAGGCCGTGAGGGCCGCGATGGCCGCGCTGGACACCGCGAAGATCAGCCAAAGCCCCCGTTCGTCGAGGAGACCGAAGTTCCGGACGCGACTGCCGCCCGAGAGGGCGCGAGCCCCATCGACTTGGTCCGTCCCGCTGCGCCAGTCGTAGATCTCATTGATCGCATGGGTCTCCCAACCCTGGATGAGGCCGCCGAGGGCCAGGGCGACCGCGAACCACGTGGCATCGAATCCTCCGATGTCTACGATTGCGACCGCAGTTCCGAGGATGACGGCCGTGTAGGACCAAAGTAAAACAGGGATCAGGCGGAACTCGAGAAACCAGCCCTTCGCCGTCCGGAGCAAGGCGCCTCCTCCCCTCGCGAGCGCGACCATTTTGACTATTTCGATAGTAATATTAGAACGTTTGTTCATCGGGTGTTCGATGCGTGTCCCGCAACCTACTTTATCGCCAAACGGATGGGGGCGCCACTCCATGGATCGGCGGTTGTGGTACCTCATCGCGGGAACCCGCGGCGGGATCAACCGCGCACGGATTTTGTGGATCCTCCACGACCGGCCGCACAACGCGAACGACCTCGCCACGCAACTCACGTTGGACTACAAGACGGTTCGCCACCACCTCGATGTGCTCCACGAGAACGACTTCGTGATGACCCTCGGGGGCGAGGGCTACGGGATCCTGTACTCGCTCTCTCCGAGACTTCAGGTCCACTTCGAAGACTTCCTGGAGATCTGGAATCGGATCGGCCCTCGGTTGGGGGCAAAATAGATATGGTCTAGGCCGACGTTTCGCAGAGGTAGCATGGCCCTCGGGACGTTGTGGATGATCGACCTCGTCCTCGCAGCGGCGAGCATCGTCGTCTTGGTCGCCCTGCTCTACCTGTATCGCGCCAATTTCCGGACCCTTCGATCGCCCCTCTCCCTCGGGCTGATTGTCTTCGCGGCCTTGTTCCTCCTGGAGAACCTCGCGGCGATGTACTTCTATTTCGCCTGGAACGAAAGCCTGAGCGGCACCGGCTACGCTTCGTCCGTCGCCATGCCGATGCTCCTCCTCAACGCGGTCGAGCTCGTGGCATTCTCCACCTTGCTCCTCGTGTCCTGGCGCTGACGTCCCGTCGTTGCGGTCAAATACCGCTCCCTCCTTTGCCGGACCGGTACCGTGGTCCTGAACTATCGGCCAATGGGGAAGACGGAGCTCGAAGTCTCGGAAATCGGATTCGGCCTCTGGCCGCTCGCGTCGGGCCAGTGGGGTACCTTCACCGACGAGCAGGCGATGGACCTCCTGCGGAAGGCGTACGACGCGGGGATCAACTATTTCGACGTCGCGCCGACCGACGGGAACGGCCGAGGGGAACGACTGCTTGGAGAGACGTTCAAGGATCGCCGCGAGCTCGTGATCATCTCGAGCAAGGTGGGACGGGCCGAAGGCCGGCCGGATTTTTCACCCGCCTCGATCCGAGCATCCCTGGAGAAGACGTTGGATCGGCTCGCCTCGTCCTACGTCGATGTGCTCCAGCTCCACTATCCTGACGCGGCCACGGTCGGGAATGCGGCCGTCTGGCAGACGCTCGAAGCGCTCCGGTCTCAGGGGAAGATTCGCTACTACGGCATCGCACTCGGTCCGGGGCCGGGAGGTCTCGAAGAGGGCCGCGCCGCGATGCGCAAGTACGATCTCGGCTGTATCCAGACGTATTACAATATCCTCGAGGAGGAGCCCGGTCGGAAATTCTTCCCGGTCGCTCTCGAGATCAATCAGGGCATGGTGATCCGCGCTCCCCATGCGGGCGGCGTCCTCGAGTCGGACCCCGAAGCGGTCCGGTTCCCCGCGGACGGCGATCTCCAGGTGAAAGACGGGGCGTGGGTCGACCGCGCGAGGAAACAGGCGGCGAACTTGCGGTGGATCTACGAGGGCAAGGGGATGACGCTCTCCCAGGCGGCGCTGAAGTTCATCCTCTCCGAGGAGACCGTGGCCTCCGCGGTGCCGAACATCTATCGCGAGGAGCAGCTCGCCGAATACGCGGCCGTCTCCGACTTCGAATCTTTCTCCCAGGGGGAATTGGGCGAGATCGCGGAGCAATTCCGCCGTGGGTTTGGAGTCTGAGGTTTCGGATGATCCTCGGATACGTGGATGTGGAAGACCGGATCTACGACCTGAACTTCGCGACCCTCCGCCTCCGGGTGCGCCTGGAGACCGGAGAGGGGAAATCAGAGACGCGAGTGGCGTTCTCCCAGGTCGCCGGGGCCGGCGCGAAATCCTATCGTGTGCTCGGCGAGACCGACGCGATCGCGGAGGTGTCCATGGACCATGATGGGCGCCGCGTGCCGTTGTTGCGCCCGGTCGAAGGGCATCTGTACCGCCATGAGGCCGGGCTCTTGTTCTTCGCCACCCCCGCACGCCGGGATCCGGACGATCCGGGATTCTTCCTCGTGAAATTGCGAGCCATGCCGAGCGCCGTGCAGTATTTTTTCGACGATCAACAAGGGCGAGAGATGATCTCGATTCCCCAGGACGAGATCTTGCGTGCGGAAAAAGAGGGCGACGGAATCACCGTGTACGTCACGGCTGCGAGCGTCGCGTTGCCGAAGGAGAAGATTGCGTACGCCGTCCAGCTCCGGCCCGAAGGGCGCGTCGCGCCCCTCGTGATCACGCCGCTGTCCCGGCCCAGTCGATGACGAAATCCTTATACCGCGACCGCAGGTTCGCCCGTTGGGGTCCGACATGTCCTACGACGTCGGAGGATTGGGTCTGGCCGGCGACAAGTCCGGCAAGCGGAAGACGTACATGTATGTCGGGATCGCGGTCGTCGTGATCGTGATCATCGTCGTCGCGGTCTGGTTCGCGTATTACCGTTGACGGGATCTCGAGCGGCCAGAGTCAGCACGATCGCCTTCGTCCGATCGGGCGGCTATCATCCGCGATAGGCGGTCCGGAAGCCTCATACCCCCTTCCTTCGAGGTCTATCCATCATGAAGGTCCGGCTTGACCCCGCCTCGAAACGAATCCTCGTTGCGCTCCTGGCGAGTCCCAAGACGCCGGGGGAAGTGAGCCGGATCTACGGAATTCCCGTGGCCACCGTCTGGGAAAAGCTCCGACGACTCCAGGAACTCGGACTCGTGCACATGGTCCTCACCTTCGTCGACTCGGCGGGAGAGATGCGTCGGTATTTCGAAGCCACGCTGCCGATCGATACCTCGGAGGAAGACGTCGTCGTGGAACTGTAGCTCTTCCGCTGCGGCCTCTCTCCTTCGTATTAATGCGACGGAGGGGATAATTCTTAGTCACCCTCTACAGGGATGAATGGTTCAACTCCTCACGTCGAGTCCCGACTCCGGGGTTCCGATTATCCGCTGATGCATCGCGGGGTTCCATAGATTCAAATGCCGCAGCCACCCGATTTTGGTTCAAGACTCCGATTTCCACGCCGCGAGATCAGCGACGTCGCGGTCGCAGCCAAAGGTATGCGGGAAGGAAGCTGACGGCGGCAAAGATGAGGACCCCCGCTACAATATATCCCACAGATATCGTGATGGGGCCGAGAATCAGGATGGCCAACATGAACGCAATGACCAGGAACCAGTCAGACCCCGGAATTCGGCGAAAACTTCGCCTGTCAGTTTCTCTCGGGCCCTGGGTCGCGCTGTCCATGCCCAAACCTCTATCCGTACATCCCGGTAAAGGTTTACCGGCGGAGAATCACTTGGGTTTGGCTAGCATGGCCTTCCGCCACTCCTTCGGAGCCGCGGCGATTGAGATAGCAATTACGATCACGACGATACTCGGCGCGCAAATGAGGAAGACGGTCGCCATCGACAGGCTCGGTCTGACCACTACAATCCACCCCACGGACCCAGCAATCGCCCCGACCATCAAGGAGACGACGTAGTTGCGGACCTGTTTTCGATTCGGTGGAATCCTCGGCCTGAACCGCATGCCGAAACCTCTATCCCTCCATGTTGGCAAAGCCCTTCTGAAAACGGTTCCTGCCGATGGACTTAAATCGTCATTTTTAAATAGTGCCGGCCGTATGCTTCGGCTGTCGTTTTTGACACCCTTTTGAACGGGAGTGTACGAATGGTAGCGGTTTCCAAGGAAGTCGAGACCGGCACGACGACGCTGGGGCTCGTTTGCAAGGACGGCGTGGTGCTCGCGGCGGATCGCCGAGCGACCGCCGGGACCTTGATCGCCCACAAGCGGACGAAGAAAGTCTATCGACTCGACGACAACCTCGGCCTGACGACGGCCGGCCTCGTCGGAGATTTGCAGGTCCTCGCCCGCTACATCACCGCGGAGGTCGAGCTGTACAAGCTGAAGCGCGGCATCTCGATGCCCGTCGAGGCGTGCGCGACCCTCACCGCGAACATCCTGAGTGGAAGCCGGTTCTACCCCTATTGGGTCCAGCTCGTGATCGGCGGCTGGGACCGCTTGGGAGGCCACGTCTACTCCCTCGACGCAGCGGGTGGATCCCTCCCTGACAAATTCGTGTCCAGCGGTTCCGGGAGTCCCTACGTATACGGGGTCCTGGAAGACCACTGGAAGGACGACATGACGCTCGAAGAGGGGGCGAACCTCGCGATCCGCGCGGTGACCGCCGCCATGAAGCGCGACGCGGTCTCGGGCGAAGGGATCGACGTGGCCCTCATTTCGAAAGACGGCTTCAAGATGTTCGACGACAAAGAAGTCGAGAAGCGCAAAGCGAGTATGAAACTGGCCTGAGTCCCACGCGACTTCGGGCCAAAGTGATGTCCGATGACCATCGAGGACATTCTGAACGACGCGCGAAGCGTCGTGAAGAAAGTGGTCCCTGACCACGTGGAAATCACGCAGGTCGACTTCGAAGGCCCCACGATCGTGATCTACACGAAGAACATGGAGGTCTTCGCGGAGTCGAACGACCTCGTGCGACAGATCGCCCAGCAGCTGCGGCGCCGCATCGTCGTCCGGCCCGATCCTTCGCTGCTCGCCTCCCAGGACGACGCGGAGAAGGTGATCCGTGAGGTGATCCCCGCGGAGGCGCAGATCACCGGAATCTACTTCGAGACGGAGACCGGCGAGGTCACGATCGAGGCCCTGTCCCCCGGGATGGTGATCGGCCGTCACGGGTCGGTACTGAACGAGATCAAGAAGAAGATCGGGTGGGCCCCCAAAGTCGTGAGAACCCCGCCCATTCCGTCGAAGACCGTCGAGGAGATCCGCCAGTACCTTCGGACGATCAATGACGAACGTCAGGCATTCCTGAAGCAGGTCGGCCGACGGCTCGCGCGGGAGGTCCCGCAAGGCGAGAACTATGTTCGGATCACGGCCCTCGGCGGATTTCGGCAGGTCGGCCGCTCCGCGGCCCTCCTGAGCACCCGGGAGTCGAAGGTCCTGATCGACTGCGGCGTCCTGATCTCGGAGGACAACGGCTCGCCGTACCTGAACGCGCCCGAGGTCCTGCCACTCAGCTCGCTCGATGCGGTCGTCATCACGCACGCCCACCTGGACCATTCCGGGCTCGTCCCCGCCCTGTACAAGTACGGATACGAAGGGCCGATCTACACGACGCCTCCGACCCGGGATCTCATGTCCCTCCTGCAGCTCGACTTCATCAAGGTCGCGATGGGCGAGGCCCGCAAGTCCGCGTACGACTCGAGCAACATCCGGAAGGCCGTGGCGAACACGATCCCGCTGAAGTACGGGGAGACGACGGACATCGCGCCCGACGTGCGCCTCACGTTCCAGAACGCAGGGCACATCCTCGGCTCCGCGGTCGCCCACTTCCACATCGGCGACGGCCTGTACAACGTCGCGATGTCGGGGGACATCAAGTTCGAGAAGACCTGGCTCTTCAACCCGGCGGTGAACAAATTCCCGCGCCTGGAGACCCTCGTCCTCGAGTCGACGTACGGCGGCTATCATGACGTGCAACCGTCCCGCCACGAGGCCGCCCAGCAGCTGAAGGAAGTCCTCCGGCGCGTCCTGACTCGAGGCGGGAAGGTCCTGGTCCCCGTGTTCGCCGTCGGCCGTTCCCAGGAGGTCATGCTCGTCCTCGAGGATGCGATGCGGAACCGTCAGATTCCCGAGGTCCCGATCTACCTGGACGGCATGATCTGGGAGGCGACCGCGATCCATACCGCGTATCCGGAGTACCTGAACAGCCAGCTCCGGACCCAGATCTTCCAGACTGGGGAGAACCCGTTCCTCAGCCCCATGTTCAAGCGGGTCGAGACGGCGGACATGCGCGCGAACATCGTCGACGACGTGGAGCCGTGCATCGTGCTCGCGACGTCGGGCATGATGTCCGGTGGTCCTGTCCTGGAGTACTTCAAGGGCTGGGCGGACAACCCGCTCCACGCCCTCCTGTTCGTCGGCTTCCAGTCCGAAGGGTCCCTCGGCCGACGGATCCAGCGGGAGGCCCGGGAGATCACGCTCACGGATCGCGGGCAGCCCCTCACGTTGCCGATCAAATTGGACATCGAGACGATCGACGGATTCTCCGGCCACTCGGACCGACTTCAATTGTTGAACTACGTCGGGACCATGGAGCCGCGACCGGAGCGGGTGATCGTGAACCACGGCGAGGAGTACAAGTGCTCCGATCTCGCGTCCGGCCTCTACAAGAAATTCGGGCTCGAGACCCGAGCACCGATGAATCTCGAGACGATCCGCCTGAAATAGGCCGAGTCGGAATCAACCTGCCAAAGAGGCGGGCCCTAGTCGACCATCCAGTCCATCCACGCCTGGAGGGCATCCCTCGCGGCGTCCAGGTCGACGACCCGCTCCTCGCCGTCGTCGCTGATGCTGAACCGCTCGAGGATGATGCGCTCGCCTTCCTGGCGGAAATGGAGGCGGAGGCAGGGAACTTGGAAGGGACCCTCGTGCTCCAGGGACCATGGCTCGAACGCGACGTCCAAATGCTTCCCGTCCGCCTCCACGTTGTATCCGAGGGTCTTCCCGAGGCCGGACAGGAAGGTCATCGCTGGCGCGGAGATATCCGCTTCGGGCATTCAGACCATGGAGGGCCGGGAGCCCCTTGAACCCTAGGAACAGGAACCCGTCGGTTGTGCGCGGGACAAACCTTTTGTGCGCTCCCGCGTTCGGCGGCCGTGCGCTCGCCCTTCTATGAAAAGGTGAAGGATCTCATGGAAGCGGACGCGTTCGAGCGGGAGGTCGAGGCCGTGATCCAAGAATGGGGCGCGCTGCTCGACCGCGATGCCGCGGCGATGATCGTCGTCGAGCGCCACGGACGGAGCGTAGCGTCGTTCGCGCGGATCGCCGACCTCGAGGAAGGCATGGAAGCGAACCTGCGGGCGTCGGTCACCGGGATCACGCCGGTCCGGTCCTTCACGCGCCAGGACGGGACCCCCGGTCGGGTCGTGAACCTCGAGCTGCGGGATGACAGCGGCTTCTGCCGCTTCGTCCTCTGGGACGAGGACGTCGGCCTGATCGAGCGGGGAAAGGTGGTCGTCGGGTCGACCGTCCGAGCCCTCGATTGCTACGTGAAGAGGACGAACTTCGGGCTCGACGTGGGCCGAGGTAAATTCGGGACGCTCGTCGTGGAGGGCGTCTAGGTGGAATCGTCGGCCACGGAATGGGCGTACGCCAACAACGCCCGAATCGCCGTGGTCTTCTTGGGATTCGCCATCGTCCTGATTGGAATCGGACTTCTGGTCGTGGTCGCGTTCGGGCCGGACGGCGGCCTCGCCGCCGGTGCCTTACTCGCGCTCGCCATCTTCCTTCTCGTTTTCTCTGTCCTCGTCTTCGTGCCCCGGCTCGTCCAGCGCGGGGCGGTCAGTTTCAGCGTCTACTCACGTCGTTCCATCGACGAGGCGGAGCACGCCGTGCGAGCGGTGATCGAAGCATCGGGGCGTACGGCGCGGGTGGAGCGACCGCGATCCCGGGCGCGGTCACCACCGCGCATCGTGATTGCCGAGGAAATCCCGGCGCGCTTCCGGCTCGAGGTGACGCGGCACGCCGCGACAACCTCCGATTCGGGCGAGTGGACTGAGATCATCGAGTCCCTTCCGAACCGGCAGCTGGAAGAGGCCCAGGCCCTTCGCGTGAAGATCGCCGAGCGCCTTTCCGCGGTCACATCGCGGGAGGAATGAGGGGACTTTACATCCCCATGCCGGGCGGCATTCCGCCCATCCCGCCCATGCCACCCATGCCGCCGCCGTGCCCGTGTTCGCCGCCACCGGGCGGCGGGGGAGGCGACTTCTTGGAGGCGATCACGTCGTCGATCCGGAGGATCATGCCGGCCACCTCGGCCGCGGAATCGATCTCCTGAATCTTCACGCGGAGCGGCTCGATCACGTTCGCCTTGATCATGTCGAGGGGTTCGCCCGTCTGCACGTTCACGCCCATCGACTTGCCGCCCTTCTTCTGGTGGTCCGCCCGGAGCTTGATCAGGACGTCGATCGGGTCGAGCCCGGCGTTCTCCCCGAGGGTCCGGGGAATCACGTCGAGGGCGCCGGCGAAGGCCTCGATCGCGAGCTGTTCCCGCCCGCCGACCGTCGCCGCGTAATCCTTCAGGGCGATGGACAGTTCGATCTCCGCGGATCCGCCGCCGGCGATCGCCTTGCCGTCTTCGATGGCCGCCGCGACGACCCGCAGGGCGTCGTGCAGAATCCGCTCGACTTCGTCGACCACGTGTTCCGTTCCGCCGCGGATCAAGATCGAGACCGCCCGGGCTTTCTTGCATCCCGTCACAAAGGTCATGTCGTCCGTCCCGACCTTTCGTTCCTCGACGAGGTCGGCTCGGCCGAGTTCCTTCGCGGTCAGGTCGTCCAGGTTCGTGACGCTGCGCGCGCCGGTGGCCTTCGCGAGCTTCTTCATGTCGCTTTCCTTCACCCGCCGGACGGCATAGATGCCCTCTTTCGCCAGGTAGTGCTGGGCCACATCGTCGATGCCCTTCTGGGCGAGGACGACGTTCGCGCCCGAGGCCTGGATCTTCTCGACCATGGCTCGGAGGGTCTTCTCTTCCTCATCGAGGAACATCTGCAGCTTCGCGGGATCGCGGATCCGGATCTCCTCGTTGACCTCCGTCTTCTTCACCTCGAGAGCGCGGTTGATGAGGGCGATCTTCGCATCCCGGACGAACTTCGGCATGCGCGGGTGGACCCGCTCCTTGTCGAGCACGACCCCGTCGATCAGGGTCGTGTCCTTCAGGTTCCCCCCGTGCTTCTTTTGGACCAGGATGTTGTCGACGTCCGCCCGGACCTCTCCCGCGACTTCCTCGACGATGGACTGGACCGCTTCCACCGCGATGTCCGCGAGGAAGTCGGCGTTCGTCCCGACGCTCCGCCCCGACATGGCCGTTCGGGCGATGGACCCGAGCGTGGCCTTGTCGGTCCGCTTCACGTCGAAGGCGAGTTGCCGGAGACGCCGGACCGCTTCGGCGGCCGCCATGCGATATCCGTTCACGATGATCGTCGGGTGGACCTCCTGCTCGATCAGGGACTCCGCCTCTTTGAGGAGTTCCCCCGCGAGGACGACCGCGCTCGTCGTGCCGTCGCCGACTTCGTCGTCCTGCGTCTTCGCGACTTCGACGAGCATCTTCGCGGTCGGGTGCTCGATCTCGATCTCCTTGAGGATCGTGACCCCGTCGTTCGTGATCGTCACGTCGCCAAGGGAGTCGACGAGCATCTTGTCCATGCCCTTCGGTCCCAGGGTCGACTTGACCGCGTCTGCGACCGCGCGCGCCGCGGCGATGTTGTTGTACACCGCGCCTTTCCCCTTCTCGCGCTCGGTCCCTTCCTTCAAGATAATAATTGGCTGACCGCCCATCATGAGAATTCCCGCGGGTCTATACGAGGGCTTCTATATGAGTCTTCCGCAGGCCGGTGTTGTCCCACCTAGGGGGTCGTCCAAGAACCTAACCAAGGTGTCCAGTGGCGGGGATGCAAGGTAAGGAGGGTTCGGTGAGGCACAGACGCCTACTGTGCGACCTGGATCTGGCCGCGTCTGGGGTCCGGCGATCATCTTCTCGCTCGCGAGCAAATTTCACGAAGAAGAGGACGAGGTAGAAGAGAAACAAACCGAAGCCGGCGAGAATCGGCAGGAGCGAGTTCTGACGGGGAACGATGTAAACGCAAGCGCACGTGGGAGGAGTCTGGGACGCAATGAACGGTCCCAAAAGGCTCCAGACGACGAGGAGAGTGACCACCGCAGCGACCTCGAGGTAGGCCCAATTCCTGAGGAAACCCCTCCCGGAGTTTCGACTCGCGTGTTGATCGGGTGGCCACTTCGCGGAAGGGTCCAGAATCGGCATGGCTCGGCGCTCTTCATGCCGTGTCGGCCAATAAATCCAGATGTTGGCTGAATTGGAGGCGAGGCGCGCGGTCGATGAATTTCTTTCCCCGTTTTCGAGTGCCGAAATTGTTTGAGTTCCATCCCCTCGACGGGACGCCAAGCCCATCCTACGTAGATGAGACAATACCCGCAGGACGACCAGTTGAGATCGTCCCAATCCAGGCGCAGGGCTAACGCGAAGGCCTCTTGGCGGCCGCGGAAGTTATAGTTAAATAACTATAACACTCCGAGAGAGCGCCTCCCGCGACCTCCGGTCGACGTCCCGAGTGCCGAGGATTTCCCGATCCTTGGTCAGACTTTGATGGCCTCGAAGATCAGGTGGAGCGGGATTTCGGCGACGTAAGGCCCTTGAGGACTCGCCTCGACAAATTCCTGGGTGGGCCAAGCTTCCTCAAGCGATCGGATCAGGAGGCCCGCTCCCCGCAGCACGCGGCCGTACCAGGAGAGGGGCCGATGGTATCCCGTCGTGGTTACGATCTGTCCCGGAGCGATTTCCCACGGGATTTCGTCCGCAAAGGGCTCCCGGTACCGCTCGATCTTTCGCCAGACCTTCGTCGCACGGAAAAGGCGTTCGATCATCCACGTGGAACTCGGCCCCTGGTCGAAACAGGGGTGGGAGAGGCTCGCGACAAAACGGCCGCTGGTGTGGAGGACTCGACCTACCTCGCCGATCGCGCGGTCCGCGTCCTCGATGTCCATAAGGGCCATATGACAGGTGACGAGATCGAACGTCCCCGCCCGCAGAAACTCGAGTCGGGCCGCGTCCGCGACACGGTACTCGATCCCGAGCGGCTCTTGGGATTCTCGAGCACGGGCCCGGTCGATGACCGGGGCCGAGGCGTCGACCGCGACGACCTTCGCCCCGCCCTGCGCGAACCTCCGCGAAAGATATCCGTTCCCACATCCCAGGTCGAGAACATGAAGTCCACGGACGTCCCCGACCACCCGCAGGAACGTCGGGTCGATGAGAGTCCGGTGCCAGAAATCTCCCGTGTCGCCCTGTTTGGCGTCGTACCACTCGGCCATCCGCCCCCACGAATCGGCAGGCATAGATCGCTCCATGCTGAGGCAAAGGATAAGCGTGCCGTCCGGATGGCTGCGCATTCTCCCGACCGCCTGGGGCGATGCCGTCCCCAATTCGCTGGAGGCTTCCTGCGGCGTGGTGCGCTGAGATTTATATGGAACCGCCTTCGTAACAGGACCAGGTGTCAACCATGCCGGACAAGCAAGTGGAAATCGCCAGCGCGAACGCGCCCATCCATGTCACCGATGCCGACTTCGACGAGGTGGTCAAACAACATGCCTACGTCATCGTCGACTTCTGGGCCGAGTGGTGCGCGCCGTGCCGCGCAATCGCCCCGATGATCGACGAGCTCGCGAAGACCTATGCGGGGCAGGTGACGTTCGTGAAGCTCAACACGGACGAGAACCCGAGGGTCCCGCAACAATTCATGGTCATGGGGATTCCGACGCTGCTTTTCTTCAAGGGCGGCAAGCTCGTCGACCAGGTCGTCGGCGCGATGCCCAAGGGCCCATTCGAAGCGCGTCTCAAGAAGCATCTCGCGTGACGACATCTAGAAATACGGCCGGCTTCCATCGCGGGAAATAACCATGGGAAGCCTGATCGAGCTCCTGGCGAACAAGAAGAAGGCCGCCGAGCCGGTGTCCGAGGGCGCGATGCTCTTGCCCGTCCTTCACAAGGAGCACGAGGGGAGCTGCGGCCCGAACTGCAGCTGTTCGAAGAACGAAGAGGGCGGCTGCTGCAGCGGCTGAGTCACTCCGGGGTTTCCGGAGTTCCCGGCGATTTCAGAAATGAGAATCACCGGCGATAATCGTCGCGCCCGAATTATATACCATTGAAACTCGTCAATTCCTCGAGTAAGGTGAGGAGGAAGAGACGATGGATCCCCTTGAAGCGTCGCGACTCGTCACAGACGAGTATTCGGCGAAGATCCTCGTTGCCACCTTCAGGAAGGCGAAGTCCGCGATCGACCTGAGCCGCGAGTACGGAATCCCGATCGCCGCCTGCTACCGTCGCATCCACGGTCTCGAGCGCGCGGGCCTGATCCGGTGCACGGAGCGCGCCCTCACGCAGAAGGGCAAGCGCATCTCCCTCTACATGTCCCAACTCAAGAACGCCTACATCTTCTTCGAGAACGGCCGGCTTCGCGTGCGTTTCCAGCTCGCGACGGGCATCACGAAGGATTTCGGCGGCGACTGGAAGGCCGTGGACGTCCTTGAGCCGAGCTTGCCCACGCCATACCCATCCCAATAACCCCTCCTCCACAACCCACAGGCAGGAC
>Ga0209468_1000766_pt1 | contig 14772 bp, 14 predicted proteins | sample GraSoiAngelo_102_FD_185871 | JGI IMG/M metagenome (GOLD analysis project Ga0209468, IMG submission 185871) | Grasslands soil microbial communities from the Angelo Coastal Reserve, California, USA - 14_0903_02_40cm (SPAdes) (version 2) | ecosystem: Environmental > Terrestrial > Soil > Grasslands ...
TGTTCCGACCACCGACTCGCCGATCCGAAGGGGGCGCGCGACCCGCTCCACCCGGGCGCGCACCGGCACGGCGCGGGACGCGGTATCCACCGCCACTGCCACCGCCGTCACGACGCCCCGCCCTAGCGCCTCGCCGCTGGCGGCATCCCCGGCGGTCAGCGTCACCGCCTCGCCGGCATGGATCCGCGCGGCTTCCGCGGGCGACACGCTGAACACGATGTCCAGCGCCGCCGGGTCCGCGACCTCGACCACCGGCTGACTCGGGTCTGCCGTGGCGCCCAGCACGGCGCTCATGCGCGTGACCACGCCCGCCAGCGGGGCGCGCAGCGTCGCGAGCTGCTGGGCCCGGCGCGCCGTGACGGCCGCGACCTGGGCCTGGGCCAGATCCGCCGCCGCCTGGTCGCTGTCCTTCTGCGGGAGGATCCCCGCCTGCACCAGCCGCACCGCCCGGGCGTGCGCCCGCTCGGCGCTTTCGAGTGCGGCGGCCGCGCTCTTGGCCGCGGCGTCGAACGGCGCGCGCTCGAACTCGATCAGCGAATCTCCCTCGGCCACGCGCTGGCCGGGCGTGACGAAGATCCGCGCCACCCGGGTCGGGGCCGGGGCGGCGAGCTCGGCGAACCGCCCCGGTCGCGGCACCACGGTGCCGATGGCGCTCACGACGTCCCGGAACGCCTGCACCGTCGCCACGGCGGTACCCGCTTGCACCCCCGCCGCAGTGTGGGGCGACGCCTGGACATCGTCGGCATCGGCGCGCGAGCCGCGGCAGCCGGCGCAAAGGCCCGCCAGCGCCACGACCACCCATCCCAGGCGGCTCACGGCTGGTCCGGAGTGGCGGTCAGGAGCCGGACTTGGGCGACGGCGTTGTGCGCCGCCGCGACGTCGTCGATGTAGCGGCCCAGCGCCTCCCGCGCGTTGCGCTGTGCCTCGAGCACGTTCGCCAGCGGGATCGCGCCTTCGCCATACGCCTGGAGCGACATGGCGGCGACCCGATCGGCGCTCGCCAGCAGGCGGGCGTCGCGCTCGAGGCGCGCCAGCGCCGCGGTGCGCTCCCGCCGGGCGCGCGCGATCGCTGCGTCGGTTTCGCGGCGCACCAGGTCGAGCTCCGCCTGTGCCCGGTCCCGCGCGGCGGCCGCCTGCGCCGTCGCCCCGCCGTTCCAGTTGAAGAGCGGCAGCGGCAGCGACAGCCCGACCGTGGGCAAGAGGCCCGGCTCCGAGCCCGTGGGGTCCTTGTTCTCGACGCCGAGCTGCAGGCTGGGAGCTTCGAACACGCTGCGGTGCGCGAGCGTCAGCGTGCGCTCCGCCGAGTGCAACGAGGCCCGGGCAGCGACGACCGGGAGCGGCTCACCCGCGCCCGCCGCCGCGCTGTCCGCCGGCGGCGACAACGAATCCGCCAACGCGATGGCCGGCTCCTCCCCCGGCAACCCCATCGCGAGCTGCAGCGCGACCAGGGCCGCGATACTGGAGAGCGAATCGTCGCTGGCCACATTCTCGAGCTGACCGGCGTTGACGGCGGCGAGCCGGACGTCGAGCTCGCTCGCGTCGCCCACCTCGCGCCGCAGCCGCGCCATGGCGAGGAGGCTGTCGGCGTCGCGCGCGTTGCGATGCGACAGGCGCGCATGCGCGGCGGCGGCCAGGGCGTGGGTGTACGATGTCTCCGCATCGAACCGGATCGCGGCACGCTCGAACGCAAAGCCGTAACGGACGGCGTCGCGTTCGAATTCCGCGGCCCCGATGCGCGGCGCGCGCAGCCAGGGGACGTCGAGCGGGAGATCGACGATCGCGTGGTACTGCGGGACGGCCTTGGTGTAGGTTGCGGAGAAGGCCGGATTCGGGAACGCCCGGGCGGCGCGCACCACGCCGCGGGCGGCGGCCGTGTCGGCCCGCCCGAGCGCGGCTCGGGCGCCACGCTCCAGCGCCGCCGCGACCGCCTGGGCTCGCGTCACGGGCTGCTGGGCGACGAGCGCGTGGGAGGCCAGCAGGCCCAGGACTAAGTAGAGTAAGGAAAGACGGATCACAGAGCGCGAAAACTACTCGGCGAACCTGTCAGGAAGCTGACAGGGATCAGGCGGTCTTGGCCGCCACTTTCCCGATAGCGGCGATCAGGTCCGTGAAGTCGTAGGGTTTCATGACGGAGGGTTGACCGCACTCATCGAGGAAGCGTCGCGTCTCGTCGCGGGCCCGGTCGCCCGTGACGAACACGAAGCGCTCGGCGAGCTGCGGCCGCTGCTCCTGGAGCTGCTCGTACAGCGCGCGCCCGCCCAGCCGGGGCATCTGGAGGTCGGTCACCACGGCGTCGAACCGGTCGCTCGCCGGGCCGAGCCGCTCGATCGCCTCGAGGCCGTTCTCGACCGCGACCACCTCGTGCCCTTCGCGCTCGAGCAAGAGCCGCATCGCCTGGCGGTTCACGGCGTCGTCGTCCACCACGAGGATGCGGAGCTTGGGGAGGGAGGGAGTGGACGGCGTGGCCCGCGCCAGCGGCGCAAGCACGCTCTTGGGGAGCGTGATGACGACCTCGGCGCCGCCCCCGCCGCGGGGCCGCAGCCGCAGCGTCCCGCCCGACGATTGCGCCAGGGCGCGCGCCAGCGCGAACTCGATCTCGCCACCCCCGGCGCTCTGCGTGAAGCGGAACGGCGTCACGAGCCGCTGCTCCGCTTCGACCGATAGCGGCGCGCCCGAATCCCACAGCGAGATGACGAGCGAGGGCCCGCCTTCGGTCACGCCGATCCGCAGCTCACGCGGCGGCTGACTGTCGCGCAGGCGACGCAGCGAGAAATCCAGCAGCTTCATCAGCATCTCGGTGAGCTGGGCCATGGGACACGCCACCATCGGCATGTCGTGCGGGATGCTCCGCACCAGCTTCACCCCCAGCTCCTTGAGCGTGCCTTCGCGGTCCGCCAGCACGCCGTTCAAGACGATCGACGCGTCCGACGGCTCGGCGGCGCCGATGGGATGCTGCGCCAGCTCGAGGAAGTGCTGCGTGATCTCCGCCGCGCGCCGCACCTCGCCGTGCAGCATCATCAGCGCGCGGGCGCGCTCGGGGTCGAGCGGGCTGCCGTGCAGGAGGTCGGCGAGCGCGCCGATCGCCGCGAGTCGGTTGTTGAGCGCGTTCAGCACGTTCGCCGACCCTTCGTCGAGCACCACGTGCTGCACGGGCGGGGGGGCGGGCGTCCGGCCGGCGGCGCCGGACGCCGCGGCCACCCCGCGCGCGGCGGCGGTCGCGCGGTAGCGCCCGATCACCACGCCCACGAACGCTCCCACGGCCGCGCCGAACGCGAACGCCACCCATAGTTCCATGGCGTGTAAAGTATCCCTCGAAGGCCCGGGGGCCAAATGCTCCGCTTGATCGCCAGCGCGCTGCGCTCTAGCTTTCCGGTCCGGCCCTGGTGGTGAAACTGGTAGACACACTGTCTTGAGGGGGCAGCGCCGCAAGGCATCCCGGTTCGAATCCGGGCCAGGGCATCTTCATTGGGAACCACTTCCGTAGATCGTAGCCCGGCGTCTTCGCTAGCCATAGCCGCCGCCCTCTACCTCGTGCTGATCGCTGGGTGCGCGACGGCGTCCGCCCAGCAGCGGGCGACGCGGGCGTTCGATGGCGCTTGGCGATTCCATCTCGGGGACGTGGCCGGGGCACAGGAGACGACGTTCGCCGACGCCGCCTGGCGGACGCTGGACGTGCCGCACGATTGGAGCATCGAGGGGGAATTCAGCGAGCAGAATCCCGCCGGCTCGGAGGGCGGGGCGCTGCCTGGCGGCGTGGGCTGGTACCGCAAGACCTTCTTTGTTCCCGTGACGGATTCGAGCAGGCTCGTGTTCGTCGAGTTCGACGGCGTGTATCGCAACAGCGAGGTCTGGATCAACGGGCACTACCTGGGGAAGCGGCCGTACGGCTACAGCTCCTTCCGATACCAACTCACGCCGCACCTCCGCTACGGTCGCGAGCGCAACGTGATCGCCGTCCGCGCGGACAACTCACAACAGCCCAACTCGCGCTGGTACTCGGGATCGGGGATCTACCGTCACGTCCGCCTCGTGACGACGGATCCGGTGCGCGTCGATCAGTGGGGCACGTACGTCACCACGCCCGCGGTGAATCCCGACTCGGCTCATGTGACGGTACGGACGACGCTGCGGAACGGCTCGCACGCGGAACAGCCGATCATGTTGCGGACGGTCGTCTACGACGCCGCCGGGCGGGAAGTGGCGACCGTGGCGACCGAGGGGCGGATACCAGCGGACTCCGTCACAGAGATCGCGCACGAGCTGGTCATCAAGAGCCCGACGTTCTGGTCGGTGGAACGTCCCTATCTCTACCGCGCCGTGTCGCGGGTGACGTGTGGGAGCAGGCCGTGCGACGATTACACCACCCCGTTCGGGGTGCGGACCTTTGTGTTCGATGCCGATCGCGGGTTCATCCTCAACGGGCAATCGCTCAAGGTCCGGGGCGTGTGTCTGCACCACGATCTGGGAAGCTTGGGCGCCGCGGTGAACACCCGCGCCCTGGAGCGGCAGCTCCAGATCATGAAGGCGATGGGGGTGAACGCGCTGCGAACCTCCCACAACCCGCCCGCACCCGAGCTGCTCGATCTCACCGACCGCATGGGCTTCATCGTACTGGACGAAGCCTTCGACATGTGGAAGCGGGCCAAGACGAAATACGACTACCACCTCGATTGGGACGCGTGGCACGTGCGCGACTTGTCGGATATGGTGACGCGCGACCGCAACCACCCCAGCGTCTTCATGTGGAGTATCGGGAACGAGGTCATGGAGCAGTGGACCAACGACGACACGACGGCGATTCCCATCGCTCGCGAGCTCGCCGGGATCGTGCGCCGCCTCGACCCCACACGGCCTATTACGTCGGCGAACAACAACGGCAGTCCGGCGAACCCGCTGTTTCACGCCGGCGCCCTCGACTTGCTCGGCCACAACTACCACCACGAGGCGTGGCCGATACTTCCGGGGCAGTTCCCGGGGGGGAAGTTCATCATCACTGAGGCAGTGTCGGCGCTCAACAGCCGCGGCGTCTACGAGCAGCCTTCCGACAGCGTGGCCAGCTACGAAACGCCGTACGTGAAGGACCACGGACCGCAGCCGAACCGGGACTACCGGCTGTCGTCATACGACGATCGGAAGGCATTCTGGGGCTCGCTGCACGAAGAATCGCTGCGCCAGTTCGAGCGCTACCCGTTCCTCTCGGGGATGTTCATCTGGACCGGGTTCGACTACCTCGGAGAGCCTACGCCGTACGGCTGGCCCGCCCGGAGCTCGTACTTCGGGGTCGTGGACCTGGCGGGCTTCCCGAAGGACCCCTACTACCTGTACCAGAGCGAGTGGACCGACCGGCCGATGCTGCACCTCTTCCCGCACTGGAACTGGGCCCCCGGGGATACCATCGATGTGTGGGCCTACACCAACGCAGACGAACTGGAGCTGTTCCTGAACGGCGGTTCGCTCGGCGTGAAGCGGAAGGAGGGCGACGTCCTCCACCTGATGTGGCGGGTGCCGTACGCGCCCGGGACGCTGCGCGCGGTGGCGCGCCGCGGCGGGCAGGTGACCGCCACCCAGGAGGTGAAGACCGCGGGCGCACCCGCCCGGCTGGCGATCGCCCCCGATCGCGCGGCGATCCGCGCGGACGGAGCGGACCTTTCGTTCGTTACGGTGACGGTGCTGGACCGCGCCGGCGTCGCGGTGCCGACGGCGGGCCAGCTGGTCCGCTTCCGGCTCGCGGGTGATGCGCGGATCGTCGCCGTCGACAATGGCGACCAGATCAGCCATGCGCGGTTCCAGGGCGACCGCGTGCAGCTCTTCAATGGGAAAGCGCTGGTCATCATCCGTGCGGGCGCGCGCGCGGGGGCGGTGACCCTGACGGCCGCCGCGGAAGGCCTCGAGCCCGCCTCGGTGCGCATCCTCACGCAATAGTCGCCGCGCTCCGTGGCGAGCGGGCGATCCGCGCGTCGAGGCTCCACGGGCCGGCGCCGGCGGCCGAGAGGTACAGCCACACGAAGCAGTAGATCACCGCGGGCGTGCCCTGATTGAGCACCGTCCAGAAACCGTGCGACCCGTGGCCGATGAAATAGGCCACCGCCATCTCGCCGGCCAGCAGAAAGGCGACGGGACGGGTGAACAGCCCGACGAGGAGTAACGCGCCCCCGAACGACTCCAGGATGGAGGCCAGGCCAACCAGCGACACGACGGGCGCCGTGCCACCGCCCGGCATGATGGCGCCCGGAAACGCGAACAGCTTGGCCGTTCCGAACTGCATGAAGGTGAACGCGGCGAAGATGCGGAGCACGCTCCGCAGCTGCGGTGCCCAGGTCGACCAGCGCGCGACGACGGTTGGTGCGGTCATGGTGCCTCCTTCCGGTTGTCAGGGGTGGTGAGCAACGTGCGGCAGCGTGGCAGCAGCCGCTGATCTCCCAGGCGCTCCGTCCACTCGGGAAACGTGCCGGTGGGGCCGCGCCACTCGAGCTCGTCCACGTTCTGAAACAGCGGGGCGTTGGTCCGGAGCGTCGCCAGATGCTTGAATAGCAGCGCCCGGTCGCGGTCTTTTCCCAGGACGGTAGTCGGGAAATTCTCGATGACGCCGTGGCGGTTGAGGAGCCGTGCCGCCGTGACCGCGCCGATGCCGGCAATGCCCGGATAGCCGTCTGCGGCATCCCCCACCAGGGCGAGGAAATCGGGAATCAAGCCGGGCTCCACGCCGAACTTCTCGCGCACCCCGTCCGCGTTGCGGACCTTCTTCCCCTTGCGGTCCACCTGCACGACCCGGTCGCCAAACACGCACTGCGCCAGGTCTTTGTCGGGGGACCAGATGCAGACCTTCTCCACCCTGACATCCCCGGCGGCGATGCGCGCCGCGGAGGCGAGCGCGTCGTCGGCCTCGAGCTCCATCATGGGCCATACCACCACGCCCATGGCGGCGAGGGCGTCTTCCAGCGGGTGGAACTGCGCCAGCAGGGCGGGCTCGATCCCTTGCCCCGTCTTGTACCCGGGCCAGAGGGCGTTGCGGAAGGACTCGATGACGTGGTCGGTCGCCACGCCGAGGTGCGTAGCTCCCTGCTCGATCATCTCCAACACCGAATGCAGCACGCCCACGACGGCGCCGAACGGCTCGTCCGCACCCTTGGTGGCGCGACGCCGGCCGTAGAACTGGCGGAACAGCTCGTACGTGCCGTCCAGGAGGTGAACGATCACCGCGCCGATCTCGTGCCTACCGCCCCGGCTCCTGGTACAGGCCGATCACGTTGCCCGCGGGATCACGGAACCGCGCGGTGATCTCGGGCGCGTCCGCGCCGACCGGTTGCACCACCGCGCCGCCGTGGGCGATGACGGCGTCGATCGTCGCGGCCACGCTGTCCATCATGATGTAGATGAGCAGGCCCGGTTGGCCGAGCAGCCAGGTGCCGCTCACCGCGCCCGTGGTGTCGTCGAATGCGGTGGCGCCGTCGCCGCGTTTCCGGATCTTCCGGCCGAACACCTTGGCGTAGAAGTCCGCCGAGCGGCGGATGTCGAGTGCGGGAATCTCGACGTAACAGATCTTGCCGTTCGTCGGGGTCGGGGACATCAGGGCTCCTGGGATCGTTGGGCGCGCTCGAGGAGCAGCGCGCGCTCGCGCGTGTTGCGCGTGAGTGCGGCCGCGCGCTCGAACTCCGCGCGCGCCTCGGCGAAGCGGCCGAGCTTGGCGAGGAAGTCGCCGCGCACACTGGGCAGGAGATGATAGCTCGCGAGCGCGGGCTCGGACGTGAGGGCGTCGACGATCTCGAGACCCGCCGCTGGACCGAACGCCATGGCGTACGCCACCGCGCGATTCAGCTCCACGATGGGGGAGGGCGTGAGCTGGGCGAGGGCGTCGTACAACGCCGTGATGCGCGTCCAGTCGGTGTCCTCGCCGGTCCGCGCCCGGGCGTGGCAGGCGGCGATGGCCGCCTGGAGCGTGTACGGGCCCAGCGCCCCGGCGAGCTGCTCGGCCCGCTCGAGCGCCGCGAGGCCGCGACGGATGAGGAGCCGGTCCCAGCGCGCGCGATCCTGATCGAGCAGCAGGATCGGCTGCCCCGCCGGACCGACCCGCGCCTTGAGGCGCGATGCCTGGATCTCCATCAGCGCCACGAGGCCGTGGACCTCCGGGTCGCCGGGCTCGAGCTCGGCCAGGATTCGGGCGAGCCGGAGCGCGTCCTCGCACAGGCCCGGCCGCACCCAGTCTTCGCCCGCCGTGGCGGAGTAGCCCTCGTTGAAGATGAGGTAGAGGACTTCGAGCACCGAGGAGAGACGCGCGGCGAGCTCGGCGCCCCGGGGGACCTCGAACGGGACGTGCGCCTCGCGCAGCGTCCGCTTGGCGCGCACGATGCGCTGCGCCAACGTCGCTTCCGGGACGAGGAACGCCCGGGCGATCTCGTCGGTCGTGAGGCCGCCCAGCAGGCGCAAGGTGAGCGCCACGCGCGCCTCGGTTGAGAGCACGGGATGGCAGGTCGTGAAGATGAGGCCCAGGCGATCGTCGCCGATGTGATCGTCGAGGGCGGCCGCGAGATCCGCCTCGGGATGCTCCTGCCGGGTCAGCAGCTCGGGACCGAGCTCCTGATGCTTGCGGTCCAGCAGCTTGCCGCGGCGAAACTCGTCGATGGCGCGCCGCTTCGCGGTGGTCATGAGCCAGGCGCCGGGGTTGTCGGGAACGCCCGACTCGGGCCAGCGCTCGAGCGCGGCGACGAGTGCGTCCTGCGCCAGGTCCTCCGCCAGGCCGACATCACCGGTCATGCGCGTTAGCCCGGCGATGAGCTTGGCCGACTCGATGCGCCACACCGCCTCAATCGCCTCGTTCTGTGCAATGCGCGCCTTGACGAGCTTCCGTACCAGCCTCGCCGGGAGGGGCTGGTCGGCAGTGAAGCGGATGGTGCCTTTGGCGGTCTGGTACGATGCGAGCTCTTTCTTGAGGGTCTTCGGCAGGTGGGTGCTCATGAAGAGGCTCAGGTGATCCTTGAACGCGGCGTAGCCGACCAACATGCCATGGTGCTTGAACATCGGGATCCCGTAGCTGATAACTTCGGTCGCCTTGGGCGCGGCAGCCTTGATCGTCCTGCGCAGTTGCTGGAGCACGGCCCGCGGAACCGGTGGGACCGCCCTCAAGTAGGCGGCGACCGAGGCGAACTTTTTCATGGGGCGAAGAACTCCTTCAGGACGGGCGCGAGCGCCGCCGCCGCGACGTTGTGGGTCTGACCGGGAAGCGTGCGGAGGCGCGCGCCTGGGACGACTTCCGAGAGCCGCTGGGCCGCCGCGCGGAGCACGGGCATGGTCTTCTCGCCACACAGCACGAGCGTCGGTATCGTGAGTATGGCCGCCCGCTTGGCGGGTAGCGAGAAATCTCCCATCACCGCCGAGTCGTAGGGAAGTGACCTTGCCACTGCCTTGAGCTTGGACCACATCGGCAGGATCCGAAACACGGTCACGAGCCAGCCGGGCATGCCGATGATGTCTTTCATGTAGAACTTGACGGCGTCACCGCGGCGCCCCTCCGCCACGAGCCGCACGAGCTGCGCCTGGTGGTCTGCGGGAGGCACGTGCGCAGGGTTGCCGACCATGAACGGTGGCTCGTACAACGCGAGCTTCGTGATGTTGAGGCGACTCGCCGCCGCCTCGAGGGCGAGGGCCGCGCCGGAGGACATGGCGTAGACGAAGGCCGAGCCGCCGGCCTCGCGGATCAGTGCGTCGAGATCATCGATCTCGCGCTCGACCGCATACGGCGCCGTGTCACCGCTGTCGCCGCGACCGCGCCGGTCGTACATGAACACGGTGAAGCTGCGCGCCAGCAGGGGCGCCAGCTTCGGCATCGGCCCGAACGATCGGCTACAAAATGCGCCGTCGACCAGGATGACCGGCGGGCCCTCTCCCAGCTGATCGTAGGCGATCGTGGTGCCGTCGCGCGAGCGTACCTGTCTCATGCCATATCCATTTTGCGGAAGCGCTCCACGGCCTCGCTCGGTCCGAAGTCGTCCAGCTCGAACAGCTGGCGCACCTCGATCTCGCCTTCCCGGCCGTCCAGCGCGGGATTGGGGAAGCGACGGGCCCATTCCATCGCCTCTTCCTTCGACTTGACCTGAATCAGCGTGTACCCGGCGATGAGCTCCTTCGCCTCGGCGAAGGGGCCGTCGACCACGGTGCGCTTCGTCCCCGTGTACTTGACCCGCCAGCCCTTCGAGCTCGCCTGCAGGCCGGAGGCGTCGAGCAGCACGCCGGCCTGCTGCAGCTCCTCGTGGTACTTCGCCATCTCGCCGAGCATCTTCTCGTGCGGCATGACGCCGGCTTCCGAGTCTTTGGTCGCTTTGACGATGATCATGAATCGCATGGTCGCCTCTCCTCGCAGCTGGGTTCGGAGCTCTACCTCTACGACGAACCAGAGGTGGCGAGTTCGACAGGCTGCGCGGGCAGCGCCTGCACCTCAGCCGCCCGCGATCGCCCCGATGACGAGAAACGGCTCGGCTCCCGCCGCGACCGCGTCGGGCAGCGGAGCGTTCGGTGGCTCGTGGGTCAGGTCCCGCTCGCAGGCAAAGAATCGCAGGAACGGCCGTCGCTGCTCGGTGCCATGGTCCCGGATGGTCCCGCGCAGCATGGGATACCGGGCCTCGAGCGCGTCGAGTACCGCCGCCCGCGTGACCTGGCCGGCGACCTCGAGCTGCACCTCCCCTTTGACGTGCGCCAGCGTCCGGAGGTGCGGCGGGAGCACCACGCGGATCATCGCAGCGTCTGCACCTCGACGGAGAGTACGGCCGGAAGATCGCGTACGATGGGTGTCCAGCTGTCCCCGGCGTCCGGCGAGAGGTACACTTGCCCGCCGGTGGTGCCGAAGTACACGCCGCACTTGTCGAGCGAGTCGATGGCCATCGCGTCGCGCAGCACGTTGACGTAGCAGTCGCGCTGCGGCAGGCCTTTCGTGAGCCCCTCCCACTCGTTGCCGCCCGTGCGGCTGCGGTACACGCGCAGCTTCCCCTCGGGAGGATAGTGCTCGGAGTCGCTCTTGATCGGCACGACGTAGATCGTCTCCGGCTCGTGCGCGTGCACGTCGATCACGAATCCGAAGTCGGTCGGCAGGTTGCCGCTCACCTCACGCCACGAGTCGCCGCCGTCGTCCGAGCGCATGACGTCCCAATGCTTCTGCATGAAGAGCACGTTGGGGCGCGACCGGTGCAGCGCGATGCGGTGCACGCAGTGTCCCACTTCGGCGTCGGGATCCGGGATGTATTGGGAATGCAATCCGCGGTTGATCGGCTTCCACATCTTCCCGCCGTCGTCGCTGCGGAAGGCGCCCGCGGCCGAGATGGCGATGTACATCCGTTTCGGATTGGCGGGATCGAGCAGGATGGTGTGGAGGCACATGCCGCCCGCGCCCGGCTGCCACTTGGGCCCCGTGCCGTGGCCGCGCAGCCCGGGGAGCTCCTGCCACGTCTTGCCGCCGTCGCTGGTCCGGAACAACCCGGCGTCTTCCACCCCGGCGTACGCCGTGTCCGGATCGGTGAGGGACGGCTCGAGGTGCCAGACTCGCTTGAACTCCCACGGGTGCTGCGTGCCGTCGTACCACTGGTGCGTGGTCAGCGGCTTGCCGGTGTCCGGCGACGTGTCGTAGACGAACTTGTTGCTCTCGCCGGCAGGCATGCCTTCGGGCGTCTTCGTCATGCCGCCCCCGGGGGTCTCCCACGTCTTGCCCCCGTCGCAGGAGCGCTGGATGATCTGCCCGAACCACCCGCTCGTCTGCGACGCGTACAGCCGATTCGGATCGACCGGAGAGCCCTTGAGGTGGTAGATCTCCCAGCCCGCGAAGTGCGGGCCACTGACATTCCACCGTTCGCGCTTCCCGTCCGACGTCAGGATGAACGCGCCCTTGCGCGTACCGACCAGCACTCGTACTCCGCTCATGGCTCACTCCTACCTAGGGTTCCACGCCTATAGTCTCCGTCTAACGCGCCGGCGTCAACTCTTCTTCTTCCACCCCGTACGCGCGCGCAGCCGCTCCTCTTGCTCCTTGAATTCGGGTTTGAGCGTGGCACCGAAATCGTCCGCCTCGAATACCTGGCGAATCTCCACCTCGCCCTCCTGGAACGGCGCCCGCTTCAGCCAGTCGATCGCCTCGTTCAGCGATTTCACCTGCCACAGCCAGAAACCGGCGATCAGCTCCTTCGTCTCGGTAAACGGCCCGTCGATCACGGTGCGCTTGCCGCCCGCGAACCTGACGCGGGCACCTTTGGAGCTCGCCTGGAGCCCTTCGCCGGCGAGCAGCAAGCCGGCTTTCTCCAGCTCCTGATTGAACTTGCCCATCGCGGTCAGGATCGTTTCGTCCGGCAGCACGCCCGCTTCCGACTGCTTGTTCGCCTTCACGATGACCATGACTCGCATGGGCGGATCTCCTCGTGGTTCGGGTGGGGGAGCCGGGCTCGGCCCAGCCTCTACCCATACGACGAGCGAGGGGTTCCGGAATCGACACTGCGGGCCCTTGCGGGCCGGTTGTCGAGACCGGCCGCCGGCGGCTATCATCCTTTCCCGATGACCGCCCCGGCGCACACCCTCCCGTCCAAGCCGCTCGACCGCTCCATCGTGGACGGGCCGATCCCGCGCGCCGTGTGGATGCTCGCCTGGCCGACGATGCTCCAGAACCTGATCGGCGGGCTGCAAGGCATGGTGGATCACGCCCTGGTCGGTCATTTCGTGGGCTACGCCGGCAACGCCGCGATCGGCGTCGCCATCCAGATCTTCATCGTCGTGATCGTCTTCGTGATGTCGGTGTTCAGCGGGATGGGCGTCCTGGTCGCCCGTTTCGCCGGGGCCAACCAGCCCGAGCAGGTCAATCGCACCGTGTACCAGGCATTCCTCGCCGCGGTGGCGCTGTGGGGATTGGTGTTGGCGCCGCTCGGCTGGATCCTGGCGCCGTCGCTGCTCGGCGTGGTGCACGCCACGCCCGCCGTGCGTGTCCAGGCGTTGCCGTTCCTGCGCATCATGTTCGTCGGCAGCATTGGGATGCTGCTGTTTTTCATGGTGGGCGGCGCGCTGCGGGCGGCGGGGGACGCGCGCACACCGCTGCGCCTCGGCATCCTCCTCACCGCCCTGAACATCGTGTGTAACGTCGCGTTCATCACGGGTCTCGGACCACTGCCGCGGCTCGGGACCGCCGGGGCCGCGGTCGGCACCACCGTGGCGGGTCTCGTGATCAGCGGCCTCGCCGGATACCTGTTGCTCTCGGGGCGCCTGCCGGTCGTGTGGCGCCGCGGCATGGACTGGCGACCGGACTGGGGGATCATCCGGGAGCTGTTCCGTTTCGGGCTTCCGACCGGGATGCAGGGGATCGCGATGAACGTCGCAGGCGTGCTGCTGCTCCGCTTCATCGGGTCGCTGGCGCAGAGCGCCGAGGCGCAGGCCGCCTACGCGGTGGGTTACAGCGAGCTGTTCTCGTTCATCACGTGGACGTCGGTGGGGTTGATGGGCGCCGCCGCCACGGTCGCGGGTCAAAACCTGGGCGCGCAACGTCCCGAGCGCGCGGTGCACGGCGTGCACGTCGCGGCGGGGCTCGGCCTCGGCGTGGCGGCGGCGATCGGCGTGCTGTTCCTCACGATTCCGCGCGCCCTGCTCGGGCTGTTCGGGATGACCGATCCCACCGTCGTCGCCCTCGGGACGCAGCTGCTCGCGTTCCTCAGCGTGTCGGGGCTGTTCGTGACCGTAGCGCTCACGTACACGGGGGGACTGCAGGGCACGGGCGACACCCGCTCGCCGCTCTACATCTCGATCCTGTCCCAGATCGTCGTCCCGCTCGGCCTGTGCACGATGTTCCAGGCGACACGCGGCCTCCACCCCGCGGACATCTGGCTGGCGATCCTGTTCGGCCACATGACGCGCTGCGCCCTGAGTGTGCTGCGATTCCGTCAGGGAAAGTGGCGCAGCATCCGGGTGCAGCTGGCTACGGTTGCGCCACGATCTTAAGGTTGGCGAAATCGCCGGCGGAGTTGTTTCCCACCCACAGGCCCACCCGTCCCTTCCGTCGATCGCTCAACTGGGTGACGACCAGACTCGGTTCCTTCGCCTCATTGACGAACACCTTCACCTGCGGCGCCGCGACCACCACCCGCACGTGAAACCAGCCGTTCGGATCCGGCGCCGGGCTGACGGGTTGCTCGTACTTTCCCGGCTGCTCGGCTCTGAGCTTCTGCCACGGGTAGGTAGGGTGCGAGACGTATTGCACGGCGTGGGCGTGCCGCACCGAATCGTCGGTCTTGAAGTTGAACGGGCGGAAGTAGATGGCGTCATAGGTCGTGCCATCCACTCCATGAAACGCCACACCCACGAAGCTCTGTTGCGGCACGTCCTTCCCTCTTACATCGAGCTCGATCGTGCCGTTGCCGAGCTCGATTCCCTGCGGGTACGCGACGCCGTTGTCGGCGCTTTCGCTGAGATGAATACCGGTTCTCGTCCCGTCGATGAGCCTCGTCGCGGTGCGGTTGAAGACCTCCAAGCTCTCGGGCACGAGGGGTTTCTGCTGGCCAGAAACACGGGACGCGGTGAAGAGGCCGGCCGCGGTCAACAGAGCGGGGAGGGCAACGCGCCGGTTCATGACGGCTCCTTTCGCAGTGGTAGGAGTGTCGGGCTGCGACGCTCTACGATCTCCGGAGCCGGTCGGTTTCCTGCGTCGCTACGCGCTCCAGCCGTGCCGGCGCGCGATCTCGCGCAGCTCCCCCCAAGGGGCGCGCGCAGCGCTCGGACGCGGCGCCGCCGGCGCCACGATGTCCGTCGGCCGGACGGGAC
>Ga0209468_1000782_pt1 | contig 14661 bp, 14 predicted proteins | sample GraSoiAngelo_102_FD_185871 | JGI IMG/M metagenome (GOLD analysis project Ga0209468, IMG submission 185871) | Grasslands soil microbial communities from the Angelo Coastal Reserve, California, USA - 14_0903_02_40cm (SPAdes) (version 2) | ecosystem: Environmental > Terrestrial > Soil > Grasslands ...
ATAAATGGTCTTTTCTTCATCAATTGCTTATTGCAAGGAAGATGTCAGACAAGATCTCGTTGCAGTTAGTTCCATCGCTGATCTTTTTAAATAAAGTTCCTTATGGTATTAACAACAGCAACTTTGTTTATTCAATCGGCGCAGCAGGAAAATGGAAAGCCACTCAGAAAATGAATGTGACTATGGAATACACCCGCCAGTTAAACATGTATAAAAATATAATTGACGAAAGCGGTGCTATCACACATTACAGCCCTGACCTGTTGTCATTGGGAATTGAGATCAATACCGGTGGTCACCTTTTTCAATTCTTTGTTGGCAATACAATGAATTCTTCCAACATTGATCAGTTAGCGAAAAATACAGGATACCTTAAAGATGGCAATCTTGCATTTGGATTTACCATTAACCGGAGTATGAGTCTGAAAAAAGATAAAGAATAAGTAAAAGAATATGCTTTTTTAAACAAAAGAGGGTGATTAAAAATCAACCTCTTTTGTTTGTTAGTATACTGAAAGATGAAATGTTCCACTACACTTTATTTTTCAAAAGCTCTTTTTCAATTGCTATTGCTTTTGGAAAAAGAATATTACTCTCCAGGTGAATATGCTGAGTAAGATCATTATCCAGCTCACGCAGTTTTGCAAAACTTACCCTATGACTTACACATGCATTGGTAGGGGCTGTATAATCATTGGTTAGCGTCCTGAACTTACGCAAATGTTTCATTGCAGATTCATGCTCTTTATCCATTACCTCTTCCACGGGTTTACGTAATGTACGTACAAGCAGACTTGCATACGATTCTTTGGTAGTGAAGGCATGATAGATCTGTTTAATATAAGGAAAGAGTATCTCTTCTTCCTGCTTCATATGCGGAAATACTTCTTTATATAATTGGTTAAATGAAATTTCCAGTTCAGCGAGGTTGGGATATTTTTGTATATGCTCTTCTACAAAACCTTTCAACATAGTTTTTATTTCAGGCATGGAATGTTTCATATAACTGTGGTGGACATTGACAATATAATCTGCCAGGAAATCAACAGGCCATTCATCAAAATTAAGATTGTTGGACACTTGTATATTCCGGGTAGCTTTTTCCAGTTCATCTTTCAGCACATTTACATCAATTCCCTTCATCATACAAATGTTGTCCAATGACCATTTGGCACCACAGCAATATTCAATATCGTGCCGGCGGAATACTTCAGCAGTACGGTAATCCTGTTTTACAATTTCCGATACAAAGGAATGTTCACTTATCTTGTTACTGTTTAAAAACATAGTCAACGGTTGCTGTTTTTATAATATTGGATAGAAAATTATATCTATTTAAATTCCTCTAGAATGATTTTTATCATCTTGTCCATGACGTTTTAAGCTGTCACCAGGCTTCGTATAAATGCCGGTTTATCATCTTTCAGTAGATCACTGATTTTGGTTTTATTAAATACTTCTATCATCTCGTTTTTGGTGGCCACTACCTTGTGATGCAGCGGACATGGATTATGTTCATTACATTTTTTAAAACCAATTACACAAGTATTAAATAGTTCCTCACCTTCTATCAGCATAACAATTGCCATTACCGGGGTCGACAGGGTATTCTCATTTAAAGCATAGCCACCTGCATGTCCTTTTGTAGAGTCAATAATGCCTTGTTTGGATAGCCGCTTCATCACCTTACCTAAAAAATGGCGTGGCACATCCAGTTGCGCAGCTATTTCCTGCAACTGGATATGTTTTTTTTCTTCTTGCACAGCTGCCATATATAATATGCTACGCAATGCATACCCGAATGATTTTGACAAAACCATAATTATTAATAAAGTTTAAAAATATCAGGCCGTTAGTCACTTATGCCTGATAAACATCATTCATTTAAATGATGTATGTCAGTTTAGGGAGAATGCTGCCTGGATATTTTTGGTCTTCAAAAGACAAGCATGTCCTTTAATTTTTTAAATAAAAAATCAACGTCAATGAAAGCTTCGAAAATTTTTATCACTGCGCTGCTTACTTGCAGCACAATTTTATTTATTGCCTGCGGTGGTGGTGTGCAAAAAGAAGAACCTGTAGACATTACAAAACTTACTGATGAAAAAGCTGAGACTCATGGAACAGAAGTGAAAGAGTCCGACATCACTTTGTCTAATCCTTTAAATGCGGAATGGGTTTCAGCCGGTAAAGGGTTTTATGAACTGAAATGCCAGAGCTGTCACCGCCTGACTGAAGAAAAATTAGTTGGACCAGGCTGGAAGAATGTAACTCAAAGAAGAAAACCTGTTTGGATCATGAATATGATCACCAACGTGGAAATGATGCTGGAAAAAGATGCAGAAGCGCAAAAACTACTGGAGTTGTGTATGGTTCGTATGCCTAACCAGAATTTAACACAGGAAGAAGCAAGAAAGGTAATTGAGTTTATGCGTAATAATGATGGGGAGAAATAAGAATTTATAATGCTAAATAATAAAATATGAAACCGCTTTTTAAAATTTCACTGGTGCTTGCACTGATCGGACTTATATCCATGCAGGGCTGTACACCAAAGGGCACGAAGGCTTCTGCTGGCGGTGACGCAGCAAAAGCTTATGTAGCTCCCGGTAAATACGATGAGTTTTACAATTTTGTATCGGGAGGTTTTAGTGGACAGATGAGTGTGTATGGATTGCCTTCGGGTCGTTTGTTCCGTGTTATTCCTGTTTTCTCTGTTGATCCGGAGAAGGGATGGGGATACAGTGAAGAAACTAAACCAATGCTGAATACTTCGCATGGGTTTATTCCATGGGATGATCTTCACCATATCGCATTGTCTGTTACAGATGGTACACATGATGGCCGCTGGGTATTTGGAAATGCTAACAATACTCCGCGTATTGCCCGTATTGATTTAAAAACATTCCGCACAGCAGAGATCATTGAGATCCCCAACAGTGCTGGTAATCACTCTTCACCTTTTATTACTGAAAACTCAGAGTATGTTGTAGCAGGAACACGTTTCAGCGTACCAATTGGTGATAACCAGGATGTACCTATTAATACCTACAAACAAAACTTCAAAGGAACTGTAAGTTTTATTGGTGTTGATAAAACGTCCGGTAATATGAGTATTGCTTTCCAGATACTCACACCCGGTATCAACTTTGACCTGGCCCGTGCAGGTAAAGGCAAATCACATGATTGGATGTTCTTTAGTTGTTATAATTCAGAAAAAGCAAATACGCTACTTGAAGTAAACGCTTCACAAAAGGACAAAGACTTTATAATGTGTGTGAATTGGAAGAAAGCAGAAGAATATGCCAAAGCAGGAAAAGGAACAAAGAAATCAGTAAGGTATGCACATAATAAATGGGATGAAGCAAAACATATGGCAACTTCAACAATGGAGAATGAGGTTGTTGTACTGGATCCTAAAGATTGCCCCGATATGGTTTACTTTATGCCTTGTCCTAAATCTCCGCATGGTTGTGATACCGATCCAACCGGTGAATATATTGTTGGTAGCGGTAAACTCGCTGCAGTAATTCCTGTTTTCTCATTTACAAAAATTCAAGCTGCAATCGCCGCTAAAAATTATGATGGTGAATTTGATGGTATTCCTGTTTTAAAATACGAAGCCGTATTACATGGTGAAGTACAGAAACCAGGCCTCGGACCATTGCATACCGAGTTTGATGGAAACGGGTTTGCTTATACTTCATTCTTTGTTTCATCTGAAATAGTGAAATGGAATATCAAAGATTTAAAAGTTGTTGACCGTGTGCCTACTTATTATTCTATTGGTCACTTGTGTGTACCGGGCGGTCCAACTAAAAAGCCCTGGGGTAAATATGTGATCGCTTATAATAAAATTACAAAGGACCGTTACCTGCCAACAGGACCTGAATTAACACAGAGTGCACAGCTCTATGATATCAGTGGCGATAAAATGAAACTTATTCTTGACTTCCCAACAATTGGTGAACCTCACTATGCTGAAGCAATTCCTGCAAGTTTGATCATGAAGAATTCAACTAAGATCTTTAAAATAGAAGACAATGCAAACCCATGGGTAGCTAAAGAGTAGAAAGAAAAGGAAATGAAGTGCATGTATATATGACATCAATCCGTTCACATTTTACTCCTGATAATATTGAAGGAGTGAAACTGGGAGAAGTTGTTTACTTCCATGTTACTAATCTTGAGCAGGATTGGGATATACCACATGGCTTTGCTGTAAAAGGTGCTGCCAATGCAGAATTATTAATTATGCCGGGTGAAACTCAAACACTGGCATGGAAGCCTGAGAAAGTTGGTGTGTACCCGATGTATTGTACTGACTTCTGTAGTGCACTGCACCAGGAAATGCAGGGATATATAAGAGTAAGCCCTGCCGGAGCTAATGTGCCATTAACATTCAGCACAGGTAAAACTGAACCAACACCTGCAGCAACAACAACCGAGAAAAAATAAAATCTATTGTTATGAGAAGAATAATAAATCTATTGACCGCTGTTTTGTTGTTCGTTTTTATTTCTTGCAACAATAAACCAGCTAATGAAGCAACTGCAACAACTGATGCAGGGTGGGCAAGCAGCCGTACAGGATGATGTTTCAATGAAAGATGTTGTGAAAATAGCTGTGGGCTCAAAGGATCATACCACATTAGTTGCTGCATTAAAGCAGGCTGAATTGGTAGATGTATTGGCAAACCCTGGTCCTTTTACCGTGTTTGCACCAACCAATGCAGCTTTTGATAAACTGCCTGCAGGTACTGTGGATGGTTTGATGAAAGATGATAAGAAAGCCGACCTGCAGAATATTTTACAGTATCATGTTACTACCTCATCATTGAAGGCAGATTTCTTTAAAGATGGAATGACGATCGGTATGGTGAATGGCGGAAACATTACTGTAAGTATAAAAGATGGAAAAGTGATGTTGAATAATTCAGCAACAATTGTTGCATCTGTCCAGGGATCAAATGGTATGGTGCATGTGATTGATGGAGTGTTGCTGCCGAAATAAGTTTTTTGTTTTAAGGTTTTATATAATACGGGCTGGCTTTACCAGCAGGTTAGCCGGCCCTTTTAACTATTGAAACATGTTACTCAAGTCTACTCCCTTAAGCGTTACTTCAAGAATACTGGTGGCATTTGCATCAGGTGCATTGGTTGCGGCATTCTTTCTTCCCGTCTGGCGCATTGATCTATTTGCCCCCCAGTATCCAGAAGGATTAAAGATGAATATCTGGATCAACAAACTCACCGGCGACGTAGATGTGATCAATGGATTGAACCACTATATCGGGATGAAACCATTTTCAGCAGCAGATTTCCCGGAGTTTTCTTACCTGCCTTATGTAGTTGGATTTTTTATGTTGCTGGGTATGCTGGTTTCTATTACAGGTAATAGAAGATTTTTGTTTTTATACCTGTTGTTGACTGTTATTGGAGGTGCATTGGCAATGTATGATTTTTATATGTGGGAATATAATTATGGACATAATCTCAATCCCACTGCACCGATCCAGGTTCCCGGCATGTCTTACCAGCCTCCGTTATTTGGCCATAAGAGGCTTTTGAATTTTGATGCGTATTCATTTCCGGATGTCGGTGGATGGATAGTGATCGGTGCTGCAGGTATGGCTTTTGTCGTTTGGTTTTTGGAGTGGTATAAACAAAGAAAAGTCTCACGTTTAAAAATCACAACAGCATTACTACTGCTGCCACTTATATTTTTTTCTTCCTGTAGTGTACAGCCCGAGCCTTTTAAATATGGAACTGATAATTGCCACGCATGTAAAATGGGAGTGATGGATCCGAAATTTGGCGGAGAGATCATAACTACAAAAGGCAAGGTTTACAAATTTGATGATATCATTTGTATGGTACGCTTTCTGAAATCTGATGCAATAAAGAAAGAAGATATAAAGCAGAATTTGGTTATCAATTTTAAAAAGGAGAATGAATTTATTGATGTAAAGAAAGCTTCATTTTTTATAAGCAATGACCTGAGAAGCCCGATGGGTAGCAATGCTGCAGCATTTATATCGGACGAAGAAGCGAATACTGTAAAAGATAAAATGGAAGGCCAGCTCATGAAATGGGATGAGGTCTATAAAAAAATTCAATGATGAAGTTTTTGCTCATCATATTGCTATTGAACATTTCTGCAACTGTATCGGGCCGCACAATTATTGTTGGCGCTAACGAACCTGTAAAAACACTGAAGCAGGCGATTGCTGTTGCAAAGGACAATGATACTATCAGGTTGTCACCTGGTATTTATAAAGAAGGAAATATTATTCTTACGAAATCCCTCACACTTATTGGCGATAATGCTATTCTCGACGGGGTAAGCCAGTTCGAGATACTTACCGTAAGTGGAAAGAATATTGTTATCAAAGGAATTCAGTTTCAGAATTCCGGTTATTCTTCTATGAATGATTATGCGGCTTTGAAAGTTATAGATGCCAGTTATATTGTAATTGAAGGAAATAAATTTCTCAATTCCTATTTTGCCATTCATCTTAATAATTCAACTTTTTGTACGGTTCGGAATAACCGGATCGCCGGATCACCTAAAACAGAACAAACAACAGGTAATGGTATCCATCTTTGGAAGTGTAATAATGCTTTGATCGAAGCTAATTTCATCACCGGCCACAGGGATGGTATCTATTTTGAATTTGTTAGCCACTCAACGATCCAAAAAAACATAAGCCAGGAAAATATCCGATATGGGTTGCATTTCATGTATTCAAATGATGATGTATACCTCAGCAACACATTTCATGATAATGGCGCAGGTGTGGCAGTGATGTATTCCAAAAAAGTGACCATGCAGTTCAATCATTTTGAGCAGAATTGGGGGGCTTCTGCGTATGGCCTTTTATTAAAGGATATTTCTGACAGCTATATAAGCAATAATACTTTTTATAAAAACACAGTGGCACTGCATATGGAGGGAACCAGCCGTATCGAAGTGGAGAAAAACATTTTTAAGGAAAATGGATGGGCTATGAAAGTGCAGGCAAGTTGTGATAATAATAATTTTCATCATAATAATTATTTCGGGAACACTTTCGATATAGCTACAAACGGCACTATGGTGTTAAATAAATTTTACAATAACTACTGGGATAAATATGATGGGTATGATCTGAACAAAGATGGATTTGGTGATGTGCCTTATCATCCAGTAAATATGTATTCAATGATCGTGGAAGAGAATCCGAATGCATTGATACTGCTCAGAAGTTTCACTGTTCAGTTGCTGGATAAAGCTGAAAAAGCAATACCGAGTTTAACTCCTGAAAATTTAATTGATACGCAACCAACGATAAAACCCAACAAGCTATGATCCGGATTGAAAACATAAGCAAAAAATTTAAACGGTTACAGGCACTCGATAGGGTCAATGTCGAGTTTCATAAAGGCCAGGTGGTTTCATTGATTGGCCCTAATGGTTCTGGGAAAACAACATTGATCAAATGCATTCTCGGAATGGTGAGACCAAACAGCGGACGCATTTCAGTGAACAATGAATATATCGGAGAAGACCCCCGTTACAAAAATGATATTGGTTATATGCCACAGATCGGCCGCTATCCTGATAATATGAAAGTGGGTCAGTTGTTTGAAATGCTTGAAAATATACGCAATCAATCCGCTGATCATTTAGATAAAGAACTGATCCACCAGTTTCATCTGACGACAATATTTGAAAAACCTATGAGAACCCTGAGCGGTGGCACAAGGCAAAAAGTAAGTGCGGCAGTTGCTTTTTTATTCAATCCGGGTATTCTTATACTGGATGAACCGACTGCCGGCCTTGACCCGCTGGCTTCTGAGATCCTGAAAGAGAAAATTCTGAAGGAAAAAAGAAAAGGTAAACTGATATTGATCACATCACATATCCTGAGTGACTTGGAAGAACTGACCACACATATTATGTATATGCAGGATGGTAAAATGGAATTTGTAAAAGATATGCAAACACTACGTGAAGAGACCGGTGAGTTGAGACTGAGCAAGGCTATTGCAAAAATCATGAAAGGGGAAAGCCTGGGTACTACATGGATCGAAAAAATTCTGAATCCTGGAAAGTAAAAACGAAAACAATGCTAAAGCTATCACGATATATACTTTACGACATACTCCGCAATAAAATAATTATTGCTTACACATTATTCTTATTGGTGATTTCCATCAGTATGTTTCGTATGGAGGAAAACAGCAGTAAGGCGATACTCAGCCTGATGAATATAATACTTATCGTATTGCCGCTGATAAGTCTTGTGTTTACAACAATTCATTATTATAACTCTTACGAATTTATTGAGCTGATGTTGTCACAGCCCATGAGCCGCACAAGAATTTTGTTGAGTGAATACAGTGGCATTTGTATTTCACTGCTCACCTCTTTCTTTATTGGTATTGGTATACCGGTTTTATTGTATTCCCCGGATGCAACTGGCATTGCATTATTGTTCACGGGTTCTGCGCTAACACTGGTGTTCACCTCGCTGGCATTTTTTGCATCCGTTATTTCAAGAGATAAAGCAAAAGGCATTGGCATTGCATTATTACTCTGGTTTTATTTTACATTGATCTATGATGGAATTGTTATGCTGATATTATTTGCATTCAGTGATTATCCATTGGAAAAATTCACATTGGTATTATCGGCACTGAACCCGGTTGACCTGGGCCGCATCTTCATCATGCTGAAAATGGATGTAAGTGCATTAATGGGTTACACTGGTGCCTTGTACAAAGATTTCTTTGGTGGTGGCTGGGGTTTATTATTTACAACAGGCATCATGTTCCTCTGGGTGGTACTGCCGTTATGGGTTTCAGTCAGGTATTTTAAAAGGAAAGATTTATAGATTTTAAAAAAATATACATTATGGAAAATATCAATTCGTTGACACTTGCTCAATTAGTAAAAACTAATCATAAAGCAGGGATTGTTTTTGAAAAATATCATTTAGATTTCTGTTGCAAAGGGAAACGTACTTTGGAGCAGGCATGTACAGAACAACAGTTGCCAATTACTGAAGTTGTATCCGAATTAGAAACTGTTTTTTCAAAGGGAGGTTCACCCGCTGGTCCTGATTTTGAAAAGAGCGAATTGTCTGTCCTTTGTGATTATATCGTCAACACCCATCATAGCTATGTAAAAAATGAAATGCCGCAGATCTATGCATGGCTTGAAAAAATTGCATCTAAGCATGGTGAAAGACACCCTGAGCTTTACAAGATAGCTGAAATGTTTGCATCAGTGAAAGAAGAAATGGAGTTGCATATGAAAAAAGAAGAAACGATTCTTTTTCCTAGAATAAAAGAGTTGCAAAAGCTGGCTGAATCAGATAGACCTAATCTTCAGATCAGTATTACTTATCTGCAATCGCCTATCACTATTATGGAACAGGAACATGATCACGCAGGCACTATGCTGAATGAAATACGGATACTCAGCAATAACTACACTCCCCCGATGGATGCATGCACTACTTACCAGTTAAGCTTTGCAGCATTAAAGGCATTTGAAATGGATCTGCACCAACATGTGCATTTGGAAAATAATATCCTATTTCCAAAATCAATTGGGCTATTTCAAAAATTACAGGAAACAGTATTTAATTAGTTTAAAGCTACCTTGCACACAATTATTGCGATTCTAATTATTAAACATAGCTCAATTATGAAAAGAAAATTTATTGTCATAGCACTTTTATTATTAATAGGAGCCCAGGAAACCAAGGCGTGTGAAATATGCGGAGTTGGGAATTATTATATCGGTATTTTGCCACAGTTTAAAAACCGGTTTATCGGTTTACGTTATCATTACAATCATTTTAATACAAGATTACAAAACGATCCTTCCCAGTATAGTAAAGATTATTATCAGACAGTAGAAATCTGGAGTGGATGGAACATTGGCAAACGGTTTCAGTTGTTGACATCGGTTCCTTTTAATTTCAACCATCAAGAATCAGATGAAGGAATAAGCAACCTGAAAGGATTGGGTGATGTTGTTGTATTGATGAATTATAAACTGTTTGATGTAAATTCTAAGACAAGTAATGGGAAAAATATTTACCAGCAATTATGGCTTGGTGGTGGAGTTAAATTGCCTACCGGCAAATTTGAAATTGACCCCAATAGTTCCGATATCGCTTCTATGGCAAATATGCAGTTAGGCTCAGGCAGCACAGATATTTTGCTGAATGGAATGTATAATGTTAGGGTAAGCAAATTTGGAATTACTACCCAGGCAAATTATAAGATCAGTACTACCAATGATGATAACTTCAGGTTTGGTAATAAGTTTTCTGCCAACAGCTTTGTTTCTTATTCAATGACTGCCGGTAAAACAACGATCAGCCCCAATATGGGTTTATTATTTGAAAACACTGATGCGAGTAAATCAGCTGCAGAGAAAATTGATTTGACAGGTGGGTCGCTTTTCCAGGGTGCTGTTGGGGTTGAGTTCGGCATCAATAAAATCACATTTGGAATAAATGCACAATTACCATTAGCACAAAATTTTGCAGAAAATCAGACTGAGCAAAAAATTAAAGGCATGGCGCATGTAAGCTTTTCTTTTTGAGTTTCAAAAATCAGCTCCCGATCTTAACTGGCTTCACTTGATTAATCTCAGTATTTTCTTTGATGAAAGTCATTTTGTACGAAAATCATCGCTGATACATTTGATAATGCAAATGATTTAAAATAGTTCCCGCATCCTAGCGGGATATCGTTGGTTTTCGTTTCAATAGCAAAAGCCCGCTGATTCCTCAGGGGGCTTTACTTTTTGATAGAAGTCATATATCAGGTTGAGAATTCTCAACCCGATTCCACCTGCTGCCGGCAATCTTTGTCATTCCTTCTAAACCAACGACACTTTGGAAGAAACCATAATACAAAAAGAGACAAGGCGAAATAAACCAGAAGTGGTGAAATGCTATCATTGCGGTGAAAGCTGTGATAAAAGCATTGCTACTGATGAAAAATATTTTTGTTGCGATGGCTGCAAATTTGTTTACCAGCTATTGCAGGAAAATGGACTGTGTAATTATTATGAATTATCCTCAAGGCCCGGTATTAAAGTAAAAGGAAAGTTTTCTTCGGATCGGTTTGCTTATTTGGATAATGAAGAAGTGAAAAGCAAACTGTTGCGGTTTGATGATGGCAAACAAAGCCAGGTAAGTTTTCACCTGCCACAAATGCACTGTGCCTCCTGTATCTGGTTATTGGAAAACCTGCATACGATCGATGCGGGCATTCTGTATTCCAAAACAAATTTTCAACGAAAGGATATTTCAGTAGCATTCAATTCTTCGAAAACTTCACTTAGAAAAATAGTAGAGTTGCTGGCCTTTGTAGGTTACGAACCTTATATCAGCTTGAATGATGGTGAAAAAAAGAAAAACCGAAAAATAAATCGTGGAAAAATTTTTAAAATAGGGGTAGCTGGTTTTTGTTTCAGTAATATCATGATGTTGAGTTTCCCTGAATATTTTTCCTCAGGTAATATTGGTCACGATTCATTGAAAAATACTTTTACTTATCTAAACCTGGCTTTGTCACTGCCGGTATTATTCTATTGTGCATCCGAGTTTTTTGTTTCGGCATGGAAGGGCCTGCGCCAAAAATGGCTGAATATAGATGCGCCAATCGCTGTGGCAATACTTGTTGCCTTTGGCAGAAGTGTGTATGAAATATTGAGTGGTACAGGAGCCGGTTATCTTGATTCAATGAGCGGCATCGTATTGTTTATGCTGGTTGGCCGCTGGTTCCAGGATAAAACCTATGATTCATTTTCTTTCGACAGGGACTATAAATCCTACTTTCCATTAGGGGTTACAATATTAAAAGAAGACGGAGAGCAGACCTCAACTATCAGTGCTTTAAAGAGGGGCGACAAAATTCTTGTTAGGCAAAATGAAATGATACCGGCAGATGCTGTCATCATGAAAGGAGAAGGGAATATTGATTATAGTTTTGTTTCGGGGGAAAATACACCGGTTCAAAAAAACCAAGGAGAATTGGTATATGCGGGTGGTAAGCAAACAGGGAGCATGATCGAAATGGAAGTAGTAAAACCTGTTGAGCAAAGTTATATCACCCAGTTATGGAACAACAACGATGCCTTTGCTGAGCAAAAGAACAAAGACAAATCATTTGTACATCCATGGAGCCGCTATTTTACATTGGTATTGTTTTCTATTGCCGGTTGTGCGGCGATCTACTGGGCTTTTACGGATACAACTAAAATATGGCCGGCAGTAACTGCTTCTTTAATAGTTGCCTGCCCCTGCTCATTGCTACTGTCTGCTACATTCACTTTCGGAAACATGCTCAGGCAGTTCGGTAAAAATAAATTATATCTGAAGAATTCTTCAGTGATTGAAGCCCTTGCAAAGATCAACACCATTGTTTTTGATAAAACAGGAACGCTTACACATTCTGCACAGGCAATTGTTGTTTATGAAGGAAAAGAATTAAACAGCAATGAAATTGCGATGGCCTATTCACTCACAAAGGAGTCTGTTCATCCTTTGAGCCGTGTTATTAAAAAAGATTTGTTGAAAAGATATAACACGGAGCCTCTTTCTATAACGGACTTTAAAGAATTTCCCGGAAAAGGAATTGCAGGAGTGATTGACAGCAATCTTGTGAAGATGGGTTCCTGGCAGTTTGTAAATGATGATGATCCAGCCAATGAATTTTCCGGTAGCGGATATGTTTTTCTTTCCATCAATCACGAGTACAAAGGCGTTTTTAAAATTACCAATCAATACCGCGATGGTATAAATGATATGGTTCATGACTTATCCGCTAGAAAAAATGAACTACACCTGTTATCCGGCGATAATGATGCTGAAAAGAATAATCTTCAAAAAATATTTGGAAAAAATGCTGTAATAAGGTTCAAACAGTCACCACAGGATAAACAGGAATATATCAGCCGGTTGCGGAAGAATGATTGTGATGCAGAAATTATGATGTTGGGTGATGGATTGAATGATGCCGGTGCATTAAAACAGGCGGATGTAGGTATTGCTGTAAGTGAGAACACCAGCCAGTTTTCACCAGCCAGTGATGCGATCATGGATAGCAGTGTGGTGCATAAACTTTCTGCATTTATAAACTATGCTAAGGCTGGTAAACGAATCGTGTTGTTGAGTTTTATTCTTTCCATTTTATACAATGTAGTAGGATTAAGTTTTGCGGTGCAGGCATTGCTGTCACCATTGGTGGCTGCGATACTTATGCCAGCCAGCTCTATTACTATTGTAGCGTTTGTCACACTGGCATCTGCCTGGGTAGCAAAAAAGAAAGGATTGTGAGGCTGAATGATAATCGTCATGTCTTTGTCTGATGCATATCAGCTATCCCATTTTTACTGAAAAATACTTTTGTGTCTCTTTTATATGAGTGTATTAATCATCCTGATCGTTGTGAGTATCCTGGTAGCCGGTGGTTTCCTGGCTGCATTTATATGGTCAGTTAAAAAAGGCCAGTATGATGACGATTATACGCCATCAGTTCGTATGCTGTTTGATGATAAACCTTTGCCCGATACAACTACATCTTTAAAATCAAAACAAAAATAAATTCATGCAACAACTGGAACGTTTTCAGTATGACAACAAGATCGTAAGAAATTTTGCCTACGCCACTATTATATGGGGTGTAGTGGGTATGCTGGTCGGGTTATGGGTAGCGCTGCTCATGGTTTTTCCTAATTTGAATATTGGTGGTATACCAGTAGGTAAAGAAACGATCGGTCTTACGTTTGGCCGTTTACGTCCCTTACATACCAACGCTGTCATCTTTGCATTTGTCGGCAATGGAATTTTTATGGGAGTTTATCATTCGCTTCAGCGTTTATTAAAAGCCCGTATGGCCAGTGACCTGCTTAGCAAAATACATTTCTGGGGGTGGCAGGCAATCATCGTTGCTGCTGCACTTACATTGCCACTTGGTCTTACTACCAGTAAAGAATATGCTGAGCTCGAATGGCCGATTGATATTGCCATTACAATTATCTGGGTTGTATTCGGATGGAATATGTTTGCAACCATTCTTAAAAGAAGAGAACGCCATCTTTATGTAGCTATCTGGTTTTACATCGCCACATTTGTTACAGTTGCAGTTTTACATCTTGTAAATTCATTTGAATACCCGGTTAGCTTTTTCAAAAGTTATTCCTGGTATGCCGGCGTACAGGATGCATTGGTGCAATGGTGGTATGGTCATAATGCAGTTGCCTTCTTTTTAACCACGCCTTATCTCGGTCTCATGTATTATTATTTGCCAAAGGCCGCCAACCGCCCGGTATTTTCCTATAAACTTTCTATCATTCACTTCTGGGCATTGATATTTATTTATATCTGGGCAGGTCCTCACCACTTATTATATACATCATTACCTAACTGGGCGCAGTCACTGGGTATTGTTTTTTCTTTCACATTAATTTTTCCAAGCTGGGGTGGTATGATCAATGGATTACTTACACTCCGCGGTGCATGGGATAAAGTAAGAGAAGATGTGATATTGAAATTTATGGTAGTTGCCGTTACAGCTTATGGTATGGCAACATTCGAAGGTCCGATGCTCGCATTAAAATCAATAAATGCGATCAGCCACTTTACTGACT
>Ga0209468_1000798_pt1 | contig 14559 bp, 15 predicted proteins | sample GraSoiAngelo_102_FD_185871 | JGI IMG/M metagenome (GOLD analysis project Ga0209468, IMG submission 185871) | Grasslands soil microbial communities from the Angelo Coastal Reserve, California, USA - 14_0903_02_40cm (SPAdes) (version 2) | ecosystem: Environmental > Terrestrial > Soil > Grasslands ...
TCGTGTCAACGGCAGTGCTGGGTAGCTATGTTCGGAAAGGATAAGCGCTGAAAGCATCTAAGCGCCAAGCCTATCCCAAGATGAGATCTCCCTGAAGGGTCGTGGTAGACCACCACGTTGATAGGCTTCGGGTGTAAGCACAGTAATGTGTTCAGCTCAGAAGTACTAATAACCCGTTCGGCTTGATCATTTACTTTTCTGTTAACCCGTCGTTCGCCTCGGCGAACGACGGCATACAGAGAAGATCAAATGATCTAAAAAACAAAACGAAGCTCGGTTGTAACCGTCGGCTGTCCTCAGCCGAAATGAACTCCTGTATGTAGATGTCAGCGGATCAGCAGCAACTGATCGTTGATTGTTCTTTTTGAAATTTGGTAGCGGCGATTGACCTCAATCGCCTGACTTGTCCCCAGAGATTCGGCCTCGCGCTTACCTCGCTGCAAAGCAGCGAAATGCCAGTGCGGTTCCGCACTCTGGTGACCCTAGCGCAGTGGCACCACCCGTTCCCATTCCGAACACGGAAGTGAAACGCTGCAGCCCCGATGGTAGTACGGCGACAGGCCGTGCGAGAGTAGGACGTCGCCAGAACTGAAAACCCCACTGGGTTATCCCAGTGGGGTTTTTACATTCCTGCATTCTATGTCCTACTCGAACACGGCGCGGCGGAACGCCGCATGCCGTAAGAGAACCGAGCGGTTGGGAACCGCGAGATAGACGGTGGGGCCGCGAGGGTAGCGTGCGGGAGTGCGCGAATACGCCGTGCTGGGAAGCCGGCGGATAGACAGTCAAGCTTGCGTGGGCAGCAAGTGAGCGAACGGGAGCTTCGCGAATCAATCAATAGGATGTCGCCAGAACACGAACAGCTGCGCGAAATTACCGGAACTTTTCGGAGCGAGAAATAGCCGATGATTCAGATAAGAAAGGTCGAAATGGGCAGCAACGAGCGAGTCCATTAGCCCTTGGCGACGGCTGCAGTTCAATTCTTCAATCTAATTTCACGTAATCGAACCGATCCTTAACGGAATTCCAAAAAGCTCCTGCCGACTCCGCGTTCAACAGTGCGTGATAAACAGACTCGGGCACATGCATGTAACGATACGAATGCCCCTCTCGAAACTCGACATCCAATGTTCGATTCGTCCCGTCATACGTGACGGCTCCGATCGCGGAGGAGTCGAGTGTGACCCGTTGCGCCATTCGCCTTATTGAACGTCGCGCGTTCATGCGCTAAGACAAGGATTACATCAATCGAAAGGTTCCTATGCTCACAAGTCAGAAGGTTATTGACGCCGTTAACGAACAAATCGGATACGAATTCAGTGCGGAATTGCAGTATTATGCCATCGCAGCGCATTTTGCCGCTGAGGCGTTGCCGCAGTTGTCGCAGCATTTTTTCCGTCAGGCGGAGGAAGAAAAAGGGCACGCGCTCCGGTTCATCAAGTACGTCGTCGACGCGGGCGGACGCGTGATGATCCCGGCGATTGATGCCCCGAAATCGAAATTCAAAACGGCACGAGACGCGGTGAAGCTTTCGCTGGACCAGGAAATTCATGTCACCCAGCAAATCAACGGGCTCGTGGAACTCGCACGAAAACAGAACGATTACATCACGATTAATTTTCTCCAATGGTTCCTGACCGAGCAACTCGAGGAAGTTTCGTCGATGGATAATCTGCTCAAAATCATCGAGCGCGCCGGAACAGATTTGCTTCAAGCGGATGAATATCTCGCGCGGGTCGGGCTGAGAACGATGCCAGAGCCGCCCAAGCAATAAGACGGCTTAGCGGATTAATTGTAAAGCGGCGGCGATGTTCGCTGCATTATTAACGGCACCCAGAATAGCCGCCCCTAAAGCCGAATCTTCGCTAAAATCTTGCGTTCCTTATGTAAGAGGGCGTTCATTGGCAAATGAAAACGAAAACAGCAGTTAGTTTAATCGTGGCTGCGAACTTTATTCTTTGCGGCCTGGCCTTCGCCGCTGGCGCCAAGACATACGAAGTCACCGGAACCGTTCTCGAGACAACGCCCACGAAGATCGTCGTTCAGAAGGGCGCAGAACGATGGGAAATCGATCTGGATCCGCAAACCAAGGTCAAAGGAGAACTGAAAGTCGGAGCAAAGGTCACGATCACGTACACCATGAGTGCGGCGAAAATTGATGCGGGTGCCCTAACAAAACTCAAAGCCGCCGCCGAAGAAGCTGTAGCCCCGGTCACCTCGAGCGCGGCGCCCGGTTCGCAGAAAAAAGAGGCGCCAGCTGTTAGTCCTAAACCATAGGTGAATAGACCGCGCGGAGGGATGATGTCGTTATCGTCCCAAAAATGATGTGAGATTTGAACTCGGTCGTCTCCCGACTCTCTCGCTGCTACCTCGCGGCTGAACCGTCCATGTCGCTCGCCCCCGTTGCCCCATTCTCCACTCGCTCGGAATGACAAGGGGCCGATGACGGCGCGGATGAGAGGAAACGGATCACAAGGCGTGCGGCCGCAAAGCGGAAGCTGGTATGAGTTTCAAAGATCATTTTTCGAAACAGGCCGCTGATTATGCGATCTTTCGACCAAGTTACCCGCAGGAGCTGTTCGTTTACCTGGGAAGCGTCGCGCCAGGTCGCCAGCTCGCATGGGATTGCGGTACGGGAAACGGACAAGCGGCAGTCGGATTGGCATCAGTTTTCGATCGCGTGATCGCGACCGATGCGAGCGAGAACCAGATCGCGAACGCGGAGCAGCACGTGCGCGTCGAGTACCATGTCGCGCCGGCGGAAAACAGCGGCATCGAATCGGAGACAATTGATATGATCATGGTCGCGCAAGCATTACACTGGTTCGATCTGGACCGTTTTTACGCGGAAGCGCAGCGAGTATTAAAGCCTAACGCCGTCCTCGCTGCTTCGGCTTACAACTTGTTACAGATCGAGCCGGCGATCGATGAGGTTGTCAATCGATACTATTACGAGGTGGTCGAATCTTTTTGGCCGCCGGAACGCAAGCTCGTTGAAGGGTTCGCTGATCTCCCCTTTTCGTTTCACGAGCTCGATCCGCCAAAATTCGAAATGAGAGCGTCGTGGAATCTCGATCATTTAGCGGGCTACCTTCGAACGTGGTCATCGACTCAGCGGTTCATCGCTGCGACAGGCAGGGATCCATTGAAAGAAATAATGGACGAGCTTCGCGTTGCATGGGGAGCTCCGGAGCAGACGCGAAAGGTGATTTGGCCAGTAGTCTTGCGCGTTGGGTTAAAGGGGATGCCGAAGCCGCCGATGGAGTGACAGATCAAACGTCCAACGCTCAACGCCGAACGTCCGACGCCCAATGCAGAAAAAGAGCAAGAGATGTCTCGACGCTGCTCGATATGACAACAGCGGGTAACGATCTATCGCAAGTTGATCGCAAAGAAAAAAACCAAGGAGCGGCGGTCTCCAGTCCGCCGTGAACAAAGGGATGACCGTCGCCCGAAAACGCTTGAATAGAACAGCCTCAGAGCGGTCTAATCGGTCATTATGAATATGAAAGCAGCATTTAGTTTATTGGCAGCAGCGAGTCTCGCGCTCAGCAGCGCAGCTTTTGCCGCAGGCGCGAAGACTTACGAGGTGACCGGTCCCGTTCTGGAAGTGACAGACACGATAATTACGGTCCAGAAAGGGAAGGACCGCTGGGAAATCAATCGTGACGCGAACACCAAGGTGACGGGCGACCTCAAGGTCGGCGAAAAGGTAAAAATCACTTACACGATGTCGGCCACAGAAGTGGAGGTGAAGGCAGGTAAGGGCAAAAAGAAAGAGGCTACGAGTCCGGCCGGTGCACCGACGCCATAAACGGACAAACACTCAAATCGCCGGATGCACAAAAATGTATCCGGCGATTTTGTCGTTGTGGAGACGCTTGTACCAAGCGCCTGCTCCGAGCTTCGGTGCTGGCCGCGGCCAGCACCGCTACAACTATCTTCGTCGGCCGCTGCCGCCAAGAATCCCTCCGAGGATTCCGCGAGCGATTTGCCGGCCTATTGAGTTGCTGGCGGCGCGCATTGCACTTTTTACCATTGAAGTCGCCAATGAATCGTAACGTCCGCCGCGCGGTCCGATTGTGGGCTGGAATGCAGCTGTGGCGGTGCCGAGAGCTTCAGCCAATAACGAAGGCTTCTCTCCCTCGGGCGCTGCGGGGCTGGCAGCCACAGGTGGTGCACCGACGGCTTGCGCTTTCTCCCCAGTTCTGGCCTGTAGTATTTCGTAAGCCGATTCCCGATCGATCGCCTTTTCGTAATGGCCGGCGATAATAGATGAAGCGATTATCTCTTTGCGCTGGTCGGCTGTGATGGCGCCCACCTGGCTACGTGGCGGAACAATCTTCGCCCGCTCGACAATTTGGGGGCTGCCGTTTTCATCCAGCATCGAGACGAGCGCCTCGCCAACTGCGAGCTGAGTAATCACCGTCTCGACTTTTAGCCTCGGATTTTGCCGGAAAGTTTCCGCAGCGGCTTTCACCGCTTTCTGATCGCGCGGGGTAAACGCACGCAACGCATGCTGCACGCGATTTCCAAGCTGCCCAAGCACAACATCGGGGATATCGAGTGGATTTTGGCTAACGAAATAAACGCCGACGCCTTTGGAGCGAATCAGTCGTACCATTTGCTCGATCTTTTGTTGGACTGGCGGCGCGATGTCAGCGAAAAGCAGATGCGCTTCGTCGAAGAAGAAAACCAGCTTCGGTTTTTCCGGGTCGCCAATTTCCGGAAGATTCTCGAATAACTCCGAGAGCATCCAAAGCAAAAATGTCGCGTAAACCTTTGGCGATTTTTGCATCAATTTATCGGCAGCAAGGATGTTAATCACTCCTTTGCCGCCTTGTGTTTGGATCAAGTCATCGAGATTGAGTGCGGGTTCGCCGAAAAATTTGTCCGCGCCTTGCGATTCGAGTGCGAGCAGATTGCGCTGGATCGCTCCGGCGCTGGCGGCCGAAATGTTCCCGTAGTGAGTTTTAAACTTGTCGGCGTTGTCCGCGATGTACTGCAACATCGAACGCAGGTCCTTGAGGTCCAGCAGAAGCAATCCATTTTCGTCGGCGATTTTGAAAACGATGTTGAGCACGCCTTCCTGGGTGTCGTTCAACTCAAGCAAGCGCCCAAGCAGCAGTGGGCCCATTTCCGAAATGGTCGCGCGCACTGGGTGGCCTTGCTCGCCGAACACGTCCCAAAACACCACCGGAGAGGCTTCGCCAGTGAAATTGTCGATCTTAAGCTCCTTCGCGCGCTCGAGGATTTTGGGATTGTTTCCGCCCGGCTGACTGAGGCCCGCGAGGTCGCCTTTCACGTCCGCCATGAAGACCGGCACGCCGCGGGCGCTGAAATTCTCAGCGAGTGTCTGCAGTGTGACCGTTTTCCCCGTGCCGGTGGCGCCGGCGATCAATCCGTGGCGGTTCGCCATTTTGGGGAGCAAAAAGATTTGTTCCTTCGATTCGGCAACGAGGATGGGATCGGACATGATTGGACAGTAAGATTTTGCTAACGACGGCGCGATTGTCCAGCGCTGAGCGCATGAATAGGTCTCCATCGAGGACGCGATTGCAAGCGTAACTCAGTAAAGATACGGTTTGGAGAGAGGAAATGCGTTTTTGATTAGTTCGACACGCGCTTTCCCGTCGTCCGCGATGATCACTTCAACAACGTCGAATCGGAAGAGAATATCGGGATTATCCAGCATTCGCAGCCAGGCCAGAGCCCCACGAGAAATGCGCTTTCGTTTTTCTCGATCAACTGCTTCGAAAGGCCGCCCAAAATCTTCGCGGCCGCGAGTCTTTACTTCAACAAACACCAGTGTGTCATTGTCACGACACACAACATCGATCTCACCGCCGCTGCGACCGCGGAAATTGCAGAAGAGGATTTTGTATCCGTTACGCTTGAGATAGCGACACGCCAACTTCTCGCCGAGAACGCCTCGCCGAAGATGACCGGACTTGGACGACTTCCTCCAATGCGAGAAGCGGTTGTGCCACCGGCTCGAAAGATCGGCGATGGATTGGGCAAGGGCCGAATTCATGGAGTTTCAGCAGATGCAGTTCGGTTCCGTAGCCTTTGTGTTGGTGAAAGCAATACTGCGGGAACTGGGCGCAAAAGTCACGCATCATTCGGTCCCGCGTTACCTTGGCGATCACGCTCGCTGCAGCGATGCTCAGACTGATGCAGTCGCCGTCAATAATCGCAGTCTGCGGAAGCGGGAAAGGAATGACTGGCAGTCCATCGATCAAAACATGATCGGGCGGGTCGATCAGTGCTGTGATTGCCATGCGCATCGCTCGATGGCTCGCGCGCAGAATATTGATGCGATCAATCTCAACGGAATCGACAGCGCCAACCGTCCATCTGACTTCGGGATTAGACACCAGATCCGAATGGATCTCCTCGCGCAATTCCGGTGCAAGCTGCTTGGAATCGTTTAGACGACGGTGACGAAATTTTTCAGGAAGAACTACTGCAGCGGCCACAACCGGGCCAGCCAACGCCCCCCGGCCAGCTTCATCAATCCCGGCAATACGCGCGACACCGGTGCCGCGCAGTTTTTTCTCGTAACGAAATCCGCATCGCCGATACATCTGCGCAAATCATTGGCAGATTTGCGCGAGTGACAAGTGACATCTGATATGTGACGAGAAAAAGATCAGAGCCGCGAAGCTTTTCACACTTCACACGCTGATCATTCTCTTACCGCCGTCGCTTCCTTACCTTTGCGAGTGCGAAGATAATTTAATCTGGCGCGACGTGCGCGACCTTTTTGCTCCACCTCTACTTTTGCGATGCGGGGCGAGTGCAGCGGAAATACACGCTCCACGCCTTCGCCGTAGGAGATTCGCCGCACGGTGAATGTTTCGTTGAGTCCCCGGCCCTTACGGCCAATGACAATGCCAGCGAATATCTGGACTCGTTCCTTGTCGCCTTCCACCACACGGGTATGAACGCGCACGCTATCCCCGACAGAAAACTGCGTTACTTCGCCTTTATGCTGTTCTTTCTCAATAGCATCGATGATCTGATTCATGAAAATTCCCCTTTCCCGTCCGGGCGGGCGAACAGTTTCCAGCAGGATGGGAAAAATTGCAACCGTTCACAGGGTCATTTACCAATTTCACAAGTTGGAGGTTCGCCGACTGGGTAACCGCAAAATCCTTGAATCGCTAACTCATCAAATTGCGTTATGTTCGGGATCCATTCGCGCCCGTAGCTCAACTGGATAGAGCGACGGCCTCCGGAGCCGTAGGTTGCGCGTTCGAGCCGCGCCGGGCGCACCACCTCTGAAAAGGTGGCTTTCCCAGGTAAAATTGCGGATTTTTGACCATTTTCCGATCATACTCATTCGAACATATAAAGACCATTCTGGCGATGATTGAAGGGCGGAAACCTCAGCGGTTCCATTAGTGGGACAAGGGAAGCATCGCGACAATTGGGCGGAACAAAGCGGTCGCGGATTTAAAATTCATGCACTTGAGCGGTCTTCTCGCGTGGGTGGCGTGGTTGTTCGTGCATATCGTCTTCCTGGTCGGTTTTCGAAACCGCTTGCTTGTCCTTTTTCAATGGGCGTGGGCGTATTTTACCTTCAACAAAGGCGCGCGCTTGATTACGCGAAATTTCCAGTCAGAAACGCGCCCGCCGGCGTGAACGAGATTAAGGGATTAGCGAATCAGAAAATCAGCGATCCAAGCAATGCGGAGGATCTAGCGCTTGCGATCCAAATCGTTCTTCACGGAAAAGAGAGAGGCCGCCTTGCGACGGCCTCTTCCGGTTATCTTTCTTATTGTTATTTGGCTTCTGCCAATGCCCAGAGGCCTTGGAGTTAGAAGCCTACCTGCATGATTTGACTGCCCCAGAGGCTGGTCGTGTTGATCTTCTCGTTCACCAGCCATGCTTTGGATATGGCGCTCGGGTCGATGGTGACGGCTGAATAATCGCCCCAACGCTCTGTAGTATCTGCGCTAGGATTGTAGAACGTCGGGCTGGTAACTCCGACTATGCCGGCCGGGATCCCAGGATCGCCGTTCAGCTTACCGGAGAAGACGACCTGTGCATTCACACCAACATTTGCGTCGGTCGAACTCCACGTTACGAACGTGTTATTCGATGTGTTTGTAGTGATGGAGGCATTCCAGTCGTCCGAAGTGCCAGTCTGGAAGAAGAACCCGCTCTGCGCGACCGTATTGCTCGAGGTATTTATCCGGTAGAACTTTGGAGCTGGAAAACTACCAAGCGCAATCGTGTGCGTCTGCCACAGATCATCGCCATTTTGTGTGCTGGCGTTAACAAATCGGCTGTCCGATGTGTCGAGCAAATTGGTTGTCCCGGACTGATGCGCATCCGGGGGCACGGAGTAAGAAGGAACGGTGGCGGCCGATGACACCAAAGCGGTACCGTTGGGACGGCTCGAGTTGGTCAGCGTGTACTTCGTAAACGTGGTGCCTGACGGAGGAGCCGCGAGCAGGAAGCTGTTTGCATTCTGATCCAGCACGATGGGAGGCGCCAGAGTTCCAGCCAGTCCGGTAAAGACAGGAACACTGAAACCAAGCCCGTTATACAATCGCGCCTTGGCGATTGAGAACTCGTCAGCTCCCACGAACCCGCCGTGGAAAATATTCGCCGTGAATATGACTGCATCCTGATCGAAACCCAACTGCGGGAAGTCAAAGAAGTCACCGGAGAAAAAGGTGACATTTACACTGTAGATGAAGAAGGCCCCTGCCGGATTCGCCGTCTTCGATATGCCGATAAAAAATCTCTGGACAGTGTTGCTCTCCTGAAAAGCCTCTGCGGTCACAATCCAGCGATTCCAAACCGAATCGTAAACCACACGCGGATCAAAAATGACCTCCGTGGTATAGCCAAAGAAGGTTGCAAGACTGACGTTTTTAACGAGCGCTGGCGGAGTGGCCTTATTGTACATCCTGATATGACTATTCGTTACCTCAACAAAATGCGTTTTGCCGACAGCACCGTGGGTATCGGGCGGCCGCAATCCATCGACGTCACTAGCGGCGTCGAAGTTTTTAAACACCCTCGTGGGCGGCCCGGCTGGCACTGCGCTAAGCGCACCTGGTTTTACTGCCTGGGGCGAGTAATTCGCAGCCGCCGCCTGTTTTGCCGCCGCGTAAGCGTTGGCATCTATGGTTGGCCGGAATGGTATGGCATAGGCAGCCGCCGGCTGCTGCATGACAAAGTTCTCCTCAGCCTGTATTTCGGCAGCCGGCCCCGAATCAAGGGTAAACTGGGGGGCAAGAGACTGCGCTACAGCTTGGCCGCACCACATGATAGGTGCAAGGGCAACTACCGCGGCAAGTATTGGTTTGTTTAGTATTTTCATTATAGATGGTCCTTTCGTTTTGATTTGGTTTTCTTAGGAACGCAAAAATAATGTCACAACAATGCAGAATCGGTCTACTCATCTGGCGACATTCTTTCCGCATTAACCGAGAAAAGCTGTAAAACAGCTCAAACCTAATGTTGGCCCGCCAGGAGGGACACGCGGTACTGGCTCGGAGACAGACCGGCATATTTTTTAAAATCCCGGTTGAACTGGGCCAGCGAATGGAAACCCGCCGCGAAAGCCACTTCCCCAATACGGAACGAACGCTCGGGGAGGCGGTCTTTTACCTTCTCGACCCGTACCCTCGCCGTGTATTCTGTGAGCGTCATTCCGGTGGCGTTTCTAAATATCTTGCCGAAATAATCGGGGTGCAGTGACACGCAGCGAGCGACCTGGGCCACCGTGAGCCGCTCTTCACATTTCTCTAGGATAAACTTCTTCGCAAACGTCACGCATACAGGTTCGGCGTCCGCGGTTGAGATCAATAAGCGCCCGGCGGATTCGGACAGGTGCTCTGAAAACATCGATAGCAGACTGATCACTCCCTTCAGCCTGCCGTGGGAAACCATCGGTATTCCAAAATAAGCATTTCTCGCATCGCGCATGGACGGATCCGCGTTTGAGAGACGATGCAATACTCGCATCCAATCCTTAGGCGCTGGAGTTCGATAAAAGACCGGTCCCGCCAGCAGGGTCCCCACGGTTGACCCGCGAGCTCGGAGGGTGACTCCAAAATAACTAAAGCCACAGATCGAAGCGGATTTTTCGGGGATGCCGCTTCCGGTTACTCTGGCAAGCAAGTCTCTCAAGCGCTCTATGCAACGCAGCCGCTCCTGCTCTGTATTCACCAGCGCGGCGCAAAATGCGTGTCGGCGCAACGCCTGCAATAGCTCTCTCTGGCCGCTTCCCACATGCAGAAAACGCAGAACGATTCCAGTCGTGGACGAAAATGCAGCCAGAAACTGTTTCAGGGGCGGAGACACCAGCAACGCTTGATGAAGGGTTTTGATGCATCTCGACTCGTCTCTATTGCGCTTACTTGCCAGCTGCAACGGCTGAGCCAGCTCCGCGCCACTACCGGTTATTACGCTTCTCATAGTAGGTCTCCACTTCCGAAAGAAAAGGGAGCTATCAGGAGGGGGAACACCCCTTGCCAATCGAATCTCGCCGAGAATACTTCTTTAAGGGGGGGGTTCGCGATATTAAACCTTAGTTTACGTTCAAATAAACATCATTGCGCACGTACAAAATCGCAGTGGTGTACGATTCGCAACACGGTTTTTAGTTGGACGCGGACCGATTGCCTCTGCACATTCAATCCACAAGAAAACTCATTCCCTGTGAAATCGCATAGGGCGCCGCACCAGGCTTTGTTTTCCAGACCTTCGGGTGCGCAGAACTACGGGATAAGGCTTCCTTACCGGCGCGAAGGAAAATGCCTAATTATTCGCCAGCCGTCGCTCGGCTCCGTAAGGGAATACTTCTGGAATCTCGCCTGCTCGGATTTGGTGCTGGATGGAGCGCCAGAAGTCGGCCCTAAATATCTCGCGATGATGCTCCAGCAGCGCGGCCAGGGCCGGCTTTGGGAAAGCCAGGAATTGCAAAAATTCCTCGGGGAAAATGTCGTTCTCACGCACGGAGAACCACGGCTCGGCGGCGACTTCTTCCTCCGGAGTGCGCGCTTCGGGCAGTTTGCGAAAATTGCAGTCCGTAAGAAAACAAAGCTCATCGTAATCGTAAAAGACGACGCGGCCGTGTCGGGTCACGCCAAAATTTTTCGTGAGCAAGTCGCCGGGAAAGATATTGGAGGCAGCAAGGTCTTTGATCGATTGCCCGTAATCGCGCCCGGCAGCCGCGATTGCCTCCGCCTGGTTTTCTCGGAAAAAAAGGTTGAGCGGGCGAAGACGACGCTCGACATAGGCGTGCGCGATGATGGCGTCGCCGCCTTCCATCTTCACAATGGAAGCGGCATCGCGCAAAAGTTCGGCCAGCAGCTCGGAGTCGAAGCGGTCTGCCGGGATGCGCAGATGCTCGAACTCGTGCGCTTCGACCAATCGTCCCGCGCGGTCATGTTCGAAAACTAATCGGTACCGCCGCCGCACATCCTCGCGAGTGCTGTCTTTCGGCAAATCAAATCGATCTTTGATCAGTTTAAAAACGACGTCGTAGCTCGGCAGCGTGAAAACGCTCATCACCATTCCGCGAGCTCCTTCGGCCACGACGAAACGATCGCTCGACCTGCGAAGGTGGGCGATGAAATCGCGGTAGAATTCCGTTTTACCGTGCCGATGAAAACCGATGGCGTTGTAAAGATCGATCAAACGTTTGCGCGGCATCAACTGCTGAAGATAACGCACCAGCCGATAGGGACATTCAACCGCAACCCGAAAATAAGAGCGGGTAAACGAAAACAAAATCGCGAGATCGACATCTCCATGGAGCAGCGCATCGAGGCTGATGCCGCGCTCATTTTCGTGACGAAGGCAAAGCGCGATGGGCAAGGGCAACTGTCCTTCGCACACGACGCGTCCCACCAAATAGGCGCCGCGTCCGCGATAAAAGACACTCGAGACAATCTCCAGTTCGGGCTGCGAATGTTTCGCCTCGCGCACGGCTTCAATTCGCGCCGAAGCCAGCTTCGCTGTCTCCTGCAGATCGGCCCAGCAGGTTTCCTCAAAAGCATCTGTCAACGCCGAACACAGCAGTTCGGGCAGGTTTTGGCCGCGATAAGTTTTCGTGATATTGATCAGGGCGCTCGGCGGCGGCGCGTCGAAATCGGTATCGACAAACTCGATTGCCTGGTCCACGCCGGCGGTGGCAAAAACGCGGCGCGTTAACGAATTGAAAAATGTTTCGGCGATTTCCCACGCCGGCGAGCGCGCAATGAGCGATGAGTACACAGCTTTGATGCCCGTCCAGATGCTGTGTTCCGGCAAACGCGTGCCCATCAATTTGCGGATCCGATTTGTCAGGCCGTCGAGAACTTCATTGTAGAAATGCAGACGCTCGGCAGCGTCATCGAAACTGCCGGCCCAATCGCGCGCCAAAAAACGCTCACGCGCACGCCGGGTGATGGCGTTGAAACATTTTTCGTAGTCGAAAAAAGCTTCGAGCGCGCTTTCGGCGCAATACGCGGCGAGACGACTGTTGGTCAGCGCGGAAGAGTCTTGCGCAACATTTTCGTTGGCAGTCGTCGATGTTGCAGTCAACGGAACTGCTCCGCTTCGGTCGAGCCGTCCAAGGCCGCGGTCGAGCTTTTACCGTCAGCGATGATTTGCGCGACGAGATCAAAGTAACCTGTGCCGACTTCGCGCTGATGTTTCGTCGCCGAATATCCATCGCGTTCGGCCACGGATTCCGCCTCCTGCAATACCGCGTACGCCGCCATGCCGTGGTCGCGATAATCGCGCGCCAGATTGAACATGCTAGCATTAAGCGCATGAAATCCAGCAAGCGTGACGAATTGAAATTTGTAACCCATCGCGCCGAGCTCGCGCTGAAATTTCGCGATACTGGCGCTGTCGAGTTGCCTTTTCCAGTTGAACGACGGCGAACAATTGTAAGCCAGTAACTTGTCAGGGAATTTTGCGTGGAGGCTCTCGGCGAATCGTTTTGCTTCCACCAAATTCGGTTCGCTGGTTTCGCACCAGATCAGCTCGGCAAACGGCGCATAACTTTGCGCACGCGCGATCGCCTGATCCAGTCCGGCGCGCACCCGAAAGAAACCTTCCGGCGTCCGTTCGCCTGTGAGAAATTCGCGATCGCGCTCATCCACGTCGTTTGTAAGGAGGGCGGCGGCGTTTGCATCCGTTCGCGCGATCAGAATCATCGGCACGTCGCAAACATCCGCTGCCAAACGCGCCGCGATGAGATGCTTGATGGCAGTGAGCGTCGGCACCAACACCTTCCCGCCCATGTGTCCGCATTTTTTCTCGCTCGCGAGTTGATCCTCGAAGTGTACGCCGGCCGCGCCGGCTTCGAGCATTGCCTTGGTTAGTTCGAAAACATTAAGCGGTCCACCGAAACCGGCCTCGCCATCGGCCACTATGGGCGCGAACCAGTCGATATCGGCGTTACCTTCGGCGTGGTAAATCTGATCGGAGCGCTGTAAGGCTTGATTGATTCGCCTAACGAGTGCCGGCACGCTGTTTGCGGGATACAAACTTTGATCGGGATACATTTGGCCGGCGAGATTTGCGTCTGCCGCCACCTGCCACCCGCTCACGTAAATTGCTTTCAAGCCCGCTTTGACCTGTTGCATCGCTTGATTGCCGGTCAGCGCGCCGAGAGCGGCGACGTAATCCTCGTTTAGCAATAGTTGCCAAAGTTTTTCTGCTCCGCGCCGAGCGAGCGTATGCTCGATATGCAGGCTGCCACGCACGCGCTCCACGTCTGTCGAGGAATATGGTCTTGTTATGCCGCGCCAGCGCACATCGGCTTCATTCGAGTTTGTCATAACCGGGCAACGTTAAAAATTCGGCGAACTCATCGTCAGTGGTCATCTTGTCGAACAAATCGCGGGCAATTTCGAATTTCCCGCTGGCGAAACGATCGACACCGATCGCTTGTTTGATTTTCGTTAGTTCTTCCGTCAGCACTTCGCGAAATAGTTCTTTCGTCACTTTGCGGCCATCGCTCAGTTTTCCATCGGGATGCCGAATCCATTGCCAGACTTGGGCGCGCGAGATTTCCGCCGTGGCGGCGTCTTCCATCAAATTGAAAATCGGGACTGCGCCGCTGCCGCGCAGCCACGCCTCGAGATATTGCACGCCCACGCTCACGTTCGTGCGCAAACCTTGTTCGGTGATCGGGCCGCGCGGACCGAAATCGAGCAGGTCTTTCGCGCAAAGATCGACATCATCACGCTGGCGCGTGATTTGGTTATGCTGCGGCATCAGGCGATGGAATGCTTCGGTCGCGAGCTGGACCATTCCGGGATGGGCCACCCACGTTCCATCGTGACCATCGCCGGCTTCGCGTTCCTTGTCGCTCCGCACTTTGGCAAACGCTTCTTCGTTCGCGCGCGGATTGTTCTTCACCGGAATCTGAGCTGCCATTCCGCCCATCGCGAAAGTTTTCCGACGATGACAGGTCTGGATGCAGAGCAATGAATATGAATGCATGAAATGCGTCGTCATCGTAATGACCGCGCGATCGGCCAGAAGGAAATCCCGTTTGTGGCGAAATTTTTTAATGCAGGAAAAAATATAATCCCA
>Ga0209468_1000799_pt1 | contig 14559 bp, 12 predicted proteins | sample GraSoiAngelo_102_FD_185871 | JGI IMG/M metagenome (GOLD analysis project Ga0209468, IMG submission 185871) | Grasslands soil microbial communities from the Angelo Coastal Reserve, California, USA - 14_0903_02_40cm (SPAdes) (version 2) | ecosystem: Environmental > Terrestrial > Soil > Grasslands ...
TCCGAGGACAGCGAGGAGAAGCGCCCCACCGTCCAGGTCGGCGATCCGTTCACCGAGAAGCTCCTGATCGAGGCCTGCCTCGAGCTGATGGCCTCCGACGCGATCGTCGCCATCCAAGACATGGGCGCGGCCGGCCTCACCTCCTCCTCCGTCGAGATGGCGTCGAAGGGCGGGGTCGGAATCGAGCTCGACATGAACGCGGTCCCCGTCCGCGAGGAGGGGATGACGCCCTACGAGATGATGCTCTCGGAGAGCCAGGAGCGGATGCTGATGGTCCTGAAGCCCGGCCGCGAGGCCGAGGCTGAAGCCATCTTCCGCAAGTGGGAGCTGGACTTCGCGGTGATCGGCACCGTCACCGATACCGGCCACATGGTGCTCAAGTGGAACGGCGAGGTGGCCGCCGACATCCCCCTCGCCCCGCTCGCCGACGAGGCGCCGCTCTACGACCGCCCCTACGCCAGCCCGGAGGCATACAGGGCATGGGCGGCCGTGAAGCCGCTCGGCGATCTGCCCGAAAGCACCGACATCGCCGCCGACCTCCTCAAGCTGATGGCCTCCCCCGACATCGCCAGCCGCCGCTGGATCTGGGAGCAATACGACCAGAAGGTCGGCGGCGACACGGTCCAGGCGCCAGGCGGCGACGCGGCTGTGGTTCGAGTCCACGGCACTAACAAGGCGCTGGCCGTCACCACCGATTGCACCCCCCGCTATTGCTATGCGGACCCGTATGAAGGCGGACGCCAAGCGATCGCCGAGGCTTGGCGCAACCTCTGCGCGGTCGGCGCCACTCCGCTGGCGGTCACCAACTGCCTCAACTTCGCCAATCCCCAGCGGCCCGAAATCATGGCCCAGATCGTGGGCTGCCTCGAAGGCATGAGCGAAGCCTGCCGGGCGCTCGACTTCCCGATCGTCTCCGGCAATGTGAGCCTCTACAACGAGAGCAAGGCCACAGGCGGCGGCAGCGCCATCCTCCCCACGCCGGCGATCGGCGGCGTCGGGCTGCTTGCCGATTGGAAGGCGAGCGCAACCATCGCCTTCAAGGCGGACGGCGACGACATCTGGCTGATCGGCGACTGGCCCGGGCATCTCGGCCAGTCGCTCTGGCTCCGCGAGGTCGCCGGCCGGGAAGACGGCCCGCCGCCGCCGGTCGACCTCGCCGCCGAGCGCCGCCATGGCGAAGCGATGCGCGAGGCGATCGCCGCCGGTCTGGTCACGGCGGTCCACGACATTTCCGACGGCGGGCTGCTCGTCGCTTTGGCCGAAATGGCGCTGGCCGGAGGCCGCGGCGCGCTGCTCGACGATCGCGTGCCCCTCACGCCGGCCACCCTCTTCGGGGAAGACCAGGGACGCTACATAGTCACCACCGGCAATTCGGACCCCCTGCTCCGCGCGCTCGCCGCGGGGTCCGTGCCGCACCGCTTCCTGGGCTCGGTCGGCGGAAGCGCGCTTGGCATCGGCACCGCGACGATCCCGCTCGCCGATCTCCGCGCCGCGCATGAGGGCTTTTTCCCTTCGCTTATGGGTGATAGCCTCGAAGCGCTGTAGCCCCGGGCTCGGGCGGCTTCGGGAGTGAAGTGCCATGCCCAGATTGCTGCGTCCCATCCTCCTCGCCACGCTCGTCGCCGGAACGCTCGACATCGTCGCCGCGATCGGGCTGACCGTCTATTACGGCCGCCGCGGCGTCGGCGACATGCTGCGCTACGTCGCCTCCGGCCCCTTCCCCGCCGCGACCGGATGGGGACCGGGCGGCGCGGCGCTCGGCCTCGCCACCCATTTCGCGCTGATGCTGGCGATGGCGGCCGCGTTCGTGCTCGCCGCGTCGCGCCGGCCAAAGCTGTGGCGAAGGCCGCTGCTCTGGGGCCTCCTCTACGGCCTCGCCACCTATGCGGTGATGAACCTGATCGTCGTGCCGATGCGCTGGCCCGAGGCCTTCCCGCCCAGTCCGCGCTCGGTGGGCACGCAGCTCTTCTGCCACATCGTCCTGGTCGGCATCCCCGTCGCCTGGATCGCCGCCCGCCATTTCCGCCGCCGGAGCGCTTTCGCCTAACTCGTAAGGGAGCCCGATGACCGCCGGTTACTCAGCCACGCCGCTGGCGAGGAAGCTCTCGCTGAAGGACGGCCTGCGCGTCTGGTGGGACGAGATGCCGGCCAGCGTCCGCGCGGAGATTGGAGCCGCGGACCTCGACATGCAGGAGCTCGCCCGGCCCGAGGCTCCTCTCGACGCCGCCCACATCTTCGTCACCCGCCGCGCCGACCTCGAAGCCCATATCGCCCGCCTCCGCCCGGCGCTCGCCCCGGCCGGCTTCATCTGGGTCTCCTGGCCGAAAAAGGCCGCGCGCGTGCCGACCGACATCACCGAGGACGTGATCCGCGACATCGCGCTCCCCACCGGCCTGGTCGACGTCAAGGTCTGCGCGGTCGACGAGACATGGTCCGGGCTGAAGCTGGTGATCCGCAAGGAATTGCGCGCATCCTGAGGGTAGAAGGCAGGAGTCGTCCCGGCGAAGGCCGGGACCCATGAACACGGCTCAAGGAACGATACGCGTTGGCGTCTCCGCCATTCCGTCGAAGCTTCGGTTCATGGGTCCCGGCCTTCGCCGGGATGACTCCTCCTCCGCGCCGGCAAAACGCTATTGCGAACAAGTCGCATTATCGATACATCCGATTTCCATGATCGTTTGCGTCTGTAATGCGATTCGCGAGAACGAGGTCCGCGCCGCCGCCCGGGCCGGCGCCTCCTGCCCGACCAGCGCCTATCGCGCGCGCGGCTGCAAGCCCCGCTGCGGCCAGTGCTTCACCTTCGCCCGAGAGATCATCGCCGCCGAAACCGCGCGGGCGTGAGGCCCGTTCCGTCCCTCTCGTCATTCCCGCGAAAGCGGGAATCCAGCTTCCTTCAAAAACCTTCCTTCGCGTCTTCGCGTCTTCGCGTGAGAAAAACGAAATAGGGGTCACGCGAAGCCGCGAAGGACGCGAAGAAGAGAAAGCGGGATTCCCGCTTTCGCGGGAATGACGCAATGGCGCGCGAACGCCTCGCAATTGCGCTCCCGCGCCTGCGACCGCCTCGCAAGTTCAGTCTAATTTTTCGCGGTTTTCCGCCATTTTTTCTCGATGCTTTCGCCGACGCCCGCGCTATAAGCCCCTGCGAACAGGAGGCGGCGATGAAGGGCGACGACAGGACACTCCAGCTGCTCAACGAGACGCTGAAGAACGAGCTCACCGCGATCAACCAATATTGGCTCCATTACCGGATGCTCGACAATTGGGGCGTCGCCCGCCTGGCCGAATATGAGCGCCACGAATCGATCGACGAGATGAAGCACGCCGACCGCCTCGCGGAGCGGATCCTGTTCCTCGAAGGCCTTCCCAACCTCCAGATGCTCGGCCGCCTTCGCGTCGGCGAGACCGTCGAGGAGATATTGAAGGCCGACCTCGAGCTCGAGCTTGAGGCGGTCGAGCAGCTCAAGGGCGCGATCGCCCATTGCGAGCAGGCCCGCGACTTCGTCAGCCGCGACCTCTTCGCCTCGATCCTCGAAAGCGAGGAAGGCCATGTCGATTTCCTCGAAACCCAGTTCGAGATGATCGGGCGGATGGGGCTTCAGAACTATATCCAGCTCCAGAGCAAGCCGGCGGAGGGTTGACGGCTCGATCCTCGCGGTCCCGGGCTCCCTCTCCCGTGGGGAGAGGGTTGGGGTGAGGGGCTCGAGCGTTCGAGGAAAATCTCTGACTCCGTACCCCCCTCACCCTACCCTCTCCCCACGGGAGAGGGTTTTCCGACTTGAGCGACACCACCGCCGCCGGCCCTTTCCCCTCCCTGCCTTCAGGGAGGGGACCGAGGGGTGGGTGCGCGCGCAGCGAGCCGCTTTGAGCGCGCGCCGCGCAAGCCGTTCCCAGCCGCGCGCGCCCCCGATTAGGCTCTCCCCCCATTCCGTGCTAAGAGCGCCGCGCTTCGGTCGCAACAGACGGTCTTCGGCGCTTTGCGGCTCCTACTTCCTTCTCTCGGCTTCCCCAGCGAAAGGGCGCGCCAATTCCGGCCCGCCCGCCAGAAAGGAAGAATCTATGCCCATCGGCAAAGTGAAATTTTTCAACGCCAGCAAAGGCTACGGCTTCATCGCTCCCGAGGACGGCGGCAACGACGCCTTCGTTCACATCAGCGCGGTCGAGAAGGCCGGCATGAGCACCCTCAACCAGGATCAGCGCGTCTCCTACGAGCTGCAGCAGGACCAGCGCGGCAAGACCAGCGCCGTCAACCTGCAGAGCGCGTAACTCTCTCGGCCCTCCCCGGTCCGCCGGGGAGGGCAGTGGAGGACCGGAATCCCCGGCCGATCCCACCCAAGGGCCGGCGCGCGAGTCGTTCCCGATTCCTCCGAAGCACCGTCATTCCCGCGACAGCGGGAATCCAGCTTCCTTCCATTTCTTCCTTCGCGTCTTTCCCGCGCAAGCGGGAATTCATCTTCCATCCTCTTCCTTCGCGTCTTCGCGCCTTGGCCGAAGGCCAAGTTTATCCTGAGCGCCTGCAAGGCAGTCGAAGGGCGTGAACCCGTTCCCTTTTTCTCACGCGAAGACGCGAAGGCGCGAAGAAGGAAGGGTGGCTTCCCGCTCGCGCGGGAATGAGGGAGGGGAATATCGGTGGAATAGCGGTGACAGGAATATCGAATATCGGAAAGGGCGGCCCCGCGGGACCGCCCTCCCCTTCTGCATCGCCGGTTGACGGCTCAGCGCGACGGTGGCGCACCCGCTGCTGCCGCCAGGCCCTGCTCGCGCAGGCCCTGAAGCACGTCGGCCTCCACCGAGGCATTGTACACTCTGACGGTGCTGATCACCTGGCCGTCCTCACCCAGCAATTCGGCCTCGCGGCCCGAACCGGCCGGCGCGAGGCGAACGTAGACCGGATTTGGATGGAGGCTGTTGGACGCTCCGTTGGCGCCGTCCACGATTCCGCCGATCAGGCCGCCGGCTATGACGTTCCCGGCAATGGCCCCGTTGAGCTTGCTCTGGACATAGACGCTCGCCGGCTCGAATCCCTCCATCGTGTAGGTGACCATGGAGTCGCGCCCGCGCCGCATCTCGATTTCGCACGGCGTGACGCAGGTTCCGCCCTGCGCCAACCGGATGGTCGCGCCGGCCGGGTCCGACCTGAACGCCACATCCTGGTTGACCCCGTGGACAATGGTGGCGCAGCCACCGAGTGCCGGTCCGGACGCAATTATGGCGCAGGCAAGAATCAGTCTTTTCATAGTGTTCCCCCTTGGTCGACAGGATGCCGACGAGGGCGACGCTAGCGCGCTCGATCCGGCCTTTCCACCGGATTGTGCTTCACCGGCTTGGCCCTGCGCTCGCCATGATTCGGCGGCGAGGCACCGGTTCCCGCCGCCGATTCGCTGCCGCCCGACCGATCCTTCCGCGACGAACCGAGTATCGCGGGCGCTCCTGAAGACGCCAACAATTTCCCGTGAATTCAATCGTCTAACGCGCTTATTTCGCCCGCTTGCATTTTCCTCTTTCCTACAGACGTGCCTTTGTGGTTCATAATGCCAAATGGAAGAGAACCCGATTCGCGCGCCGAACGACTCGTCCGAAGCGGCGGCCCTTGTCCCCGTTCACGCCTCCGACACCGAGGCCTATTGGCGCGGCTATCACGCCGCTTTGGCCGCGCAGGCCCCGCCGGATGACGGCTCCTCGCCGCGCGTTCGCCGGACGCGGGTCGACGGCTTCGACGGCGCTCGGCAGGTCGTCTTTCTCGAGGGCGTCGCCGAGGGGCTGACCGTCGCCGCGGCCGCTGGGCGCGCCGGAATCAGCGTTACGGCCGTCTACAATTTCCGCAACCGCCGCGCGGGCCGGGCCTTCAATCTCGCCTGGGAAGCTGCGTCGCGCCGCGCCCGCCGGCCGCTCGCCGACCGCCTCCACGACCGCTCGCTCGAGGGCCAGACCGAGACCTTCCGCGACCGGGACGGGGAGATCGTCGGCACCCGCCACCGCCACGACAACCGGCTCGCCATGGCCATGCTCACCCGGCTCGACCGCAAGGCCGAAGGTTCCCAAGAGGACGAGCGGCTGGTGACGAGTCTCGCCGAGGAATTCGAGGAGCTGCTCGACTGCATCGAGGAAGGAGGAGACGCGGAAGGGTTCATCGATGAGCGGCGGCCCAGCGACGCACCGCCCGCGGAGCGCGAGCAGGAGGCTCTGCGCCGCCGCTACGAGGGCATCGATCCCGCCGACATCGACATATCGGATCTCCATTTCGACGAGGACCATCAATGGACCGCGGACCAGCGCTACCGCGCCGAGAAGGCCGGCTTCTACGAACGCTATTGGGAGGCCTGGGAGGGCCCCGACGGCCCGAAGGACGACGAGTGGAAGCTTCCCGCCGCATATCGGGACGCCCTCAGGCTGCGCGACCATGGCTAGCGAACGGCAAGCGGACCAGCAGCCGGGGAGCATGGCGTGCGGCGCGAAGGTGACTGATCTCTGCCCTGGATATCCTCAACTTCCTCAACTTTGGCTGCCTCGCCAGCAGCGCCCGGATCGGATATTCGCGGGTTCAACGGGAGGGGAGCTGGGATGAACGAATTCACCGTCGCCGCGACTCCGATCGAGCGGGCCGTCGACGAGCCGCCCGCGCCGCGCATCGCCACCTTGGACATCGTCCGCGGAATCGCCGTGATGGGCATATTGGCGATGAACATCGTCGCCTTCGCAATGCCCGAGGCGGCCTATGTCAATCCCATGGCCTACGGCATGGAGAGCGCCGCCGATCTCGGATCGTGGGTGTTCAGCTTCATCTTCATCGACGGGCGGATGCGGGGGCTCTTCTCCTTCCTGTTCGGAGCCTCGATGCTGCTGGTGATCGACCGCGCCGAGGCGAGCGGGCGAAGCCCCGCGGCCGTGCATTACAGCCGGATGGCCTGGCTGCTCGTCTTCGGCCTCGTTCATTTCTACCTGATCTGGTGGGGCGACATATTGTCGCTCTACGCCCCGGTGGGGATGATCGCCTATCTCTTCCGCGGCGCCTCGACCCGCAAGCTGGTCTGGTGGGGCGTCGGGCTGCTGATCGCCCAGACCCTGATCTTCGCCGGATTCGCCGGCGGTCTCCACGCCATGGCCGCGGCGGCCGCAGCGCCGGGCGCCAATGCCGAAGCGGTGCGCGCCTGGGCCGAGGCGCAGCACGGGCTCGCCCCTTATGCGCCCGCGGAGCTGGCGGAGATTCTGGCGCGCCATCGCGGCGGCCATTCGGCCATGGTCGCTTACATGCTGACCGAGAAATGGGGCAGCCCAATCTGGAGCTTCGCCATCTTGAGCTGGGAAACGCTCGGCTACATGCTGCTCGGCATGGCGGCTTTGCGCTCCGGCTTCCTCACCGGCGCATGGAGCAACGCGCGCTACCGCCGGGTGATGCTGATCGGGTTCGGCATCGGCATCCCCGCTTACGCCTTGCTCGCCTGGCTGCAGCTGCGCGGAGGCTTCGGCGTCGTAGGCCTCATTACCTATGCCATCGCCGGCACGGTGCCGCTGAGGCCGCTGATGATCGTCGCGACCGCCGCTCTGGTCATCGTGCTGACGCGGCGCGGCGGTGCGCTGGTCGAGCGGATCGCCGCGGCGGGGCGCGCCGCCTTCAGCAACTATCTTGGAACGTCCCTGGTGATGACCACGGTCTTCTACGGCTACGGCTTCGGCCTCTACGGCCGCCTGAGTCGAATCGAGCTGTGGATCCCGGTGGTCCTCATGTGGGCGCTGATGCTGCTTTGGTCGAAGCCTTGGCTCGACCGCTTCCGCTACGGCCCGTTCGAATGGCTCTGGCGAAGCCTGGCACGGTGGGAACTCCAGCGGATGCGGAGATAGGGACAGTCCCCGTTTAATTGGTTCTTTCTCATCGTTGGCAATGAGGTTCCGCCTTCCGCGTGAATTGCGGCGCCCGGCTCGAATGGATCGACATCCAGCTTCCTAATCCCTCCCCCTGAGGGGGAGGGTAGGGTGGGGGTTTACGGAGTTCGAGGGTAATCCGACCAGGCCCGAACCCCTCACCCCAACCCTCTCCCCATGGGAGAGGGAGTCTTCAAGAAGCTGAATCGATCCAGCCTAGAGCCGCCCGAATTCCTGGTTGCTCGGCTTCTTGCCGAAGGCGCGGCGCTGGCACAGCGGGTTGGTCTCCTCCTCCAGCAGCGTCATCGTCTGCTCGTAGAGCGGGCGCAGGCGGGCGACCTCGGGGATGATGTCGTCGGGGAAGAAGCGCGATTCGAGCGCCCGGCGGCCGGCCTGCTCGATCTTTTCCGCCAGCAAAGCGAGTGGCTCGGCGCCGAACTGGCGCGCCTCGGCCTTCATCGTATGGGCGGGAAGGACGAGCGCGGCGGCGTCCTCGCGGTGGGTCGCCTCCTCGATACGAGCGACGGATTTCTCGCCGTCCTCGCGGAAATAGCCGAGGATGCGCACGAAATTCGCCCCGAGTTCGGTGCGCATGCGCTGGAATTCACTCCAGTCCACATATTCGACGGCGGCGTCCAAGCCAAAAATCCCCTTTGTCCCAGCAAAGGCGAATCTAGGCCCCGCCGGTAAACAGGTCGTTGACGCTGCGCCGACGATTCCCCGCAATCGGCCGGATCAGTCTTTTCCCCGCTCTCCGAACGGGTTGCGCGAGGCGCGGGCGTGAAGCCGCACGGGGACCGCGCCGAAGCCGAGCTCGCGGCGGATGCCGTTGACCAGATAGCGCAGGTAGGAATCGGGCAGTTGATCGACTCGGGTGCCGAACAGCACGAAGCTCGGCGGGCGGGTGTTGACCTGGGTGATGTAGCGAAGCTTGATCCGCTTGCCGCCGGGCGCGGGTGGCGGGTTTTTCTCCACGGCCTCCTCGAACCAGCGGTTGAGCTGGCCGGTCGAGACTCGCTGCGACCAGGCCTCGCGGGTCTCGAACGCGGCGCCGAGCAATTGATCGATCCCCTTGCCGGTCTTGCCCGAGACGGTCAGCACCGGCACCCCGCGAACCTGGCTCAGCCCCTCTTCCAGCGCCGCCTTTACGCCGTTGAACAGGCTGGAGGGATTTTCCGCCACGTCCCACTTGTTGATCGCGATCACCAGCGCCCGGCCTTCCTGAAGCACGTTGTCGGCGATCTTGAGGTCCTGCACCTCCAGCCCGCGGGTGCCGTCGAGCAGAAGCACGACCACCTCGGCGAAATCGATCGCCCGGCGGGCGTCGGCCACGGAGAGCTTCTCGAGCTTGTCCTCGACCTTCGCCTTCTTGCGCATGCCGGCGGTGTCGATCAGCCGAACCGGGCGGCCCTGCCATTCCCAGTCGATCGAGATGCTGTCGCGGGTGATCCCCGCCTCCGGGCCGGTGATCAGCCGCTCCTGCGAGATGATCCGGTTGATCAGGGTCGACTTGCCGGCGTTCGGGCGGCCGACGATCGCCAGCTTGAGCGTCGGATCGCCTTCGGGATCCTCCTCCTCGGGCCCGTCCTCGCGCTCGATATGCGGCCGCAGGTGCTCGAACAGGTCGACCGTCCCCTCGCCATGTTCGGCGCTGAGCGCGATCGCCTCGCCGAGGCCGAGCGACCAGGCCTCGAGGATCCCGGTCTCGCCCGATCGGCCCTCGGCCTTGTTGGCGGCGAGGATGACGGGCGTCGCCTCCGAGCGAAGCCAGCGGGCGATCTCCTCGTCGAGCGGGGTGACGCCCATCCGGGCGTCGATCAGGAACAAGGCGACGTCGGCTTCTCGAACGGCGGCCGTGGTCTGCGCGCGCATCCGGCCCGGCAGGGTATCCGGGTCCTCGTCCTCATAGCCCGCGGTATCGATCACGCGGAATTCGAGCCCGAGCAGGCTCGCCTCGCCCTCGCGCCGGTCGCGAGTCACTCCGGGCCGGTCGTCGACCAGCGCCAGGCGCTTCCCAACCAGGCGGTTGAAAAGCGTGGACTTGCCGACGTTGGGGCGGCCAACGATGGCGACTGTGGGCGTTCTGGCCATGAAGCCGGACGCCCTGCCGCTTTAGCGGTAGGCGGTCAACCGCCCCTCGTCGTTGAGCACGTAGAGCGTGTTGCCCGCGACCACCGGGGGCAGCGAGAAGGAGGAGCCGGTCTCGACCGTCGCCTGGACGGTGCCGTCGGTGGGCGAGACATAGACGATCCGGCCCGTGGAGCTGAGCAGGACCAGGCGGTTGCCGGCAAGGACCGGCCCGCGCCAGAAAATCGGATCGCGGCCCGGGTTCCTGCGCCGGTTGCCGTTCGCGTCGGGAGTCCGCTCCTCCGCGGGATGGCGGAAACCGGGGAGCTGCGAGATCCAGCGGATGCGCCCGGAGGCGCGCGACACGGCCAGCAGCTGCGCCCGATCGGTGACCACGAACACCCACTCGCCGGCGACCCAGGGGGTCGAGATTCCGGCGACGTTGAGCTCCCAGACGCGCTGGCCGGTGATCAGCTCGACCGCGACCATTCGCCCGCCCTGGCCGATCGCGAAGACCCGGCCATTGTCGATCACCGGGTCGGCGTCGATGTCCGACAGGGTTCCGACCACGGTGGAGATGCCGGTCCGCGCCAGCGCGTCCTGCCAGACCACCTGTCCGTTCTCGTAGCGATAGGCGGTGAGCTCGCCCGAGGCATAGCCGGCGACGAGGGTCGATTGCGCGAAGGCCGGAGCCGCGGCGCCGAACACTCCGGCGAGCTCGAACGCACCGGCCGATTGCCAGCGCTTCTCGCCGGTTTGCGCGTTGAGCGCGAAAAGCTGGTTGTCCTGGCTCAGCGCGTAGACGTTGTCGTTGCCGATCGTCGGCGAGCCGCGAAGCGGGCCGCCCGGCTTTACCATCCAGATCTGGTTGCCGGTCGCGGCGTCGAGCGCGGCGACATCGCCAGCGCCGTTGGTGACATAGAGGCGGCCGCTGTCGTAGCTGACTCCGCCGCCGAAGAGAGTCTCGCGCGGGCTGTTCTCGCCGCGCACCTGATGCTCCCAGATCAGCGAGCCGTTGTTGACGTCGAAGGCGCGCACACGGGCCTGCGTGTCGATCGTATAGACCCGGCCGTCGGCGACCATCGGCTCGGCGGCGAGCCGCCCGGCGGCGCTGTCGCCTTGGCCGATGCTCACGCTCCAGGCCTGGGCCGGCGAATCGGCGAGCGCCACATGGATGCTCGATTTCGAGGCGTTGCCGCCCGGCTGCGGCCAATCGGCATTGACGATCGGCGGCGGCACGGTGACGGCGACGTCGGCCAGCGCCGGATCGGCCTCGATCGCCCTGTCCGTCCCGAGCACCGGGATTCGCTGGCCGACCGTGGGCGTCGTGGGGGGACCGTTGCGGCCCAGGAGGTTGCACCCGCCGAGCAGGCTGACCGCGGCAGTGGCGAGAACGAGACGCTTCATTCGTTATTCCTTGGTTGCGGCGGGCGCCGGCTGCGCCGGGGCGACCGGGACGGGCTGGGCGGCCGCTGCCGGCGCGGCCGGCTCGTCGACGGCGTTGATACCTAAAGAGCCGGCCATCTGAACGGCCCTTGTGCGAATCGAAGGCGGAACGTTCTCATCCCGGCCGATCGAAGCGAAGACCGGGCCGGCCAGGTCCGCGCGGTGCATCTTCAGATAGGCGACTCCGAGCATCTCGCCCGCGCTGCCGAGCCAGGGGCTTCCCGGCCGCGCCAGCAGGCGCAGGCGCTGGACCACCTGCTGCGGAGGAAGCGTGTCGAACTCGAGCTGGGTCTGCCGCACGATCGCCGCCTGGCGGTAGATTTCGTCGAAGTCCTGGTTGGCCGCGATCGAGCGAAGGGTTGCGATCGCCGCGGGCGCGTTGCCGGCCGAAGTCTCGCTGTTGGCGCGGGCGAACGAGGCCGCCGCCCGGTAGCCGGGGACGTCGCTGTTCGCGAGTTCGGCCAGCTTGGGCAGCGCCGCGTTGCGGTTGCCGGCCTCGAGGCTGTCGAGCGCCGCGGTCAGGGTCTCGCCCTGGACGCCGGCGACCGCCTTGCTGTGCTCCTTCCACCAGATCCAGCCGCCGAGCGCGGCGAGAAGAAGCGCGAACGCCGCGATGAGCCACCAGCCGTAGCGCTTGAGGAAGTTGCCCATCTGCTCGCGGCGGAGCTCGTCGTCCACCTCCTTCAGAAAGGTTTCAGCGTCGTTCGGCTTGAGCGCCAAGTCTTGTCTCCAAACAGTGGCTGGACCGCGCCGCGGGGCCGTCCATCGAAATTCATCCGCGGCGCCCCCGGCGCACGGCGGGCGCGCGCCCCAACGGCTCCTTACCGGGCAGTTCGGGCAAACGGAAGGGGCATGATCGGGACCCGTAGAGTTCAAACCCAGTCCCCGCAACGGCCGTGACGGAGCGGATTTTGGGTCAGGGCAAGGAGCGAGGAGGGAGCGATGCTAAACGCATCGTGACCGACGCTGCGACGTAGCCCTGGCCCAAAAGCCGCCCGCCCCTTTGGGGTCGCCCGGAGAAGGCCGCCGGCTGCGTTGGACGGCTCGTCCGGGCAACCAGCCCGGCCCGCGCCATCCGCCTTGCCGGCGGCCTTCTCCGGGCGATCACGACCATTGCGGGGACTGGGTTTGAACTCTGAGCCCCGTCCGGTGGACGGGGCGCCCGATCATTTGCGGCGGTAAATCTGTTCTTCGGTCGGGAAGGCCCGACCTTTCACGTCCTCGGCATAGGCCGCGGCGGCCTGGCTGATCTCGGAGGCGAGATCGCCGAAGCGCTTCACGAAGCGGGGCGTGCGCTCGAACATCCCCATCATGTCCTCGGTGACCAGGATCTGCCCGTCGCAGGCGGCCGAGGCGCCGATACCGATGGTCGGGCACGGGACCGCTTTGGTCGCCTCCGCGGCGATCTCCTCCATCACGCCCTCGATCACCAGCGCGAAGCAGCCGGCCTCGGCCACGGCGCGCGCGTCGGCAAGGACCTTGTCCGCCTCCGCCTCGTCCTTTCCCCGGGCGCGGTAGCCGCCGAGCGCGTTGACCGCCTGGGGGGTCAGCCCGACATGGCCGATCACCGGGATTCCGCGCCTGGTCAGGAAGGCCACCGTCTCGGCCATCGCCTCCCCGCCCTCGAGCTTCACCGCCGCAGCGCCGGTCTCCTTGAGCACCCGCGCAGCGCTTCGGAAGGCCTGGGCCGGGCTCTCCTCGTAGGAGCCGAACGGCATGTCCACCGCGACGAGGGCGTGCCACGAGCCGCGCACCACCGCCGCGCCGTGAGCGCACATCATCTCCAGGCTCACGGGGATGGTCGACGGCAGGCCGTAGATCACCTGGCCGAGGGAATCGCCGACGAGCAGGAAATCGCAATGCGGATCGAGCAATTGCGCCATGCGCATCGTGTAGGCGGTGAGCGCGACGATCGGCTCCTTGCCCTTGCGCGCGAGGATCGCCGGCGCCGTGAGGCGCTTGCCCGGCGAAGGCGTCGGCGTGGCGCGGCTGGTCGCCGTGTCGATCGTGTAGGTGGACATGGGGAGCGCGTTTACCCGATGCGTCCGGCGCTGGCAAAAGCCGCGCAACGGGGCCTCAGAAGGGGACCGCCGGAGGCGGATCCAACCAACACCGGCCTGATCGGGCCCGCGCCAACCCCCGCCGCGCGAGCCGCTCGGCCCTCCCCATTGCGGAGGCGAACGCCCGGCGATGCGGACCGTGCGCCCCTCTCCTTCGACTTCCGCAAACTCCAGGCCGTAGGTTCCGAACCGCCGAAGGGCCGCAATGCAGGCGTCCGTGCGCAGGAGGGATTCCTGCTCGAACACGCCGGTCAGCGGAAAGGGCTGCCGCGCGACGTCGCCGATCAACACCACATCCCGTCCGCAACGCATCGTCATCGAGCGGATCGTGAAGCGGGGCCGGGCAAAAAGCCGCTCGAAGCCCATGAACCGGAGGTCACGCCCACGATTGTGGCTCAAGGGAACCGCATATTCGAGATTGATGCTCGGCCCCTCGTTCGCGGACCCCTCGTATCGCGGCGAGATGCTGGACCGCGGTATCAGGAACCTTATGGCGACCGCGTGACCGCCTCCCTGATCGAGGAAGGTGCTGATTCGAAAAGGGCCTTGGCTTATCCTCGTGACGCTGCAGCTATCGAGCGCGCCCTGATGAAGGAAGGAGACAGCCGCGATCAGTGCTGTGCCGGCGCCGGAGACCATCCTTCGCTTCTAGCCGTCGCTTGCTTATCAAGACGTTTCTATTTGACGATCACCAGCGAGGCCTTTCCGTCGCGCTTGGTGACGGCCGTGGTGATGTCCCCGCCGGCGCGCGAAAGGCGCAGGTCGAGGCGCGAGCCGGCGACGGTGACTCCGCTCAGCGAGAGGTCGTCGAGGAAGGCGGGGAGCGACGGATTGGCGAGCCGCACCGTCTCCTCCTCGTGGCTGATGCTGAGGCCGGTCGCGGCGGCGACCAGGGCGAAGGGAGCGGCGGCGGCCCAGGCCTGGGGCGAGCAGGCGACCGGATAGGCGGTCGGCCCGCGCTTCTTGCGCCGGGTGAAGCCGCAGAAGAGCTCGGGCAGCCGGCGGAACTCGTCGTAGACCGCGGCGTCGACGAGCCCTTCGAAAATCCGTTCGACCTCCGCCTTGTGCCCATAGCGGGCGAGGCCGAGGGCGATCAGGGCGTTGTCGTGCGGCCAGACCGAGCCATTGT
>Ga0209468_1000808_pt1 | contig 14471 bp, 9 predicted proteins | sample GraSoiAngelo_102_FD_185871 | JGI IMG/M metagenome (GOLD analysis project Ga0209468, IMG submission 185871) | Grasslands soil microbial communities from the Angelo Coastal Reserve, California, USA - 14_0903_02_40cm (SPAdes) (version 2) | ecosystem: Environmental > Terrestrial > Soil > Grasslands ...
CTGCAGGATGATGGAGAGGGACTTCGACGTCAAGCCCGCGGGAACCAGCACCATCGGCGCGAGGACGATCTGACAAATGACCAGAAGCTTCCGCAAACGCTGGCCCCCCGCCGCTGAAGTCGAGCTACCCGATTCTTTGAGGGCGCCGGTCAGGTTGAGCCGATATCCCTCAAGCACCGGTGATATCGAAAAAAGCAGTACGCTCAGGACAGCGACAGCGATGGCATAGAGCACCATGGTGGTGTCCACAGTAATGCGGCCATAGTTTGGCAAGTAGCCGCGGTTCTCAAAAGGAGTTGAATTCGTAGTCCATTTTCCGCCGAGATTGGCGATGACCAGGCCCAGTCCAATGGCGGCAGGCATCAACAGCGCGTTTTCTGACAAAAGCTGCCGCGCCAGGCGGCTTTTCTTCGCTCCAAGAGCCAGTCGCACGGCCATTTCCCTCCGACGGGTCCATGCGCGGGCAAGATAAATGCCCGCAAGATTGGAACAGGCGATCAGCGCGATGCAAATCCCCACGATGAATGCCGTGTAAATCGCCTGATCCCCGACGTGCTTTCCAATTTCCTTGGCAGGGCTGTTGATCAGGACTCCTGCGTTGGTGTTGGTATCCGGATGTTCCTTTTCGATGTCGCGAGCGATCGTGCTCATGGCCTGGGCGACGGTTGCTTCCGCGAATTCCGGCTTGCGCCTGCCGATGATATTGAGCCAGCCGGTGCCACGATCGGAGCGCCGTTTGTCCGTGAAGACGAGCGGGACCCAGATATTGGCACGGCCCATCAATGGGAAATGGAAGTCCTCCGGCACAACGCCGACGATCGTGTAAGTTTCGCCGTCCAACTTGATAGTTTGGTTCAATTCCGATTTGAACCGCTCACGCCACAATCCGTAACTGACGATAGCTACATGAGCCGCTCCGAGCTGGTCCTCGCCGTTGAAGAAGTCGCGGCCGGCCGCCGGTTGCACGCGGAGCATGCGGAAAAAGTCGGCCGTGACGCGAGCGCCTTCCATGCGCTCCGGGATTGTGCCGCCCGTGAGGTTGAATTCGTCCGAGATCCAAGCCGATAGATTCTCAAGAACATGATTTTGCGCGCGCCAATCGAGAAAGTCCGGCGTGGAATTGGGCCATTCCAGCCCTTCTTCGTGTCCAGTCTCCAAAGCACCTCCAAGCGTTCTGGATGGGGGAACGATACGGCCTCAATCACCCACTGCCGCAGCATACTGAACAGCCAACTGCTGGCGCCCACGCCCAGCGAGAGGGTCAGTACGGCCACGAGCATCAATCCAGGGCCTTTCCGCAGACCACGCAGGCCGTAGCGCAAATCTTGCGCGAGATCCTCAAACCAATTCACGCGGCGCGTTTCTCGGACACAGTCCTGATAAGCTTCGGTGCTGCCGAACTCAATCTGTGCGCGGCGCCGTGCTTCTTTGCGCGGAAAGCCGGAGCGAACCAGGTCTTCCATTCGCGCTTCGAGATGGAATCGCATCTCATCGTCCAAATCGCGCTCGAATCGAGAACGGTTCCAGATCGTCTGCCAAAATGAACGCAGCCTCGGAAACATGTTCAATCCTCCTGCGGTTTGGCGCTTAATGCGGCGCCGATCGCAACTGCCAAGCGGTTCCAGCTTGCTGTTTCTTCCCGAAATCTTTTTCGCCCGGCGGCGGTCAGCCGATAAAACTTGGCGCGACGATTGTTCTCGGAAGTGCCCCATTCCGATTCGAGCAGCCCCTGATGTTCGAGGCGATTGAGCGCGGGATACAACGCACCCTGCTCGGCGAGCAGAGCGCCGCGGGTGATCTGCTCGATACGCAACAACACGCCATAGCCATGCAAGGGACCGAGCGACACAGCTTTCAGGATCAGCAGGTCGAGCGTGCCTGGCAGGAGTTGGGCTTGTTCGGACACATCACTCTCCTAAGTAGATTAGGAAGGGTACCACAACTCTCCTAAGTTGTATAGGAGTGTGGTGCGCGGACGGCGGTTGGTGGACAAGCTTGCCACAATCGGCGCTTGTTAAGACCCATCGAACTTAACGGTGTTTACCGTAAATCAGGGTGCATGGGGGATGCGCTTCGTGGCCTTGCGAGGTAAAATGAATTGATTGTTTGTTGCTGCAAACGGCCGTTTCCCGGAGACCAGCGAGAGAGACGTGGCAAAGAGCCGTGATACCATTTCCGCTGGATGTCTCTTCAATTTGAATGGGATGCCGGAACAGCGAAATCAAATGAGGCAAAGCACGGCGTTTCTTTTGAAGAGGCAACTATGGTATTCGCTGACCCTCTCGCCCGAATTTTGGGGATGAATCGCATTCAGAGAGTGAGCGACGCGAGATTATAATTGGCCACTCAGGCTGGCGAAACCTTATTTTAGTGAGCTTTGTAGAACTCGGCGACGGAGTTCGGTTAATCACTGCTCGCAAAGCAACCCGTACGGAGCGCGAAGACTATGAAGAAAACGTCAGCTCGTAAGAACGGACAGACAGAGCAGAAACAGTTGGCTTCCGAATATCGGTTCGACTACAGCAAGTCGAAACCCAATAGGTTCGCTGCTGCCATGTCCGGCGGCACAATTGCCGTTGTGCTAGAGCCTGATGTCGCGGCTGTCTTCAAGTCATCAAAGACGGTGAATGCGCTGTTGCGTTCGGTGATCTCCAAACGCAAAGGATCTCGCTAACCTGGCTCAATTGCGGCAGTCGAGACCAAGACTCATCCAGCACAAACAATTGAACGGTGTTTACTGCGAATCGCTGCGGGAGTAAAATGGGGTGAATTGATTGTGTTGTGTGCCACAGACAGCCGTTCGATCAAGAACCAGTTACAAAGACTTCCCGCTAGGAGCGCCCGACATGGCCACTGCTACCCTCACCAAGCCTGCGGCAAAGGGAGGAAGCTTTCTCCTGGAAACGCCGCAGCCAAGTGATGTATTCACGCCTGCCGATCTCACCGATGATCAAAAGCTGATCGGGCAAACGGCGGAAGAATTTGTGGTGCAAGAAGTGTTGCCCGTGGTGAAGGAGCTCGAGAACAAGAAGCCCGGTCTGATGCCGGAGTTGGTGAAAAAGGGCGGCGAAGTCGGCCTGATGGGCGGAGGCGTGCCGGAAGAATTCGGCGGCGCGGGCCTGGACAAAATTTCCACTACGGTCCTTACGGAAAAGCTTTCGATCTACGGCGGATTCGCGGTGACGCACGGGGCGCACGCGGGCATCGGAACGCTGCCGATCGTTTATTTCGGGACGGAAGCGCAGAAGAAGAAATATTTGCCGAAGCTCGCCACCGGTGAGTGGATTGGGGCCTATTGCCTTTCGGAACCGCAAGCAGGTTCGGACGCGCAGAACTCTCTGACGCGCGCGGAACTCAACAACGAAGGCACGCACTATATCCTCAATGGGCAGAAAATGTGGATTACCAACGGCGGCTTCGCGGACGTTTACATCGTTTTTGCGAAAGTGGACGGCGAAAAGTTTAGCGCCTTTATCGTCGAGCGTACTTTCCCTGGCTTCAAGCCCGGCAACGAAGAGCACAAAATGGGCATCCACGGAAGCTCGACGACCCCCATTTTCCTGGAAAATTGCAAGGTGCCCAAGGAAAACCTGCTGCACGAAATCGGCCGCGGGCATATCGTGGCGTTCAACATTCTGAATGCCGGGCGATTCACGCTAGGCGCTTCGTGCGTGGGCGGCTCGAAGCACGTACTGATGACCGCTTCGAGATACGCGAAGGAGCGCAAAGCGTTCGGAAAACAGATTGGCGATTTCGGCTTGATGAAGGAAAAGCTGGCGGAGATGGCCATCCAGATTTTCGCCGTGGAATCGATGGTCTACCGTTCGGCGGGAAACATCGAGACAGCGATGACGGCAGCCTCCGGCTCCGGCGACAAAATCCAAAACACCATGAAAGTTCTCGAGGAGTACGCGATCGAGAGCTCCATCGCCAAGGTTTATGGCAGCGAAATGCTGGATTTTGTCGTGGACGAAGCCGTGCAAATCTTCGGCGGCTACGGCTTCCACGAAGAATATCCCGTGTGCCGCGCCTACCGCGATTCACGCATCAACCGCATCTTTGAAGGCACCAACGAAATTAACCGCATGCTCATCATCCAGATGCTGATGAAGCGCGCCATGGGCGGGCAACTGGCGCTCATCCCCGCCGCCATGAAGCTGGCTGATGAATTCCTCGCCGGGCCTTCCTTCGAGGAAGCGCCGGAAGGCGTGCTCGCCGCGGAATCCCGCGTGGTCGCCAACTCCAAGAAAATGTTCCTGCAGGCTGCCGGCGGCGCCGTCCAAAAATTCCGCGAAAAGCTCGCCGACGAACAGGAACTGATCGGCGCGCTCTCGAATATCGTCATGGAAATCTACGCGATGGAATCCAGCCTCTTGCGCGCACAAAAAGCCGCCGCAGCCAAGGGCGAATCCGCATCGCAGACCATGATCGATGCCGCGCGCGTTTTTATCAACGACGCCTCCGAGCGTGCCGAGCACGAAGCCAAGCGCGCCATTGCGGCTATCCACGAAGGCGACATGCTCACCACGCAGATGGCCGTGCTCAAGCGTTTCGCCAAGCGCGCGCCCGTGGACACCATCTCCTTGCGCCGCCGCGTTGCCGCCGCCGTGCAGTCGCAGGACCGCTACCCCCTCGAAGGCCGCTAGCTGACTGCGCCTTTTGGCAATGCGGTTCTGCAAACAGTCACTCTCCAATGCCGTCACAGGCTCGCTGGGGGCATTTTCCATTTTGGAACGCCTGCACGTAAGTCTTGGCTGCACTCCTTGGAGCTTGCAATACACTAATGAATAGCAGCGGTCGGTGGACCAGCGGAGGAGCCCCTAAGGATGCCTCGCAAGATCCTGGCATTGGCGTGCGTGGTCGTCGGTCTTCATATTATTGAAGCGCTGACGCTTGGCACATCCACGCTCGGGTCCTTTCTCGCAAACGGGCTGCAAATCTTCGCATGTGGTCTTGCCGTGGCCATGGCTTTTGGGGCATGCCGCCGCGGACGCGGCTTGAGCCGCCCGTTCTGGCTGATTCTCGGCGCGGGCGTCGCCCTGTGGGGCGTAGCGAACCTGGGCTGGATGTATTACGAAGTAGTGCTGCACAGTGAGCCGCCCTCAACCTCGGTAGTGCGCTTTCTATTTGGCCTGGAAAACGTGCTGCTGGCGATGGTCCTGTTCCTGGACCAGGATAAGGACTCTCCGCGGATTGACGCGGAATCCGCACTCGACTTCATCCAGATCGGAATCGTCTTTTTCTTTATTTATGTCGAGTTTTATTACCTTGCGGCTCGCCGCCTTGACCACTACTCCGCCTTTCTGCGGGAAATGCGCATTGAGAACGTGGAAGACGCGGTGCTCACCTTGCTGGCTGCATTGCAGGTGTTGCGTTCGCGGAAGCAGCATATTCGGAAACTCTATGGAGGTCTCGCTCTCTTCCTTCTGATCCTGACGGTGTGCGCGGCAGTGGCCCAGTACTTGCAAGTTGTCAAACCGGCACCGACTGGGACTCTGCGAGATATCCTTTGGACCTTGCCGTTTCTGGCTGGCGCAATGTTGGCGGCGCAGTGGCAACCGAGATCGGCCGCCGAAACTGGTTCACGAATCCGGCAAAAGACCGTCGGCGACTTAATGCTGACCAATGCCACATTTGCGCTGGCGCCGTTGATCATTCTCTGGCAAGTCGCGCAACTGGAAGCAGAGTGGCGGCTCCTTCGCTTCTCCCTTCTCGGAGTTTCGATCTTGTGTTATGCCGCGCGGCTGAGTATCAGCCAGTTTCGCGAGACAAAAAGCGCCAACGCCGTGCAGACGCACACCCTAGCCATGGATTCGGCAATCAATGGCATGGCCATCCTGGATGCGGTGGGAAAATACACGTATGTGAATCCGGCATACGCGCGAATGATCGCCAACGCCAGTCCGGAAGCAGTGCTGGGAAAATAATGGCGTGAGATCACTCAGGCGCGAAACGTTGACACCGTGGAAGAGGACATCCGGAGAGGTCTACAACAACATGGCAGGTGGTACGGACCCATCACCGTGCGCCGTCGCGATGGAACCGCAGTCCCCACGGAAATGGCCATAACCACCTTGCCTGATGGCGGCACCATCTGCGTGAGCCGGGACATCACGGAAAGGGTTAGCGCGCAACGGGCTCGCGCCGAAGCCGAAATCAAGTACCGCATGCTCGTCGAACAGGTCGCGGCCATCAGCTATATCGCGGAACTCGGCGCTCAAGGCCAATGGCTCTACGTCAGCCCGCAGATCGAAACGATGTTCGGCTACTCGGCGGACGAATGGCTCTCGACATCCAAAGACTGGATTCGCCACATTCCTGTCGAAGATCATCCCATCGTGAAGGCCGCGGAGGAAGCCAGTTCGTGCGGCGGACCTTTCCAGGCTGAGTATCGCGTTACTCGCAAGGACGGGCAGACGATTTGGGTCAGCGACACCGCCGTCGTCGTCCGCGGCAGCGACAGCCATCCCGTCATGGAGGGCCTGATCGTCGATATCACCGAGCGTAAATTGCTCGAAAATCAGCTCGTGCAGGCACGCAAAATGGAGGCCGTGGGCAGGCTGGCAGGGGGCGTCGCCCACGATTTCAATAACCTGCTGACGATCATCAAGGGTTACATTGAGATCACCCTGCAGCGCTGCTTGAATCAGCCTGCGCTACACAGCGACATCCGGCGCATCGAAGACGCCGCCGATCGCGCCGTTACGCTGGTACGGCAGTTGCTCGCCTTCAGTCGCAAGCAGGTTCTGCGGCCAAAAATCATCGATCTCAACTCCATCGTTGTGAATCTCGACCACCTCCTTCGCCGGCTGATGAGTGCGAACATCGAGATGAAAACATTTGTGTCCAAGGACGTCGCAACGATCAAGGCGGATCCGGGTCAAATCGAGCAGGTCATCATGAATCTGGTCGTGAATGCGCGCGACGCCCTGCCCGAGGGCGGACGCATCGTCGTTGAAACCAGCAACGTCGATCTGGACTCCGCGTACACGCTCGATCACGCCGTGGTTCGTCCCGGACCCTATGTCCTACTGGCCGTTTCGGACACCGGCATCGGTATGAGCGCCGAAACGGTCGCCCACATTTTCGAGCCCTTCTACACGACAAAGGAAAGCGGCCGGGGCACGGGACTTGGTCTATCGACGGTGTATGGCATCGTGAAACAGAGCGGCGGCTACGTCTGGGTGTATAGCGAATTGGGAAAAGGCACGACCTTCAAGGTTTATCTGCCGCGCGTCAAGGATGCAGTCCAGGAGTTACAGGCACCGGAAACGCTCCCTTCCGCGGCGCGCAAGGCCCACGAAACCATCCTGCTCGTTGAAGACGAGCCTGCAGTGCGCGAACTTGCTCAGATGGTTCTTTCCGAGCACGGGTACAAGGTGATCGAAGCGCATACTCCCGAAGAGGCGGAGCGCCTGGCCGGAAACAACGGCGCGGAAATCCATCTACTCTTGACGGATGTGGTGATGCCGGGTTCCAGCGGACGCGAGCTCGCTAAGCGGTTGACCGGGCGTTATCCCAATCTGCGCGTGCTGTATATGTCGGGCTACACGTACAACGTGATCGCGCAAGACGGGACGCTGGAGGAAGGAATCTCTTTCCTGCAAAAACCGTTTACGCCGCAAGTTCTCTCAGAAAAAGTTCGCGAAGTGCTGGATCGCTCCGTTTCCGCAAAATAAGAATCGTGCACTGCACGCTTTACCGGCTCCCTGCCAGAGAAATCGTCTTGCCCGTGGCCGCAGACTGTCTGGCAGCATCGAGAATTTCCGTAACGATCACATTCGTCCCAAGCGATGACAATCCTTCCGGTTTCAAGCCTCCTAAGAGCACCGCTCGCAGATAGGAGACGGAATCTTCTTTCGTTTTCTCCAATGGCTTGGTTTCGGTGGACGTCTCTTCTTTCTCAGGCAGCCGCACACGCAGTTGATCCCGCCCAACCGTGATGGCGTAGCCTTTCTGCCCGTACACTTCCATGTCCTTTCTGGAAAACGGCCAGTTCCAGGAAGCCTGAATAATCGCCTGCGCACGGGGATACGTCAGGACGATAGTCGCTTCATCATCCACTCGCGGATAGACATCCGGCTTGATTTGCTGCGTAACGGCTGTCACCGAATCCGGCCGGCGGCCATCCATCAGCCAGGTCGCCAGATCGGCGCCGTAACAGCCAAAGTCAAAGAGCGCGCCTCCGCCATTTAATTTGGCATCGGTCAGCCAGGCAAGAAACTCTGGCCCAACATTGATTTCCTTCGGGCCACGATGGCCGTCGTGCACAACAATTTTCCGGATTTCCCCGATGGCGTCCTCGTGCGTCAAATCGTAAGCCGCCTGATTGCTGCGATACCAGGTCGTCTCGTAATTCACCAAGACCTGAATCTTCGCCTCGTTCGCCGCCCGCGCGATGGCGCGCGCATCTTCGAGGCTGACTGCCAGTGGCTTTTCCATCATCACCGGAACGCCGTGCCGCGCACAGATTTCCACCACGCGGCGATGATCATAGGTATTTGTGTACGCGAGCACCGCTTGAGGATGGGTTTTCTTCAGCATCTCCTCCAGGTCGGAAAAGAAAATCCCCGGCTGCAAACCGAATCTTTTTGCAAATTGTCCCCTTAGTTGCGGATCGGCTTCGGCGATTCCCACGACCTGCATGTCCGTCCTGCGTTGAAACTGATCGAAGAATCCAAAGGCATGACCATGCACGAGGCCGGCAAGCGCGACGCGCAGCGGCCCTTCTGGCTTCTCCTGCGCGCGTAAATCAGCGCTCGCGCCAAGCAGCAGCGCCACAATCATCAAGAAAAAGTTGGGAAAGCTATTTCGTCGCATATTCCTCCCTCACCTTCGCTTTGTTCGTTCAGGAAACGGCTGCCAGGCTTTGCCCTCGGCGGCTGGTACGCAAACGAATCAGAAGATAGATCGAACCTGCGAAAAGCAGCGGCGATGAATAAAAACCCGGCGCGGGACGCGCGAAGTGAATGGTCGAGACGGTTTGTCCGAAAATCGTTGCCAACGTATGCCCCGTTCCATTCAGCAAGTGAACGCCAGCGTGCACATATGCCAGCGGACGCAGCCACTGCGCATTTCGAAACGCCAACGGCGTCAGCAGCAAGAGAACAATATTTGCAACGATGAGCCCCGTCAACCATTCGCGAAATTCGAATGTCGGCATTGGAAACCAGTTGTATTGGCTGCGCATCGCCAGAACTGTGGCATTGTAAATAGGAAGAAAGCCCGTCAGCGCTTCGTCCGCCACGTGCGCGCAAAACGCCAAACAGAGAAAGACCCAGGCACTCCCGAAATTCTCTTCCCAGCCGGATTCACTCCACGAGTTCATTCGCCGGATTGTACCTCAGACTATCTGCCGCGAGTCACGCTGACTCGTGTTGCCTTCACTGGGGCTTTGTCGGGGGATCGGCGGGCGCATCGGTCGCTCCCTTGGGCTTGGCGATGGTAGAGAGGGTCTCCACGTTGAATTTCTTGTAGTCCCAATACCGCGTCACGATACTGGCCTTGATTCCTTTCACGAGCAGGAAGCGCACTCCAACGTGAGCCTCCATGCAGGTCGGCAGCCACACTTCGTTATTCACAAACGATTGCTCGAAAACGAAGCTGGTGCCCTTCTGAAGATTCGCCAGCAAGCCGCCGCCGATTTTCATGTCGCCGGTGAAATAGGCTTCTAGCCGCGCCACGTCGTGCGCCTTCTCGTCCACCCAAACGACTCCGGCAAGTTTCTGCACCACTTTTTCCGCCAGCTTGTGCGGCTTGAATTCGGGATTCGGCTCGAAATCGAAAACCAATACGTCTTGTCCGCGAAAGCGCTCGCGGCGCGGATTTACAAACTGGCACGCGCGCAGGAAAATCTCAATCCCCGGCTCATCTTTTTCGTCGCTCTTCCCTTCTTCCTTGGCTTTCTCTTCCTTGGCTTCTTTTTTGGCGGCGCGCTTTTGGTGTTCCTCGATGCGTTTCTGCGTCTTGTCGTTTTCCTTTTTCTGTTCCGCGTCGCCTAGCAGCTTGCCGTCTTTCTTCACCAGAGTAGTGATCTCATCCCCGTTGAGATAGAAAAACGTGTACTCGCTGATCTCGTGTTTTTTCACGCGCCCATCGCCCTCGAATTCGGTTTCTTCCTCGGATTGCGACCCCGCGTAGTTCTCTTTGAGCTTGTCGATGGCCTTCTGATTTTCATCAATCTCTTTGAACAACGCTTTCAGGTCCGGCAGCTTGACTTGCGATTTGATGGGGAAATCGAACACGCGCTCGCCCACGGCTCCATTGATTACGGCGCGTGTCACGCTGATGTCGTATTTGTCGTTTCCTCGGTGCAGCTCAATTTTGTGCGGCAATTCCACTCCATTCACCGCTCGGTAGTCGTCGTAGAGGATCTCTTCATCGATGCCGCCGACGGTTGCCGCTTCCTTCACAATAAGGTGGGTCTGTGGATCGAAGAATACTTGCCGCTTCACTCCGGTCGCCGTGGTGACCGCGAGTTGCAGTGTGTCTTTTCCTCGCACTTGCGTGTGTCCCGCAAATGCCATAGTGATTTTGTTTTTCTTGAGATTCAGCAGCCGGGAGTTGTAAAACTGCGCGGCCGCTTCCAATTGCATCCCTTCGGGGCCCACCAGCGTGCCAAGCTCGCCGGCATGATTCTGATGCCACGCTGACTTGCCGTTATACGCCTCGATCAGGTTCTTTTCGCCAAGCAGCAATTCCGAGTAGTAGCGGTTCGGCAGCTTGGTATCCAGCGTGTACGTCCCTGCCTTCCCGTCTTCGCTCAGGAAAGCCCCTTCAATGATTAAGGTTTGAATCCTGCCCAGCGCCTTGCTGCCTCCTGCAGCCCTTACGTACTGCTCGACGATTTTCCCCGGCTCCTCTTGCGCGCGGACAGGGCGCATCTGCGCTGTTAGGGTAACCACGATGAAGGCCACGAGCAGACGTGTTCGCATGGGGTTCAACTATAGGAACGCAACTTTGGGCAAAAAGTTTCTCGGAAGTTAGCTTTGGGCGAAGTTTTACTCCGCGGGGAAGCGAAAGAGTGTCATTCCCCCCTCCTTCGCAAAAGTCCGGCTAAGTTACTGCGCTTTCGGCCGCTTTGAGTACTTCTCGTAAAGGCGCAGGTGCCGGTTTTCCATGGACGTGAGTTGTCCTCTGATGAAGAGGTACTTCACGTCGGTGGTCAGTTCCAGCGGGTCGCCGTTGGTGACAATGAGGTTGGCGAGCTTGCCCGGCTCGATGGTTCCGATCTGATCACCGAGGCCGAAAATCTGCGCTGGATAAATCGTCACGGCCCTAAGCGCCTCGTCATACGGCAGGCCGTGCGCGACGGCGTTGGCTGCGTTTTGTCCCAATCGCCGGGCAAAAGAATTGTCAAAGCTGGCGATGGCGAACTTCACGCCGGCAGCAGCCAGCTCCGCGGGCTGCGAGAGCAATCGATCGTAAGGATCATCCTCATCGGGCGGAAGCGTCAGCATGGGGCGCAAGATAACGGGCACGCCTTTCGAGCGGAGAAGGTCCTTAACCTTGTAGGCCTCGGCTCCGCCGGCGAGGATCATCCTCAGCTCCTGCTTGTCGCAGAACTCAACCGCGTTGCGAATCTCTCGCGCGCGATCGGCAAACACCAGGACGGGCAGCTCGCGGCGAACAACCGGCGCAAGCGCTTCGAGCTTCACGTCGCGATCGTATTTCGCAGGCGAACTTTTTTCCATAACCTGGGCGTAGTGGCGGGCGCGCTCCAGCCAGTCGGTGATTTCATTCACCTGCTTGTCGTACTCCTGCTTGGCCTCACTATATGGTTTTTCCTTGCGCGAGAAAGTCGCGAAATCGAACGTTTGCGTCTCAATCTCTGGCCACCGGAGTACCATCGCCGCGCTCTTTTTGATGAGCATTTCATCGATGACCCACCCGGCCAGGTGGATCGCGGAGGCCTGGCCGCCGATAATGCCGTTCGATCCGCCGGAATCAAATCCGCCGCTGCCGGGAACGGCCAGAACTTCCGTGATGCCCGCCGCGCGCGTGACGGGAATGTGTTCGCTGGAGGGAGATACGGCCGTGGCCGCAATAACGTCCGGATTGTAGCTTCCCGTCTCCGTCGAATCGACAGTGGCGCTGACGGCGCCAATCTCCCGCAGTCCCATCTGAGTGATCGAGTCGAACATCCCCGGATAGACCTGCAATCCCTTTGCGTCCTTGACCTGCGCGCCCGCTGGGATGTCAATGCCTGCACCAACGGCTATGATTTTTCCCTCGCGAAAGACAACCGTGCCGTCTTCGATGGGGTTTCCCGCAAGCGTGAAGATTTTCGCGTGAGTGATCGCATAGGTGTTGGAGGGTTGGGCTTGCGCGCTTGCGATAGCAGGCACTGCGGAAGTGATGACGAGAATTAGTGCGATTCGAAAAGCGAGGGCGGCGGTCCTCACAGCGCACCCCCGAGAGTAACGGCCGAGCCAGCGTCCGTGCCGCCCGATTGAGGCGGCCTGGGCTTTTCTTCCGGCTTCTTTACTTCCGGTTTTTTCTCTTCGGGTTTCTTCTCGCCGGGTTTTTGACTGGCGGCATCGGGCTTTTTCTCTTCCGGCTTCTTCTCCGCTGCTTTCTTGAATTTGTCGATCAGCGCTTTCTTCTCTTTTTCGCGCTCTGCGCGTTCCGCGATGTCGCGCTGAAGGTCGAAGTAAATGCGCCCATCGATCAACGTTTTCTGCACCACAGCGTAAGCGCTTAGCGGATCGCGATTGTAAATCGCGAGGTCGGCATCTTTCCCGACGTCAATCGTGCCAACCCGCTTGTCAATGCCAAGCTGCATGGCGGGATTCAGCGTGACCATTTTCAGCGCTTCGTCGTGCGAAAGCCCGCCGTACTTCATGCTCTTGGCGGCTTCCTGATTCAGGTGCGTGGCTTCTTCGGCGTCGTCGGAATTGATGGAGACGATCACGCCGCGCTGTGTCATCAGCGCCGCGTTATACGGAATCGCATCGTAGGCCTCGACTTTATACGCCCACCAATCCGAAAAAGTGGAAGCACCGACGCCCGCAGCAGCCAGCTCATCCGCGACTTTGTAGCCTTCGAGAACGTGCTGGAAGGTCCGAACTCTGAAGCCGAACTCCTTCGCGACGCGAAGCAGCATCAGGATTTCATCTTCGCGGTAGCAGTGCGAGTGTACGTAGCGCTTGCCTTCCAGCACTTCGACAAGCGGCTCAAGCCGCAGATCGTGCCGCGGCGCGATGAGATTTTTTTCGCCGGCACCGATGCGCTTGTTGTATTCGTCCCACGCTTTCTTGTAATCGCGAGCTTCGCTAAACGCGCCGCGAATGGTCTCTTCGACGCCCATGCGTGTCGCGGGATACCGCCGGGGTTGGCCTGGGACACTGAAATTCGAGCGCTTCGGGTTTTCTCCCAGCGCGAACTTGATGCCGGGAAGTGCGCCTTCAAATGGCAGCTTCGCCGCAGGCTGGCCCCAACGCAGCTTGATAACCAGGGTCTGTCCGCCGATGGCGTTAGCGGAGCCGTGAAGAATATTCGCCGACGTGACTCCCCCGGCCAGATCGCGATAAATATCGATGTCCTCGGGATTCAAGATTTCCGCCATGTTCACCATCGAGGATAGGGAAACGCTGCCCTCGTTGATGCTTTCCGCGGCGATGTGCGAATGGCAATCGATAATGCCGGGAATAACGAACTGCCCCGCAGCATCAATCACCTGAGCGTCTTTCGGCGCGCTAACGGACTGGCCGACTTCGGCGATTTTCCCATCCTTAATAAGGATCGAGCCGTGCTCGATGTTTCCATGCGAGACAGTGAGGATGGTGGCGTTTCGAATCACAATGACGCTGGGCGCGTCCGGCGGCGCAGCAGACGCCGCCAGCGGGAGGCAAAGGAAAAAAAGGAGGTTGCGAAATCGGAGGTCCTTTGCGTGGATGAAAAATCCAGTTGAGCCCTTCACCGGGCACCCCCATACGCTGCCGCTGCACGGGTAGCGTTCGTGGGTTTAACACCGGTGAACTCCAGCGAAAAATCTTGCACGCGGATGGTGCCCTTCAAGGATGTCCCATCGAACGTGCCGGAGAAAATGACGTCCGCGGGAGATCCCTCAATCGGGGTGTTGATGGTGAAGCTGAATTTGTCCACGCTCAGGTAGCCGCTGATAATCGAGGCCGTGCCACGGTGGCTAGTGATGGTGCCGGAGATCGTGCCGTCTTTCTCCATCGTGAGATCAGCGGTAGATTCCTCGGGCCCCCCGTCGGGCGTGGAATAGGAGAGCTTCCATTTTCCAGTGATGTCGCCTTTCGGCGGCTCTTTCGGTTTTTCTGGCTCGCGAATTTCAAATCTCCGGCCGTCAACGAAGACCATTTTGATTTTCGTTTTTTCCTCGAAGAGGTCGCCATCGGTGACCACAAGGTTGGCGATTTTCCCGTTTTCGACGGAGCCCAGGCGGTCGGAAACGCCGAAGATTTCCGCCGCGGAAAGCGTCAGCGCGCGAAGGGCAGTATCCG
>Ga0209468_1000814_pt1 | contig 14421 bp, 10 predicted proteins | sample GraSoiAngelo_102_FD_185871 | JGI IMG/M metagenome (GOLD analysis project Ga0209468, IMG submission 185871) | Grasslands soil microbial communities from the Angelo Coastal Reserve, California, USA - 14_0903_02_40cm (SPAdes) (version 2) | ecosystem: Environmental > Terrestrial > Soil > Grasslands ...
ATTACCAGCCTGCTGACAATTGGCATTCAGTGGTGATGTCGAATGAGATTATGATCCCGCCCGCAGAAACATCCGAAGCTGAGCATGTGGATCTTGCTACGATTCCATTTCATCTCCGTTTTCACCAGCTTGTCGATTTATTTGGAGCCGCGAATGATGATGCATTGGCCACCGTCATCTCGCGATTTCAAGCGCGCGCAGTGAGCGGCGGAAAGCATGAGGAGTTGTCATCCGAAGAGCGCAAAATTCTGCAGCGGACCGGCATTGCGCAATCGCAGCTCGCCGACGCACGGCGCGCTTTCAACCAAATCGATCGCGAAAAACTCAAGAGACGTGCCGAAGCGCTTCTTGGGGCAGGATCAACAAGCCCGTCGCGCGCGTTCGAATGGACCTCAGCTGGATCTTAAGGTCTAAATCGGCGGTGGACCTTACCGCGTCAGCTGAATGCCTTCCGGCATTTCTGGCGGCGGCGCATTGATACGGCTGTGCTGTTTGCCATAGCTGAAATAAAAGACCAGGCCGATCACAAGCCAAACCAACAACCGCATCCAATTCGTCCAGCCGAGACCGTAAATCATCGCGCCGCAAACGATAATGCCGAGCGTGGAAACAATCGGCACGGCCGGTACGCGAAACCCGCGTTCCAAATCGGGACGCGACGCGCGCATGATCCAAACTCCGGCGCAAACGAGAATGAACGCAAACAGCGTTCCGATGCTGGTCATCTCGCCGACGATGTCCTCGGGGATGAACGCCGCGAAAATTCCAGTGAATAAGAAGAAAAGAATATTGGACTTGTATGGCGTTCTAAATTTTGGATGCACAGCGGAGAAGACTTTCGGAACCAATCCGTCGCGACTCATCGAATAAAAAACGCGCGATTGCCCAAGCAGCATCACGAGAATCACGGATGAAAAGCCGGCAATGATCGCGACTGTCACAGACTTAGACAGCCATTCATAGCCGGTCATGTATTTCGTGATCGCGAACGCGACAGAAGCTTCACGGCCAGCGCTGCGGAAGTCTTGCACAGTCGCAACGCCGCTCAACACGTACGAAAAGAGCACATAAAGAATCGTGCAGATGACCAAAGAACCAAGGATGCCGATCGGCATGTCGCGCTTTGGGTTTCGCGCCTCTTGCGCCGCGGTACTGACGGCATCAAAGCCGATGTATGCGAAAAACACAACGCCCGCGGCGCCGAGTATCCCGAGAATTCCTCCATACGAGTGGGTGATGCCTTGCGGCGTGACGTACGTGGAGGGCGCCGGAATGAACGGAGTGTGGTTCGCCGAATTTATGAAGTGCCACCCGATTCCGATCACGAGCAACACGATACTCACCTTCAAGATGACGATAAGCCCGTTGACGAATGCCGATTCTTTCGTGCCGCGAATCAGGAGTAGCGTCAGTAATAGCAGGATGAACACGGCCGGTATGTTGATAATCCCGTGAACACCGCTCGTGATGTCGTGTTCAAAGGGCGAGTGCGCCCATGGGTACGGTATCCGCAAACCGAACCAGTCGAGTACGCGATTTGCGTATTCGCTCCAGGCAATTGCCACGGTCGCCGCACCGACCGCGTATTCGAGGATTAAATCCCAGCCGATGATCCAGGCGACGAATTCGCCCATCGTTGCATACGAATAAGTATAGGCGCTTCCAGCAACTGGAATCATGGAAGCGAATTCCGCGTAACAGAGACCAGCAAACGCGCAACCGACACCGGCTACGACAAAGGCAAGAACAACGGAGGGACCCGCCCGATCCGCGATAGCCGCCGCTGTGCGAACAAACAGACCGGCACCGATAATTGCCCCAATACCTAGCGCTACGAGGTTTATCGGTCCCAGAGAGCGCTTCAGACTGTGCTCCCCGACTTCCCGCGCTTCTTCCATCAGGCGATCGACCGGTTTCCTTGCAAATAACTTTGCCATGCGTCGTCTCCTTTGGTTCAAATGCCGAGTTGGTATGCGAAACGAGTCGGTCAGTGCTTATTCACGTCTCTGATTTTTTCCTCGCAAGTTTCCAGAAAAGATAAATTGGCACACCGCTGATAACGATCAGTAAGCCCGGCCACGTGGTTGCGGTTTGATAGATGAAAAGGACCAAAAGAATTGTGCCTGCGCCAACGATGTAAAGAATAGGGACGATCGGATATCCAAATGCTTTGTATGGACGCTCTGCATCAGGGCGTTTCCAGCGAAGCAAAAACAGTCCTGCGATTGTGAGAATGTAAAAAATCAGGGCAGCCGAGATTACGTAATCGAGCAGATTGCCGTAAAGATTTCCATAGCCGACAAGATCGCCGACGCTATTTGTTTTAACTGTCCGCGGGAGGACCAGAACACCGGCCCAAATTCCTTGAATAATCAGCGCCCACGCAGGGACATGGTTTTTATTCAATTCACCAACCCGCCGGAAAAAAAGACCGTCACGCGCCATCGCATAATAGGCGCGCGCACCGGCGAGGATCAGTCCATTGTTACAACCGAAGGTCGAAATCATAATCGCGACTGCCATGATTGTTGCTCCGGCGCCGGGAAAAATCACGTTGGCAGTTTCTGAAGCGACGCGATCGCTTGGCGCATTTTGGATTGAGGCGAACGGAAGCGTCGCCAAATAAGCGACGTTTGCCAGTAGGTAGAGTCCGATAACCAGAAGCGTTCCGAAGGCGAGGGATAGCGAAATGTTGCGCCGCGGTTCCTTCACTTCTCCGGCGATGAACGTGATGTTGTTCCACGCGTCGGCTGAGAAAAGGGAATTGGTCTGTGCCACGCAGATGCCGACGAAGAGGCCGAATGCGGTGGCGGCGGTGAGCCCGGCTCCCACATCCTGCAACCCGCCTCGTAATGTCCAAAAGTCGTGAAAGTTTTCCGCACCCGCTCCGGACTTCACACCAACGATGATTCCCAGCACGACCAATGCGATGAGGGCGCCCGTTTTGGCTGTCGTGAAAATGTTTTGCACGAGCTTGCCAAGATTTAAACCCCGCGTGTTCATGAAAGTCAGTAGCGCGATCATCGCCAGACCGAGAAACTGTGCCGTAGAAAGTGAAACAGCGTAGCCGTTAAACCAGCCACCAAAACGGATTGGCGGGATTAGATAGTTGGATTCTGAAAACCACGGGATAAGTACGCCACTGTAGCGTGCGAAGCCAACCGCAACCGCCGCGATCGTGCCGGTTTGAATCACCAGAAACAGCGTCCAGCCGTACAGAAAACCCCAGAGGGGGCTGTAAGCTTCGCGTAAGTAAACGTATTGGCCACCAGCCTTCGGCATCATCGCTGCCAGCTCGCCGTAAGACAGCGCGGCCATCAGTGTCAGTAAACCGGTCACGATCCAAACAACCAGCAGCCAACCGGGCGAACCGACCTGGCGCGCAATAATCGCTGACACAATGAAAATTCCCGAGCCGATCATCGAGCCCGCTACAAGCATGGTCGAGTCGAGTAGGCCGAGGCCCCTGACGAATTTTTGGTCAGCTACGGGTGCTTCAGTTATCGCCGTCGTCATTTGAGCCGGTTGATTCGGCGGAGAGTAAATCATCACTCAGGCCTGCGGCGCAATGACAAAACATTCGGTTTACCCTTCGCCAAGCCATCGATCTTAAAAACGCGAAATTGCTTTCACGTAAAAAGAACCGTGTTAATCTCACGCCCCGTGACTTGTTCAAGCCAACGCCGAGCGTGCCGGACATTTTTGTCGATTTCGTGCGCTGCAGTTGTGCTGATTGCCGAATTGGCTGCCATGCCGCAGGTCACTTACGCGCGAGCAGAAGCGCATTTCGTAGCGCTGCCTCTCGTGCGCTCTCGGCAAAATCATTTGATGGTGCGCGCTTTTATCAACGGCAGGGAGGCCTGGCTGACGATTGATAGCGGTGCGCCGGTAAGCGCAATCGCTGTAAATCGCCGCAATTATTTTCGACTCAAATCAATCACGGCCAAGTCGAACCTGCCGTCTCGCGTTCAGATCAACGGCGCATTCAATAACGTAGCCCTCGCGCGCGAGCTTCGGCTCGGAGGTCTGACTTTGATCGATGAACCGATGGTTACTGTCGATCTCGGAAACTCTGCCCGCGCGTCACGGCTGGTTCACGAAGAGGAAATCGACGGAATCATTGGAGCGGATATTCTTTTTCCAACCCAGGCGGTACTGGATTGCCAACGACAGTTGCTGCTCTTGAAGACCGATCCCGACGTTTTAGGTGGGGTTCCTGGTTTCGATCGGCGTGGACTGCAAGCTGTTCCGATTCAAGTAAGTGACGGTTTTAATTTGTATGTGAATGGCTCGATCAATGGGAAAGCCGCCAAGTTTATGGTCGATACGGGTTCGTTTGCCACGCTCTTGCACCGCTCTTTCGTTAGGCAAATGCGAATTGCCACCCGGGAGACGCCGTATAGTTCTTCGGCCGTGAACCTGAAGGAGCGCGGCCTGCGCGTGGCGAGGATTCGCAAACTCTCGGTGGGCGCGGTCGATATCGTTGGCAAGGACGTAGGCGTGATTGATATGGAAGGATTAATTCACGATGGATTGTTGGAAGGTTCACCGCCGGTTGCCGGCCTGCTTGGTGCGGAAACGCTGCGGCGACACCACGGCATCATCGATTTCGGCACGCGCACGCTTTATTTGCAAACGCGCGAGCTTCCATGGCAGCGGGTCGGTTGGCGGCGTTCCGCTGGGCCCAACTTGACCTACTAGGATTACTGAGTAACCGCGCGGTTGCCCTGTAATTTGCGATGGAAACGGAACCAAAGACGATTTGCGGCGGTTGTCTCTGCGGTGCTGTGCGATATGAAGGCATCGGCGAGCTCTGCAACGTCACTCATTGCCATTGCGAAGATTGTCGCAAAAGCGCTGGTGCGCCGTTTGTGACCTGGGCTTCGTTTCAGCGCAGCAATTTTAAATTTACGAAGGGAGACCCGCTTGAAATCGCATGGGCCGGGCGCGTTCGCTCGTTCTGTGCGATGTGTGGCAGCACGCTAACTTTCACGAGCCAACCCGATGCCGATGAAATCGATGTCACTGTTGCCACTTTCGATCAACCCGAAATCGCTACTCCAGCCGACCATATCTGGACGGAAGATCGAATATCGTGGATTAAGCTTGCCGACAATTTACCACAGCATGCACGAGGCAGAACGGAATGAGCTTGAATCCATGCGCATCCGCGCGTTGGCGGTCGGAGCGCAGAGCGTCGGAGCTCTCGCGCTCGGAGCGCTAGCGATTGGGGCGTTTGCGTTAGGCGTCGTCGCGGTCGGCCGCCTGGTCATTGGTCGAGCGAAAATCAGGCATCTTGAAATCGGCGACCTTGTTGTGAACAGATTGCGAGTGATGGATTCGCTGGAAATTCCACGCGATTGAGTTAATCGCACTTCAAATAGTTTTCTTTCGCCTTAACTGAATCTGTGGTGCGATGAACACAATCACGCAAGCTTTCGTTCTCGCTGCTGGGCGCGGTACACGCCTGCGGCCGCTGACAGAGGATTTACCGAAGCCCCTCATCCCGATTTTTCAAAAACCGCTCATCACTTTTGCGCTCGATCATTTGATTGCGGTAGGCGTGCAATCCTTTGTGATCAATACGCACCGGCTGCCGAACTTGTTTCATGAAGTTTTCTCGGGGAACGGTTACCACGGTCATTCCGTTACGCTCGCTCACGAACCGGACCTGCTCGAAACCGGGGGTGGAATCAAAAATGTCGAAGGCATTCTCAGAAAAGAACCCTTCATCGTTTACAGCGGCGATATTTTGACCGATGTCGCGCTCGAACCGCTGATTACCGAACATTTTCGCGCCGGCAACGATGTGACGCTGGGCCTTCGGCGGAACACCGGCCTCGGGGCGGGCGTGGTTGTTCGCGATGGCCGCATCGTGGAGATCTCAACAAAATTCAACCCCAAGGAAAACTTCGATTACGCTAATATTTCGGTCTGGAACCCGGAAATTTTCGCTCGCATTCCTGCCGGGAGGAAAATTTCATTCATTCCCATCCTAATTGATTGGATCAACCAGGGAGGAAGGATCGGCGGCCTGGCGCTGGATGACGGGAATTGGTTCAACATCGGGTCACGCAAGGAATATCTCGACGTGCACCGCGCAATTTCGAACAAACATTGGCGACCGGCGTACGTTAAAACGCGCGAGTGGGCCGAGCCGGTCGCGAAAAGCGCGCATGTCGATCCGACCGCACAAGTTCGCGGCTGTTCTGTGGTTGGGCCGGACTGCTGCGTTGGAGCGGAAGCCGTTCTTGAAAACACAATTTTGTGGCGAGCCTCAGAAATTGCTTCCAAAAGCCAGCTTCACGGTTGTATTGTCCGCTCCCAAAAAAGGGTCAGCGGCATCCATCGTAACAGCGACATCTAGTATGAGGACCGAATTTCTTCTCCGGCGAACACGGATGCATTTTCCGCTGCTGGATGAAACCGATGTAAAAATTCGCCCGATTGAAAAAGGCGGGTCGGATCGAAAATTTTATCGGATTCGCTGCTCAGCGCATCAAACGCTCATCCTGGTTAAGTATAATCTGGAGCGCGAAGAAAATCGGCATTACGTCAAGATCGCGAAATTCCTCGACGTCCACGGAATCCGGGTCCCCAAAATTTATTTTCACGATGAAGCGGAAGGCCTCATCTGGATCGAGGACCTGGGCGAGCAAGACCTCTACGGGTATCGGCACGAGAGCTGGCTGGTCCGCCGCGCGTTCTACGAATCAGCGCTCGACGAAATTATCAAACTTCACAGTCTGCCGGAGTCTGTGTGCGTGGAAATGAAAGACCATTTGCCTGCCGAGTTTAACGCGGCTCTTTACCGCTGGGAACAGAGATACTTTTTCAACAATTGCCTCGGCCGCTATTTCACGGTTAGCGAGTCGAAACGCAAGGAGCTGGCAGCTCTTCCCGGTTTGCGCGAAATTGCAAAACGTCTGGCGAGTTTACCAAGGGTCCTAGTCCATCGCGATTTTCAATCGCAAAATATCATTATTCAGAACAGGCAGGCCAAGCTGATCGATTTTCAGGGGATGCGACCGGGTTTGGCTGAATATGATCTGGCATCGTTGCTTTTTGATCCGTATGTCGATCTTTCAGGCGCAGAGCGATCTGAGTTGATTAGTTATTACCGGCAAAAACAGACGGACAATGGGCGAACCATTGACCAACAGTTGGACAACACTCTGCAATTAGGTGCGATGCAACGCCTGATGCAGGCGCTGGGCGCTTATGGCTTTTTGGGGTTGGTCCGGGGACATGAGCATTTTCTGCGATACGTTCCAAGAGCTATGCGCTCGTTGCGGGACATCGTAGCGAAGATCGAGGACCTCAAGCCGCTCGCTTCTCTTCTCGCCGACCTGAGCTAGTCTGATTTCAGCTTCAATAGAGCCGCGGCCAGTGACGCTACTCCAGGCCAACAAACGGGTTCGTGCGACGCTCGATTCCAATCTTCGTCGGCGGCCCGTGCCCAGGGAGCACTGTTACGTCATCGCCGAGGGGAAATATTTTTTTTCGGATCTCTTGTACTAATAGATCGATATCTCCGCCCGGTAAATCTCCGCGGCCGATGCTGCCGGCAAACAGCACATCACCGCCGATAAGCAATCGATCGTCCGGCAAGAAGAAACAAAGACTCCCTGGGCAATGGCCGGGAACTTCCAACGCTTGGAATTGGGAACCGAGAAAGTCCCGGCTCGGCGTTTCTTCGATAAGAAAATCAGGGTTCGTCGGCTCGATTTCGAGGTCGAAACCGAAGCTGCGGAAAAATTCTCGATCCGAAATCATCGGCGCAGTGAGCGGGTGACAGCCGATTGGACAATCGAACTGCCGCTTGATCCTGGCGACATCCTGCACGTGATCGACGTGTCCGTGCGTCAGGAGCAAAAGTTTCAGATCGACTCCGAGTAACCTGACCCACTCGCAAGCCCCGTCCGGGGCGTCGAAAAGAATCCCGCCTCCCGGTGCTTTGAGCAGATAGCAATTTGTCTCAAAGATGCCACCGCAAAACCTCTCGTAAATCATTGCGGATTTCATTCTAGCTGGGCTTTGCTACAACTGAAGGCAGGAGTTTTTACGAATATTTGAATGTTCCCCTTTGTTGATTGTCTCATTCACTTACATGTCAATCCCGTCTCGTTATCTTGCGCTCCCTGCTGAAATCTGCGATGGTGGTAAACCGCCTTTTTACAGATGAGATCATCTCTACGACAGTCATTGGCGCTTTGCGCCATTCTTCTTACGGCCACAATCGCGGCTCCGCCGGCCATGGCGGCGTCGAGAGAAACAATTGCCATGTCGGTTGGCCGCCTCCTGGAGGAAGGCCATTACACCCGTCAAAAGCTCAATGAGGACGTTTCGCGAAAATTTTTGCAGACGTATCTGGAGATGCTCGATTTCAGCCATCTCTTTTTTACTCAGAAGGATATCGATGACCTAAATGCGAAGTATGGCAGTTCGATGGCCGGGGACGTGCTGCTCGGCAACCTCAAACCCGCCTACGAAATTTACGCTCTCTACACCAAGCGCATGGACGACCGTGTCGCTAAAATCAAAGAGCTATTGAAGCAGCCGATCGACTTCAAGGGCAGCGCCACCGTTGAACTGAGCCGTCAAAAGTCGTCGTGGCCAAAAGATGACGCCGAAGCCGATCAACTCTGGCGCGGTAGGATTGCGAACGAACTTTTGCAGGAACATTTGAGCGAGCATCCTATTGAGCCTCCTGCGCAACTCGTTGCACGCCGCTACGATCGCCTCGCTCGCAACGTCCATGAGGAAGACAAGGACGAGCAAATGAAGCTCTTTCTCGATGCGCTTGCGCAGGCGTATGACCCGCATTCGGAATACTTAAGCAAGGCCGACATGAAGAATTTCAGTATCAACATGGGCCTCTCGCTTGTGGGCATCGGGGCCATGCTTCGGTCGGAGGACGGTTACGCGAAAATTGAAAGTCTGGTTCCTGGCGGGCCCGCCCAAGCCGACGGAAGACTTAAGGTAGGCGACCGGATCACTGCAGTAGCGCAGGGCCCGGCCGATTACGTTGATGTTCGCGAGATGCGTTTGGACAAAGTTGTCGAGATGATTCGCGGGAAGAAAGGCACGCACGTGCGTTTGCTCGTGATTCCTTCGGATGCCACAGATCCTTCTCGCCGAAAAAATGTCGAATTGGTGCGCGATGAAATTAAGCTGAAGGATCAGGAAGCCCGCGCCGATATCATTATTAGGAAAGACGAGAACGGCGATCCCATAAAACTTGGATGGCTTACGCTGCCTTCGTTTTATGCCGACATGGACAAGCATCAGAAAAGCACGACGCGCGACGTGCTGGCATTGCTCAAACGGCTCAAGAAAGAAAACATCGCTGGCTTGGTCATCGACCTGCGACGAAATGGGGGTGGCTCACTGGAGGAAGCACTGTCCCTCACGGGCCTGTTTTTGAAGTCTGGTCCGATCGTTCAGACGAAAGATTATAACGGAAGCATTAGAGTCTCGGCCAATCCCGATCCGGGCATCGCTTATTCCGGACCAATGGTCGTCTTAACCAGCCGGCAAAGCGCGTCCGCCAGCGAAATTTTCGCGGCCGCTCTTCAGGATTATGGTCGCGCTGTGGTTGTTGGCGATAAGAACACGTTCGGCAAAGGCACCGTGCAGACGATTCTTCCGATTGGCAGGTTCGCTTCACTTCTCGGCAGCCGTTCGGATGAGGATGGTGCGTTGAAATTGACGATCCAAAAATTTTATCGGGTGGCAGGCGGTTCCACACAGCTTCACGGCGTGGCTTCCGACGTTATTCTGCCGAGCTTGAGCGATCTTCCGGAATTTGGCGAAGGTGCACTAAAGAACGCGCTCGCCTATGATGAGGTGGCGAAGGCGAGATACACAAAGTGGTCGGACAGCCACTCCCTGTTTATCGATCAACTGCGGCGACGCTCGGAAGAGCGGGTCAAGAACGATCCGGAATTCCACTACGTGATGGAGGACATCGGACGTTTGCGTCACAAGCTCGATGAGAATCGGATTTCGCTAAACGAAGATCAGCGAAAGAAGGAGCTTCAGGACGATAAACTGCGCAAGGAAACGCGGTCGAAGGAACGCTTGGCGCGGAATCAGGAGGAGCCGCAGATTTATCGGGTGACGCTCGACACCGTTGATAAACCGAACTTGCAATTGATCATGTATCCCGGGAAATTGGCCGAAGCAAAGAAGAATGGGACTGTCCCCAAAGTTGATCCCGATGCTGCTTCGGATGCGGATACAGATTTGATCGGAAGCGCTGGCGGCGCGGATGATGATACCAAGACACCGGCGATCGATCCGGAGCGCGACGAAGCGCTAAACATCTTGGCTGACCTTGTCGATCTCACGCGTGGGCCAAAGACGGCCAGTGCGAATAGTGTTGATAAGACCGCTCCCGAACAGCGGCCGTAACACCAACGGTTTACTCTCTCCCTTCTCTGTTCTGTAGTGGCAGCCGTGTCGGCTGCTTCCGCTCGCTACACCAAACAGTCTAGGACCTATCGCCACCACCACGGTGGCGGAGGCGGAGCAAATCTTGGATCGAAGCGCCGGTCTCCAAATCTATTCGGGCTCCTTTGAAATGTCGGTCCTAACTGACCGAGGTAACGCCCGGTTGGCGTCCTTCCGTACACCGTGACCGGAGTGCCAACGCTGACTGAATTGAAAAACGCAATCGCGTACTGTTCCGGCATCCGGACACAGCCGTGCGATGCTGGATAGCCCGGTAGATATCCGGCATGCATTCCATCGGCGCCAGCGAACCGCATGAAGTAATGCATTGGCGCCGGAATAAATTTTCCTCCGGCCGGGACCGGCATGTCTGCATCTGCGTCGGCAACGATCGTGTTTCCACGAGAATCGACGATCTTGCCGTACATACTCGAATAATGTGTTCGTTCCTTTTCCAAGACTTTGAAGGAACCCTTCTCTGTGAGATGCCCGTAACGACCGCTCGAAATTGGCGAAGCGAAAGCGACCCGCCCATTTTGCAGCAAGAAAGCCATCTGTTCCTCCAAGTCGATTTCGACTGAAGTCTGTGCCCGCAATGAAATGGCGGCGCAGAAAAAGATCGGCAGCGCAATCGCGATCCTCACACTGCTTTTAAACCTAGGCGACGCGCGAAAGTCGCAGGGCGAGATTACGCAAACTTTCTGTGGTGGCAGCCGTATCGGCTCTTTGCGCTTGTATTCCTCGCAGGCGACGCGCTTGGCTTCTACAGCTCGTTTACACTGCGATAGGTGCTTTGATCGATGGATGCGGGTCGTAGCCAATAAGCTCGAAGTCCTCGAATTTGAAATCGCGAATGTTTTTTACGGATTCAGTTTCATCCGGGGCAAGGATCGACAATCTCGTGAAAGCTGCTCGTGCGCTTGGTCCAGGTGGTTCTTGTAAAGATGCAGATCGCCAAAGGTATGGACGAAGTCGCCCGGCGTAAGATCCACAACCTGCGCCACCATCATCGTAAGCAGCGAGTACGAGGCGATATTGAACGGGACACCGAGAAACAGATCTGCGCTTCGTTGATAAAGCTGACAACTAAGTTCGCCGTCCTGGACGTAAAACTGGAAGAGGAGATGACACGGCGGCAGCGCCATTTTGTCGATTTCCGCCGGATTCCACGCGCTCACTATCAGGCGCCGGCTCTGCGGATTTGTTTTGATTTGCGTGATCAGATTATCGATTTGGTCCACTCGCGCGCCGTTCGCGCCGCGCCAGTCGCGCCATTGCGCACCATAGACGCGACCGAGATCGCCAGTTTCGTCAGCCCACTCGTCCCAGATGCTCACACCATGTTCGTTGAGATAACGAACATTCGTTTCGCCGCGCAAAAACCAAAGCAGTTCGTAAACGATCGATTTGATGTGCAGCTTTTTTGTTGTGAGCAGCGGGAATCCGGGTCCGCCCGTGCGCAAATCAAATCGGGTCTGTGCTCCGAAGACAGATAACGTTCCCGTGCCCGTGCGATCGGTTCGCGGCTGACCTTTTTCGAGTACGAGCCGGAGCAGATCGTGATACTGTCGCATCCCAGAAATTTATCGCCTCAACTGTGCGCGCGAAAAAGAAATTTGTTTCGTATTGACTTGGCAGTTTAACAAAAGGGTTAGTGAGAGGGGCAGTGTTCGGTCTCGCATGTTTTCCGAAACGGATTATCAGCGCGCTTTCGAAATTGCCAATGCATTTGCGTTACCCGCAGTTTTGCGGCAAACTGCGGGATGGCAGCCTGCGCATGCTAAAATAGGAGTGCCGGGCTGGCACACGAGCTCTGATTAGATGGTTAGAATCGAGCCGAATTGTCTCGGATCGAGCCCTTCTGGTTGGACAGCTAATCCAAGTTAGAGCCTAGCGAACAGCGACTTAAGCTTGGTTGCCCGTGCTTGGCCCAAGGGTTGCTAGGGAATCTAGAGGTTTAACCACGAGTCTCGCCACGGCGAGTCCGTTCGTCGGCGAACTCGGATCAGAAAGGAATTTTTCAATTATGGCTAAAGTTTTAGGTATCGATTTGGGCACTACTAACTCCTGCATGGCCGTGATGGAGGGTGGCGATCCGGTAGTTTTGGAAAATAGCGAAGGCGCCCGCACGACGCCGTCGATTGTCGCGTTTACAAAAAGCGGCGAGCGAGTGGTCGGCCAGGCCGCGAAACGTCAGGCGGTGACCAATCCCCAGAACACGGTCTTTTCAATCAAGCGTTTCATGGGACGCAAGTTTGATGAGGTGCACGAAGAAGAGCACCGCGTTCCGTACAAGGTCGTAAAGGCTGCGAATGGCGACGCCCATGTCCAAGTGGAAGTGAACGGGCAGCGCAAGACTTTTTCGCCGCCAGAGATTTCGGCGATGATCTTATCAAAGATGAAAGCCGACGCGGAAGCGAAGCTTGGCGAAAAAATCACGCAGGCCGTCATCACGGTGCCGGCTTATTTCAATGACTCACAGCGCAACGCTACCAAGGACGCGGGCAAAATCGCAGGTCTTGAAGTGCTGCGCATCATCAATGAGCCCACAGCCGCGTCGCTCGCTTACGGCCTCGACAAGAAGAAAGACGAGGAGATTGCGGTTTACGATTTGGGTGGCGGCACGTTCGACATCTCCGTTCTTGAAATCGGCGACGGCGTTTTCGAGGTGAAAGCGACCAATGGCGATACGCACCTCGGCGGTGACGACTGGGATGCGAAGATCATGGACTGGATCATCAGCGAATTCAAAAAGGATACCGGGATTGATCTGACCAAACAGCCGGATGCCGTACAGCGAATCAAAGAAGAAGCTGAAAAAGCAAAAATTGCGCTGTCGAGCTCGCAGGAATACGAGATCAATCTGCCGTTCATCACGGCGGACGCGAGCGGGCCGAAGCACATTCAGAAGAAGTTGACCCGCGCAAAACTCGAGCAACTCACCGATTCGCTCGTCGAGCGCACGGTGCAACCGGTCAAGGATTGTTTGAAAGATGCGAAGCTTTCCGAGCGCGACGTGAACGAGCTCGTGCTGGTGGGCGGCATGACGCGCATGCCGAAAGTAGTCGAGACCGCCCGCAGCCTCATCGGCAAGGAACCGCATAAAGGCGTGAACCCTGACGAAGTCGTCGCGGTTGGCGCGGCGATTCAGGGCGGCGTTCTTAAAGGCGAGGTAAAAGATGTGCTGCTGCTCGACGTCACACCGTTGACTCTGGCGATCGAGACCGCTGGCGGCGTGGCAACGCCAATGATTCCTCGGAATACCACGATCCCAACGCGCAAATCGCAGATCTTTTCGACTTACAGCGACAATCAGCCTGGCGTGGAGATCAAGGTGCTGCAGGGCGAGCGTCCATTGAGCCGCGATAACAAGCAGCTCGGTGTATTCCACCTCGACGGTATCCCGCCTGCCCCGCGCGGCGTTCCTCAAATCGAAGTCACATTCGACATCGATGCGAACGGCATTCTGCATGTTAGCGCGAAAGATCTTGGCACTGGTAGAGAGCAAAAAATCTCGATCACCGGCAGCTCCGGCCTTTCGAAAGAGGAAGTCGAGAAAATGCAGCGCGAAGCTGAAGCGCATGCGGAAGAGGACAAGAAGGCGAAGGAAGCAATCGAGATCAAGAACAATGCCGACATGCTCGCCTATCAATGCGAAAAGCAGTTGAAAGAGCTGGGCGATAAGATTTCCGGCGACAAGAAAAAGCAGGTCGAAGACGCCATTGCTGCGGTGCGCGACGCGATCAATCGCAACGACGCCGACGCAATGAAGCGGACTTACGACGAATTGCAGAACAAGTTCCAGGAAGTCAGCGCCGACCTTTACAAGCAAGCCTCAGCGCAGGCAGGTCCACCTCCAGGAGCAGGCCCGGGCCCCGAGGCGCAGCCGCGCGGTGGCGCCGAGGAAGGCGCCGGCAAACGCGAAGGCGATGTTGTCGATGCGGAATTCGAAGTCGTGGACGACGA
>Ga0209468_1000818_pt1 | contig 14381 bp, 10 predicted proteins | sample GraSoiAngelo_102_FD_185871 | JGI IMG/M metagenome (GOLD analysis project Ga0209468, IMG submission 185871) | Grasslands soil microbial communities from the Angelo Coastal Reserve, California, USA - 14_0903_02_40cm (SPAdes) (version 2) | ecosystem: Environmental > Terrestrial > Soil > Grasslands ...
TTGATCTTGCAAAATCAGCAATGGCTTTTATATCCTGCAATGCAAAATCCCAACTGTTCGGGCTTTCGAGATAGTAAAATGTTGTATTGGGTTTAGTAGCTTCAAAATAATTTTCTTTTTTTCTTCCATCAACATAAGTTGTTGTTACATTAAACCGTGGCAATACAATATCAAACATCCTCTGTGCCCATGTGTAAGGTTTGGCAACTGAAACAATATGATCACCTGCTTTTACATTGGCTAAAACACCTGCAAAGATGGCGGCAGCCCCGCTATTGAATACTAAACAATCTTCTGCACCATCCAGCGCTGCCAGTTTTTTTCTTAAGATATCGACAGTAGGATTGATACCGCGGCTGTATAAATAGCCGGCCATCTCATCTTCAAATGCTTTACGCAGATCGGCTACTGTTTCAAAAGCAAAATTGCTGGTTTGAATAATGGGCGGAGCAATGGCATTGAAATAGTTTTCTCTTTCTTCTCCTAATTCATTGATGATATATGAAATGTCCATTTTATGAATTATTGACAGATGATTTTTTTCTCCCGACGGTTAAAAAATACAATAATATAAAACCAGCGAGTACACAAGTGCCGGTCAATGCAATCATTGGGGTATTAAATATTATACTGATACAAACAAAGACATAAGCCGCAATAAATACCAATGGCAGTAAAGGGAATAGCTTCATTTTATAGATGCCAGTACCATCAAGATGCTTTGTTCTTTTACGTAACATAAAAATAGTAGCAGCAGAAGTGCACATTCCAAACGAATCAAGAAAAATAGAAAAGCTCAGGATCTTTTCAAATGTATCAGCAAAAAATAACACCACAACACAAATGGTGGCAAATACGGTAAGCGAAGTGATCAGCACTTCTTTTTTCTCGCTTTTCTTTTTCAGGAAACCGGGTAGCACACCATCCTCACTCATTGCAAACATTACCCGGGGATTGCTCATCATGGAGCCGTTTACATAAGCCAGTACCGAAAGGAATAATAACAATGAAAAAGCATTGGCACCATTTGGGCCAAACATTTTTCCAACTACTACCGAAGCGATCTCGCCGGTAGTTTTCATGTTTTCGAAACCTACAATTTTATAGTAGGCGATATTTACCGTTAAATACAAAAGAATAATAACCGTTATGCCAATAAAAATAGAGCGGGGAATATTCCTGCTTGCATCTTTTACTTCGTTCCCGAAATTGATCGTTTGCTGATAACCTCCGTAAGTGAATGATACAGCAATCAGGCAAATACCAAACGAAGTGATCCAATCTTTCCAACTTATGCTTTCATTGCTTACAGTAGTACCGGCATTACCATCATAGGCAGCAGGATAGAATAATGAAAAGATCAATAACAATATCATCCCGATTTTAATGATCATTAAAACGGTTTGTGTTTTAGCACTCATTCGCAGGCCTAACATGTTTATTCCATAAAAAATAAAAATTGCCGACATAGCAATTCCAACTTTTATCCAGTTAGCAGCTTCAGGTCCGATCAAAACTTTACTGATATAACCGGCACCGATCAAAGCAACTCCTGAAATAGAAGCAGCATTTGAAATAAGAATGCTACAGTTCAGCGCAAAAGCAATGGAAGGATGAAAGGCATAAGAAAATACTTTGTAATAACCGCCGGTTACAGGATACCGGGAACCAATTTCTGCATAAGTTAATGCACCGCATAAAGCAATGATGCCACCAATGATCCAGGCGCTGAAATAAATAGTAGGATTGATTGCCGCACCTGCAGCATCCTTTGCTGTCCGGAAAATTCCCATTCCGATCACCAACCCGATCACAATCATAGTAAAATCGAAAATCCCCAGCTGTTGTTTTTGTGGTTGGCTCATAGTAAAATTTAGTGCAGTAAGATAGAAGGATTTTTGTTAATAGCTTTTCCACGTTAAGAATATTTTGATTTTGCACTTTGAAATTTTCACATCACATTTGCCACCGGTTTGGTTCCCGGCTTAATAACCGGGATTAAAAGGGAAGTCAGTCAGAATCTGACGCTATCCCCGTAGCTGTAAGGCCCGTGAATGGGCAATTGTCAATTGTGAATGCAAACTCATAGAGTCTTATTCACCACTCACAATTCACCATTCACCATGTTGAATCTTCATACCACTGTTGAAAAACGGGAAGGTGTTCAACAACAAGCTAAGCCAGAAGACCTGCCAGATCAGATAACAACATTTAACGCTTTCGGGTGAAAGGCTGAAATGTAAAAGTCGAAGGACATTTATATTTCTTTTTATTTTCCGGAAGCAGTCACAAAAAAATCTTTTTAAATGAAAAGAAATTTTCTCTTTGTGGCTGCTGCATTTTTTGGCAGTCAGCTTACAGCGCAACAAGACACTACAGTAAAAGCAATGGATGAATTGGTGATCACCGCCAATAAGTATCCGAACAAAACATCTCTTACCGGCAAAGTATTAACCATTATTTCCCGTGAACAATTAGAAAGAAGCGGTGGTAAAGACCTGGCGCAGATCTTAACTGAACAGGCAGGTGTATATATCGGTGGCGCAAACAGCAACCCGGGAAAAGATAAAAGTATTTACCTGCGTGGAGCAAGAATTGATCATACATTAATTACGATCGATGGAGTGCCGGTTTATGATCCGAGTGGTATCGGTGGCAATTTTGATATTCGTAATCTTTCCGCTGCAAATATTGAAAGAATAGAAATACTCAAGGGTAGCCAGTCAACTTTATATGGAAGTGATGCCATTGCAGGTGTTATCAATATCATTACAAAGAAAGCAGGTAATAAAGCCATGAATGGAAATGCAATGCTTGGTTATGGAAGCTTTAATAGTTTTCGCGGCAGTGCTGGTATAAATGGACAAAAAGAAAAGTTTGATTATAACCTTAACTATAGCATTCATAAAACTGATGGTATTAATGAAAGCACAAGTAACAGCAGTAATGCAGATAAGGATGGTTACACGCAGCACAACATAATGGCTGGATTTGGTATTCAACCTTCTAAAAATATCAGGATACAACCTTATATACGATTCTCTAAGATCGATGGCGATCTTGACCAGGGTGCATTTGTTGATGAACTGGATTATACTTATAACCAGGAAAGTTTCCAGGCAGGTGTGAGAAATGAATTCAGTTTCGGGAAAACAAAGCTGAACATCCTGTATAATTATAATACTATAGACCGGGAATATATTGATGACAGTATAAAAAGCCAGAATGGATTTGATACTTACAGCCGTGGTATGTATAAGGGCAATGAACATTTTATTGATGCTTATGCTCATTTTTCTATCAATGATAAAATAAAGCTTACAACAGGAGTCGATTTCCGAAGTTCAGTTTCTGACCAGGAATATTTATCAATTGGATTCTATGGGCCTTATAAAACAAAATACAGCAGCGATAGTTTAAATCAAAACCAGTTAGGGTTATATGCAGCGATGAACTTCAACAGCAGTTGCGGTTTTAATATCGAACTGGGCAACCGGTTGAATATTCATTCTGAGTATGGTAGTTATGATGTGTTTAATATCAATCCATCTTATTTAATAAACAAACGATTTAAATTGTTTGCAAATTTTTCTTCAGCTTACAGAACTCCTTCTTTATACCAATTATTTTCTGAATATGGTAATAAAGACCTGGATCCTGAATCAGGATATACACTGGAGGGAGGCATGCAGTTTTTTTCCAACGATAAAAAATTCACCAGCCGTGCTGTAGCATTTAAAAGAGATGTGAAGGATGTTATCTTCTTTTATTATAACGCATCAACATTTCAATCGCAGTATATCAACCAGGATAAACAAAAAGATAATGGAATAGAGCTGGAAGCATCATACACTATTGCAAAAAATACAACTATAAAAGCTTTTTATACTTATGTAACCGGCGAGATCACTACCAAAAAGAGTTCCGGAAAAGACACCACTTTTTTTAACCTGTTGCGTCGTCCCAAAAACAGTTTTGGGGTTAATATCAGCAGCCAGGTAAATGAAAAACTTTTCGTAAGCAGTAATCTTTCGGCATTTGGAGAAAGAAGCGATCGATATTTTGATTCCAATACATTTCAAACGGTGAATGCAACATTAAAAAGTTATGCATTGTGGGATGTGTATGCCGAGTATGGTTTCTCAAAAAATAAAATAAAACTATTTGCTGATCTAAGAAACATACTGGATAGCAAATACACAGAGATCAGTGGTTTCAATACAACTGGTTTTGCAATTAATGGTGGAGTGAGACTTAATTTTTAATAACTGCCGGGAGAAGTATAATGCTTCTCCCGGGTATTTTTAGTTTATGCATGAACATAAATCCTGTCCAAGGTGCAAAAATAATTTTGAATGCAAGCCTGGAAATATTACCCAGTGCCAGTGTTACGGATTTAAAATAACTGATGAACTGCGTGTTTATATGGAGCAGCGCTATCATGATTGTCTTTGCAGAAATTGCCTCGAGTATCTTTCACATGAGCTCAACTTCTTTAAAGAGAAATATATTTTCAGATAGCTACATTTGCAGAAACCAGTGATTATGCCATTAGGTAAAGCAGGTTTATTAACAGTACGAAAATTTTTTGGTGTAATTTTGCTGACTATTGCCGTGAAAGTGTTTACAACTAATGCACCGGTATTAGTAAAGTAGTTTGGCCTCGTAGTACAATGCCCGCCCGGCTGACACCAGTCGGACGGGGATAGTACAAGGGTTTAAATCAAATCGGTTCTTATTAACCGGCCTCGTAGTACAATGGATAGTATAAGGGTTTCCGAAGCCCCAGATCCCAGTTCGATTCTGGGCGAGGCTACAAAAATTTAAGAATGTATTTTGCTTATGTTATTAAAAGCATTGAGCATGACTATTTGTATAAAGGGCATTGTCAGGATTTAGAAAAAAGAATTCATCAACATAACTCCGGAATGACTGAATCAATCAGGCCCTATATTCCTTTTAAACTTATTTATTGCGAGCAATTTGAGACTGAGAGAGAAGCGATTGAAAGAGAAAAATATTTTAATCTGCAGCTGGTAGAAGATTCCTAAAAATGAAATTGAACTCTTAGTACAATGCCCGCCCGGCTGACGCCAGTCGGACGGGGATAGTATAAGGGTTTCCGAAGCCCCAGATCCCAGTTCGATTCTGGGCGAGGCTACAAGTTTTAGTTCAATAGAGAATAAAATAGAACTTATATAAAGGAAAAGCATTCCGTAAATAACCTTGAGCCTGAACATTCCCGGAACTATTAACTGCTTTTATGTCAAACGGATTAATCAGGTAGTTGTTTTTCCATCCATATTCAATGGAGTTATTGTCATAGGGTGAATCTCCCGCATAATACTTTGCCGAAACAAATAATAATGCAGTTGAAATTATTATCCCTATCAATATGGAAGACTTGCTAACCATTTCTTTTATTCTTCATCTTATATAAGGTTATCATCATTTCCTGGTTTTGAACAGTACAGATCAATCAACGTATTCCAAAATATCTCCGGGTTGACAGTTCAATGCTTTACAAATTGCTTCGAGTGTACTAAAGCGAATGGCTTTTGCTTTACCCGTTTTTAAAATAGACAGGTTTGATAAAGTCAGCCCCACCTTTTCAGAAAGTTCGTTTAACGACATCTTTCTTTTAGCCATCATGACATCTAAGTTTACTATTAGTGGCATAGTTATACGGTTAATTCGTTTTCAGATTGGATTTCGATTCCTCTTTTAAAAATCTGTGCAACTATAAAAAGTGTAATACTCATAAAGAACCAGACATCAGCTCCGCCCAGGCGTAAATGTTCTGTATCGGGCATTTTCACACCTTGCTTAACTAACCACCCGGTATATTTAACTCCCCATGCCGTGAATAAACCTATTCCAAAAGTCAAACAGGATACTTTAATAATAAAAAGTCTCACTTCATTACTGAATGGCTGAGACAGGTTCAACTTTTTATCGTGCAAAATTTTTATGACCAGATAAAATATACATGCCTTAAGTACTCCTGTAATGCTTATCAGCAATGTTTCTGCAAAAAAATGTCCCCGGTCATATTCATAAAGGCCCGACAAATCATTTCCCTCCCAAAATGTTTTTGCATTAATTGGATTTATCACCAGCGTATAAAAAGCACTGAATATAGAACCACCAGCTTCAATGCATACGCCTATAAATATTATCCATGAAAGGATATACAGGACTCTTAAAACCTGTTTTGTTGTAATTGACATTTTAATTAAGTTTTAAAATTAGGACACAAACATAAATAAATATTTATTGATAAACAATAAATATTTTCCTTTTATAGGAAAATATTTTCCGATACCTTAATTTAAGAAAATAAGTGCTTGGATGTCAAGAAAGTAAATATTTATAAAAAAAGTCCCCAGGTATCTGAAGACTTTTTTTATAAATATTTTAGTTAGGCTGATCTATAAGAATAATCTTACAATATGATAAACACCTGCTGCTAACAATGCGCTAACGGGAATGGTAAGTATCCATGCCCAGATAAGATTAATAGTAACACCCCATCTTACTGCAGAAAGACGCTTAGTGGCGCCAACACCCATGATACTGCCTGTGATTGTATGTGTAGTTGAAACTGGTATTCCCATTTGCCCGGTAAAGAATAATGTGAATGCACCTGCTGTTTCTGCAGCCACACCTTCCAGTGGAGTTACTTTTGTAATTTTTGTTCCCATCGTTTTTATGATCTTCCAACCACCGCTCATCGTACCTAATCCGATTGACATATAACAGGCTACCGGTACCCATCCGGGTAAATGACTAAAATCCTGAATATTTCCGCTGGCGATGAGTGCGGCGCCGATAATACCCATTACTTTTTGTGCATCATTACCACCATGACCGATACTGAATGCTGCAGAACTGAACAACTGTAACTTTTTAAACATCTTGCCAATGCGATGGGCCGTTGGTTTTTTTATTTTTTCAGAATACAGGTAAACGAGGGAGAAGAATATAGCTGTAAAAACAATGCCCCAGGCTATCACTTTATTATCTGCTTTCAGAATATCGCCTTTAAAAGATTTTTCTATATTGAAACTGTTGACCTTCTTTTTTACCTCTTCAATATTCTGTGGTTGAATAGGATAAATGGCATTCATGATGATAAGGGCACTATCCAGGGAAACTTCTTTATCCAGGTATTGTTTTACCGGTCCCTTATATTTTTCAGTAAGTTCTTTTGCTTTATCGAATTCCTCTTTTTTCAATTTGTTCTCAACAGATACTGACTCAAGGATCAAATAATCATTCGCATTACGGATATCATCTTTCAGTTTACTTACTTCAATATCTTTCAGCCATCCTTCATCGTAAGATTTTTTTGCGATATACTCTGCTCCCAGTTTATCATAGTCTTCCAAAAGCGGTTTCATTTTATTGAAAATAACTGATGCCTTTTCCAGTTTACCTTTTGTAGAGTTGAGTTCAGCTGTTAAAGTACTGTCGCCCGGTTTCGCTTCCAGTTTGTCAGTAGCTGTTGTTATATCATGTTCGTATTTATCAATCTTTAAAAATTTCTCCGTGGTCTCCATCATTTTATTATTCTCAAACCGGTCGAATAATAAGAAGGTAATGGTGGTAGCCACTGCGATGATCACAATACGTAACCAGATATTACGCATAACTGTAACGATGGTGATAAAAATTGAAATAGCCATACCGATCAAAGGAGCAAGAAAAATGAAGAGCACCGTTTTGATGATGACATCACTTTCTACCACTTTTGCCCATGAAATACCGATACCTTTTATGCTGATAGCATGTGCAATTGCAGCCCCTGCAAAACCACCGATCAAAGTATGAGAAGATGAAGAAGGAATTCCATACCACCATGTCAGCAGGTTCCACATGATCGCTGCAATTAATCCCGATAAAATTACCGGCAGTGTAATGAATTCTTTTGCTACGGTTTTACTGATCGTGTTGGCAACTGCGTGGTCCTGGAAAATCCAGTAAGCAACAACATTAAATATGGCAGCCCATAACACAGCCTGGAAAGGGGTTAACACTTTCGTGGAAACAACAGTGGCGATGGAGTTGGCGGCATCATGAAAGCCATTGATATAGTCGAAAATTAAAGCAAGTATGATGATGACGATAACAAGAGTCATAAGCTTGATTTGCGGATTAGCAGATTTGCGGATATGTTGATTTGGTTATCATGAAGATCTATTCGCAAACCCACATATTGATTCATTCGCACAATTTTATGCGTATTTAATAATGATGGATTCGATCACATTTGCGGCATCCTCACATTTATCAGTGGCAATTTCCATTACCTGGTAGATCTCTCTTTTCTTGATCACTTCTTTTGCATCAGGTTCAGTTTCAAAAAGCCGCTCAATACTCATATCAAACAGGTCATCGGCCTGGTTTTCCAAGCTATTTATTTTTACCAGCGATTCAGTTACTGCTTTCATGTTTTTCATGCCCCGTAATTCTATAACAGCTTTTCTTACTTCCGCGGCACTTATTTGAATTACTTCCGCCAGTTTTTGAATACCCATATCATTGGTATTCACTTTATAGAAATTCATTTTTTTGGCTGAGGCATAAATATAATCAGCAATGTCATCCAGTGATGTGGCGAGATAGTGAATATCTTCACGGTCAAACGGGGTAATAAAATTGCGGCCCAGTTCGGTAAAAATATTGTGGGTGAGATTATCATTTTCATGTTCAAGGTCTTCTATCTGGCTTAGGATCGCTATTTTTTTGTCACCATCGGATTCGGCTACAAGATCCCTCAGTTTATCGCTCATAATGGAAACATTTGCCGCTACTTTTTCGAATAAGTCATAAAATATCTTATTCTTAGGCATGAAGATCGAGAGAATAGAATTGAGGGCCATATATAATCTATTTAGTTGGTTGCGAAGATACCGGGAGCTCTTTGCCCCGGTTGCTGAAGATACAGAGTTAATAATAATTTAATATAGAAGTAATAATTAGATAATGACGAGGTAACACAGGTTTCATATACATACTGCTTACTTTGCTGCCAGATTAATGAATCATTAATTCAATATTATTTAATAATGAAGCTAATATTAAGAGGTTTTATCATTTCGGTTATTTGTCTTCAGTCGATGAGTTCCAGCGGTCAACGCTATCTAACTGATATTGATTCTTCCTTTTTTATTAAAGATACCGTCAGGCCACTGATAAGAAGGTTTGAAAATATAATCATAGCTGGGTATATGCAGCCGCAATTCCAGGTAGCGGAGTCTGAGGGAGCCCCCTCATTTGCGGGTGGTGCTTTTTCTCCTTATTCTAAAAGCCGGTTTATGTTACGAAGGGCTCGGCTAAGAGTTGATTACCTCCTGAAGTCAAAGGAGAATTTCCCGAAAGCGTTATTCGTTTTTCAGATCGATGCTACTGAAAGGGGAGTAATTGTAAGGGATATGTATATACGACTGTTTGAAACCAAAAAGAATAACTTTTCTGTCACTACCGGTTTATTTGCCCGGCCATTTGGATATGAGGTAAACCTGAGTTCTTCCGTACGGGAAACACCCGAAAGAGGACGTATGTCACAAATACTGATGCCGAGTGAAAGAGATCTTGGCGTTATGATCTCATTTGAACCCCTGGACAAAAAGCACAAACTAAAACACGTTAAGCTTGATGGAGGGTTTTTCAATGGACAGGGCGTGGCAGGCACTACTGATTTTGATAATTACAAAGATTTCATAAGCCGTCTTTATATAAAGCCTTATATAATTAAAAGAACTGAGTTGAGCGGTGGAATTTCCTTCTTAAGGGGGGGCTGGCAAAACGGAACAAAATATGTTTATCACAGCGGTACTGCAGTTAATGGCGATAAAATTTTTGTTATTGACTCGTCATCGTCAAACCTGGGAAAGTCTGCCCCACGTCATTATTATGGAGGCGATATGCAATTTAAAATTCATAATAAGTGGGGAGATACGGAATTTAGGGCAGAACATTGGTTTGGAACGCAACCCGGAACGAGTACCAGTACTGCCAACCCAGGCACTTTACCAAATAATAATGGAGTACCATTACCGACCTATGTCCGTCATTTTAATGGCTCATTCTTTTATTTTCTTCAAAATATAGTTAATGCAAAACATCAACTGCTTTTTAAATACGACTGGTACGACCCTAATATCAAAGTAAGTGGCGAGGAAATCGGTAAACCGGGAACCAATCTCACGGCTGCTGATATAAAGTTTTCTACGTTTGGTTTTGGCTATGCTCATTATTTCAGCACGCAAATCAAAGTGATACTTTATTATGATATTGTAAATAATGAAATTACACAGCTTGCTGGTTATACTACCGACCTGGAAGACAACATCTTCACTTGCCGCCTGCAGTTCCGGTTCTGAGTTAACAATTCGGTAATACTGGCTTCACTTTGGCATAACCTTGTGGCAATTCCTTTGCAGCATAATTAACAGATATGCTGAGAAGATGTTTCCCCCTATTGATGAGTTTTCTTTTGGTCTCTTTTCTTTCGGTTTCTCAAACAGTAAAACTTTCAGGTAAAGTATTCGGAGAAAAAAACAATCCTATTTCAGGTGTTTCGATAAAAATTGTTGGAACAAATACAGGAGTCTCAACGAATGTTGACGGCAGGTTTAGTATAAGTATTATAGTTGGAAAAAAATATGAACTGGAATTTTCGAGTGTTGAATATGAAACAAAAATTATTGAAGTAGAAGCCCAAAACGGGCAAGTAGATGAGTTGAATGTAGTATTAACGGTTAAAACAAAAAGTGAAGAAGGGGTCGTTGTTTCTACAAAAGCGATCAGTGCAAGAAAGGAAACTGTAAATGCTGCTATAACTTTTCAAAAAAATACAAATACTGTTGCATCAGTTGTTTCTGCTGAAACCATCCGCAGATCACCCGATAGAAATGCAGGCGATGTTGTAAAACGTACAGCGGGTGCAAGCATACAGGAGGGTAAATTCATTATTGTAAGAGGGTTGGCCGATCGCTACAACCAGGCCATGCTGAATGGTATATTGCTTAGTAGCACCGAGCCTGATAGAAAGACATTTTCATTCGACCTGATCCCGGCACAAATGATCGATCATATTATTATCAATAAAGCGTTTGTTCCGGAATATCCCGGTGAATGGGCAGGCGGATTGATACAGGTAAATACAAAAGATATTCCTTCAAAGAGTTTTTTGAATGTTCAGATCGGTACGGGCTTTAATACACAAACTACCGGCAAAGATTTTTACAAGGATAAAGGTGGCAAATGGGATTGGCTCGGTATTGAAGATGGAACCCGTGCATTACCGTCAAGTTATACAACTAAATCAAATTTTGATACTACAAGCGCTGCAGGAAAAACGGCAATCGGGAAACAAATGCGCAACGCATGGTCACCCACACAGGCTACAGCGCCATTGAATTTTTCATTCCAGGTGGCTGGAGGTTTTACAACTAAACTATTCAAAAAACCATTCGGCGGTACAATTGGTATTATATATAGTAAAACAAACAGGTATCTCAAACTGGTTAACAGGTCAAATTCATTATCCGGAAATGTGTTTAGTGTAAACTATAACATTGCCGATGACCGTTACCAGCAAGATGTTTCAGCGGGTGCACTGGCAAGCCTTACGTACCAGTTTAATTCAAAGAATAAGATCTCATTGAAATCGATCATCAATGTAAACACACCCAATGCAGTTACGAAAAGACAGGGAATAGAGTATACAAGAGATGAGGATGTGAAAGGAACTGAGTTGAGTTTTAAAGAAAATATTTTTTTTACAAGTCAGCTAACCGGGGAGCATATTCTTGCACAACCCCTAAAATTTAAATGGTACGGTGCATTTAATATTTTGGATGGATATATTCCTGACCAGCGTCGTATTGTATATTCAAAGTCAACCAATACACAAAATCCTTATCGCCTTATTCTTTCCAATACACTTTCGCAACAAAGCGGCAGCCGTATTTATCAAAACCTGAGCGATTATATCTATACAGCCGGAGGCGATCTTACCTATGCGATCAATAAGAAGCATACGGTCAAAGGTGGCTATATGCTGCAGATAAAAGACAGGTTGTATGATGCAAAGCTGTTTGCCAATTACCTGAACACTGATAATGATGTGTTGAGACAATTGGCTCCTGATGTTGTTTTTGCCCCGGAAAATTTTGGAACCGGTACGGATAATATGGTTGGATTTGATGCCATTAAAGGAAAAAATTTCCGTTACCTCGCTAATACTATTTTAAATGCAGGCTTTTTGCAAATGGATAATGAATTGTCAAAATCAATTCGCATTGTGTGGGGCTTGCGTGTAGAAAGTTATGATCAATTAGTGGGTAGTGTAAAAGCTTATGATCCACGACATACACATACTCTTGTCACCGATTTTCTACCTGGCGTCAATGCAACTTTCAAACTGAATCCAAAAACGAATTTGCGTATTTCAGGTTCACAAACTGTGATACGTCCTGAGTTGCGTGAATTATCTTATCTGAATCTATACGACTTTGAATTAAATGCTTCTGTACAGGGCAATCCTTCACTGGAAAGAACAAAAGTTACAAATGCTGACATAAGATATGAGCTGTATCCAAGGGCGGGGGAAATGTTAACGGCCGGTGTCTTTTATAAACATTTTAATAAGCCTATTGAACAAATATTTAATGAAGGAAGCGGCGGCGCCAGCACTTTCAATTATCAAAATCCAGAGCAAGCAACTTCTTACGGGGCAGAAATAGAGTTTCGTAGAAAGCTTGATTTTGCACAAGTACTGAAAAATTTCACTTTTAACGCTAATGCTTCTTATATCTATAGCCGCATCCAGGATGCACGGTTTAATGTTGACAGGACTTTGCAGGGCCAGTCTCCTTATATGGTGAATGTTGGACTGATGTATGATCTGGAAAAACTGGGATTGAATTCAACACTTCTTTTTAACAGGATTGGTGAAAGAATTTACCTGGTTGGTGACCTGTCATCAGGCGCAGGTTCACCGGATATTTATGAAGCACCGCGTTCACTGCTCGATTTCCAGATCTCAAAAAAATTCATGAAGAATAAAGCTGAACTGCGGTTGAATATTTCAGATATACTGAATACAACACAGTATTTCTATCAGAATGCAGGGGGTAAAACAAGTTTTCAAAAAGATGAAGATGCTTATCGCTTTACCCGAAAATCCGGAACCACATTCGGCTTGATCTTTAATTACACATTATTATAAACGCTTTAAAATAAAAATAGAAATGAAAAAGAACATTCTTTACCTGGCAGGAATTGCAGCACTCATCAGTACAAGTTGCCGCAAAATAGAAATGGACGGAGAAAAGGAAATCATTATTGTAAATGGTGGTGGCAGCGGGTCTACCGGTCAAACTATTACACTGGAAGGCCGCATTAATGCAGACACACTATTAAAAAAACAAAATGTTTATATCCTGAAAGGACTTGTGTATATGGTAGGCAATCATACCATGACGGTTGAGCCGGGTACGACCGTGAAAGGATCTTTCAACGGTGCAGATGTAGCAGCGTTAATTATTGCACGTGGTTCAAAACTCATAGCGGCGGGTACAGCAACTGAGCCGATCATTTTTACATCAGCAGCGCCAAATCCACAATCGGGTGATTGGGGAGGGATCGTACTTTGTGGTAAAGCGCCTATCAATACAAGTTATAACGGTACAGCCGGACTCTACCAGGTAGAAGGCGGTGTTGATAATGCAAATGGTGATGGATTGGCTGGCTCTGGTGATGCTGTTGCACCGGCGCCTGTTAGTAATGATAACTCAGGAACCTTGCAATATGTACGTATTGAATATGCAGGCTATGCTTATCAACCTGATAAAGAAGTGAACAGTTTAACAATGGCGGCTGTAGGAAGCGGTACAACGATCGACCATGTGCAGGTGGTATATGCGAAAGATGATGCATACGAATGGTTCGGTGGTACTGTAAATTGTAAATACCTGATCGCTTTAAAAACACAGGACGATGATTTTGATACAGACAATGGCTTTAGCGGAAAAATTCAATTTGGTTTGATCCTCCGTGATTCAGTGATCGCAGATATTTCAAATTCTGAAGCATTTGAAAGTGATAATAATGCGAGTGGCACTACTGCTGCTCCCAAAACAACTGCCATATTCAGCAATATAACGGCTATCGGGCCAAAGGCTACTTTAAATAATATTGGCAGCTCATTATTCCGGGGTGCTACACATATCAGGAGGAATACAGGCATTTCAATTTTCAATTCTATTATTATGGGCTGGCCAAGAGGTATTGAAATAGATGCGACTACCGGTACATCAACTGCATTAAATATTGAAGACAGCACGATTCGCCTGAGAAATATAACATTG
>Ga0209468_1000828_pt1 | contig 14295 bp, 12 predicted proteins | sample GraSoiAngelo_102_FD_185871 | JGI IMG/M metagenome (GOLD analysis project Ga0209468, IMG submission 185871) | Grasslands soil microbial communities from the Angelo Coastal Reserve, California, USA - 14_0903_02_40cm (SPAdes) (version 2) | ecosystem: Environmental > Terrestrial > Soil > Grasslands ...
CGGCGGCAAGACCGTCAACACCCTGCGGCTCTGGGCCGCCGCCACGCCCGACTACTTCGACTTCCAGGCGTTCAGTCACGGCGAGTTCGTCGGGGCCCTCGCCGAACACCTGGCCGCCGAGTCGCTGACCCGCGTGCTCTACCCCGACGACTCCACCAGCATGGGCCAGGGACTGCGGTTCGTGCAGGAGTACTTCCTGGTGGCCTGCTCGCTGGCCGACCTCGTGCGGCGCTTCCGCCGCGCCAACCCGGACTGGAGCGCGCTACCCGAGAAGGTCGCGATCCAGCTCAACGACACGCATCCGGCCATGGCGGTGCCCGAGCTGATGCGAATCCTCCTCGACGAGGCGCGCCTGGGCTGGGACGAGGCCTGGGACCTCACCCGCCGGACGCTGGCGTACACCAACCACACCCTCCTGCCCGAAGCGCTTGAAAAGTGGCCGCGCGCGTGGTTCGAGGTGCTGTTGCCGCGCCACCTGGAGATCGTCCGGGAGATCAACCGCCGGCTGCTCGACGACGTCCAGGCGCGCTTTCCGGGCGACGGGGACCGCGTCGCGCGCGTGAGCCTCATCGAGGAGGGGACCGAGCAGAAGGTCCGCATGGCCAACTTGGCGATCGTCGGCTCCCACAGCACCAACGGCGTGGCCGCCATCCACTCGCGTCTGCTGCGCACCGTGACCGTCAGGGATCTCGCCGAGCAGTTTCCCGCGCGCTTCAACAACAAGACCAACGGTGTCACGCCGCGGCGCTGGCTGCTGCTCGCCAACCCGTCGCTGGCGCGGGCGATCACCGCAGCCATCGGCGAGAGCTGGATCACCGAGCTGGGCCAGCTCCGCCGGCTGGCGCCCCTGGCGGACGACCGCGGCTTCCGCGACGCCGTCCGGAAGGCGAAGCGCGAGGCGAAGACGCAGTTCGCCGGCTGGCTGCGCTCGGCGACCGGACAGGCCGTCGACCCCGAGACGATCTTCGACTGCCAGGTGAAGCGGATCCACGAGTACAAGCGCCAGCTGCTCAACGCCCTGCGCGTGATCGTGCTCTACCAGCGGCTGCGCGAGAATCCCACCCTGGCCATGACGCCCCGCACCTTCTTCTTCGCGGGCAAGGCGGCCCCGGCCTACCGGCTGGCCAAGGTCATCATCAAGCTCGTCAACACCCTCGCGGTCACGATCGAGCGTGATCCGGCGGTGCGCGGCCGGCTCAAGGTCGTGTTCCTGCCCGACTACTGCGTGTCGCTGGCCGAGCGGCTGATCCCGGCCACCGACGTGTCCAATCAGATCTCGACGGCGGGCTACGAGGCCAGCGGCACCAGCAATATGAAGTTCATGATGAACGGCGCGCTCACGATCGGCACCCGCGACGGCGCCACGATCGAGATGGCGGAGGAGGCGGGCGAGGAGAACTTCTTCCTCTTCGGGCTCACCGCCGAGCAGGTGGCGTCGAGCCGGAGCTGGTACAGCCCGTACTGGCACTACGAGCACGATCCGGAGACCCGGGCGGCGCTGGACCTGATCCTGTCCGACGATTTCACCCAGGGGGACGAGCCCGGCGCCTTCGGGCCCCTGCGCGAAGCGCTGCTCACCGGCGGCGACCATTATATGCACCTGGCCGACCTGGCCTCCTACCTGGAGGCCGACCGGCGGCTCCTCGATCTCTACGCGGACCAGCAGGGGTGGACACGCAAGGCCATCCTCAACATCGCCGGGTCGGGCAAGTTCTCCAGCGATCGCACCATCGCCGAGTACGCGGCCGAGATCTGGGACGCCAAGCCGTGCCCGGTGCCATGAGCCTCTCACCGCTCGCCGGCACGCCCGCGCCCCCCGAGATCCTGGTCGACCTGGCCCGGCTCGAGCGCGCGTACTACGAGCGCCGGCCGGCCATGGACGATCCCACACAGCGTGTGAGCTTCGGGACCAGCGGGCATCGTGGCTCTTCGCTGCGGGGCTCGTTCAACGAGGCGCACATCCTCGCCATGACCCAGGCCATCTGCGACTACCGGCGCCGCCAGCGGACCGACGGCCCGCTCTACCTGGGCAAGGACACCCACGCGCTGTCCGGGCCCGCCCAGCGCTCGGCCCTCGAAGTCCTGGCGGCCAACGGCATAGAGACGATCATCCAGCGCGCCGACGGTGTCACGCCGACGCCGGTCATCTCGCACGCCATCCTGGTCTTCAACCGCGGGCGGACGGCGGGCCTGGCCGACGGCATCGTCGTCACGCCCTCGCACAACCCGCCCGAGGACGGCGGCATCAAGTACAACCCGCCGCACGGCGGCCCCGCCGACATCGACGCCACGGGCTGGATCGAGCGGCGGGCCAACGAGCTCCTGGAAGGCGGCAACACCGGCATCCGGCGGATCCCGTTCGAGCGCGCGATCAGGGTCACGTCGACGCACGCGCAGGACTTCGTGCTGCCCTACATCCGCGACCTCCGCAACGTGGTCGACATGGACGCCATCAGGGACGCGCGCCTGACGCTCGCTGTCGACCCGCTCGGGGGTGCGGCCCAGCCCTACTGGGAGCCGATCAACCATGTCTACGGGCTGGAGATCGCCGTCGTCAACCCGCGCCTCGATCCTCGCTTCGCGTTCATGACCGTCGATCACGACGGCGCCATCCGCATGGATTGCTCGAGTCCCTACGCGATGGCGGGCCTGGTCGCGCTGCGAGATCGGTATCGCGTGGCGTTCGGCAACGACCCCGACGCCGACCGTCACGGGATCGTGACGCCCTCGGCGGGGCTGCTGAACCCCAACCACTACCTCGCCGTGGCCATTCACTATCTGCTCACGCACCGCCCGCGCTGGCCCGCGCGCGCCGCGGTCGGCAAGACGCTGGTCAGCAGCAGCATGATCGATCGCGTGGTGCAGCGACTCGGGCGCGGGCTCTACGAGTCACCGGTGGGCTTCAAGTGGTTCGTGCCGGGGCTGTTCGCCGGCGCGCTCTGTTTCGGCGGCGAGGAGAGCGCCGGCGCTAGCTTCCTGCGCCACGACGGGACGGTCTGGACGACCGACAAGGACGGCCCCATCATGGCGCTTCTGGCGGCCGAGATCACCGCGCGCACCGGCCGCGATCCAGGTGAGCACTACCGGACGCTGACCGCGGAGTTCGGCGCGCCCTATTACACGCGCGTCGATGCGCCGGCGACGCCCGAGCAGAAAGCGCGTCTGCAGCAGTTCTCGCCGGAGACCCTCACCGCCGCCACCCTCGCCGGCGAGCCGATCCTCGCCACCCTGACCCGCGCTCCCGCCAACGACGCGCCGATCGGCGGCCTGAAGGTCGTGACGGCCAGCGGCTGGTTCGCAGCCCGGCCCTCCGGCACCGAGAACGTCTACAAGATCTACGCCGAGAGCTTCAAGGACGAAGGGCACCTGAGGGCCATCCTGACGGAAGCGCAGGCGATCGTGGATGGGGCGTCATGAGCGCAGGCGAGGCGCACGAGGAGCCACGGCCATGCTCTCCCACCGACTGATCCAGCTGATCCAGGACCACGCGGACGGCCTGACGCACGAAGCCTTGCAGGATCTCCTCACCAACTCGCGAACGCCGTCCTTCCGCAAGGTGCCGCGCGAGGAGATCGAGGCGCGCATCGGCGCCCTCTACCGCAACCTCGGCAACTGGATCGGCGCCCCCGACGACGCCGTCCGCGCGGGGTACGAGGACTGGGGACGCAAGTGCTTTCGCCAGGGCATCCCGGTCAGCGCCATGCCGCGTCCAGCAGCCGCTGCTTGAACGGGACGACACGTGGAGTTCTCGGGCGATCTACACCGGCACCCACGACAACCCGACGACGCGCGGCTGGTACGACGGCCTGCCGGAGGCGTCGCGCCGGCGGCTGTGGCGATACCTGCGCCGCACCACCGGCGAGAGCCGCGAGGTCGCTCCGGCGCTGCTAGGCCTGGCGTGGTCGTCCGCGTCGGCCCTAGCCATCGCGCCGTTCCAGGACGTCCTCAACCTCGGCGACGAGGCGCGGATGAACGTCCCTGGCCGGGCCGAGGGCAACTGGCGCTGGCGGTGCACGGCCGACACGCTGTCGCCGGCGGCCTTCGAATCGCTGCGTGAGCTGACGACCAGCTCGAGCCGGCCCGGATCCCGGCGCGCTCCACTGCGGGAGCGTGCCGCGAGCGTCGCCTCGTAACCTCGACCGAGCAGCGTCAGCCGCTGCTGGGCCATCAGTCCGCGGCGGCGGTGATGTCGGGGACCTCGGCCTTCGTCCAGCTGGCGTCCGGGTTGAACGTCTTCATGGCCACGCCGAGGGCGCGCGTGTTCGGCCCGAGGTCCTTCTGGTACACGACGCCGTCGTGGTTGACGATGAAGGTCATCACGCCGGAGACGCCGTACTGCGCGGGGAAGGCGACCAGTGCGAAGCCCGCGATCATGTGACCACGCGTGACGTAGTCGTATTCGCCGTCCGGCGCAGCGGGCCCCTGGGCGGCCAGGATCCGGTAGAGATACCCGTGGAATGGCGTCGGGCGCGAACCCTCGCGCCGGTAGCCTTCGGCCCGCGCGCTGGCGACGAGATCGCCGAGCGGGCTCGGCGGCTCGCCGGGCCGGGTGGGCCAGTAGAGGCCATCGCGCTTGCCAGGAGTGCTGGCGAACTGCTGCGCGTACTCGAGGACGCCGCCGCCGGTGCGGTCCTCGGCGTAGTACTCGCGCTGGGCGTCCACGTAGGCCAGGCACGTCTCGATCGTGAAGAGCTCATTGCGGCCGATGCGCCGCGCGAGGATCTCCTCGCGCCCCCGCCGCGCATCGAACCACCAGCGCTCGCCGTCCTTCACGAGCGGGATCGGAAACGGCCAGTCGTCGGGGCCGACCTGCAGCACTGTGGTGGTGCCGTAGGGAATGAGCCGGTTCGCCGTGTCGTACGCCTGCAGGAACTTCTCGCGGCTCTGTCGATCGGACACCGGATCGCCCGACGAGACGAGCGTGCGGCCCTCGCTGCCGAGGATGCTCACCAGCCCCTTGGTGTCGCCGCCGCGCAGCGCAGCCACGAACGCCTGCGTCGCCGCCTCGGTGGACTCGAAGCGTTTGGCCTTCATCACCGCGGGCCTCGGCGCCGCCGGCGGTGGCGTCGCGGCCGGGGCCGCGTCGGGCTTGGTGGGCGCCGGCGCCTGGGCGTTGGCCGCGGGTCCGGCGTACGGAGCGACCGCGGCCGCGATCACGAGAACGACCGACCAGGTTCGCGGAATCATCGACGACCTCCCCCGCGGCCACCGCCACCGCCGCCGGCCCGGCCGCCGCCAGCGCCTCCACCACCACGGGCTGCTCCAGTCGAGCGATTGAAGCTCCCGCGGCTGGCGTTGCCACGATTGCTGAAGCTCTGCGCGTCCCGCCCACCACCGAGGCCGTCGAACGCGCCGGCCTGGCGACCCTGGAACCCACCGGCCTCCCTGATGCCGCCGGTGCGGGGCGACGACGCCTGCGCGCCGCGATCTCCGAAGCCGCCTGCGGGCTGCTGGCCGATCGCGCCTTGCTGCGGTCGACCTCCCTGCTGACCGAGCCCGCCTTGCTGGCCGATCGCACCCTGGCTGGGGCGTGCACCCTGCTGACCGAGTCCGCCCTGCTGACCGAGTCCGCCCTGCGCCGTGCGGCCGCGGAAGGACTCGCGCGCTTGCGCGTTCGCGGGCCCGGTCTTGTTGAAGCGCTGCTGCGTGGCGGTGTCGCGGTACTGCACACCCTTGCGATGCGCGGGGTCGTGCTGCCACTGGCCCCGGCCCTGCCCGCCCGCGCCGGAGCCCCGCTGGCTGTTGTAGTGCTCGACGCGGTTTCGAGCCTCGTTCCGGTTGTTCACGTTGTTCGTGAAGTTGTTCGCGGTGCTGTTGTTGACGTTGACGTCGCCGCCCCCGGAATGCCAGTCGCAGTCACTCCACAGCGCCGCGCCGACCGCCATCCCGGCCGCGAACGTGAAGGCCCCGGCGGCGAAGTAGCCCGGTGGATACGGGTAGTAGGGCGGGTAAGCCTCGGGGAATGCGCCATAGACGACCGTCGGGTCATAGCTCGGCACGTAGACGACCTGTGGATTGGGCTGCTCGATCTTGATGATGGTCGGCGGAGCCTGGGCAACCTGCACCGTGGTCTGGGCGGGCGGCGCCTGCGCGACCGTCGGTGGCGGCGCCGCAGCGGCGGGCTCCACGATGACCTTCTGCTCCGGGGTGCTCTTGAGCTGCCCGTTGGCCTCGGCGCGTGCGCGCAGTCGCTGGATGCCGGCCATCACGTCGTTCTTCTGCGCCCGGAACGCATCTCCCAGCTTCTGTAGCCAGTCGAGCTTGTCGTTCAGCATCGTGAGCACCTCCGGGGGGAAGAAGACCAGCGACTTCACGCTGTCGTCCCAGGTGTACTGCTTGAGCGCCTCGTTGAGCTGATCGCCCTGGACCTTCGGGTTCTCCTTGACGAAGCGCGCGGCCTGCACGACCTCGAGCGGGTACGTCGAGGCCATGAGAATCTGGGCCAGCAGCTTGTCGGGATGCAGCGCGATCGGCGCCACCAGCTGATCGATCTGCTCGGGACTGAGTGGCTGTGGCGCCCCCTGCGCCATTGCCGGAGGCGGCAGGAGCGAGGATGGCAGGAACACGATCGCCAGCACGAGCCACGCGAGAACCTTGCCAGGCACGTTCATGATTGGCCTCCCGCAGCGGCACTCGACCAGTTTCGTCGACGTGCGGCAATGGGACCTTGGTCCGACGCCGAGCGAGCCGGGCGGCCGTAGGGCGCGCCACCGTCTGGCTCATGCGCGTCTCATCGCGATCAGCACCACGATCCAGGCCAGCAAGAAGCCGATCGAGACACCGACCGGCAGCGCGTGCCCGAACACCGTCAGCAGGAAGCGGTGCCCCACACGCGGCCAGTCCAGATCCTTCGCCGCGGACGCCGCGCAGAGACGGTCGTGCTCCGCGCGCCATTCCCAGATCGCGAAGCTGGCTGCACCCACCGCCAGCAGCACCAGGACCGGCAGCAGCACGCCCACGAAAGGGATCAGGACGAACAAGAGCGCGCCGATGCTCGCCTTCGCGCCCTCGCTGCCTTGGCCAACCACCGCCACGAACGTCCCGAAGAGGAAGGACTGCGCGATGACCAGCCAGGTCGTGCGCTGGCCGATCAGCTCGTTCTCGTGCCTGATCTCTGATGCTATCAGGCTGAGCTTGGCGATCAGCTGGCCCTCGCTCAATCCACGTCCTCCTGACACTGGCGACGACTGACCTCGGGGCTAGTCGGCGGGCTTGAAGATGTGGATGACGACCTGCCGGTCCGGCTTCGCTCGCCCCGTCCGTGCCTTGAACGCCTCTTCGCCCGTCCCGATGAAGTACACGCGATTCATGTCGACACCGCGCTCGGTGAGCCGGCGGCGAACGATCTCCACGCGCTGCCAGCTCAGGTTCGCGTTGTCGCGGTCGCTGCCAGAGGCGTCCGGGTACCCCACGATGTCGAGCGTGTAGGTCGGATTCTCCGCCATCGTCGACACGACGCGGTCCAGGGTCGCCAGGGCTTGCCGGGACAGGCCGGCCTTGCTCGCCTCGAACAGCACCGCGATCTCGCGCACGTTCTCCCGCTTGAACCGGTTGGCACGTGCGCGCTCGAGGGCAGCGTCCACCTGCTCGGCCTTGGCCTGGACCTGGCCGGCCATCGCCTGCGCCTGGTCGGCCCTGTTCTGCGCCTGGTCGGCCCTGCCCTGTGCCTGCTCCACCCGGCTCTCCGCCTGGTCGGCCGTCGCCTGGGCCTGGGTGATCCTCGACTCCGCAGTCGCGACCCGGGCCGTGAAAGCGGTCAGGTCGGCTCGCGTCGCCTTCGACTCGCGCTCCAGGGCGTCGATGCGGGTCGTCAGAGCCGCGCGAAGCTCGTTGTCATGCTCGTCCACATAGCTCCGGGTCGCCAGGCAACCGTTGATTCCGAGCGTCACGCCTGTTGCGAGCAGCACCCACGTTGCCAGCCGACCGACCGTCCTCATGTGGCAGCCTCTCTGGCCTGAGCCCTTGGCCTCACGGTCTCGCCGCCGGCGGCTCGAACCACTGCGTCTTCGGCACGACCACCGGCGCGGCCGGGTCGAGCACGTAGTGCGGCGACATGATCTGCACGCCGTACTCGTTGAAGGCGTCCTGGACGTTGGCGTTGAGCGCGCTGAGGACCGCGGCGCGTCGGTGCTGGTCCCGCAGTCGCGCGCGCAGCGAGTACTGGACGTAGAAGTCCGACAGCGCGGTCTGTAACACCTCGGGCGGCGGCTCGCGCTCGAGCTCCGGCGTTCGCGCCGCCGCATCCAGCAGCATCGCGTGTACTTGCCGCCACGGCGCGCTGTAGCCGATGGTGACCGAGGTCTCGAGGATCGAGGCCGCCTGGGCCGCCGGCCGCGAGAAGTTCCGGGTGACGCTACCCAGGAGCACGCTGTTGGGGACGTTGACCTCTTCGTCGAGGGGCGTGCGGATCCGGGTCGAGAACACGCCGACGCCGACCACCGCACCTTCGACGTCCCCGACCCGTACCCACTCGCCCGGACGGAGCACATGGGCGAAGGTGAGGATGAAACCGCCGGCCGCCTGGCCGACGAGGCCGGCGGCGCCCAGCGAGAGCATCAAGCCCACCAGCACGCTCAGGCCCTTGAACGCATCGCTGCTGGCGCCGGGAAAATACGGGTACGCCATGGCCAGCGCGAAGAGCCAGACGATCACGGTGGCGAGCCGCCGGGCGAGGTACACCGTGTCGGCGTCGATCCCGAGCAGCCGGTAGCGACCGACCGCGATCCCGTGCGCCGTGGCCGCGAGGATCTTGCTGGCGAATTGGGCCAACGCCGCGATGAGGGCCACCATCACGAGATCGGGCGCGGCCTCGACGGCGGCGCCCGCAACCTGCTCGGCAATGACCACGGCGTAGCCGGTGAGCTTCTCCGACCACGGGCGGGTATAGGGGAAGAGGCGGAACACGAAGCGCAGGCACTCCTCGGCGATGACCAGGACGATTCCAAGGAAGACGAAGTGGCCGAAGGTGCGGATCACCCGTGCGAGGGTGGTCCGCTCCTCCTCCCAGATCCTGAGCCGACGTGTCAGGTAGGTGTCCAGCCGCTGCCGAAGCCAGCGCCGTCCACGGGCCAGAAGCCAGACGGCCAGGCAGAAGGCGGCCGCCGCCGCGAGCGTGAGCACCAGCGCCCAGGCGAGCTCACCACCCCTGATGGAGGAGTGAGCGGACTCGATCGCCTCGTCGAGGCGCTTGCCCACGACCGCCCGGGCCTCATCGAACGTCTGGCCGTCCTCGGCGTCGAGGTCACCGTCGAGGATCCTGAACACGTAGACGCCGTCGATCGTGACGTTGAGGCCCTCGGGCGTGGTGACCATCTTGACCGCGCCCGGCCCGTCCCTGGCGACGGCCTCACGGATGCGGTTGGCGGCCTGTGCTGCCCGGTCGGCAGGCAGGACGCCGTAGTACGAGGCCCGCAGCGTCACGATATCGCGGTTGAAGAACTTGATCGTCGCCGGCGGCGGCGCAACCGGCGCCGGGCCGACGGCGTTGGCCGCGAACGCTGGCGCCGGCGCCAGGAAGGTCAGCAGCAGTAGCAGCAGCAGCAGCAGGACCCTCAGGAGGTTCTGCATCGGGGCGCCCTCACGTTCTCGCCGCGCTCGCGACCGAAGGCTTGGCGGGCGCCACCTCGGTCTCGATGATCGCGGCGGCCTTGCCGAGCTCCAGGACCTGCTCGGGCGTGGTGGTCGCGAACAGGTGCATGATCCGCGCGACGATGCCGGTCCATCCGGTCTGGTGGCTGGCGCCGAGGCCGGCGCCGTTGTCGCCGTGGAAGTACTCGTAGAAGAGGATGAGGTCCCGCCAGTGCGGATCGTCCTGGAACTTCCGCGTGTCTCCGTAGACCGGCCGCCGCCCCGTTGCTCGGCATTCATGGTGTCGGCTCCTCGTTGCATTACCCGGTCGGGATCGTGAGCACCGGCGGCGCCTCTTTGCTGCCCGGTTCCACGAGCGTGAAGATGAACATGATGAAGCTGAACATCCGCTTCGACGGTATGTCGCGGTCGTCGATCCAGAACCAGTAGTCGCGGTATGGGACCATCACGAATGCGTCGGCCGGACGCTCCCGGGAGCTCTTGATCTGGAGCAGGGGCCGCAGGGGACCGCTCGGGCCCTGGTCGGGCTCGGCCATCGGGCTCACGCGTTGCTCGGCGACATGGGCCGGGGGCACGTCGATGAACGACGCGAGGTTGATCAGGATCTCCAGGGCGGACCGGGTGAGCATCGCGATCTCGTGGGCGTCGGTGGCGATCGCTCCGTACACGACGCGGAACTCGCTGGCGGCGGGGTCGATGCCGAGCAGCCTGCGGATGCCCAGCGCGTCCGCCGCGACGCCCGGGTCCACCTTCTGGCGGAACGTCAGCAGCGTGGCGACCTCCTTGGGGTCGGTGCGCTGCACGCGCATGCCGATGGCGCCCGAGAGCTGGACCCGACGCAGTCGCTCGAGGAGCTCGAGGAACTCGGCCTCGGCGGGCCGGGCTCGCAGGTCCCCGCCGTGGCGGTTGTCCAGCCCGTTCACGACGTTGACCATCAGGCGCAGCACGAGGTCAACGGGATACCCCGCCTGGATCAGGCTCAGCACGGAGGCCGGCGGCACCGGGGTCATCATCGAGCGGGCGAAGCGCTCGCCCATGAGCGGCGTGTAGGTGATGGTCGGACGGTCCGTGAAACGGCCGCCGACGCTGGCGGCGACGGTGTTGTTCGGGACGTTCGGATGCTCGATCGAGAAGCCGAAGAGGTTCCAGAACGCCGAGGCCGACACCACGGTCTCGACCGTGTAGCCGCTCACGATCTGCCCGACGTCCAGGAACACGCCGATGTCGCCGTAGCGCAGCCGCACCAGGTTCAGCATCATCTGGCTCTTCCACGAGTCGGCCACGGCCGCGCTGTAATCGAAGCGATCGCGGGCCACCGTCCGCGGCCCGATCGTGCAGCCGGCCATCAGCAGCGCGACGATCAGCAGGAGGAGCGCCGCGTGGACCGCGCGCTTCGTGCGCAGCCGCGCGGCGCGATTCGCGAGCGCGCGCGCGACGGTGTAGGGCGTGACGATCAGCGCCGGACCCACGACGAGGGCGGCGCCGGCGTGCGAGACGCCGAGGATGAGCCACTGGGCCACGGCGTCCAGGAGAATGCCGAGCAGCAGGAGATTCGCCACGCTCTCCAGCGTGCTGGTCATGAGCTGCCGGCGGAGGTCGGGGTGAAACAGCACCCCGTACAGGTAGGGCGGCCGGCCCGCCCGCGCGTCGGCCAGCCCGCTGCGGATGCCGAGGACGATCGCGGTGAGGGGCTGCAGGATGAAGCGGAAGCGCCCGGGGCCGGTGAGGCGCCGGGGGATGTCCTCCAGGAACGCGCGGGAGAACAGGTAGATCTCCCCGCGCTCGAGCGCCTCGCGCAGCGTGCCGGGGACGGACAGCACGAGCACGACCAGCGTGATCCCCGCCAGCACCAGCGTCGAGCGTCGCAGCGTCATGGCCGGCTCACAGCACCGAGAAGTCGTAGCTCACGACGAGGCGGTACTCGGTCATCGCATTCTTCGGACCCTGGTACTGCTCGACGTGCCCGTAGCGGGCGCGCAGCCACGGGCCGGTCAGGAGGAACGCCGGCGCGTCCTTCAATCGCTCCCGCAGCTCCGGCAGCAGCACGAACGGCTGCGGAGCCGGGGCGGGCACGAACGAGCGCTCGATCGGCGTCGCCACCTGCTCGACCGCCGACGGGGTTGGCTCCTGCTGCTCGATCTGCTCCTGGGCCCGGCCGGGCGCCGGCGCGCCCAGCAGCGGCAGCGCCAGCACGGCGCCGGTGATCGCCGGCGCCGCGACGTGGCGCCACGCAGCGCACAGCCGGCGAGTCACGGCGGCCATCGGCCCGTCTCAGCCGAGGTCGGCGAAGAGGACGGCCACCGAGCGCGCCTCGGCCCGGTAGGAGTGGCCGGGGATCGGCGGCGCCTGCTGCCAGGGCGCGATGTCGTCCGGCGACTCCAGCGCGGTGTCGATCCAGCGGCGCCACGGCTTGCCGGAGGGAACGGCCGGCAGCTCGAAGACGAGCGGCTCCCAGTACGCGTTGAAGATGAAGTGGGCCAGGCGGCGCTCGTCCTTGAGCTCGGCACCGAACGCCAGGCTGTGCGAGCCGCGGCTCCAGTCGGCGTGGTCGAGCGTCACCCCGTGCCAGGCCTTGTTGGCCTGGGCGATCAGCTGGGCCAGGCTCAGGCGCTGCTCCTCGTGGCGGACGCTCCGCAGCACCCGGCGCGCATTGAGGAGACTTACGAAGCGGTGCACGTCGCGGTGCCGGTCGAGCAGCGTCCAGTCGAACCAGGCGCGCTCGTCGTCGTGGCAGTACAGGTTGTTGTTGCCGTCCTGCGTGCGCCGGACCTCGTCGCCCATCAGGATCATCGGCAGCCCGATCGACAGCAGCGTGGTCGCCAGGAAGTTCTTGACCTGCCGGTTGCGGAGCCGCTCGACGGCGCGATCGTCGGTGGGACCCTCGACGCCGCAGTTCCAGCTCTTGTTGTCGTCGCCGCCGTCGCGGTTGTTCTCGCGGTTGGCCTCGTTGTGCTTGCGGTCGTAGGACACGAGGTCGTTCAGCGTGAAGCCGTCGTGGCAGGTGACGAAGTTGACGGACTGCTCGGGCTCGCGCTGCTTGTGGGCGTACAACTCGGGGCTGCCGACGAGGCAGTCGGCGAAGCGCCCGACCATGCCGTCCTCGCCGTGGAAGAAGGCGCGGACGTCGTCACGGAAGCGGCCGTTCCATTCCTTCCACGCGTCGCCGACGAAGCTGCCCACCTGGTAGAGGCCGGAGGCATCCCACGCCTCGGCCATGAACTTGATGCCGGCCAGCGCCGGGTCCGACTCGATGTCCAGCAGCACGGGCGGGTTCGCCAGCACCTGCCCCGACGGGTCGCGGGCGAGGATCGAGGCAAGGTCGAAGCGAAAGCCGTCGACGTGCATCTCCTCGACCCAATAGCGCAGGCTGTCCACGATCATGCGGCGCACGATCGGATGGTTGGCGTTGAGCGTGTTGCCGCAGCCGCTGTAGTCGGCGTACCGTGCCCCGCCGTCCTCGAGGATGTAGTAGGCGTGGTTGTCCAGCCCGCGGAAGGAGAGCGTGGGGCCGTCGTGCCCGCCCTCCGCCGTGTGGTTGAAGACGACGTCGAGGATGACCTCCAGGCCCGCCCGGTGCAGGGCCTTGACCATGTCGCGGAACTCGTCGATCGGGCCCAGCGGGTCCTGCCGCGAGCTGTAGGCCTGGTGCGGGGCGAAGAAGGACGCCGGCTGGTAGCCCCAATAATTGACGAGGCCCGGAGGCACGGCGTACGGATCGAACTGGAAGACCGGCAGCAGCTCGAGCGCGGTGATGCCGAGGTCCTTGAGGTAGGGAATCTTCTCGATCAGGCCGGCGTAGGTGCCGCGCGTCTTGTCCGCCACGCCCGAGCTGGGATGCCGCGTGAAGCCGCGCACGTGCATCTCGTACACGATGGTCCGTGACGCCGGGCGGCGCAGCGGAGCGTCGCCCTCCCAGTCGTACGCGCGCGGATCGACGACGACGCTCTTCATGGCCGTCGCGGTGGTGTCGTGACCGAACCGGGCGGCGGCCTCGCGGCTGTACGGCTCGGGCACGGCCACGCCGCGCCCGTACGGATCCAGCAGCACCTTGCCGGGATCGAAGCACAGCCCGCGCGCCGGATCGAGCGGCCCCTCGACGCGGTAACCGTAGAGCTGGCCCGGACGTACGCTCGGCACGAACGCGTGCCAGTAGTGATAGGTGCGGTTCCGCGTGGCGTCCAGCCGCACCGTGCGTGTGGGCCGCGCGTCGTCCACGCCGTCGAAGAAGAGGATCTCCACCGCCGTCGCGTGGCGGGAGAAGACGCTGAAGTTGACTCCATCGGGCATCACGGTTGGGCCGAGAGGCGCGCTGATGCCCCCGGCTGCGATGGAAACCGTCGTGGCAGGCATCGTTTGTCCTCCGGGCGCACTGAATCGTGGCGCGAACGGCAGCCTACTGTCGCGTGCGACCCTCGGCCATCGGACCTTGGTCTCATGCCATACGCGTCCCGGTCCGCGCGCGCCGAGAGCCGTCGGACCAAAGTCCCATAGCCCTGGCTCACGACGGCTGGCATCGTCGTCGCGTCGTGACCACGCTGAGGGGACTCGTGACGCTCGCGCGAGCGCCGTCGAGCGGCGCGGCCTGGCTGCTCGCGGCGCTCATGCTGACGGCCTGCACGGTGGGGCCCGACTACCGGCGCCCGTCGTACCCGACCCCAGCCGCCTTCCGAGGCCAGGCGGCGCCCGACTCGGCGCCGTCCATTGCCG
>Ga0209468_1000835_pt1 | contig 14262 bp, 19 predicted proteins | sample GraSoiAngelo_102_FD_185871 | JGI IMG/M metagenome (GOLD analysis project Ga0209468, IMG submission 185871) | Grasslands soil microbial communities from the Angelo Coastal Reserve, California, USA - 14_0903_02_40cm (SPAdes) (version 2) | ecosystem: Environmental > Terrestrial > Soil > Grasslands ...
AATTATTTATCTGCATTTCAACGACTGTGGAATCCACCGCCGATCTTCACCCACCCCACCTAGGACCCGCGTGCCAGCCGTAACCGTAGGAAAGCGAACTGAGGGCATCGGGCTTTTTTTGAAATGTTGCCCCTCCGCTTGGTGGAAGAATTTTTCCACTTCCACCCTTGTAGGGTGGGTGGAAAGTGGAAATTCCACCGGTTTTCCACTGATTTTCCACTGGTGGAAAAATGGTGGAATTTCCGGGGAGTTAATCCTATCGGAGGGCATAGGTCTTGGTCACCTTGTTTAGTCGCAGGACCCCCCGCGATTTAGCCTCATCGATCATTCTGTAAGCATAAGTTTTCCCGACGCCTTTTTCTTCATCGAGGATTTTAACCAGTTGCCTCTTTTCGTATTCCTGGCCGCGCTTGAGCAGTTCGCGAAAGTCTTTTGGCGTCACACGAGCTTCTCTCCCGGTTCCGATCTCCTCTTTCCAGCCTTCCAGATCGAAATCCTCGTCCGGGGCGTAGAGCATGGTCTCAAAGTTCAGTTTGGCCGCGAATGGGCTGAACTCCGGCGCGTTGTTGGATTTGCCGCTGGCGATTATGATCGTGCTGTTGTCCTCGCCTTTCGCCGGGGCAACGTTGATCACTGCCCTCGCCGTCATCTGTAGAACCTTCGAATTGCGTCCAAAACTCGACCGATCCCACCCGGTAGTTTTTTGCACCCCGGCTCTGCCGGTCGCGGCATGATGAATCGCCAGAGGAAACCGTTTTGGATTGCCGCGCTTGGTCAGGCGCAAAATATCGCGAAGCGTTTCGCCCATGAACTTGTCGCTGTTAAGATCATCCAGGCTGAAATCCCGCAAAGGATCCCAGACGACTACGTCGGCGCGAGCAAAGCAGGCATTAAGCCAAGCGTCATTGAATGCGGTTCGGGAAGAAGAACTACGGAAAGAACGGATTCCCATTCAAATAGTTTTGAATACGATGGACGAGATATTCCAGGCAATCGGCGCCACGCTCAAGAATTGCAAAGAACTCAGCCCGGCCAGAGTGAACGAATTGTTCGCCAAGTTCCGTGAAGCGCCTAAGAAATTGAAATGGTGATGTGGTGATCGCCGAATGGCAGGGTTGACACCGTTCTATGTGTGAAAAATGGAAGAACCGGAAAGACTGATGAGTGTGGCCGTGTTGGCTCGCCGGCTGGGCAAGCTGGCAACCGCCCAATCGCAGACTTTGTCTGAGGTGTATGCTTTTGCTAGGCATTGCTGCCTGTGGCGACACCAGTGAGATGCTGGATGACGCGCTTACCGAGATCGATGTTCAGGACGCCAAGCACTTTGTCGGGGAACCTGGTCCGACATTTCCCGTAGTAAGGAGTACAAGTGAGAACACCCCCCAGACGGAACGGCAATGTGCCGAAAAGCTCACGTTTTGATGTTTTGGTCGCGCGTTACTATCCGGCTGTTTACAGCTTCGCTTCTCGATTCACTGATGACCCTCGGGAAGCAATTGCGCTAACCGGCGACGCATTCAATAGCACGCGAAAGCAACTGCGGAGTTGTTGCGAAGACAACGTGTTTGCCTCAATCCTAATATCCACAGTAATCCGGACAGGTCTGACCGCCGCTTGAATTGAGCCTTATGCGATACCCGCTTTGTGCAGCAGCGTCTATATTCGCTTCTCTTGCGCTGAGCGTGACGGGTACTCTCGTAGGTGCCTTCTTCGGACTGCAGATCGGCCAAGCCGGAGCGGAACATGAAAGACGGAACCGGCAAATGGCGGAAGAGGTAGCGCGCATGGCCTTGGCGCACCTGCCTCCTGACACGGCTAAAGAAGTTCTAAGCGCTTCCCAGAAGCGCCCGTGAGAGTCGCCTAATAAGTCGGTCCAGCCAAAGGCAGAATTGTATGAAGTACTGGTGGACCATCGCTGACAATCTCAGCAATGCGGGTTGGAGTTGGGGCTGCGTCTCAGCCGTAGTGATATGTTCAAACCCAAGAGTTCAGTTAGCGCCTCGCCTGCCGCAGCGCCTGCTACCGCGGCTACTACTGCCGCCACTCCAGCAGCGGGCGGTGGACATGGGCTGGTGTGGGTCAACACCGAGACACACGTTTATCACAAGGAAGGTTCTCGTTTTTACGGCAAGACCAAGAAGGGCAAGTACGTGAGCGAAGCTGACGCAATCAAAGAGGGCGACAGGGCAGCAGCCAAGGGACAGTAACAACTACCGTCTGCAGGCAATTCCCTCTTGGAACGCCATCTCCGTGACGCGTCTTCGATCACAGAACTGTTAATCCCATCACCGGGTGAATTTCGCACGCAGCGTAGCCCGGAAGATGGCTTCTCCGGTTTTTTGATTGATCTTTGGGGCGTGGCCGACTGTCGAAGAACGCTTTGCCCGTAATTTCAACAATTGACTAGGGAAATTCACCCCGTTTTCCTAAGTAAAAATTGGGCGTTTAATCAGTGTGGTGTCCCGATTGGCGAAACGCTGCCCTCTTCTATCATCGTAGAAGCGAAAAGTAAATGACGAGAAGTCACGTGAGGCCAAAATAAGAATAGGAAACCACCACGCCGGAGATGAGCCAGTGTTTAATCGACGCGATGTCACGACAGCGCAAATACCAGTTGCGCCACAAGCGTGCGGGATTGTGTTATGAGTGTAGTCGTCCGGCAACTAGTGGCACCTTCTTTTGCGAGTTGCACCGACGGAAGCGAAACTTAGAAAACAGAGAAAGGCAGCGCAAAATATTTAGGCGAAAGATTCGGTACCGTGAAGCTGAAAGCTACAGATTCACAGGGAGCAACGCTTATGAGCGTAAAAGCGCCTAATCTTTTCCGATCCGCGATGGTGAAGGGTCGAAAAAGTAGCAACAAAGTAGCAACGGTAGAACGTACACGAGAGAAGGCGTAAGCCCTCTCAAGGCTGGTGCACGGGTTCGACTCCCGTACGCGCTGCACGTCCTGCCTTAAGTTCATCGACTATCTCCGTTACCTTCTTTTCGGTTACCCTTTTTGCGCTTTCGGATGGCGACGTATTCCTCAATCGCGTCGTGCAGCGGGATCGGCGCGACCGAGGAAACACGTGTGGATGAAGCATGAAGATGTTTTCGAGCGGCACGGCTTCAACAAACGTCTCAATCACGTTGCCAACGTAATCGTAAACGCAGCGCAAGATCATTTCCGTGCAACCATAGCTCGGCGAAGCGCAGTCACGTCGAGGCCAAGCTTGCTCAAAGTCTCGATCAGAGCGTTCGAATCATCTCGGTCGAGAAATATACTCACCGGTGAACCGCTACTTCCTGCGGGGGCGAAAAACACGCGGATTTTTCGCCGTCTTTTTGCAGCACCTGGGAGAGGCGATACAAAGGCCACACGGTCGATGTTAAGAACCGTTCCACTGGGCAAACAGACAAACTTCTCCTTCATGTCCGATTGTAAAGCTTGTGACTTTATTCGGGCAACGAGAATTCTAAATCACTTGATTTTAAGTGATAGAGCTAGCCCCAGGGTCTGGCCTAATTGGTGCGTGCTGGTGAAACGCTGACTGCGTTTCTGGAACTGGAAGCGGCGATCCGCACCGGGTCGAACATTCCAGTTTCACTGGGCTGTCCTATGCAGCCCAGCCCAATATCTGCTAATCTGCTCCTCGACTATGCGAACCAATGGTTCGCACTCTGGTGCTTTACGCCACCATGCTGCTAGTTCCGCTAACGCCATTAACGGCATGTGCGGCACAAGTTCCTTTGTCGGACGGAGCAAAGCTTCAACTTGGTAATCACTCATGTTTTTTCTTCCTCTCTTGTTTGTCCGACCACTTCACGGCTCTGTTTTGCAAAGCCGTGGTAGCGATTTGACTGCTACAGCCTTTACCTCGTTCTACGGAAATGGCAGAACGAAGTTCCAAAGTATTGGGAAATAATCGCTGACAATCTCAAGAAAGCCGGTTGGAGTTTGGGCTGTGTCTCAGCGATTGATTCCAACGGGCGAACAATCTGGATTGCTGACGCGCACCGTGACGACGGAAAGCGTTTCGTTGTGCACGCCGATGAAAAGTTGACCGCGTTTGTAGAACTCGAATCGGAATCCCTGTCTCTTGCCTTGGAGCTTGAGCTAGCGGAACATTGAGACACGAAAGCACGACTGGTGAAATTTGGCGAGATCGAGGTCGAGGGCGAGCGCTACACGCATGATGTGGTGATCGACGGCGGCAAAGTGCGAAAACGCAAGAAAGGACCTTCCAAGCAATTCCGCGAAAAGTTCGGCCACACGCCGCTTTCGGCCGGGGAAGAAATTCCCTGGGGAGGCAAGCGGCTCCTTGTCGGAACCGGCGCCCATGGCGCGCTTCCGGTAATGGACGAAGTCCTAGCGGAGGCGAAACGACGCGGTATCGAGGTCATTTCGGCGCCCACATCGGAAGTCTGTGAGCTGCTGGAGGAAGTGAAGAAGGGCCAAGCGTACGCCATCCTGCATTGCACGTGCTGACTGGGAGTTGGTTGGAAATTAGATCGTAGACGTGCGTTGTTCGAGCAGTGCCCACGAATCGTGGCCCAACTTTTGACTCGCAAAACCCGTGCGCAATCGGAGTCGGACATCACCTCGGCTGTCGCAGCACTGCCACGCCGCAGGACACCTCTAGGCCGACTAACCCGGTAACCTATCTGCCAATACGTCTGCCTTCTCTATCTTCGGCGGCTCCGCCAGTAGCTCGGGCGCTTTCTCCATCAGCGCTTTGGCAACTTTTCCCGACAGGTGCGCGTCGCGTCCGGCATCATCCGGAAATGCGTCGAAGATCGCGAAGGTGCTTGGGCCAAGTTGAATTCCGAACCAGGCGGTTGTTGCGGGCTCTTGTGCAACCAAGCCCTGCCCGTCGCGCAGGAATTTGGCGACTTCATCTTCTTTGCCCGGTTTTGCCTCCAGCTTAACCAATAAGGCTTTCGTGGTCATGTCGCTGTTGAGATCCTATCTTTGTTTTAGTTGAAGTCGAACTCAATCAATCCTCAGTTCCGAGCGGTAGCGCGCTGCGGGCACGAGATTGGTAAATTCGAGGAGGAACAAGATATCCTGAGCGGGCTCCGCGACGGCTCCTTACTGATGAATGATTATTATTGGTGCGAGGGAATGTCGGAGTGGAAACATCTGTCAGCATTGGAAATTTCTCAGCATGCATTGGCGACGACAGCCCAAAAGGATGCTTTTTTGGCGGCGAGCGCGTCTTCCGACGTGTCGATGTGTGAGTGCGCCAAGCGGTTTCGAAATGTGCGCAATGAGTCTAGACGCTTCTTCAGTCTCGGATGAGCTTCGCGGAGTTGCGGGAAACTGTGCTGTAGAATCTTTTCTAGTAATGCGGCCTTCGTTGACGACCGCATGTCGTTCGCCACTTCGGAAAATAAGACCCGGCGATTCACATCGCTGCAAAAGTAGCTCGCTAGAATATCGCCAAGCAGCGTCTCGATCCACGCGCTTTTGTTGAGAAACTTCCCGCGAAGCTCTGCGGCAAGCTTATGGAGGATTTTAGACTGAGCTAAACTTTCCTTTGTGGGAAACATAGATTCACCGGATCGACGGCGCGTTTGATTTCTGTGCGGAGTGGCACTTCGTGAACGCATGCAGAAATCGTCGAATGTCATGGTGCGGGATCATTTACCATCCGGCAATCAAAAACGATTCTGGCGCGATCCTGAAGCGGGGCCCAGGGGCATGTATCAGTTGCGCGTAGGCAAAGTGCTATCATCCGCAAATTCTCATAGGTAAAACATCTCTGTCTAGGTTCGCATCCTAGCGAGGCAGCTTCCATTTTTTCCCAGGTGTCACACCACGACAACGGAAAGCGTTTCGTCGCGCACGCCGATGAAAAGTTGACGGCGTTTCTGGAACTCGAATTGGCGACTCGCGGAGAAAATCCCGCCAATGGGATGACTATGAACTGTGACCTGCGCGCGCGGCGAACGCGGTGAGACTGGCCTTCACGGCTGTTTGAAATCGCCCACGTGCTCGTGCATCTCGATCACGTTGCCCGCCTCATAGGAAACGCGAATCACAGCATCATGTGAACGGCAGTAGAACTTCGCGTAACGGATTGCGTTGCTGACCGCATCGTGCTCGCCGTACCAGAGGCGACCGAATGGTAGCACATCGGAGATCAGATCAGCGCCGCGATGGTCTTTGCGCGGCCTGACTTCCTAAACGTGTACAGCGGTCGGCTGGAGCGATTGGTTAGGTCTCATGGTGCATACTGACCAATACTGTTGTCCGTGAATACAAGCTTCGATACAACCAACGTAACTTTGACGTCTTCTTTCTTCATCTGCGCGAGACGGGCCTGCTCTGGCATTAACTGGTTGATTGGATACTGGCCAGTGTCCGTGATGCTCTGTCCAGCCGGGATAAGATGATCTGGATTGAACGTAATGTCGTAGATGTGCGAGCCGAGTAAGTCTGCGAACTGGACTGTGGCGTCGATAAACTTAATGTCTTTGTCTGAGTTGTTCTTTAGTGTGAGAGAAATTTCGTACTTGTCATAGGAGTCTTCTCCGCGAACGAGACGAGCGTCCCACGCCACAAGTTCAAGGGGCGATTTGGTCGCTAAAGCTGGCGTTGGTGACGCGGCGTTCAGGGGCGATGAGAGCGGCGAAGCCTTCTCAAGTGCCGTTACGCGCTTCTCGAGATCGCTGAGCCGCTTCTCGACGCTTTGGTCTTGCTGCTGGCCATACACTGTTGCGCAGACTGCTAGAATAACGCTGGATGCAAGGAGCGGGGATTTCATGCGCGCGTGCGTGCCTAACTATGATTGGACGAATCTTCGTAAACGTCACGAGGATTTCTTCGCCTAGTTCGGTATTGCAATGACGTTACAGCAGGTTGAGTGTTATGGAACGTCTTCCCAGCCCCGCTTCGCCGCGTCGGCAACCAGTGATGAACTAATCGCCGACAACACCGGCGAAATACCATTTTCCGTCCTTGCGGAATTCAAAGTAATAGGCATGGTCGCGCGTCACCTTTGTGGGCACGCCTATGGCGCTCCAAGTCCGATTGATATTGGCTCCGCCAGCCATGGATTTTCGCGAGTCTCGCCAAGATCCATTCGGTTCGTTTTCATCAATGAATTTGAGCCATCCCTTGGGGGTCAAGCCACCTCCACCGTCGAAGAAATCGGACGGCATCATTCGGAGCAACGGAGCATGATCCTTTTTATTGATGGCCAATGTGAATTGACGCCAGAAACTAGCCCACGTTCTTTCAGCCGTCGCAATGCGAGCAGGAGTTTGAGAGAAGGCCGCCAGAGCGACGAACAACATTAGTGGCGCTGCAAGCAACTGAGATTTTCTAGTCATCGTTTGAATGTTTCGACCGGAATCTCAATCACAAGCGGCAAACGAACTGCCGACCCTAGGGCGTAAGGAAAATTTTGCCTGTGTAAGGATCTTCTACTTTGGTTCTGGGCGGAAAACCGGTGACGTCGACGTAACCGCTATCTGGCGCGAACGGACTTGTAACTAAGCCTGGTTTTCCGGGGACGGGAGTTCCATAGAGCAGATCAGTTTCTTGCTGATTGGTGCCTGAGGCTGCCTTTGCTACGCGCACATCAGGTCGACCTGGAGGCGCAGGGACTGGGCTGGCCGAAGTTTTAGTATTCGAAGCATCGCTCGGTGGAGTCTCATTATGCTTATGAGCGCTCCGACTGCTCCGGTGCGGTCGCGGCGTCTCATGCGGGTGCGCGATTGCGCTACGTAACGCTCTAAAGAAATCTCGGAAGGGCCCTGCGGTCGCCACATCAGCCGAACTGATCAGCATGGCGATCGATAACCAGACTACGATTGCGCGGAGCGACCGTTTCATTAGGACTGTTTCGGGTCAGCCGGTTGCCCTGCGTGTGTTGTGATTCACGAAACGACTCTAAAGACTCACCAAAGGCGTTTCTTGAACTTGAATTGGGGAACGCAGAGGCGCCTGACGATCATGCAACTTCAGCTATCTGGGCGAACCAGCCGAATACGGCGCGCCTTGCATTCCCACCCATAAATTCGGCGTTACCAAGATCTGTGAATTGAACGAACCCGGCGAGCGTCCAAACCACATCTTGACCAGGTGCTGGTTTACGCGGCGTGCTGAAAAGAAAGCCTTTATAAACCCGCTGCCGTGTTAGCGGAGGGGCGCCACTGGTGATGGTACAAGGGATACGGGGGCAAGCAAGAGAGTTATTGTTCGTGACGTTTCGTCCCATAAACCTGCGAACTGTCCAACGTTGCCGCTTGTAAGAATCAGTCAGCTGGCTTGGAAATAATCTGAGCCAGCTTTTTCTTGCGGTACGGAAATGCTGCCGGAAAGTCCCGTCGATGGCTACGAAGCCGTCATCTTATTCGTCGCGGCGCCTACGAAAGAAATCCTGCAAAATTGTTGCACACTCGTCTTGTAAGACGCCGGATGCAATATCGCACCGGTGATTGAAGTCAGGCATCTGCAGAAGGTTGATCACGCTCCCGGCACTACCGGCGACGGGATCTGTGCAACCGAAAATCACGCGTCGGATTCGTGTGAGCACGAGCGCGCCTGCGCACATCGTGCATGGCTCCTTGGTCACGTAAAGATCACAGTCAATCAACCGCCAATCGCCCACAGCTGCCTCAGCCTGCGTCAACGCCAGCATCTCTGCATGCGCGGTGGCATCCTTGAGCAGTTCCACCTGATTATGAGAGCGCGCGATGATTTTGCCTGCACGGACAACAACCGCGCCCACCGGGACTTCATCGGCTGCGTATGCCTTTTGTGCCTGTCGCAAAGCTTCGCGCATGAAGTACTCGTCGTTTGGCGGCTCAAGCATTCGCAACGCTACAACAGTTAAAAGAGTTACACAGTTACAAAGGGATGTCCGCTGTGAGCCTCGTAACGTTTGTAACTTTTTTAACTTTTTAACCACAGGCGCCGCGAGGCTGCGCTTGCCCTGAAAAATTCTTCGGCATATTAGGGACTGCTCATGCACGACAACATCGAATCGCATTTAATCGAGAAACGCGTTTTCAAACCATCGAGAGACTTCGCGAAAAGGGCGCGAATCAAAAGTCTCGATCAATATCGGCGAATGTATCGGGAGTCGATCCGGCAGCCGGCAAAATTCTGGGCTCGAGAAGCGAGCGAGCTCGTCTGGCGCGCCAAATGGAAAAAGGTTCTGGAATGGAAAGTGCCTTTTGCGAAGTGGTTCGTCGGCGGCAAACTCAACATCTCGGAAAATTGTCTGGATCGACATCTGACCGGGGCGCGCCGCAACAAGGCGGCAATCATGTGGGAAGGCGAACCGGGCGACAAACGCACCCTCACCTACCAGCAACTGCATCGCGAAGTTTGCCGCTTCGCGAATGTCTTGAAGCGAAACGACATCAAAAAAGGCGATCGGGTCATCATTTATCTGCCGAATATTCCCGAGGCCGCGATTGCCATGCTGGCCTGCGCGCGGATTGGCGCCGTCCATTCGGTTGTATTCGGCGGATTTAGCTCCGATAGCATTCGTGATCGAATCACCGACAGCGGCGCGATCGCGGTCGTCACCGCCGACGGCGCATATCGTCGCGGCGGTATTGTGCCGTTGAAGAAAAATGTCGATGACGCACTCCGTGATGGCACATCAGTCAGGCGGGTGATCGTTTTTCGCCGCGCCGGAAACGACATCCACATGGAGGAAGGCCGTGACGTTTGGTGGCACCGAGAACTGGAGTACGTCAATGCCAACTGCCCGCCTGCGCCACTCGATAGCGAGCATCCGCTTTACCTTCTTTACACAAGCGGATCCACCGGAAAACCAAAAGGAATTTTGCACACCACCGGTGGTTATCTCGTGAACGTTTATTCGACTACCAAGTACGTCTTCGACATTCGCGACGACGATATCTTCTGGTGCACGGCTGATGTGGGCTGGGTAACCGGGCATAGTTACATCGTCTATGGCCCGCTCGCCGCCGGCGCCACCGTTGTTATGTACGAAGGCGCGCCGAACTGGCCCGAGCCCGATCGGTTTTGGAAAATCATCGAAGAATATCGAGTCAACATTCTCTACACGGCTCCGACGGCGATCCGCGCGTTTATTCGCTGGGGCGACCAATGGGTCGCGAAACATGATCTCTCATCGCTTCGCCTGCTCGGCACGGTAGGCGAACCGATTAATCCAGAGGCTTGGATGTGGTATCATAAGAACATCGGCGGCAGTCGTTGTCCGATTGTCGATACGTGGTGGCAAACTGAAACAGGTTCGATTCTGATTACGCCTCTGCCGGGTGCCATTCCAACAAAGCCGGGCAGCGCAACGCTCCCGTTCTTTGGCGTCGATCCGGCCGTTGTCGATGAGAAGGGGCGCGAGGTCGGCCCGAATGTCGGTGGGAAACTGATCATTCGCCGCCCCTGGCCCGCGATGTTGCGCACGATCTACGGAGACAAGACGCGCTATCGACAGCAATACTGGAGTGAGTTCAAGGGCAATTATCTGACCGGCGACGGCGCCCGCCGCGACGAAGACGGCTATTTCTGGATCGTTGGCCGGATCGATGACGTTCTGAACATCGCTGGCCACAGACTCGGCACATCAGAAATAGAAAGCGCGCTGGTCAGTCACCCACGAGTCGCGGAGGCGGCGGTAGTCGGCAGGCCCGATGAACTAAAGGGCCAGGGAGTTGTGGCGTTTGTCACGGTGAAGACAGGAGTCGATGTCAGTCGCACACTGAAGGAAGAATTACGCGATCACGTCGGCACGCACATTGGCGCAATTGCAAAACCAGATGAAGTGCGCTTCGCCGAAGGGCTTCCGAAAACGCGCAGCGGCAAAATCATGCGACGACTTCTCAAAGAAATCGCGAGCGGCGCAAAGGTCACTGGCGACACCACCACGCTGGAGGATTTCAGCGTGTTGGCAAAATTGTCGGAATCGGAAGAAGCTTAGCATCCTCAAATCGCGCTCCGCACCAGTGACGCGGTGGAAATTTCTTTTGCCAACCATGCATTCGTATAGCCTTGATCTGTGAGCTTCATCCGCACAGGCTTTCGAGAAATCGCCTTGAAAGTCAGGCGCCAGCGGACTCGCATGGCGCTTCGTCACGAGAGGCGTCTTCTCCAAAAGAGTGAAATCAACCTCGGACGCGAAGGCATTGCGCAAGCAGCGAATTTCCCCGAGCTTCGCAACGAGATAGTTGCTCTTAAAAAGCTGGAGCAGGAGCAAAAAGAAGTCGCACTTCGAATCGCGCGAATCGAAGAAGGAATAAAAACGATCGAACATGAACGGCAACAGAATGCGCGCGAGCAGGCTGAGGCAATTGCAAAGCTCGAAGCAGAGAAGAAGCCGCTGCTTCAGCAGCGCGCTCAGGCGAAAAATAATCTGGATGTGTGCGAGCGCGAGCTTACAGGCGTCGAACGGCGCATTCAGGAGAGCGAAGCAGCAGATCGCGATCTCTTGAAACAAATATCCGATCTGCATGCGCTCGATCCGGCGCCTGCAGATTTGGAAGCGCGATCCGCTGACATCACCGCGCGGCGCGCGCGTCTTCCCGACGAGCGAGCAGAATTTGTGCGCGCCCGCCTGGGCAGCGCGGAGGCAGTGCGCCTGGCAAAGGAGAAGCTGAATACGGCCGAGGCGGAACTTTCCGCGGTAGAAAAAAACATGGCGCGAACCCGGAGCGAATTTGAAGCGCGTGATCGAAAGTTAAATGACAACATTCGCGCGCAACAGGAAGCGGCGCGCGAGGCGCGGACACGGCACCAGATAGTCGAAGAGCGAAAGAATCCCGCTTATCTAAGCATTGGCCGGCATCTCGCTGAAAAGGGCGTTGCCCCGCCCAACGCGCCACACCTGCTGGCGGAGGCGCACCGCCGCCGCGAAGCGGTGGATTCGCATTTGAAGCACAAAGCCGAGCTGGCCTTGCTCTCAAGTCAGATCGACAAGCAGGAGTTGAGGAAGTTTTACTTCAGTGTCTTCTCGGTACTCGTTCTGCTCGCCCTAATTTTGCTCGTTGTTTTCCAATCTCCTCGAGGACGCGAGTGGCTGCCGCAGGAAACCGACATCATCCTCTCGATTAATGCGGAACAGTTTGAACGTGCGAACCTCGCGAAACGCTGGCGCGGCGAGGATCCAAAGCTCTGGCCCGCATTAGTCGGGGCCGCGGCGTCCGTTCCAGGATTGAATCTGCCTCGTGACGCAGTACGGGTCACCCGTGCGCTCACGACGAACGAAGCGGGAGAACCTCGAGAGTTTAATCTGGTTCAAGCCCGTCGTGCGATTCCCAATGTCATTAGTACGATCGGGAATGACAAAACTTTCCAAAAGCGTTCCAAAAGCGGCTTGCCAGTTTGGGAACGACCGCCGGATTTTGCCATCGCCAGAGTGGGACCCGCGACGCTCGCCGTCGGAGCACCTGAGGAAGTTGATGAACTAGTGCTGGTGCGTCTCGGGATGAAACCGGACCTCAAAATAACAGGTCAGTTATTCGATCGTTTTCAGGCTCTCGATCGTGACAGCGCGCTGCGGCTTATCTCCCGTGATCCACCCGATCTCTCACGCGTCTTCCACCCTATCTTCCGCCGGGAACTGCTCGACGCTTCACAATTGCTGGGTCTTGCAGTGAACCTGCAAAATCCTGTAAAAGCCAGAGTGCTCATAAAAGTGAATCCCTCCAAAAATGCCGCCGATCTCGCCCGAAATTTGCGCGACAAGCCGCAGCAATGGCTGAATTTCCCGGACTCTCAACTATTGCTTTACTTACAGCCGCCGGAGGTCCAAATCCACGGCAACTCAAACTTGGAGTTGCGCTTCTCGATGCCGGAAGCTAGTGCTCGTCTCCTGTTCGAACGCCTCGCAAAAACGGACACTCCCCAACCAGTGGCTGCCTATTACACCAAACAATGAAAACGCGACGTTTTGGTCTGTGTATTTCGTTAGTCGCTGGGTTAGCGGCGGTGTTGGTGCCAATGAGTGCAAGTGCCGGCGAACGTTTTGTTGATATCCAATCCGTAGATCCCACGATCATCGTTGAGTTGCGTTACGCGGCCCGAAATAACCTCGTTGGCCAGCCGCTTTATCCGTCTGGAACACGCGCGCTCGCTCGTCCGGAAGTGGCCTCAGCTTTGGCTGTGGCTCAGGGCTTTCTGCGCCGATACCAATACGGCCTGAAAATCTGGGATGCGTACCGGCCGGTGGCAGTCCAGGCCAAGCTTTGGCACGTATTACACAACAGTGACTATGTTGCCAATCCGGGACTCGGCGTCGGCTCGTTGCATAGTTGGGGCGTCGCCATCGATGCCACGCTGGTGGATGCATGGAATCGTCCCGTGCGCATGCCAACGGACTTTGATGATTTTACCCCCGCGGCAATGTGGCGCTACGTAGGACCGTCGCCCGAAGTCAGTGCACATGTGCATATGCTGCAGTACGCGATGCACAAAGCGGGGTTCTGGGGAATGCGTACCGAATGGTGGCATTTCACGATTGCTGACTGGAAGAAATATTTGCCGGAAGAGGCAAGACAATCCGCTCAAGTCGCCGGAACTCATTGGGAAGGCAAGTTGTGATCGACAGTCTGCTTCGTGGTTTGCGGCAGCCCGAATACGTTCATGTGTTGCTTAATCCGTTGCCGGTTTATGCCTTGATCATCGCCTGGATTGGATTGCTCATCGCTTTTTTTTTAAGAAGTCGTCGCGCTCAGATCGCCACCTTAGCCCTCGTACTTATCAGCTCCTTGTCCGCATGGCCGGTCTATGAATTTGGCCAGCAAGGATATGATCGTGTTCTTTCCATGGCAGATGAAGATGGAAGAGCCTGGCTCGATGAGCATAAGGATCGTGCCGAGAATCTTATCTGGATTTTCTATGCGCTCGCAATCTTGAGCGCCGTTGCAATCGCAGCGCCGATCAAATGGCCGAAATCGTCTGCGCCGCTGGTTATCGCTGTACTATTGCTCGGTGTAGCGAACTTGGTAGTTGGCGGATACATCGCTTACGCAGGTGGCAAAATCCGGCATCGTGAATTCCGAAATGAACCGGCGCCGAAAAGACCAGAGCACGAGCCCGAACATTAGACGAGCGGCTGATATATAGACGTGTAGGGGCGCTTTCTGCCAAGCGCACACGCCTTTGACACAAACGCTTCTACAGCGGTTAAACCCGTCAAGACAATGCACACCTCACTCGATCGCGCAGAACGCGACGTCCAGGAACACAGCGGCGCGCTGAAAAAGCCGCTGGGCCTGCGCGATCTGGTCCTGACGCAAATCCTTTTCGTGGTCGGCTCAAGCTGGGTCGGGGCC